>WNGJ01008953.1_pt1 | contig 10659 bp, 9 predicted proteins | sample 5400611 | NCBI WGS metagenome assembly WNGJ01 (sample SAMN13153375, study PRJNA577476) | soil metagenome | isolation source: 40 cm soil or saprolite under Garry oak tree replicate 1 | place: USA:California | collected 2016-06-15
AGATAGGCACACCGCTCAAAGCTTTGCAGCGCGCCAAATTTCTTTTCAGCCAGCAGACCACAGACCGGATCGTGAGCAAGGCGTACCGGACAATGCAAAGCATCCGCCAAATCCTGAGCAAACGGCTGATCGACATAGGTAGTCAGGTTGGGAGCAATGATCACGGAACGCCCATCTTTCGCAATGCGACCGGCAATAGAAACGCCTACTCCGGCAAGAGAGGGCATACCGAGATTGCCTATGGAGGTGATGAGCGTTTGCAGTTGCTGCTGGTAGCTCTGAGAGGTAGGAAACTTTGCGAGTAGCCCAAAGTGCGGAGTCTCCAAAGAGGAAAAGAGGCCAATACGGGTGTTAGTGCCACCAATATCGATGCCGATGTACTCATATTGTGTTATCTGACTATCTAGCATATATGGTCCTCTCCTATCATAACAAACCTGTTATCTTGTAGAATAACATTGTACAGGCCAGCGATGCTATTCTGCAAGAGCCACAACTCGTAGAAGCGTTCTTGACGCCTATTGGACGACCCTTGCGGTCGTCCTGGCTAACAACCAGCCCAATTTTTTTAGAGCGTAAGGAGATTCATCATGGACATACCAGCACACGGCACCCTCGCCCTGGTTGGATCAGGAGAGTATCTGCCCCCCATCATGGCAGTAGACAAACAGCTACTAGAACGTATCAACGGCACACCGCGAGTCGTGGTGCTGCCCACAGCGGCTGCTGCGGATGGTGATGGCGTACCCGAACGCTGGGCCGAAATGGGTGTGACACATTTTACAAAACTGGGAGCAGCGGTTGAACCCGTCATGCTGCTCAACCGGGCGGATGCCGATAAAAGCAAGATCGTGGAACAAATCGCCACAGCTAATTTCATCTACCTCTCCGGCGGCAAGCCACGTTATTTATTAGAGGCCCTCCAAGGAACAGCAGCCTGGCAAGCGATGCGAGATGTGCTGGCAAAGGGCGGTGTCTTAGCTGGCTGCTCAGCAGGAGCGATGGTCCTTGGCGCAAAGCTTTTTGATTTTCCCCAAATATGGCGCACCATCCCGGCTCTTGGCCTCGTCCACAGGGTCGCCATCATTCCGCACTTTGATGAAATCCCTGCTATGATGGCCAGTACATTGAGCAAAAATAGGAGTAGAAGGAAAAATAAGCTTATAGTGGTCGGTATCGACGGTTCAACTGCCCTCACCAGACAGAATGGACACTGGACCGTACTTGGCAGTGGAGGCGTCACAGTCTTTCAGGGTAGCCATAAAGTGCGGTACGTAGAAGGTGAAGAGGTACCACTACCGAACAACAACTAGCCAGACAAATTTAAGTAAAGCCAAAAATAAAAAAGCGACGGTGACAGGACTCGAACCTGCGACATTCAGTTCCGCAAACTGACGCTCTATCCACTGAGCTACACCGTCATGTAAATTCTCACCCGTACCCAGGCATTTCATCCTGAGCAAAGTATGCTTCTTTACGCCTTGTAGGATACAGGATATTTGCGCTTTTGTCAAGTATTTTGGGATGGCGAATCGGGCAGCACTTCATATAAATCCGAAACAGGCACATTCAAAGCGCGTGCTAACTTCTCAAGCGTACTCATTGACACATCCCGAAAGGGATCATGGTAAATTGCCTGTATAGTATTGAGAGACACATCAGCCATTCGTGACAGCTTTGATTGGCTAAGCTTCTTCTCGCTCAGGATTTCTCTTAACCTCAACCGTATCATGCTATACGTTTCCCTCACCAGTGATTACTCCTCCTACTATACAAGCCCCTTGCACTTGACACAATAACTTTGTAATGTTAACATTTTAACATTAACATTTGCCGTTAAAATTAGCACAGAGGAGATACATCATGAGCGAAGTAGCCCGACTCCTGCAACAAATCGAGCTGGAATGTGAAGCAATGAAACGTGCTATGGAGGGGTTCGCAGTCATGGCCAGTCATAAAGCCATTACGGCCAGATATGATAGGCTGGGGAAACATCAAACGCAACTGGAGAAATACGTAGGCGTAGAGGAAGCCAATCGTCTCGTCTACGAAACCTATGATAGGGTAATTGGATAGAACGGGCTACACATGAGCCACATCGAAGTGTCCCTTTGCATCTATCACTATCGCAAAGGGACACTTTTGCCCGAAGAGATAACCGAATTTCAGCATCGCGGGCTTATCTAAAATGCAGCGATCAAATTATTCGCCAGACTATTAATAATCGTGCTTACCACTTTCAACTTGTTTTTATCAACATAGTAGAAAGAATAAAGGCCACGCTTGCGATAATCAACTAAACCTGCATTGAGCAATATGCGCAAATGATGCGAAATTGTCGGCTGCTCAAGCGTAAAGCTTTCTACTATTTCAAAAACGCACACCTCACCTTCGTGGCGACTGAGCAGGCTCAGGATGCGCAAGCGCGTTGGATCGGCAAGAGCCTTCAACAGGCGGGCCTGATCTACTGCTTCATCCTCATTGAGCGTGGGCGTAAATTTGGGTGCTACACCTATGCCAACCCCTGCGGTTACATTGCTAAGAGCCGTGGTGGCCTGGCGATTGAACATACCTAAAGAAGCTGATGAACCAACAGTAGCTGTAGATGCTGCTAGATTGCGAGCTGCATTAACTGAATTCATTGATGACATTTTCTTCTCCTTCCATCCTCCCAACCGGACGTCAAACCTAAGATATTGTTGTCCCCTCTTGAGGAAACCTTATAGTCATTATACTGAGGTATGCAAATTTAGATACTGTAGCCTATCCAACAGTACCAATAGTTGCTATGCATGATATAATGTGCAAGCGTACCGCTAGCACTCTGATTAATGCTCCCACGCTGATAGGTTTTATATGACGAAACTATGGAAGTCGTGCTCGTTCCTTTACGAGCAACCAGTGTAGCAACAACTGTATTTCGGAGGTTTCTATGTCCCAGCTCGTTACCTCGATATCATCCAATCGTTTCCTCACATGGATCTGGTCACTCTCACGTACCGATACACCCAAAACGCTCTTCATCACTAATCCACGTGTACGTATTTTCCTGCTCTCCGTCGCTATGCTTTTCTTCGAACTGCTCTGTATTCGCTGGATTCCATCCTACGTGCGCTTCCTGAGCTATTTCAATAACTTCGTGCTGATGGCCTCGTTCCTGGGCATCGGTCTGGGTATGCTCACCGCTCGTCGCCAGCGTTTCTGGTTTCCACCCTTTCCGCTCATGGTACTCCTGCTCACCATCGTCGTGCTGTGGAATAAATTCGACCTGCACATCAGTTCGACTGAGGTGCTCTACTACGGAGCCGGTGAAACGCAGAGCGCAAGCGCGGAAAACTATATGGTATTGCCCATTATTTTCGGTCTGGTGGTCGCCTGCTTCATCCCGCTTTCGCGCTCATTTGGACAGCTCTTCGCCCAGATTCAGCCACTCACCGCCTATACCTTCGACATCATCGGCAGTCTGGTGGGCATCGCCTGCTTCTCGGTCATCGCCTATTTTGCTCTGCCGCCGCTCGTCTGGTTCCTCCTCCTGGTGGGCCTGCTCCTGCTGCTCAGTGCGCGGCAGACCGTCATCTTCACGGCCATCACATGCCTGATCAGCCTGATCATCGTCACACAAATGCAGATCGGAGCCTACTGGTCGCCCTACTACAAAATCCTGCTGCATCCTGCCAAACCGGCTGGCTATATCGTCGATGTCAACAACGCCGGTGGTCATCAGGCCATGATCCCCTGGCAGTACAAAGAACCCTTCTATCGCCGCCTGTACGAGTTCTTTCCAGGTAACACCTTTCAACATGCCTTGATCCTGGGTGCCGGTAGCGGCTCCGATACCGCCACCGCCCTTGCCTATGGTGTCAAGTCCATCACTGCCGTCGAGATCGATCCCACCATTCAGCAACTCGGTGCGCGTTTCAACCCCGACCATCCCTATAGCAACTCGCATGTCAAGGTCGTCATCAACGATGGCCGCTCCTTCCTGCAGAACGACACGGGCAAATACGACCTGATCATCTTCGCCTTGCCCGACTCTCTCACGCTCACCTCCAGCAACACCAGCCTGCGCCTCGAAAGCTTCCTGCTCACCGAGGAATCGATTCAGGCCGCCCGTGCACGCCTGAGCAGCAATGGCATCATCGTCTTCTACAACTACTATCGCCAGGACTGGCTGGTGCAAAAACTCGCCAACATGGCCGGACACGCCTTCAACCAGGAGCCGCTCGTCACCACCTACGGTGGCTGGGGCCGCGCCTCCGTGATCATGGTCGGCCCACGCCTCAAAACCCTACCACCGGGCAAGTTCGGCCCCTACCACGAAACTGCCCCCACTAACCCAAACACGCTGAACTTCATCGGTGAAGGCTACTACCCTCTAACCAATGCCACCATGGCCACCGACGACTGGCCCTTCCTCTACCTGGTTGATCACAGCTTCCCCCTGATCTACATTCTCGGCCTGCTCATGATCGCCGTCTACGCTGTGGGTGGCACCCTCCTGCTCGCCCCACGCCAAACCTTGCGCCGCTTCGACTGGCACATGTTCTTCCTGGGCGTCGCCTTCATGGTGCTCGAAGTCAAAAGCCTGACCACCTTCTCGCTCCTCTTCGGCAGCACCTGGTTCGTCAACTCCCTCGTCTTCTTCGCCATCCTCAGCAGCGTCCTCCTGGCCATCCTGGTTAACAGTCGCCTCAACATCCGCCGCATAGCCATCTGGTACGCCCTACTCTTCGGCGTGCTCGTCCTCAACCTCGTCCTGCCGCCCGAAGCCCTCCTGCTGAACAACCCCATCCTGCGCTACATCCTCGCCAGCATCCTGGCCTTCACCCCCGTCTTCCTGGCCAACATCATCTTCGCCAACTCCTTCCGTGACAGCGAAGCCGCCGACATCTCCTTCGCCTCCAACCTCATCGGCATCATGTTCGGCGGCGGCCTCGAATACTTCAGCATGCTCTTCGGCTACCACTGGCTACTGATACTGGTGATCGTGTTTTATGGGTGTGCCATGTTGCTACGGCATCGTCGCAGAAGTGGGCAAGTGGGAGAAACGAACGAGGTGGCCGTACCTGTAACTTCGGGAACATAACATCTGCGGGGAATGTGACGGTCGCTCCCCGCCATGACGGCCACACCCCTCCATAACGGCCGCTCCCCTCCATGACGGCCGCAAGGGCCGTCACTACTATACTACGGCCTCGCAGGCCAATGCATTCGTAGTATAGTAGTGACGGCCCTTGCGGCCGTCATGCTCACCCGCATATTCGCATTTCATCCAACAACCTGCGATGCATCCTGAAACGGCTGTTAGCTCTCCAGTTCATCAGGTCTGTTAACCAACATCTTGTTGAATAACTCAACTACCTCACTGTGGCTCATGTTCAAGAGAAATGTAACAGCATCAAGGATGCTCTTATCACCGTTCCTTTGCCATAGTTGAGCTAAATTATACAAAGTAAGACCAATGCCAGGACTATCCTCATAAGCCACAAAAATTTCCAATCCTTGTAGGAAATAGTCACGTGATTGTTCCAATTGTTGCTCTTCCTGAGCCAACTTACCCAACTGCCCATAAGTAGAAGCCTGGGAGTAGAGATCATTACTTTCCCTCTTGAGTTGCAGAGCGCGTCGATAATACTGTTCTGCCTGAGTGCGTTGTTGTTGATTCTGAGCGACAACTCCTAAGTTGTGGTAGATTTGGGCCTGTTTATAAAGGTTATTAAGCTCAATGAAAATTCGCAGAGCCAGCTGATAGCATTCTTCAGCATATTTCCATTGTGACTGCTGCTGAGCAACAATGCCTAAGTTAAGGTAAGTTCCTGCCTGTTCATAACGATCATTGAACTTCATAAAAATTTGTAGAGCTTGCTGATAATACTCCTCTGCTTGAACCCACTGCCGCTGCTCTTGAGCCAACATACCCAATTGACCATAGGTAGCTGCTTGCGAGTGAAGAGCGTTGATTTCTTTCTTTATTCGCAAAGCGTGCTGATAGTACTGATTTGCTTGATTTGGCTGTTGCCATTTTTGAAACATAACTCCTAAGTTATGATAAGTTCTAGCTTGTTCGTAGCGATTATCAAGCTCAATGAAAATTTGCAGAGCCTGTTGGTAGTGATATTCAGCACTTACCCATTGGAGTTGTTCCTCGGCTATAACACCTAGTTGACGATAGACATACGCCTGCCACCATTTAATTGTAGCTGCTTCGTCATGTTTATTCTCAAGCCAAAGTGATAGCTCTCTCCGATATGAGGAATCTGCCGCAGTGTAATTCTTGAGAAAGAGTTGCCACATAGCAATGCTATCGATAACAATACAAAGATCAGAATCCAATGAAGTAACTGAATTTTCAGATAAGTAATCCTCTAGACGGTTCAAAACAGTTTGACTCAATTCCAGCCCACGAGACGCGTTGGAAATAGCAGTCAAGTAGCCAGACAGTATTCTAAAAATATGGAGTACTGAGACATGTTCCCTTAGTGCTATGTTTAAGGCAGCTATTAGATTTTCGTACTCCATGTACGTCAATACCTTACCTACTCGCCGCTCCTGTGGGTCTTTTGATTTGAGCAACTTATATAGCGCATCACCCACCTGATCATAATGCTTCCGAAACGCCGTCTCTATAGCACTTCGCATCTCTCTCTGATCCGGCACATTCAACCTATTCCGCAAAAAGTAAGGCAAAACTGGCTGGAGACGCAGAAAACGAGGTATATCTGGGTCTGGACTGAGCAAACCCCAGTCCATTGCCTCCTGTAACACTCCCTGCCAGCGATCAAAGGGTAGTGAGGCAAGGACAGGTTGTTCTTTCAGATGATTGGTATAATTGTTAAGCGCACCTGCATCGAGCACTGATGTAAAAGGAGCAAGGCACAAGAGCAAAGCCTGGGCATCGGGTGAAAGATTGCTGTGAGAGTAATCGATGCAACGAATAATGCTCTCTGTCTTCTTCTGGCTGTCGTGCTTATCGTCCAGAGAGACATCACCGGCTTGCAGGGCTGTAAGCACTTCGGATGGCGTCTGGCGAGTCAGGTTGGGTAGCACGACTTCGAGGGCGAGCGGGAAGCCGTTCAAGAGCTTGAGCAATGTTTGGAGATCGTTATCCTTACGATATTTGGTGACCTTGTGCTTTTCCAGGATGCGGTCTGCTAAAGTCGAGGCAGCTTCAGGATCAAGGCCATCAAGGTCGTAGATGTTGTCTTCAAAGGTGCCTTTGGCAAGCCAGGCTTCGCTGCTGCGTGAGCCGAGTAGGACGAGGGTGCGTCCACCGGCTAAATCGGCGAGGAAACGCTGTAAGGCGTCTTGCTCGGGCTTGGGTAGTGTGTTCTGAATGGCCATTGCTGAGCCGGTGATGGATTCGAGGTTGTCGAGGATCAGCAAATGCGGGTGAGCACGGAGCAGTTGGGTGAGCATGGCCTGTTGAGCGTCGAGGCTCAGGGGTTGGAAATCGGTGAGGTATTGCACCTGAGTGAGCAGGCGTTGGGCGATGGCGACCATTATCTGCTGGCGATTATAGGCTTGTTCGTCGTAGCCAAAGTAGAAGATCTGTTGGACAAAGCCGGTGGTGCGCCACCAGGAGCTGAGGTGGTGTAGGAGGGTGGTTTTGCCTGCCCCACCCATACCGCGCACAAGGACGATGTTGCGTTGCGTAAGCAAACGCTTTTCCAGTTGCAAGATGTCCAGGTCGCGACCTACGAAGCCGTACTGAGGTTCGGGTGGCGTGTAGCGTGCCGCCTGGGCTAGAGCTTCAAAGTGGGCTTTGCTTTCTTCCGGTGTAAACTGCCTCACCGCCAGCTGTTGCGGCTGGTTCTGGTAGACGACGGGGAGGAGCCAGTCTTCGAGGTCGAGAAGTTGATCAAAGTACACCTTGCGTGCTTTGCGGTTATAGAGTTCGCTGCGAGCGCGGCTAATGGCAAATGAGAGATTCGCATTGGCAAAGAGTTGGCGGTAGAGCGTACTCATGAGCAACTGAGCAGCAGTGACGGTAACGGAGTAGCCCATGGCCAGCACGAGTTGCACGCCAGCCTGCATGAGGCGGCTGCCCAGGCTGGTTTCGCTGGCACCCATCTGTTTGCCAGACTGGCACGCATTGAGAATGGCTATAGGAATTTGATGGCTGAGTAAGAGATTCGCCAATTCCTGGGCCTCGACCAGGTCGGCCTGGTTATTCTGTCCACCATCCAGAAAAAGGAAGGCTTTGACCCCCTCGTACTTCTCAATATCTGGGCGACCAAAACGGCTATTGTAGAGGTAGTGATTACCCTTCTGTTCTTTCTGAAGCTCTTGAAATTCCTCATAGGTAAGAACGGCTCCATGCACATCAAAGTGAATGACATGGTAATAGCCGACGCCATGCTCATTTGAGATTTCCTGCAAATGGTTTTCCAAAGCCTCATAGGTGCCAGGGCGCAAAATATCTACCTTGACCGGTAGCTTTGCTTTACGCAGCGTTTCGACCAGCGGCTGAGAGATGGTACGATAGCCCACATCGCCTTTGCCAAAGGGACGTGCCGTAATGACGAGCAGGTTGATAGTGGGTGAAGGTTGCACGCTCGCGGGCATAATCTGATCTTGCAAGTTTTTACGCACCATCGTTGCTTGCAAGGCAAGAGGATATTGCAGTTCGGGGTCTTTGAGAGACTCCCAATGCAGGCTATGGAATTTCGGGGAGCCAGCGATTTCAAGTTGCAGAGTGTTCACCCCTTGCTGACGTGCATTCATATAAGCCAGATAGGCTTTGGGCTGGTCGCCGACGATCTGCTGGAAGAGTTTTTCACCATAAGTAATGATACTAGCTGCCACCTGTTGGGCTTTGACCTGCTCAAGGAAAGGAAATTGCAGATGTTCCTCAAAGTACCATTCGAGGAGCTTTTCCTCTTCCTCTGAGAAGGGGTCGCTGATGGTGATGGGATATTCAGGGCCATTATTGAAATTGACAATGGCATTTGCGCCATTAGGGCCGTTGGGACGCTCCTGGATACGTATGAGTGTCATGGTTGCGACTCCTTCTCTGTTTGGTCAAAGCAAATCCCTGCCCTATTTTTCGTCGATATCGACTACGCGGATGGATGTGCCGTCGGGCTTTTTCACTTCTACGATATGTGTGTGTTTCTTGACGCCTTGTTTGACCAGGATTTGTTTGATCAGGTCGTAGATGGCGTTGGTAGCAATACCCCATCCTACATTGCTGAGAACGACCATAGCCATATCAACCATAGGGTTGAAGTTGGCAGTGCCGGGTGAGGCGAGTTGAGCTTCGGCTTTAGTACGAGCTTCTGTATCTTCGTTCCAGGCATTCACGAAATCAGCAGAGCTGATGTTGAGGTTGGGTGAGAGGACGATTTGATACTCCATGATCCCTCCTGACGTGTGCTAAAGATGGTTGTATTTGTTCAATGGGTGTATTGATATATAAAGCGCGATTGCGTATAGATTACCATAGATACGATAAAAAGCAAGCACACAAAAGAAGGGCGACCACGAGGGTCGCCCCTACATATCATTGGCGTAGGAACACCATATGTAGGGGCGACCCTCGTGGTCGCCCTTCTCCGGGTCACCCTCCTTCGTAGGAGAGGGAGAGGGGCGACCAATTGTCCAAGAATTATTGCCCAGGTTGTTTGGACCGCTTCTTGGAAGAGCTTCTTATCGGATTGTTGCCTATATATTGACGGGTCTTTTCCAGTTCGGCAATACGCACAATATGGTCGTGATAGCCGCGTTGCCAGACATATCCAGGCCAGGTCTTTCCTAATGCCCTGAGATGATCATACCACTTTACCGTCGTTAACGATTTATACGCTCCTACCACTTCACCAAGTCTAGGAGGATCCTCGACTGCCCCATTGAGCCAAAGAATAAAATGCACATGATCTGGCATAACCACAAATTCATCAAGTGTGACGCTTGGAAATCGTAGTGGTAGAGCTTCCCATGTCTCTACCACAATTTCACGCAGTTCCGGTATCTCGAAAGAGCGTTTAAACTGTGCGGTGCGAATAGTCACGAAATAAGCACTCGTCGCACTATAATCTCGGTTCAGTAATCGCGTCGTTTGCCTGTTAAAACACTCAGGATCATATTTACCCAAATCCACTGTTCTGCCCCCCTTGCTTGATATTCTCGCTATCTACAATAACGAGCGTGAAACAACGCGATAACAAAGGAACATGTAGGGGCGACCCTCGTGGTCGCCCTTCTCCATGTCGCCTTATCCTTTACCGTTTCTCGTCCGTTCTTAACTGCAAATGCAACTCGCGCAATTGTTTGTCATCTACGGGTGAGGGTGCGTTCATGAGGAGGTCTTGTGCGCTCTGGGTTTTGGGGAAGGCGATGACTTCGCGAATGGTGTCTTCGTCGACCATGAGCATGACGAGGCGGTCGAGGCCGAGGGCGATGCCACCGTGTGGTGGTGCACCGTACTCGAAGGCTTCGAGCATGTGACCGAATTGTTCGTGAATCTGTTCACTGTTGAGCTTCATGAGTGAGAAGACTTTGTGCTGTAGCTCCGCGACGTTGATACGCACGCTACCACCACCGATCTCGTAGCCGTTGCAGATGATGTCATACTGTTTGGCACGGATATTTAAGGGGTCGCTATCGAGACGGTCGATGTGGGACTCGTCCATGCCGGAGAAGGGGTTGTGTTCAGCTTCG
>WNGJ01008955.1_pt1 | contig 10658 bp, 9 predicted proteins | sample 5400611 | NCBI WGS metagenome assembly WNGJ01 (sample SAMN13153375, study PRJNA577476) | soil metagenome | isolation source: 40 cm soil or saprolite under Garry oak tree replicate 1 | place: USA:California | collected 2016-06-15
AATCCCGTTGCTCAGGTCGATCGCGGAGCTCGTCGCCTACGGGACCTTCGCCGCACTGCTGACAGCGGCGAGCCTGGCCCCAGCCACAGGACATCCGGCGAGCTCCGCGGCGATCGGCAATTCCTCAGAGCGCCCACCCGCATCGAGTCCCACCAGCGCTCGCGGCGCGCTCCTCTTCGCGACGAAAGGCTGCATCGGGTGCCACACCCACGCCTCCCTCCCGAACGCCCACATGCAGGTCGGCCCCGATCTGACTCGTCTCGCGGACCGAGCGGCAACCCGAGTCCCCGGCCTCGACGGCCGAGCGTACGTACGCCAGTCGATCCGTGAGCCGGGCGCGTATCGCGTGCCGGGCTACAGCGCGGTGATGCCGGACCTCGGTCTCAGCGACGCGGACATCGATTCGCTCATCGTCTTCCTGCTCGGTCCCGGGCGTTGATACCAAATAAGATAGCAGCGTCTCTGCGCAGAGACGATCGCGCTAACGGACCGTCAGCGAGCTCGGACAGATCTGGTGGTAGGCGCACTGCTGGCAGGTCTTGACGCCCTTGAGCGGCGCGGCCGCAAAGGCGCGCTCGCGGATCTTCGCCGCCGTCGTCGTGACCACGGTGCGCACGACGCTCATGTCGGTGTCACTCGGCTTGATCACGCCCCGCTCTCCGGTCTCGAGGAAATGAAGCGCGGCTTCCGCCGGTCGGGTGCCGTACATCTTTTCGTGGGCCAGCGCATAGAGCCGTAGCTGCAGGTCCTGGTTCGCGGCCTGCTGCGGCCGGTCGCTTCCCTCATCGATGGCGGTCGATTTGTAATCGACCACGCTCGGCCCGTCGCTGGTCTGATCGACGCGGTCCCACCGCCCGACCACGCGGTCGCGACCGAGCATGAAGGAGAAGCGCTGCTCGACGAGGTCCGGCGCGGGCTGCGCCCGCTCCTGTTCGTGGAACCGGCGCAGCGCCTCGAGCCCGGCCTGGAAGCGCTCGGTCTCGTGCTCCGGACTGATGAAGCCTTCGGCCAGCCAGGCCGCGCGGAAGGTCGCCTGAAGATCGGCGAGGCTCGGCGCGTCGCCTTCGCGCTTGCGCCGCAGGTAATCCTTCACCGCTTCATGCAGTGCGAGTCCATAGATCATCGGCGGCGTCGGCAGCACCGGGATCTGCAGCACGTGCTTGAAGCGGTAGAGCAGCGGGCAGCGCCGGTAGTCGTCGATGTCGCTGTAGGAGACGGTCAGGACGTCGTCCGGCCCGAGCGCCGGCAGCGGGGCGTCGGCTTCCTCCGCCGGGACCTGGAAGCGCTGCAGCTCCTCGTACGCCGCGAGGCGCGCCGAGATCCGTTCGGGCTGGCGTCCGAGCGCCTCGCCGACGAAGCGGCTCGGTCGGAAGGCTCGGGTCCCACCGTAGTCGACGGCGTTCGTGAAGTAGAAGGTGTCCTTCGCGCGCGTCATGGCGACGTAGGCCAGACGGCGTTCCTCGGCGATGTGATTGTCGCGCGACGCCGGCGGCGACTTGGTCAGCGCCTCGGGGAGCGGCAGTGCGTCGGCGCGCATGGAGCCCGGGATCCGTTCGTCGGTGCAGTGGACCAGGAAGACCACCGGGAACTCGAGGCCCTTGGCTTTATGGATCGAGAGCACGTTGACGCGTTCGCTCGACGCTTCGAAGTCCGCCGCGACCGGGTCGTCCCCCGCCTCACGCAACAGCTCGAGGTACGGGACGAAGAACGAAGCGCGATCGGTCGGTAGAGTGCGCGCCGCGGAGTGCACCAGCCGGAAGAACTTGGCGACGTTCTGCCCCTGCTCTTCCGCCAGCGCCGAGTCCGGGTCGAGATAGCGCGCGAGGAGCTTCGAGCGCTCGAGGAACTCGTAAAGGAGCTCGGCGGTCGTGAGCTCCGAGGCGCGCTGCGCGTACGTGGCGAGGTCCTCGCAGAGCGCCTTCGCCGCCGCGATCACCTCCGGCGAGAAGCCCGCCTCGGCACGTGCGATCTCTTCGAATACGTCGCGCAGCGGACGCTGGCGGCGGCCGCTCGCCTCGGCCGCGCGCGCGAGCTCCACTGCCGGGAACGCGTAGAGGGACGAGACCGCGAGGCTGTAGACGTGACGCGAGTCGGAGGGCAGCGCGACCGCCGAAAGAAACGAGATGAGCAGCCGGATCTCGGGTCGCTCGTAGAGCTGTCCCCCACCCGAGAAATGCGCGGGGATCTGCCGCCGCGCGAGCGCGTTGAGGAACGGCGTCGCGTCGCTATTGTTCCGGACGAGGATCGCGAAGTCGCCGTAGCGCCGCTGGTGGCGGAGCGCTTCGCGCGCGATAACGTCCGCGACCTGCTCGGCCTCGTCGGCGCCGCTCACCTTTTGGATGTGGTCGACCTCGATGTCCGCCGCCTCGGTCCGGCCCTGGAGATGCTTGTCGACGCCGAGGCGCGTCTCGAGCCGATCCGGGTTGTGCTGGATCAGGCGGTACGCCGCATCGAGCAGGCCCTGCGAAGAGCGGCGGTTCTGCACCAGGGTGACCACGGTCGCGTCGGGGTACGTGCTACGGAAAGCCTCGAAATTCCCGAGGGTGGCGCCGCGCCAGGCGAAGATCGACTGATCGTCGTCGCCGACCGCGGTGATGTTTCGATGCGGCTCGACGAGGAGGCGCAGCAGCTTGAACTGCGCGTCGTTGGTGTCCTGGAACTCGTCGACCAGCACATAGCGATAGCGGTTCTGGAGCCGACGCGCGGCCGCGGGGTGATCGCGCAATAGGCGCAGGCAGAGCGCGATCTGGTCCCCGAAGTCGATCACGCCCTCCTTCTCCTTCAGCGCCGTGTACGCCTGGTAGACCGCGGCGAGCTCCTCCTGCGCGTCGGCGTCGTCGGCCCGTACATCGGCATCGATGCCGGCTCCGACCGCGTCGCGGAGCTTCTTCGCGTGCGCGGCGTACTCGTCGGGCGAGACGTCCTCGTCGCGTGCGCGGCCGAAGAGGTCGAGCAGCGCGCGCACGTACTCGAGTGGGTCGCCGGCGGGGCGGTAACGTCGCAGCGGCAAGTCGTATAGGTGCTCGCGCACGAAGATGACCTGCTCGGCGCTGGAGAGGACACGGAGCTCGCCCGAGCGTCCGAGCTCGAGCGCGAACTCGCGGAACACCTCGTCGCCGAAGCCGTGGAAGGTCTTGATCGCGGCGTCGTTCAACCCAAGGGGCGTGTTGAGGTCGACGCGCTCCTGCATGCCCGCCGCGGCTTTCTCGGTGAACGTGACCGCAAGGATCTCGTGCGGCTTGGCCGCGCCGGCGGCGATCAGGTGGACCACGCGAGCGGTCAGCACGTGTGTCTTCCCCGTCCCGGCGCCCGCGACGATGAGCAGCGGTCCGGCGCCGTGCTCCACCGCACGCCGCTGCTCGTCGGTGAGGCCGCCGAGGATGTCGGGCTTCGGCTCGCCGAGCCCGAAGGCAAGCTGTTCGGTCACGCGCGGGCTCGCGCGCGTCCCGTCACGGGCCGCTGGTCGGAAGCACTTCGCTCATTTGTTCTATTCTACGCACAGGCTGCCGGCCCTTCCAACGGGACACGACGGCCGACGGTCACTGCTCGGCGAGGCTCTCGGCCAGGGCGACCAGCGTACGGACCGCGGGGCCCTGCGGCCCGCGTGGCGAGTAGGCGCGGTCTTTGTCGGACCAGTCGACGCTGGCGATGTCGAGGTGCGCCCAGTCGGTACCGTCCTCGACCGCGGCCCAGAGGAACGCCGCGGCCTTGATCGCGCCACCCTCACGCCCCGCGCTGTTCTTGATGTCGGCGACCTCACCCTTGATCTCGTCCTTGTATTCGTCGGTGAGGGGCATCGGCCAGACCCGATCGCCCGCCGTGCCGGCGACGCCGCGCACGGTCTCGACGAAGGCGTCGGGCTTGCCGAAGAGTCCCGTGAAATACGGGCCGAGCGCGACGCTGACCGCGCCGGTGAGCGTCGCGATGTCGACGACGCGACGTGCTCCCTCGCGCTGCGCGTAGGTGATCCCGTCGATGAGGACGAGCCGACCCTCGGCGTCGGTGTTGATCACCTCGACCGTCTTGCCGCTCATGCTGGTGAAGACGTCGCCGGGCTTCGTCGCGCCCCCGCCGGGAAGATTCTCGGTGCACGGCGCCACGCCGAGCACGTTCACCTCAGGCTTCAGGCGACCGATGGCCGTGAGCGCCGCGATGACGCTGGCCGCGCCGGTCATGTCGGCCTTCATCTGGTGCATGTTGTCGGCGGGCTTGATCGAGATCCCGCCGGAGTCGAAGGTGATCCCCTTCCCCACGAATGCGATGTCGTACTTCTGCGCGGCGCGGCCGTTGCCGTTCTGACGACGCCGCCCGTGATAGCGCATGACGATGAAGCGCGGCGCCTCATGGCTGCCCTGCGCGACGGATAGGTAGCTGCCCATGCCGAGCGCGCGGCAGCGCTCGGCGTCGAGGATCTCGCATTGGACGCCCGAGGCCTTCGCGGCCGCGCGCGCCTCGTTCGCGAGGATCGTCGGGGTCATCTTGTTGGCGGGCTCGTTCGCGAGACGCCGCTGGAGATTCACGGCGTCGCCCACGGCCTCACCCCGCGCGATCGCCTTGGTCGCCGGCTTCTCGGTGACGAGCGCCACGCTGTCGAGCGGTGGGAGGCGGCGCTCATCGGCGCGCGTCCGATGGGCTTCAGGCCGCCACATCGCATAGACGACGCCTTCCACGGCGGCCTGCGCCGCCCGGTCCTCGCCGAGGCCGTTCGGCGCGATGAAGACCGCGAGCTTCTTCACGTTCGAGCGCCACAGCGACTTCACGCCGGCGGCGGCGATGTTGCGCGCGCGCTCCGCGTCGTAATCCGCGGCGCGTCCCGCGCCGACGACGACCACGAGCGGCTCGCCGTGGTGCGAGGTCACACCGTAGGGCCGCCCGGCGCCGGCCTCGTTCTTCGCGATGCGATCGACGACGGTCTTCACCGAACGCGGCAGCCCGGTCGGCGCGCCACCGTCGCTGCTGAGCGGGACGATGATCGCGTCGACCTGACCGAGCGCCGACGCGCGGACTGCACGGAACTTCATGGACCGTCCTCCCCTTGATGCGTGAATGACGCGATGCGTTCCCGAGCGGTGTCCGGGGTGAGCACGAGGATGCGATCGTCGCCGTGCCGGCGCGTCAGGCCACGATCGTCGAGGAATTGTAGGAGCGGAAGCACGTGCTTGCGGCTGGAGCCGGAGAGGTCGCGCGCGCGTGCGACCGTGATCGATCCGCTCGACGCGAGCTCGTCCACCACGACGCGCGCGAACCGCGTCACCGCCTCGGGCAGGAAGACCGCCTCGGTGCCGATGCGGACGACGTCGCCGCGCTCCGCGAGCGCCGCAACGAGCTCGCGGTCGATCCCGTGGTCGGTCTCGAGCTGCGCCGGGCTCGGCGGCTGCAGCGGGTCCTTCGCAAGAGCCGCGCGCGCGCTGAGCCAGCGTCGCTCCTGATCTTCGGAGAGGCGCGGCCGGTGGGACGGCAGCGCGAGCGCGCTTCCCCGCTCCGCCAGCCGTCGCTGGGCGACGAGCCGCTCGACCAGCGCGTTGAAACGCTTCGCCGGCAGCCCCAGCGCCGAGCGAGCTTCCTCGCGCGATGCGCCCGCGCGCAGCGGCGTCTTCCGGTGCGCCTGTGCGCAGATACGCTCGACATGCGTGGCGAACGCCTCGAACGCGTCGCGCGAAACGAGTGCGTCGCCGAGCGGCACCGCGCGATCGTCGGCGAGGATCTCCGCGGCCGCGGCATCGCCTTCGCTCGGAGCGAGACCGCTTCGTTCGGCGGCCTCCGCCACAGTCCGCGGCACGTCAAGCGACGCGAGCAGACGCGAGGCGGCGGAGGGAGCCACGCGCCGCTCGAGCGCGGCGACCGTTTCCGGGCGCCGCCGCAGCCGCGCCGCCGCGAGATCCGCGACGGTGCCGCCGCCGATCGTTTCGGAGGGCGACGGTCGTCGGATCACCAGACGGTCGCCGACGGCGACCGCCACCGGCGTCGCAAGACGCAGCTGCGCCCAGGCCGTCTCGCCAGGCGCGAGCTGCGACCGTTCGAGGAGCGCGGCGCGCGCCATCGTTTCCGCCGTTCCGAGGTGGACCTTCACCTCCTCGTCGTGCTCGAGCGCGGTGCTCGCGCTCGCGAGGAGTGCCAACCGCACCGCGAGCACGGTCGTGGTCTCGAGCGACCCCGGCCGCGCGACCACCATGCCGCGCGTCACGGCGTCCTTGTCGATCCCGGAGAGGTTCGCCGCCACGCGGCTGCCGGGCCGCGCGACCTCGAGCGAGCGGCGATGCGTCTGCAGCCCGCGGATGCGTCCGCGGATGTCGCCGGGCACCGCCGCGATCTCGTCGCCGACGGCGAGCGATCCGTCGAGCAGCGTGCCGGTGACGACCGTGCCGAAACCGGACATCGTGAAGGAGCGATCGACGGGGAGCCGCGGGCGTCCGACGTCGCGTCGCACGGGCGCCTCGCCGAGAACGCGCTCGAGAGCGAGAAGCAGCTCGTCGAGGCCGCGCCGCGCCGTCGCCGAGACCTCGACGAGCGGTGCATCGGCGAGCGCGGTGCCGCGGAGCGCCCCGCGGACGTCGCTTGTGGCAAGTGCCGCCCATTCGTCGTCGACGAGGTCGCGCTTGGTGAGAGCGATGACGCCGCGATCGATGCCGAGCAGGCCAAGGATCGCGAGGTGCTCCCGGGTCTGCGGCATGACGCCCTCATCCGCGGCGACGACGAGCAGGACCGCGTCGATGCTGCCGATCCCCGCGAGCATGTTGCGGATGAAGTCCTGATGACCCGGCACGTCGACGAAACCGATGTCACCGCCGCCCGGCAGCGTCACCCAGGCGAAGCCGAGATCGATCGTCATGCCCCGCTCGCGTTCCTCACGCAAGCGGTCGGGATCCATGCCGGTCAGCGCCGTGAGGAGGGTCGATTTTCCGTGATCGACGTGGCCGGCCGTGCCGACGACGCGGATCGCGGTCGCCTCGGTCATTGCGGTGTCGGGATGTCCTGTGGCGAGCACATGCCGAAGAGCAGCGGGACGACGACGAAAGCCAGCACGAGCATCAGCGCGATCCAGAGTCCGAGCGCGATCCCGGTCGCCACCGGCGGCAGCGGCGATCGTTCTCTGTCGTCCGCTAGCGGCGAACGGCGACGCATTCGATCTCGATGCGCGCGCCCCGCGGCAGCGCGCTGGTGCCGACGGTCGATCGCGCGGGCCGGTGCTGACCGAAGCGCTGCGCGTAGACCTCGTTCATCGCCGCGAACTCGGCGAAGTCCGCGAGGAAGACCGTGCACTTCACGACCCTGTCGAGACCGCTTCCGGCCGCATCGAGGACCGCCGCGAGATTGTCGAGCACGCGCGCGGTCTGAAGCTTGATCTCGCCCCCGACCAGCTCGCCCGTCGCGGGATCGAGCGCGACCTGGCCGGCCGTGAAGATGAGATCGCCGGTCACGATCGCCTGGCTGTACGGTCCGATCGCCTTCGGCGCCTTTTCGGTGGACACGCTGCGCAGATCCATTCGCTACTCCTTCACGAGCGCGGCGGTGACCGCCTGCGCGAGCATCTCATCATCCTCGGCCGCGACGCTCCGCAGATCGAGCGCGGCGCGGTCCTCCACGACGCGCGCGATGACCGGCGGATCGGCCGAGCGCAGCCGCGCGGCGACGTCGTTCGCACGGCCGTGACGATCGCCGATCGCGACCGCGCGCGACGGCTGCGTCTCCTCGGGTAAGGAACCACCGCCGACCGTCGAGCGCGTTTCGATGACATCGCATTCGACGCCGCCGCTCGCGAGCCGGGTGGCGATCGCGCGAGCGCGCTTCGCGAGCCCGGCCGGCGTCGCGGCGATCATCCGCCACACCGGCAACTCGCTTTCGGCGCGCCCGTCGCGATAGAGCTCGAGGGTCGCCACGAGAGCGGCGATCGTGAGCTTGTCGGGTCGCATCGCGCGCATGAGCGGATGCGAACGCAGCGCGGCGATGGCCGTGGCGCGCCCCACGGCGAGGCCGGCCTGCGGTCCACCCAGCAGCTTGTCGCCGCTGAACGTGACCACATCGGCGCCCGCGGCGATCGCCTCGGGAACCGTCTCCTCGCGCGCGAGGCCGAAGCGCGAGGTGTCGATGAAGGTGCCGCTGCCGAGATCGTGGATGAACGCGACGCCGCGCTCGTGCGCGAGGGCGCCGAGCGAACGGTCCTCGGGCCGCGCGACGAACCCGGTGAGCTTGAAATTGCTCGCGTGCACGCGGAGGATCGCGCCGGTCCGTTCGGTGATGGCAGCCGCGTAATCGCGCACGTAGGTGCGATTCGTCGTGCCGACCTCGACCAGCTTCGCACCGGAGCGGCGCAGCACGTCGGGGATGCGGAAGCCGCCGCCGATCTCGACCAGCTCGCCGCGCGCGACGATGACTTCCTTGCGCGAGGCGAGCGCCGCGAGCGCGAGCAGCACCGCCGCGGCGTTGTTGTTCGCGACCACGCCGTCCTCCGCGCCCGAGAGCTCCGCGAGCAGACGCGACGCGTGCCCGTGCCGCTCGCCGCGGCGGCCGGCGTCGAGGTCGTACTCGACGCTCACCGCGCCGGCGGCTTCGGCGATCGCGGCGATCGCGACCGCGGCGAGCGGTGCGCGGCCGAGATTCGTCTGCAGCACGACCCCCGTCGCGTTGAGCACGCGGCGCAGAGAACGCCGGTCACGATCGCCGAGTCGGCGTCGCGCGGCTTCGGCCGCGGCGCCCTCGTCGAAGGTCGCGCCCGCTGCGCGTGCCTCCGCGAGAACATCGCGCACGGCGCGCACCAGCCGCTCGCGCGGGACATCGCTGTGCCCCGCGGCGCGCACCACCGCGTCGACCGACGGGAGGCGGCGTCGCGCGTCGGTCGTCACCGGCCGAGGACCGTCAGTGCGCCGGGACGCACGCGCACCATCAGCGAGCGCGTGCGGAGGGGCTCGCGATCCGCCTGCGCCGGCAGCTCGCGCTCGAGCTCGACGTCGAGCGAACGCGCGCGGAACGCGCGGACGTCCCGTCCGTTCACGTGCGTGCCGCGATAGAGCTTCGCGAGCGCGACCAGCGATGCCCACCGCCCGAGATCACCGGCTACGACGATATCGAAGAGCCCGTCGTCGATCTTCGCTTTGGGAGCGATGTGCATACCGCTGCCGAAATGCGTGCCGTTCGCGGCGACGACGAGGAGATGCTTGCCCTCGATGATCTGCTCGTCGATCACGAGGCGCATCGGCTGCGGTCGATACGTCGCGATCGACACGAGCGCGCCGACGAAATAGCCGAGCCGCTGGCCGACGATGCGCGAGCTCGCTTCGATGCGCTCAGCGACGTGGCCGTCGATGCCGACGCCCGCGGCGTTGACGAAGATGCGGCCGTTCACCTCACCGACGTCGATGACGCGACGACGCGCGCCCGCGAGGAATCGCGCGATGTCCCGCCGCTTGCGCGGATATCCGAGCGAGCGCGCGAAATCGTTCCCCGACCCGATCGGATAGAGCGCGAGCGCGGTGCTCGTTCCGACCAGCCCGTTGGCGATCTCATTGGCGGTCCCATCACCGCCGACGGCGATGACGGTGCGGCAGCCATCGACGGACGCCTCTCGCGCGATGCGCGCCGCTTCCCCCGGCGCGGGCGTCCGGATGATCTCGACCTTGAAGCCCGATGACTCGAGCTCGCGCGCGAGGCCGGCGCCGACCCGCGCGCCCGCGCCGTCGCCCGCGGCGGGATTCACGATCGCGAGCGTGTGCTCGGCACCCATGCCGATCACGATGTCGGCGCGAGCGCTTTCTTGATCGCGTCCTGCTCTTCGTCCGACAGCTGATAGCGCGACCGTCCGCTCTGCACGGGCTTGGCGAAGACGCGGGTGTCGGTGCGGCTGTGCAGGCTCGAGAGAACGACACCGTTGCCGAGCGAGTCCAGGAGCGCGATCGCGAACGACTGGTCGCCTCCGGTGTCGGCGAACGGGTTGTATCGGATCACGCCGACCTTCTGGATCGTCCGCTGGCTGAGGCCCTCGAGCTCGTGATGCAGCTTGTTGAGCGCATCCACTCGCCCGGTCAGGCTGTCGATGCTGGTGAGCTGACGATCGAGGATCTCGTCGATGCCGCCGCTTTCGCCTTCCGGGAGCACGCGACGCAGCCTGCGGCGGAGCAGGGCCTCGGACCGCTGCAGCCAGGCGACCCACAGGACGAGGACGATCACGGCCGCGACGAGCGCAACGACGATCAGCGAAAGCGTCCGTTCGTCGAGGATCATCGCCGCGGACGATACCCGTTCCGATATGCTTGACGCTCCTTGGCGAGACGGAACCGCACACGCCCACGCTCACGACGCGACGCATTGGCATCGCGGCGCGCGACATCGCCGCGTCCGGCAGAGCGTGACGTCGCGGCGCGTCCGACGGGATACCGCGCGCGCGGCTCGGTGACGCGGCTCGGCTACTCCCGCGCCGCGGGCGCGCCGTCCGCGGCGCTCGAGCGATCGTCGCTGATGGAGCGTGCGTTCGTCGCGAAGGACTTCCGCCGGCTGGCGATCACTGTCGCGATCGCGCTCGCGCTTCTCGTCGCCGCCGGTCTCACGGAGAGCGCGATCCTCGGCCGCTAGGGTCGTACACTTTTCTCATCGGGCGATTGGCTCAGCTGGTTAGAGCGCTGCGTTCACATCGCAGAGGTCGCTGGTTCGAATCCAGCATCGCCCAC
>WNGJ01038769.1_pt1 | contig 10657 bp, 8 predicted proteins | sample 5400611 | NCBI WGS metagenome assembly WNGJ01 (sample SAMN13153375, study PRJNA577476) | soil metagenome | isolation source: 40 cm soil or saprolite under Garry oak tree replicate 1 | place: USA:California | collected 2016-06-15
CGTGTTGCGCGCGCTGCCGACTACACGGGTCGCGATGCGGGCCGTGTCGGTCATGCCCAGCGCGCGCGCCGCCCCTGCGGTGAGGTCCCACTGCGCGCCGTTGCCGCCGTACGGCCCGCGATCGATCACCGGCAGCGTCAGACGGTGGCCGCGATAGACGACCGTGACGAGGGTGCCGCACGGGAGCGTGCGGTTGGCGACCCCCAGCACCGCGGGGGTCAGCACTTGCCCGCACGCCGTGCGCCGGCCGTAGAACCCGGGTCCGAACCACGTCGCCAGCGCCGCCGACCGCGGCGCAGGCGTCACCGGCGAGCTCGGCACGCCACCCGGGTTGGGCGTGCCGCCGCTCGCGAGCGCGCTCGCCGCGGGTCCGGCCAGGCCGGCGGGCGCGGCGAGCAGGATGAGAACGGCGGTCTGTCTGAACGCGATGCGCATCATCTGGGCGCCTACGGGGTGAGCTGACGGGCTCGCGCGGCAGATGCGGCGCTACGGCCCAGCCGGGCCGATTCGCCCCCGCGGACCGAAACCTGCGGTCCGCATTGGGTCCCCCGCCTCCCGCGATCGGGTCGCGGAAGCTCGGCGTGGCGCGAGTATACACACCGCTCCCTCCGCCGCCACGCCGCTCCTCGCGCCGCGCCGGGGCAGCCCGCGAGGCGACCGCGCAGGACCTCAGGCCAGCGGCAGCCGCGAAGCGAGGTCCTTGAGCAGGCGCTCGCTGCGCGAGAGCCCCGCCTTGGCGAGCTCGCTCACGCCCTCCGCGGCCGAGGCGAGCAGCTCGACGGCGCCCGGCGGCTGCACGCTGCCGGTCGCGGCTTCGCTCTCGCACTCAAAGCCCTGCACCGGTGCCGCCTGCTGGCCGCTGGGCGCGGACTTGGCGCGCGTGGCCGACCCCGCACGGGTTCGTCCCCTCGCGGGGGCGGCGGAGCGGGCAGCGCGCTCCCCTGCCGGTGCCGGCCCGGCAGCCTTCGCGTTACCTCGCGCGGCCGCGCGCCGCGGCGTGGAGCGCTGCGGTCGGGTGCGGGGGAGGTTGGCCAGGACTCCCTGCTGGTCGGTCCCGGACGCGCCGTCGCTCGCATTGACATCGCCCACGCGCACATGATTGCTTAAGGCCGAAGCGCAAGCGGGTAGGAGCTGCTCGGCGAACTGAATCAACGACGCGTTAGCATGGGGGCGGCGGGCTCATGCCTGCGGGCTTTGTGGTCGATTTAGCGAAACGGAACCAGATGTCGGTGGTCGAGCTTCAGGAGCTGGATGAGGTGAAGGGCCTGCTCGCCAAGGGGCAACAGGTGGGCGTGCTCTCCTACGCCGAGATCTCCAAGGCGATGTCCGAGCTCGACCTCGACGAGTCAGACGTCGAAGAGCTGCACGGGTTCCTGGAGCGCTCGGAGATCGAGCTCGTCGAGGACATCGATCCGGCGATTGCTGCCTCGACCCAGCTCGAGCGGGCGCCCGACAAGCGCGGGCGACGCAAAGCGAAAGCTCAGCTGGACCTCAAGCCCGACATGACGACGGACTCGCTGCAGCTGTTCTTGAAGGACATCGGCAAGGTGCGCCTGCTGACGGCCCAGGAGGAGGTCGACCTGGCCAAGCGGATCGAGCGCGGCGACCTCGACGCGAAGCAGAAGATGGTCGAGTCGAACCTGCGTCTGGTGGTGTCGATCGCGAAGAACTACCGCAACCAGGGCCTGCCGTTCCTAGACCTGATCCAGGAGGGCACCCTGGGGCTCGTGCGGGCGGCGGAGAAGTTCGACTACCGCAAGGGCTTCAAGTTCTCGACGTATGCAACCTGGTGGATTCGTCAGGCGATCGCGCGAGCGCTGGCGGACAAGGCCCGCACGATCCGGATTCCGGTGCACGTGGTCGAGAAGCTCAACAAGATCGGTCGCGCCGAGCGCAAGCTCGTGACCGAGCTCGGACGCGAGCCCACCGCGGACGAGATCGCCGAGGTCACCGGTATCGATCCCGAGGAGGTCGACTCGATCAAGCGCTCAGCCCAGGCGCCGGTGTCGCTGGAGAAGCCCGTGGGCGACGAGGAGGAGTCCGAGTTCGGCCAGTTCATCGCCGACGAGCGCGCCGAGTCGCCATACGAGCGAGCCGCGGAGATCCTCACCAAGGAGGCGCTGCGGGAGGCGCTGGAGAACCTCTCCTATCGCGAACGGCGCGTGCTCGAGCTGCGCTACGGCCTCGGCGGCGAGCACCCGCGCACGCTCGACGAGGTCGGACGGACGTTCAATGTCACCCGCGAGCGGATACGCCAGATCGAGAACCAGTCGCTGAAGAAGCTGCAGAGCCTGGCAGAGGCGCAGAAGCTTCGCGACGTGGCCTAGTTCGTCCACCCTCCGCATACCCATTCAAGGCGCTCGGGCCGCATGCCGATCATCGGGGCATGTTCGACGTCATGGAGGCCCTGCGCGAACTCGTGGCCAAGAACGGCTCCGACCTGCATCTGAAGGCGGGCTCGGGGCCTCTGTTTCGCGTCAACGGCGAGCTGGCCGTGGCCAAGGGAGCGCAGCCGCTGGACGCGCGCGACACCGTGGCGGCGCTCGAGGAGCTGCTCACCGACGAGGCCAAGCTGGAGGAGTTCGCAACCGAGCGCGAGGTCGACTTCTCGTTCGAAATCCCAGACCTTGCCCGCTTCCGCATAAACGCGTTCCAGCAGCGCGGCTTGGTGTCGATGGCCTGCCGCCTGATCCCCCACAAGGTCAGCACGATCGAAGAGCTGTCGCTGCCGACGGTCGTCACCGAACTGGCGGAGGAGGAGCGCGGGATCGTGCTGCTCACCGGGACGACCGGATCGGGCAAGTCGACGACCCTGGCGGCGATGATCGATCACGTGAACTACACCATGAGCAAGCACATCGTCACGATCGAGGACCCGATCGAGTTCGTGCACTACGACAAACGCTCCGCGATCAACCAGCGCGAGGTCGGGATGGACACCGCCTCCTTCAAGCGGGCTCTGCGTCGGGTCCTGCGCCAGGACCCAGACGTGATCCTGATCGGCGAGATGCGCGACGAGGAGACCGTGCACACCGCCCTGTCGGCGGCCGAGACCGGCCACTTGGTGCTCTCGACGATCCACACGGTCGACGCCAGCGAGTCGCTCAACAGGATGCTCGACTTCTTCCCGCCGCACCAGCACGCGCAGGCGCGCAGCATGATCGCGGGCACGATCAAGGGAGTGATCTCCCAACGCCTGGTTCCCGCCGCCGATGGGGGCCGCGTGGCGGTGTGCGAGATCCTGCGCATGACCGGTCGCGTGCGCGACATGATCGTCGACCCGGCCCAGACGGGGAACCTGGTCGAGGTGATCGCGTCGGGCGGCTATTACGGCATGCAGACATTCGACCAGGCGCTGTTCGGACACGTCAAGGCCGGACGCGTCACGTTTGAGGACGCGATGCGCGTGGCCTCGAGCCCGCACGACTTCAAGCTGCTGATGCAGGCCGATGGACGCCGGGGCACCACGATGGAGGACGTGGCCTTGGCCGAGCAGCGGCGCACGGGCGACGAGCACGCGCCGCGGCCCGGGTCCGCGCCCGGGCGAGCGCCCGCCAGCGTCGCTTAGCGCGCGGCACTTCAGTTGGTAAAGTAAAGGCCCAAATGGCCTCCAGTGACACATGTCCCGTATGCAGGACCGCCGAGGTCGTGTGCGGAAAGTGGACGCTCTTGCTCGTGCGCGACCTGGCCGAGGGTCGCTCGCGCTTCTGTGAGCTCGAACGCTCGCTCGCCGGGATCAGCCCGCGCACGCTGTCGCTGCGCCTGCGCGCGCTCGAGGGAGTACGCGCTCACCGAGAAGGGCCGAGCGCTGCTGCCGATCATCGATGACATGCGCGCCTACGGCGAGCAGTGGCTTGGCGACGGCGCGGGCTCGGACTGCGCCGAGCGCATCGAGCCCGACGCGCTCGCCGTGGCGTAGGCCGCTGGCCGCGCCGTAGCCCGCGCGCCTGCAAACTCGGGTGCGCCGAGCAGGAGCGTGCTGCGGGAGAGCGAAGGGAGCGCGCGATGCGCTCGCGGCAGCTGCAGAACGCCCTCACCGACTACTTGGAGGCCGCGGCCGGCCACCTGCGTGCCGAGGTGGAGGCCGGGGCGGAGGTTCCGTTCGAGGTCGGATCCCGCGCGGGGCGCGCGGGAGCGCGCGGCACCCCGCTGTACTGCTACCGCGCGCTCACCGGAGCGTTCATCGCCGAGCGCGAGGCTGCCCTCAAACGGCTGCCCGGCCACGCAGAGGCGGCCAAGCTGCTGGAGGGCTTCGACGGGCTCGAGCGCTACCTTGCCCGCAGCGGCGCCGATGTGGCGCGCGCCAAGGGCCCCCCCCGCGCGCGCGCGGCGATGAAAGTGCTCCTGGAGGATGTGTTCGAGGAGCAGACCGACTTTCACGTGCGACCCGAGCGCGTGCGCGCGGCGATCGAGCGGCTCGAGCACTCGGCGTTCGCCGGTCCGAGCCAGCTGACGCTCGTGGCGACCCTGCACGGGCTCACCATCTCCTCACCCGAGCTGCAGGTCGCCAAGGGCCTGGTGATCGCCCATTCCGAGGCGATCGAAGGGGTGCCGCAGGCCGCCCTTGCCGCGAGCGCCGAAGCGGGCGCCGAGAGCCATCTGGTCGTCGTCCACACCGCCGAAGAGGACGACCCGCCCGCTGGTGTGCTGCGCGGGCGGGAACTGATCGGCGAGCTGCTGCGCGCGCTGCGGCTGTTCGGCGATGGACGGATCTCGCTGGGCGCGCTCGGCTGGTTTCGCGTCGCGGCCGACGCCTGGAGCCCGATCGCGATCGGGGGCGGCGGCCGGCCGCACGGCATGCTCGTGGTCAGCGTCGAGCAGGAGGACGAGCTGCGCGCCTTCCGCAATCTCGTATCGCGGCGAGCGCCGAAGGGCGACGAGGTCGCGTGGGCGCTGCGGCGCTTCGAGCTCGGATGCGAGCGCGAGGCCGCGCACGAGGCGTTGACCGACCACGTGCTCGCCCTGCGCGCGCTGCTCGAGCCCGAGGGACCCGCCAGCGGGCTGCTCCCGGGCCGCGTTGCTGCGCTGTGCGCGGCGCCCGAGGGCCGGGCCGAGCTGGGCGAGCGCGTGGCGGAGGCGCTGGGCGTCGAGCGCTCCCTGGCAGCGGGGGCATCGGTCAAGCCGGCGACCGTGCGCGCCCTTGGGGAGGAGCTCTCCGCCCACCTGCGCGCGCTGCTCAGCGACGTGATCTGCGGACATCTCAACCCCGACCTGGTCGCGCTGGCCGACGAGTTGCTGCTGGCTCCCGCGGACGGCGAGGATGCCTACGACGGCGAGGTTGACGGCGAAGTTGGCGATGAGGTCGACGGCGAGGTTGACGGCGAGGTTGGCGATGAGGTCGACGGCGAGACCGACGGCGGGACCGACGGCGAGGCGGTCGAGAGCGACGAACGCGCCGACGCGCACGCGGCGGCCGACGAGCGGACCGAGGCCCCCGACGGGGCGTCCTCGCGCGCGCCGGCTGGCGCGCCCGAGGAGGTGGACGAGCCCACGGGCGCCGGCGCCGCGAAGGCGGGCGGCAGGAAAGCGGCCAGGCCGCGCTGAGTCGCAGGCGTGCCCGCCGGGGTTAGCCGCGCCAAGCAGGGCGCTGGCGTCGATTGGCTGGCGGCTGCGGTGCGCTCAGCGAAACAGGTGCCCGGCCACACGCGCCAGGCCGGCGACGTCGTCGACGTCCTCGCCCAGGTCCGGGACGAGCAGCGGATGGGCCTCCCCGAGCTGCTCGGACAGGCGCGTGATCGTGTCGCGGTCGCGCCGCGCGAGCACGTCGAGGTCCGCCAGGTTTGCGGCCAGGCGCGCGGCCAGGCTTTGCCCCAGCGGCGGAGCGAGGTGCGCTTGCACCTGCGCGGCGGAGCGTCCGCCGAGGCCGTCGAAGTGCACGCGATTGACGATCAGCCCTCCGCGCGACATGCCGGCCGCGGCGAGCCGGTCGGCCAGGAACACGGCCTCGCGCGCGGGCTCGGGCTCCGGTGAGGTGACGATCATGAAGGTCGTCGCGGGGTCGCGCAGCAGCGACGCCACGCCGCGGGTGCGCTCGCTGAAGCCGTCGAGCACGCCCGAGAGCGAGCGGAAGAAGGCGGACAGGTCAGCGAGCATGTCCAGGCCGGTGACGCGCGCGAAGATCGCAAACACCAGGCCGGTCGAGCGCCCGAACACGCGCGCAGCGAGCCCGCCCGGCGTGAGGAACACCTTCAGGGCGCGGCCTTCGAGGAAGCCCAGGAGCCGCGTCGGCGCCTCGATGAAATCGACCGCGTTTCGCGATGGAGGCGTGTCGAGGACGATCGCGTCGAAATCGCGTTCGTGACGCAGCTCGTACAGCTTCGCTATGGCGCTGAGCTCCTGCGAGCCGGCGACCGTCGACGAGAGCTCGCGGTAGATGGGGTTGGCGAGGATCTCCTCACGGGTATCGCGGTCGGGGGCCAGCCGGCTCACGATGTCATCAAGCGTGCGCTTGGCATCGAGCATCATCGCCCACAGCTCGCCGCGCATGCGCAACCCCTGAGCGGCGAAGGGCCCCGGGTCGAGCAGCAGGGGCTCGCCAGAGAGCTCCTGCAGCCCGAGCGCCTCGGCGAGCCTCGCCGCCGGATCGATCGTGACGGCCGCAACCTTGGCTCCGGCTGCGGCCAGCCCCAGCGCGAGCGCCGCCGAGATCGTGGTCTTGCCCACGCCGCCTGCGCCCACGCAGATGCACACGTGCTTTCCGTGCAGGCGCTCAGGTACGCCCGCCTGCCCGCTCGCCGCCATCAGCCGATCCTAGTTTCTCGTGCAGGAATCCCCCTGCGCTATGCGAATACCCACCGGACGGGCTTTCCCATCGTCGAGCATCGGAGCCAACCGTGGAAGGACGGGCCAAGGTCATCGCGTTCGCCAACCAGAAGGGCGGGGTGGCCAAGACGACGACAACGCTGAACCTCGCCGCCGCGTTCGCCGAGGAGGGCCACCGGGTTCTGTGCGTCGATATGGACCCCCAGGGCAACCTCACGATGTCCCAGGGGATCGACCCGGACACGCTGGAGAAATCGATGTACGACGTCCTCGTGCACAAGGTCTCGATCCGCGAGGTGATCCGCAGGCGCGAGATCGACGTCGCGTGCGCGTCGATCGACCTGGCGGGCGCGGAGATCGCGATGTCGACGATGATCGGCCGCGAGCGCTCGCTCCAGAAGGCCCTCCAGCCGATCGCCGAGGACTACGACTTCATCTGCATCGACACCCCGCCCAGCCTCGGCCTGCTCACGATCAACGCGTTGACCGCGGCCGACAAGGTGATCGTCCCCGTGCAGTGCGAGTATCTGTCGATGCGCGGACTGATCCAGCTTCAGAACACGCTCGCGATGATCCGCGAGAACCTCAATCCTGGCGTTGACATCGAGGGTATTCTCCCCACGTTGGTCGACTCGCGCACGATCCACGCCAAGGAGGCGATCGAGATCCTCGAGGAAAACTTCGGTGATCGCGTGTTCGCCTCGCGGATCCGCAAGACGATCCGCTTCGCCGAGGCGCCGGTGAAGGGGATGTCGGTTCTCAAGTACGAGCCGGACGGGGTTGCCGCTCAGTCCTACCGGCAGCTCGCGCAGGAGGTGCTCGACGGTGGCAAGCGCTAAACGGGCGAGCATGCGGGAAGGGCCGCTGGCCGCGCTGTTCCGCAAAACGGAAGTCGACGAGGATCAGTCCGCCGAGTCCGCGCCGCCGGAGCCGCCGGCCGAGTCCGCAACGCCCGACCCCGGCGCGCCTGCGTCGGGACACAGCCGCCCCCACCCCGGCTTGAGCGCGCCGGCGCCGGCGGAGGAGCAGGACGCGCCGCCCCGTGTGCCCACGCCGCGCGAGCGCCTGCGCCACGCATTCTCCTCCGAGATCCCCGAGGACATGATGGATCGGCGCGGAAGCGCCAAGGTGATGGATGGCTATCCTCGCGAGCACGCCCTCGACAGGGCCGACGAGAAGGCCACCGGACAGCCCGTCATCCGCGTGGTCGGCGTGGGTGGCGCCGGCGTGAACGCCGTCAACCGGATGGTCGAAGTCGAGGTCGAGGGCGTGGAGTTCATCGCCATCAACACCGACCTGCAGTCACTGCAGCAGTCGAACGCCGACGCCTCGCTGCATATCGGCGCCGAGCTGACCCGCGGGCTTGGCTCGGGCTCCGATCCGCAAGTCGGCCGCCAAGCGGCGATGGACGACTACGACCGCATCAAGGCGCTGCTGAAGGGGTCGGACATGATCTTCATCACCGCCGGCGCCGGCGGCGGCACGGGGAGCGGCGCGGCGCCAATCGTGGCCCGCATCGCGCGCGAAGTGGGCGCGCTGACGGTCGCGATCATCACCAAGCCGTTCGGGTTCGAGGGCACGCGCCGGGGCGAGCAGGCCGAGCACGGCGTGGGCGCGCTCGCGGGCGAGGTGGACACCCTGATCATCGTGCCCAACAACCGGTTGCTGGCCGTGCTCGACAAGCAGACCGCGATCGTGGAGGCGTTTCGCGTGGCCGACGACGTGCTCCGGCAGGGTGTGCAGGGAATCTCTGACCTTGTCACGCTCCCCGGCCTGATCAACCTCGACTTTGCCGACGTGCGCACGATCATGTGCGACGCGGGCAACGCGCTGCTCGGCATCGGCATGGGCGTCGGCGAGAACCGCGCCACGGAGGCGGCGATGCAAGCCGTTGCCTCGCCATTGCTGGAAACCTCGATGGAGGGTGCGCGCTCGATCCTGCTCTCGATCACCGGCGGTGCGAGCCTGTCTCTGTGGGAGGTCAACGAGGCCGCCAAGTCGGTGTCGGAGGCCGCGCATCCCGACGCGAACATCATCTGTCCCCGCGGGTGGTGCGGCGGGCGGGCGTCGAGGTCTCGGGATGGATGAGCTCGAAGTGCCCGAGTTCATCCCCAACTCCTGACAGCGCCCGCGGCGTGAACGCCGCGACGCGCGGCTGGGAGGCGCCTGCGCGACGCGCGCGTCCGTGCATCGCCGTTGGGCGCGAGCGCTGTGCTATCGCTTGGGAATGAGCAACGCGAAGCAGGGCGTGGTGGCGGCGGGGCATCCCCTCACCGCCGAGGCGGGCGCGACGGTGTTGCGGGAAGGCGGAAACGCGGTCGATGCGGCCGTGGCCGCGATGCTGACATCGTTCGCGGCCGAGCCGCTTTTGACCGGCCTGGGCGCCGGCGGCTACGTGCTCGTCGCCGGAGCGGGGCGCGAGCCCGCGCTGCTGGACTTCTTCGTCCAGGCGCCGAGCCGCCCGCAGGACGGCGCGGGCGCCGTGCTGGAGGCGGTGGACGTGTCCTTCGGCGACGCCGCGCAGGTGTTCCACATCGGCCCCGCCTCCTGCGGCGTCTACGGAACGCCCGCGGGCGTGTGCGAGGCGGTCCGCCGCTGGGGAACGGCGCCGCTGGAGGTGCTGGCCGCGCCGGCGGCAAGGCTCGCGCGCGACGGCGTGGCGCTGAACGCGCAGCAGGCGTACGTCGCCAAGATCCTCGCCGACCTCCTGCGCAGCACACCCGAGTGCGCCGCGCTGTGGGCCCCGCGTGGCCGCATCCTTCAGGAGGGCGAGGTGCTGCGCAATCCGGAGCTGGGCGACGCCCTGGAGCGGCTGGGCAAGGACGGCGCCGAGCCCTTCTACCGCGGCGACGTGGCGGTCGCGGTGTGCGAGTGGCTGGCCGCGCGTGGAGGGTCGCTGACGCGTTCGGACCTCGCCGGCTACCACGCGATCGCGCGGGCGCCGGTGCGCGTCTCCTACCGCGATCGCGAGGTGCTGACCAACCCGCCTCCGTCGGCCGGGGGGACGCTGCTCGCATACGCGCTGGCCCTGCTCGACCGCGGTCCGGCCCCGCCGACGCTGCGCGGGGTGGTCGATGCGATGGCGGCCGCCCAGTCCGAGCGCACCCCCGAGTTCGTCGAGGGACTGGTCGAGGACGGCTTCCTAGAGCGTTTCCTCAGCGCCCACCTGGGGGCGACGACGCACATCTCGGTGCTCGACGGCGAAGGGTGCGCGTGCAGCGCCACCGCCACCAACGGGGAGGGCTCGGGCGTGGTGGTGCCCGGTACCGGGCTTCATCTCAACAACGTGATGGGCGAGGAGGACCTCAACCCGCTCGGCTTTCACCGCCACCTCCCGGGGCGGCGCTTGCCGAGCATGATGGCTCCCTCGATCGTGACGCGCGACGGGGGCGTGGAGCTGGTGCTGGGCAGCGCCGGCTCAAATCGCATCCGCTCGGCGCTGCTGCAGACGATCGTGGGCGTCGTCGACCATGCGCTGTCCGCGCGCGCGGCCGTGGAGGCGCCGCGCGTGCATTTCGAAGATGACGTGCTGTACGTCGAGCCGGGCATCGACGAGGCCGCGCTCGAGAGCATCGACGCGCGCATCGTGCGGTTCGGCGGGCTGAACCTGTTCTTCGGCGGCGTGCAGGCGGTGCTGCGCGCGGGCGATCGCACGACCGGCGCGGGGGACCCGCGCCGCGGCGGCGTCGCGGTGATCGTGTGAGGCACGCGAGCGGGCCGTCGTGACCGGGCCGCTCTTGCGCGCACAGCTCCGGCGGCGGTACTCGCACCGCATGGGCGCGCCGCGGCGGAGGTGGCCCTGGCGCGCGCTCGGCGCCGCCCTTGTGGCCGCGGGGTCGCTGGGCGGCTGCGCCGGCATCAAGGCGCCGGACCTCTTCCTGGTGCAGCGCACGGG
>WNGJ01010278.1_pt1 | contig 10656 bp, 5 predicted proteins | sample 5400611 | NCBI WGS metagenome assembly WNGJ01 (sample SAMN13153375, study PRJNA577476) | soil metagenome | isolation source: 40 cm soil or saprolite under Garry oak tree replicate 1 | place: USA:California | collected 2016-06-15
GCGCCAACTCGAGCACCAACGTGCAATCGAATAGCGCCACGCACTCGAGCAGCGACGCGCACGCGAGCGGCGACTCCAGCGCCAAGGCAAAAGCCGACACGCATGCGACCTCTGACAGCAGCGCGCACGCGACGGCCTCGTCGGGCAACAGCTCGAAGAGCGGCGGCGACAGCAAGGCCAGCGGTCATAGCCAGACCAATGGCAACGCAGGTACCACCGTGGTCACGACCGGAAACGCCACCCACAAAGAGGCTGGGGAGGGCAACTCGGACTCCCGCGGCGACGTGGCGGGCGGCAAATCGGGTAACGGTGACGACCGCGACAAGACCAAGCATCACGACGTGACGAACACGGCCGGGAGTGTCGCCAGCGCCGGTAGCGCCAACGGCACGACCCAGAGCGTAAAGCAGACGAACGGGAGCGTCGTGAGCGCCGGTAGCGTCAACGGCTCGACCCGAACGGTCCAGCAGACGAACGGCAGCGTCGCCAGCGCCGGTTCGGCCAACGGCACCACGCCAACCGTCAACCAGACGAGCGGAAGTGTCGCCAGCGCCGGTTCGGCCAACGGCACCACGCCAACCGTCAACCAGACGAGCGGAAGTGTCGCCAGCGCCGGTTCGGCCAACGGCACCACGCCGACGGTCAAGCAGAGCAACGGCAGTGTGGCCAGCGCGGGCAGTGTGGCCAGCGCCGGTTCGGCCAACGGGACCACGCCAACCGTCAAGCAGACGAGCGGCAGTGTGGCCAGCGCCGGTTCGGCCAACGGCACCACGCCGACGGTCAAGCAGAGCAACGGCAGTGTCGCCAGCGCGGGCAGCGCCAACGGCACCACGCCAACGGTCAAGCAGAGCAGCGGCAGTGTCGCCAGCGCGGGCAGCGCCAACGGCACCACGCCGACGGTCAAGCAGACCCAGGGAAGTGTCGCCAGCGCGGGCAGCGCCAACGCCACCACGCCGACGGTCAACCAGACCCAAGGGAGTGTCGCCAGCGCGGGTAGCGTCAGCGGCACCACCCCGACCGTCACAGGCGGCGGCGGAACCACAACCGGCGGCGGCGCCGTGAGTGGAGCGAGCGGAACCGCGTCGGGCAGCCAGGGCACAGTGCTTGCGGCCACAGGAGCCCCCATCGCAGGCGGCATCCTCGGCGGCATCCTCTTCCTGCTCGGCGGCCTCGGACTTCGCAACCGGCGTCGTTAAGCGACAACCGACAGACCGGGCTCGCGTCTCGCGGGCCCGGCCTTTTTTTGTCCGGTTGGCCTCTGGAACCCGGTACGCCGCCTGCCAGGCGCGTTTCTTAAACGAGCCTGCCCCGCAAGGGGCGGGCTCACCAGTCTCCGGAGAGGCCTCGGCGGCCATTTCTACCTCACTTGTACGGTGACGAAGCCACCCCGTAGGCGATTTGATGTAGTTCGAAAAATCGCGCCCGAGGGGAAATTGTGGAAGCAGCCGCCCTGCAGTTAGGCGACAAGGTGACGCTCGACGCCGAGGGCGGCGGGCGGTCGAAGCGGTCGGTCCAGCAGGTCGAGCGCTCCCATGGCTCAGCCCTTGCAGCACTTGCCGCGGTCTCTTCGTATCTCGACTCGGACGAAGACCTCCCTAGCTTCTTTGGCCGCCTCAGCGCCACGATCGCGGAGAAGATGGGCGCGCACCGTGCCGCGTTCTGGCGCCTCGGGCCCCGGGGCACCCTTGGGCTGCAGCCGGAGCCGCATGGGTTCGCCGACGACTCGTCGGTCTACAGCCTGAGACTGCCTCTCGGCGCGAAGGGCGAGGGAGCGATGGAGCGCCTCGTCTTCGCCGACGACCTCCAGCTGACCAAAGGAACATCGCCTCGCCTCGATGCGATGTGGCGCGCGTCCGGCCTCGGCGACGTCAAGAACTCGATCGCGTCGGCGTGGCGCGCCGGCGAGCGGCGCATTGGGGCCATCGCGGTCTATGACTCACCACAAGGATTCACCTCTCACGACCTGTGGGCGCTGCGGCTGGTCGGCATGGCGGCCGGCCTCCTCTGGCAGTACAAGGAGTCGGAGGATGAGCTCGGTCGGACGGCTGTCCGCCTCGAGGAGGCGATGTCCGCCCGTCGCCACCTTCTCAACAACATCGCGGCCGGAGGCGACGAAGCGCGGCGGCGTTTCGCGAGTGCGCTGCACGACGATTCGCTCCAGCTGCTTACCGGTGCGGAGCTCCAGCTCGAACGGATCCGCACGGACACGACCGGCAATCACCTGGATACGCACCTTGAAGAGTTGGGCATGACGCTCAACAAGGTCGAGGACTCGCTGCGCCGACTCCTCACCAACGTAAGCCCCGAGCCATTGCAGCTTCCCAGCGACCTTCGCGAGGCAATCAGCGAACGACTCGAGTCGATGCGGATCCGCGCCGGCATCGAGCCCCACGTTGAATGCAGGCTGCCGGCCGGCATTCCGCCCGCGATTCAGGCGATCGTCCTGAAGAACGTCCAGGAGACCCTCAACAACGTCGAGAAGCACGCTCGCGCGACCAGGGTCACGGTGATCGCCGAGGGTGTCGACGGCGGCATCCGGGTCGAGGTCGCAGACGATGGAAAGGGTTTTGTGGTCGCCGAATCCGCCCGGATGCCAGGCCACATCGGACTGGTCGCGGTTCGCGAGCGGGCCCAGCTTGCCGGCGGTTGGTGTCGGATCGTGAGCGAGCCGGGGACCGGCACCCAGATCGAGTTCTGGGTACCCCTGAACCTGTGACCAACACAACGAATCTGTAGCGAGGAAGGAAGGAAGACATGGCGACCAGGGCGGCAACCAAGAGTAGGCCTCAACACACCAACGGCGAGAAGCCGGACGCGATCGACCACAAGGTCGCGCTGCGCGTCCTCGCCTCCGTTCAGCGCGGCGACTTCTCGGCGCGCATGCCGACCGAATGGTCGGGATCGGCGGGCAAGGTGGCGGCGGCGATCAACGACATCATCGAGTCCAACCAACGCCTCGAACGAGAGATCCGGCGGCTGAACCGCAATGTGGGCAAAGAGGGCCAGGTCAAGGGCGCGCAGATCGGTCACGCCGGCGGCGCGTGGGCGGCCACGCTCGACGCCGTCAACGACCTGGTCGAAGACCTTGCCCAGCCGAACACCGAGATTGCGCGCGTCATCGGCGCGGTCGCCAACGGGGACCTGTCGCAAACCATGGCGCTCGAGATCGACGGGCGGCCCTTGCAGGGCCAGTTCCTGACGACCGCCAAGACCGTCAATACGATGGTCGGACAGCTCAACGCCTTCTCGAGCGAGGTCACGCGCGTGGCACGCGAGGTGGGCACTGAAGGCAAGCTCGGCGGCCAGGCGCACGTACGCGGCGTGGCGGGCGTTTGGAAGGACTTGACCGACAACGTGAACCTGATGGCCGGCAACCTGACCAGCCAGGTGCGCAACATCGCCGAGGTCACCACCGCGGTCCAGCAGGGCGACCTCTCCAAGAAGATCACCGTCGACGTCCGGGGCGAGATCCTGGAGCTGAAGAACACCATCAACACCATGGTCGACCAGCTCAACGCCTTCGCCAACGAGGTGACTCGGGTCGCGCGCGAGGTGGGCACCGAGGGCCGGCTCGGCGGTCAGGCCGAGGTCAAGGGTGTCGGCGGCGTCTGGAAGGACCTCACCGACAACGTGAACATCATGGCCGGCAACCTGACCAGCCAGGTCCGCAACATCGCCGAGGTCACCACGGGTATCGCGAACGGCGACCTCTCGAAGAAGATCACGGTGGACGTCCGGGGCGAGATCCTGGAGCTGAAGAACACCATCAACACCATGGTCGACCAGCTCAACGCGTTCGGCAACGAGGTGACCCGCGTGGCACGCGAGGTCGGCACCGAGGGCCGGCTGGGCGGTCAGGCTGATGTCAAGGGCGTCGGCGGCGTCTGGAAAGAACTCACCGACAACGTGAACTTCATGGCCGGCAACCTGACCAGCCAGGTCCGCAACATTGCCGAGGTCACCACGGCCGTGCAGCAAGGCGACCTGTCCAAGAAGATCACGGTCGATGTCCGAGGCGAGATCCTCGAGCTCAAACAGACGATCAACACGATGGTCGACCAGCTCAATGCGTTCGCGGGCGAGGTTACCCGCGTGGCGCGCGAGGTGGGCACCGAAGGCCGGCTGGGCGGCCAGGCCGAGGTCAAGGGGGTCGGGGGAGTCTGGAAGGACCTCACTGAGAACGTCAACTTCATGGCCGGCAACCTGACCAGCCAGGTTCGCAACATCGCCGAGGTCACCACCGCGGTCCAGCAGGGCGACCTCTCCAAGAAGATCACCGTCGACGTCCGCGGAGAGATCCTCGAGCTCAAACAGACCATCAACACCATGGTCGACCAGCTCAACGCCTTCGCCAACGAGGTAACACGTGTCGCCCGCGAGGTCGGCACGGAGGGTCGGCTGGGCGGTCAGGCCGAGGTCAAGGGCGTCGGCGGCGTCTGGAAAGACCTCACCGACAACGTGAACATCATGGCCGGCAACCTGACCAGCCAGGTCCGCAACATCGCCGAAGTGACCACGGCGGTCCAGCAGGGCGACCTCTCGAAGAAGATCACCGTCGACGTCCGGGGAGAGATCCTCGAGCTCAAACAGACCATCAACACGATGGTCGACCAGCTCAACGCGTTCGCCAAAGAAGTCACGCGCGTGGCCCGCGAGGTCGGCACAGAGGGCAACCTGGGCGGTCAGGCCAACGTGGAAGGCGTCGCCGGCACGTGGAAGGACCTCACCGACAACGTCAACACCATGGCGAGCAACCTGACCGACCAGGTGCGAGGCATCGCGCGGGTGGTGACGGCGGTCGCCAACGGAAACCTGAAGGGCAAGCTCACTCTGGAGGCGAAAGGCGAGATCGCGGAGCTCGCCGACACCATCAACAGCATGACCGACACCCTCGCGGTGTTCGCCGAGCAGGTGACCACCGTGGCGCGCGAGGTCGGTGCCGAGGGCCGGCTCGGCGGCCAGGCGCACGTGCCCGGAGCGGCCGGCACGTGGCGCGACCTGACCGACAACGTGAACCAGCTGTCGGCCACCCTGACCACGCAGGTCCGCGCCATCGCCGAGGTCGCCACGGCTGTGACGAAGGGCGACCTGACCAGGTCCATTCGGGTCGACGCGAGCGGCGAGGTGGCCAACCTCAAGGACAACATCAACGAGATGATCCGCAACCTCCGCGATACGACGGAGAAGACGAACGAGCAGGACTGGCTGAAGACCAACCTCACGCGATTCACGCGGATGCTGCAGGGCCAGCGGGACCTGATGACGGTGTCCAAGATGATCCTGTCCGAGCTCGCCCCGTTGGTGCACGCCGAGCACGGCGTGTTCTACGGCATCGTGCCCGCGAACGGCAGGCCGACACATCTCGCGCTGCAAGCCGGCTACGCGTACCGGCCGCGCAAGAACGTCCCCATGGAGTTCACACTCGGCGAAGGCCTTATCGGCCAGTGCGCGCTCGAAAAGAAGCGCATCGTCGTGACCGAGGTCCCGAAGGACTACATCAAGATCAGCTCGGCGCTCGGCGAGTCGACTCCATCGAACATCCTGGTCCTTCCGGTTCTTTTCGAGGGCGATGTCCGGGCGGTCATCGAGCTGGCCTCGTTCCAGCCGTTCAGCCTTACCCACATCGACTTCCTCGACCAGCTGGCCGAGAGCATCGGCATCGTGCTGAACACGATCGAGGCCAACAGCCGCACCGAGGATCTGCTGAAGCAGTCGCAGTCGCTGGCCACCGAGCTGCAGAGCCAGCAAGACCAGCTCCAGCGGACCAACGAGGACCTCGCCGGCAAGGCCCGTCAGCTGGCCGAGCAGAACGCCGAGGTCGAGCAAAGAAGGCTCGAGGTCGAGTCCGCGAAGGCGCTCGTCGAGGAGAAAGCGGAACAGCTCGCCCTGACCTCTCGATACAAGTCGGAGTTCCTGGCCAACATGTCGCACGAGCTGCGGACGCCGCTCAACAGCCTGTTGATCCTCGCCCAGGAGCTGGCCGCCAACCCTGACGGCAACCTCCTGCCGAAGCAGATCGAGTACGCGACGATCATCCGCTCGTCGGGCACCGACCTTCTCAAGCTGATCAACGACATCCTCGACCTATCCAAGATCGAGTCCGGCACCGTCGCCCTGGACATCAGCGCCTGGCCGCTGGCCGAGCTGAAGCCCATGCTCGAGCGCACCTTCCGCCATGTCGCCGAGGCGACCAAGCTCGCCTTCTCGATCGAGCTGCGGCCGGGCCTGCCGGAGACGATCCCGACCGACTCGCAACGCCTGCAGCAGATTCTCAACAACCTTCTGAGCAACGCCTTCAAGTTCACGGAGAAGGGCCACGTCGAATTCATCGCGGAGATGGCGGCGTCGGGTTGGAGCCCTTCGAATGAAATGCTCAACCGCGCTTCTCATGTCCTCGCGTTCCGGGTCATCGACACCGGGATCGGCATCCCGTTCGAGAAGCAGCAGTCGATCTTCGAGTCTTTCGCCCAGGCCGACGGGTCGACCAGCCGGAAGTACGGCGGGACCGGGCTTGGGCTTTCCATCTGCCGGGAGCTGACTCGGCTCCTCGGGGGCGAGATCCGGTTGCAGAGCGAGCCTGCCGTGGGCAGCATCTTCTCGGTCTACTTGCCCCTCATCGGGCCCCCGCAGCGGCGCCAGGTGCCGAAGGAGGACAGCCAAGCGGGGGATCTCTCGCGCCGGCAAATGCTCGTCGGGGTGGGCAGCAACGGACTGGAGATGGAAACGGTTGCGTCTGGCTCATCCACCCGGGAAATGGTCGCGACCAGGTCCCTCCTGGTGGTCGAGGACGACCCAATCCAGAGGCAGTACATCACCGACCTGATGGCGCCGACCAACACGCGGACCACCGCGGTCTCGACTGGCGACGAGGCGCTTCAGCTGCTGAAGCATGGGAGGTTCGACTGCGTCGTACTCGATCTCGGCCTGCCTGGGCTTTCGGGCTGGCGCGTGATCGAGGAGCTACAGGCCAACAAGATGCTCGGGACCACGCCCCTTCTCGTCTACACGGGACGCACCCTGACACGCAAAGAAGAGGTCCGTCTCGGTAAGGCAGCCAAGAGCATCGTGATCAAGGACGCGCGCTCGCCTGAGCGCCTCAAGCAGGAAATCACAGCGGCGCTGGATGAGGCGGGAGTGACTGAAGGGGGCTTGTCCGAATCGGGGACCAACGGCTCCGAGGCGGCGAGTGAGGCGCTGGCGGGAAAGAGAGTCCTGGTGGTCGACGACGACATCAGGAACATCTTTGCCCTGACCGCATTGCTCGAGCGTCAGCGGATGGAGGTCTTCTCGGTCGACTCGGGCCAGGAGGCTCTGGACCTGCTGAACGAGAGCAGCAGCAACGACATCGACATTGCCCTTGTCGACGTGATGATGCCCGAGATGGACGGCTACGTGACGATGTCGAAGATGCGTGAGCTCAGGGCTTTTGCGGAGCGGCCGATCATCGCGCTCACCGCCAAAGCAATGAAAGGAGACCGCGAGAAATGCATCGAAGCGGGGGCATCCGATTACATAGCCAAGCCGATCAACAACGCGCACCTGCTTTCCATGCTCAAGTCGTGGCTGGTGCAGTGACGCCCATTGAGGGGGCAGCACTCAAGCTAGAGACCGCGAGGACTGAGCTCGAGGACATCGAGATCCGCCTTCTCCTCGAGGGCATCCGCCTCTGTTACGGCTACGACTTCCGCGAATATGCTCTCGCCCCAATGCGGCGCGGCCTGTCTGCGGCGATGGCGCGCGAACACGTGCCGACCGTTTCCGCCTTTCAGGACCGCGTGCTGCACAACGGCTCGGTAATGCAGCAGTTCCTCGGCGCGGTGGGGGTCAACGTCACGACGATGTTCCGCGACCCAGAGACCATCCGGTGCCTGCGTGAGGAGGTCGTCCCGCTGCTCCGCACCTATCCCTCCTGCCGGCTCTGGGTCGCTGGCTGCGCGACGGGCGAGGAGGTCTACGCGCTGGCGGTGGTGCTCGAGGAAGAGGGCGTGCTCGGCCGGTGCAGCATCTATGCCACGGACCTGAATGAAGACATGCTGGCGGTCGCACGGCTGGGCTCGTATCCACTCGATCGCATCCGACGCTTCGACGAGGCGTATCTGGCATCGGGCGGGCGAGGAAGCCTGTCCGATCACTATTCGATCGCCGGCAGAAACGCACATTTCAGCCGCGACCTTCAGAAGAGCGTGACCTGGGCGCGGCACAACCTGGCTTCGGATGGCTCGTTCAACGACTTTCACCTGATTGCGTGCTCGAACGTGCTCATCTACTTCCGCGAGTCGCTCCAGGCGCGGGCCCACAGGCTGATGTACGACAGCCTCATCCGCGGTGGCTACCTCGTGCTTGGCCAGCGCGAGTCGCTCCTGTCCAGTCCGGAACGCGACCACTACGAGCAGCTGAGGGACAACGTCAGTGTCTTCAGGAAGATGAGATGGTGACCCGGACGCGGGGGGCCAACGAGATCGCGGCGACCCCGCCCACGAAAACCAAGGTCAACGTTCTCCTGGTCGACGATGACGCCACGAAACGGTTCGCTTTGCGAACGATCCTGGCGCCGCTGGACGAGAACATCGTGGAGGCTTCCTCGGGCGCCGACGCCTTGCGGCAGCTTCTCCGTAACGAGTTCGCGGTGGTGCTGCTTGACGTGCGAATGCCGATCATGGATGGCTTCGAGACGGCTCAGCTGATCCGCCAGCGCCCTCGCTCGGAGCTCACACCGATCATCTTTGTCACAGCGCTCGACCAGGCTGAGACAGACATGGGGCGTGGCTACAACCTTGGCGCAGTGGACTTTGTCTTCGCGCCCGTGGTACCCGCGATCATGCGCGCCAAGGTCACCGTCTTCGTCGAGCTGTACCGTGCCCAGCAGGAGCTGCGCCGCTATCGGACGCAGCTCGAAACGCTGGTCGAGGAGCGGACCATCGCACTGACCGCGATCAACAGGGAGCTCGAGGCCTTCAGCTACTCGGTCTCACACGACCTCCGCGGCCCGCTCGCGTCGTTCGACGCGCTGAGCCAGAAGATGCTGGACAGCTATGGTCCTCGGCTTGACCAGGCGGCGACGGCAAACCTGGAACGCATGCGTGAGGCCAGCAAGCGAATGACCTCGGTGTTCGACGGCCTGCAGATGCTGTTCCGTCTGACGAGCGGCGAGATACGGCGTGAACAGACGGATGTGAGCGCGTTGGCTAGACAGATCGTGGACGAACAGCTGGCGGAGAGCTCCGGGCGGACAGTCGACGTGGACATCGGCCCGGGGATCACCGTCAACGGAGACAGGCGACTCGTCCACATCCTGCTCAGCAATCTCATCAACAATTCGCTCAAGTTCACGGCCGGCGAGAATGCACCGCGGATCACGATCGGCCGCGAGATGGTGGATGGTGAGTCGCGAATTTTCGTCCGGGACAACGGTGTGGGCTTCGATATGATCGATTCGCACCGGTTGTTCGGGGCGTTTCAGAGATTGCACAGCCAGAGCGACTTCCCGGGCGCGGGCATCGGCCTGGCGACCGCTCGCCGCATTGTGAACCGTCATGGCGGCCGGATCTGGGCTGAGGGTGCGGTGGGAGAGGGCGCCACCTTCTACTTCGTCCTTTAACGATCCCCCGGCGTTCTATCTCCGAGATGCACGCCCGCCGTGCGCTGGTGAGACGCGCCTTCGCGGCGCCGCGAGTTCGCCTCGGCCAGGTCCTCACCGTGGTGTGGGCGACCTGTCTGGTGGTCGGACTCCTCCTCATGGCCAACTTCGGGTACGGGATGTGGAAGGGAGTCTCCGAGCAGAACCACCTCAACCAGGTGTGGCAGTACCAGGCGGGGCCGCCGGTGGTTGCCCCGCCGGTCATCGACCCCAAGCTGAAGCGCCCCCTCAACGGGGTCGACTTTGCCATCCAGATTCCCAAGCTCAACTACTCCGCCGCGGTCAAGGAGGGGATCGACAGTGGGGTGCTCTATTCGGGACCGGGCCACTATCCGACGACACGCTGGCCTGGCGATCCGGGAACGGTCGGCGTCGCCGCGCACAACGTGTACTGGATCAACTTTCCCCAGCTCCATCCGGGCGATGAGATCGATATCCAGACGCGCTATGGGCTCTACCGCTATCGCGTCACCGACACCGAGATCGTCAACCCAGACAACAGGACCGCCCTGATCGCCGACGCCAACGGCTACTTCCTCACGTTGACGACCTGCTGGCCACTGTGGGCCGGGGCCTTCGCGACGCAGCGGTACATCATCCACGCGACCCAGTACTGGCCCATCTCCGTTCGTCCCGGCTACACCTAAATCGTCCGTGGAGGGGGATGACGGGGTGGGCGTGGGCGGCCAGGCATGGCGCTTGGGTGAACTGTTAGACGGACGGTGAAGAGTGCGACAGGGATGCGCTTGGAGACCGAAAGCGACGCATTGGTGAATGAGATTTGACCTAAATTAACTGGACGGGCAAACATTAGTTTGGTAGACTTTCGGCATGCTCGAGATGGCTCCCGAGGTGGTCGACAAGGGCTTCCTTCTCTCCAGCCTGCGCCACTTCATCGATGGCCTGGAGCTCGACTTCGCCCGCTACGCGGCGGAGTTCGACCAGAGCAAGCAATGGGACGAGGAAGGCTTCAACAACCCGGCCGACTGGATGCGTTTCAACTGCCACATGAACTCCCA
>WNGJ01019519.1_pt1 | contig 10656 bp, 8 predicted proteins | sample 5400611 | NCBI WGS metagenome assembly WNGJ01 (sample SAMN13153375, study PRJNA577476) | soil metagenome | isolation source: 40 cm soil or saprolite under Garry oak tree replicate 1 | place: USA:California | collected 2016-06-15
GCAGCTCGCCGGCCGCGGATCTGGCCAGCGCATTGCTCTGCGTTCCTCCTCGGGACGGGCCGTCATCGAGACGGATCCGAGCCTCAAGGAGGAGAGCAATGGGCAAGCTCGTGGCAGCGCTCCTGGTCCTGGCGTCGTTTCTGCTCGCCGCTCCCGTGATCGAGTCCTCGGGCACCACGCAGTTCTTCCAGGCCATCGGCACGGCCGACGGCGGCGGCTCGTAGCCCACGATCTTGGGAGGAAGGGGGTCGGGGTGGTTCCCTTCCTCCTCGTTGCCGCCCTCGTCGCCGCGCTGCCGTTCGGCGCCGGCGCCGCCGATGAGGGCGTCAATGGTGGCATCTACCGGCGGCCGCTGGGGCACGAGCCGGCGACGCTCGATCCTGCGCGCATCAGCGACATCTACAGTCGCTCGGTGTCGCAGCAGATCTTCGACGGCCTGGTCCAGTTCGACCACACGCTGGCCATCGCACCCGCGCTCGCCCAGTTCTGGAAGGCCTCGCGCGACGGCCTCACGTGGACGTTCACGCTCCGGAAGGGCGTGCAGTTCCACCATGGCCGCGAGGTCACGGCCGACGACGTCGTGTACTCGTTCACGCGGATCCTCGATCCTCGCACCCGATCGGGGGCCGCCGATCTCTTCAGCGCCATCAAGGGCGCCCGCGAGTTCCGCGAAGGCCGCGCGTCCGCCGTGGCCGGCCTCGCCGCGCTCGACCGTCACACCGTTCAGGTCGTCCTCGACGACGCCGCGCTGCCGTTCGTCTCGGTGCTCGCCGTCGGCCACGCCAAGATCGTGCCCAGGGAGATCGTCGAGCGTGACCCCGAAGGCTTCGCCCAGAAGCCGATCGGGACGGGCCCGTTCCGGTTCGTGCGCTGGGACCGCGGCAAGGAAATCACGCTGGCGGCCAACCCAGCGTACTTCGACGGCCCGCCCCGGCTGGCCCGCGTCGTCTACCGCATCTTCCTGGGCGAGCAGTTCGACGCGATGTACGACGAGTTCCGCCGCGGCGGCCTCGAGGACAGCCCGTTGCCGTCGCGCGATTACCTTCGCGCCGTCGCCGCGGCCGGCCAGCAGTACATCAAGCGGCCGATGATCAGCCTGCGCTTCTACGGATTCAACACGCGGATCAAGCCCCTCGACGATCGGCGCGTGCGCCAGGCCCTCAACTACGCGATCGATCGCGACGCGATCTTGCAAGCCGTCCACCTCGGACGCTACGCGCTCGCCCGCGGCATCCTGCCGCCCGGCACGCAGGGGTTCAATCCCCGGCTCGGCAGCTACGGCTACGATCCCGACCGCGCCCGTGATCTGCTGGCCCGCGCCGGCTACCCGGAGGGCCGCGGGCTGCCGCCGATCGCGGTCTGGTCGAGCGTGAAGCGCGACGAGATCGTGCGTGAGCTCGACGAGATCCGGCGCCACTTCGCGGCCGTCGGCGTGAAGGTCGAGGTGCGCTACCTGACCGATTGGCCGGCGTTCTCGCGTCAGCTCGACGAAGGCCGGCTCCCGATGTTCCTCTACGGCTGGTACGCCGACGTCCCTGATCCCGACAATTTCCTCTTCAAGCTCTTCTACTCGAAGAGCCCCCGGAACTTCTTCGGCTACGCGAATCCCGCCGTCGACGAGATGCTGGTGCACGCCCGCGCCGAGCGCGACCTGTTCCGGCGCGTCGACCTCTATCGCCGTGCCGAGCAGGTGATCCTCGACGACGCGCCCCTGCTGCCCGTGCTCCATCACACCTACGAGCGTCTGTTCCAGCCCTACGTCCGCGCCGTCGAGGTCAACGGCCTGGGCGATCCCTACATCCCGCTTCGCCGCATCCGGCTGGAGCGCGCCCCGTGAGCCCCCGCGGCGTCGACCTCGGGCTCCACTCGCTGGAGGCCAAGCTGCTGTGGGGCGCGGTACTCCTCCTCAGCCTGCTCATGGCCACCGTCACGGTCGTCGTCGAGCAACGCCAGCGGGACGCCATCGTCGGCGAGTTCGACCGGCGCGGCGAGGTCCTGGCCCGGAACCTGGCCGCGATCTCGTTGGGGCCGCTGCTGCTCTACAACTTCACCGTGCTCGAGCAGAATGCGGCCCGGGTGGCCAGCGAGGACGACGTCGTCTACGCGATCGTGCTCGACGCCGACGGCAAGGTGGCCGCGCACAGCCGTCGCCCCGAGCGGATCGGCATCTCGCTGACGGGCGACGTGCACGAGCGGGCGGCCCGGGCGGAATCGCTGCTGGTCCAGCAGACCGTAGCGGCGGACACGCAGGAATCGCTCTACGACTTCTCGCTGCCGGTCGAGATCGACGGCCAGAAGTGGGGAACGGTCCGGGTCGGGCTCACCAAGCGGCGCATGGACGAGGCCATCAGGAGAACCAGGCTGGAGCTCGGACTGCTGGCCCTCGGCACACTGGTGCTGGGTGGCGTGGTCGCCGCCGTCGTGGCCCGGAGGATCGCCGGCCCCGTCCGCGAGCTCGAGCACCGAGCCGCCGCCATCGCTCGCGGCGAGCTGGACCAGCGCATCGAGCCCACGACCTTCGACGAGATCGGCCGTCTGGCCATCGCCTTCAATCACATGGCGGCCCAGCTCCTCCAGCAGCGCTCGGCGCTGGAGGAGGTCCACTTCGAGCTCCAGCGGCGGTTCCAGGAACTGGCCGACGTCAAGAGTTACACGGACAGCATCGTGAACTCGTTGACCAACGGCATCATCACCGTCGATCTCGAAGGGCGCGTCGTGACGCTGAATCCGGCCGCCGAGCTGCTGACCGGTTTCTTCGCCGGCGAGGCGGGCCGACGCTATTGCACGGAGGTCTTCGGGCTCACGCCGGAGATCGGCGACATCCTGATGGAGACGCTGGCGAGCCGCGCCCCCATCGGCAACGTGCCGCTCACGCTCCGCCGGCGCAACGGCAGCGGGCTGCCGGTCGAGCTGTCCACGGCGCCGCTCAAGGGCGGCGACGGCAAGGACCTCGGCGCGGTCGGCATCCTGCGCGATCTCACGGTGGTGCGCCAGCTCGAGAGCCAGCTCCGGCGCTCGGATCGACTGGCCGCCGTCGGCACCCTCGCCGCCGGCCTCGCCCACGAGATCAAGAACCCGCTCACGTCCTTGCGCACGTTCATCAGCCGGGTGGCGAGCCGGTTCGACGACGCGCGCTTCCGCGAGCGCTTCCAGAGCGTGGTGCCGCGCGAGCTCGAGCGCATCAATCGGATCGTCGAGCGTCTGCTCGAGCTGGCCCGGCCGCCTCGCATGTCGTTCTCCCTCGTCCGACTCCCGGCGCTCCTGGAGCGGATCGTGGAGCTCTACGAGGACCGGATCGAGACGAGCGACGTCACCGTCACCCGGGAGTTCGCGCGCGACGTACCGCCGATCCAGGCCGACGAGGAAGCGCTCTATCGGGCGCTCGTCAACCTGGTGGCCAACGCGCTCGACGCCATGACGGCGGGCGGGCGACTCACGCTCCGCCTGGGCTGGAGCGAGGGCGGTGATCCACCGGGGCGCGTGCGGCGCGCGTTCAATCGGCGGCTGCGGCTCGAGGTGCAGGACAGCGGAACGGGAATTCCGGCGTCGGCCACCGACCGCATCTTCAACCCGTTCTTCACGACCAAGGACACGGGCACCGGGCTCGGCCTGGCCATCACCCACAAGATCGTGCAGGACCACGGCGGCAGCATCGACTTCCGCAGCGTGCGGGGCGGGGGCACGGTGTTCCGGATCGTGCTCCCGCTCGTTCCCGACCTCCACCTGACGTCGGAGCACGATGACGACCCGCGTTGAGCCGCCGCAGCTGGCCATCCTCCTCGCCGACAACGAGCGGCTGCGCGCGCTCGCCGCGAGCGTCATCCACGACTTCAACAATTTCGCGGCGGCGATCGGCGGCTACAGCGAGCTCGTCCTGCAGCGGCTCGCCTCCGACGACGAGCACGTGCGCGCCGGGGTGCGGGGCATCCGCGACACCGCGACGTGGGGCGCCCGGATCACGCGGCGGCTCATGGCCGCCGCCGGGCGGTCGCCGCTGCCGCCGACGCGGCTCGCCGTCGACATGGCGTTGACCGCCGCCGAGCCCGCGCTGCGACTGCTCGTCGGAGACGGCACCCGCCTCACCGTGAACCGGCACAGTGCGGCGGCCATCGTGGAGCTCCCTCCGGGCGAGTTCGAGCAGATGCTCGTGAACCTCGTGGTCACCGCACGCGAGGCCGTCGGCGCCGGCGGCATCATCGGCATCGTCGCCGACACCGTGCAGGTGGACGAGGCCGGGCGCCGCGCCGCCGGCCTGCCGGCCGCGGGTGACTACGTCCGGCTGGCCGTCAGCGACACCGGGCGTCGGACGAGCGAGACCGCCGGCTCACGCGTTTTTCCGGGCGGCTACGGCCTGGCGACCGTCCACGACATCGTCACGCGCAATGGAGGCGCCGTCAGCGTGACGAGCGGCCCCGGCGCCGGTTCGACGTTCGAAGTGTACCTTCCGCGGCTCGACAACGCCGTCCTGGAGAGACCCCTCATGCCCGACGTCGATCTCCACCACGGGAGCGAGACCGTGCTCGTCGTAGAGAACGAGGAGCCGGTGCGCGAGATGATCGTCGACGTGTTGAGCCTGCACGGCTACACCGCGCTGGCGGCCGGCGACGGGGAGGAAGCGCTCCGCGTCGCGGCCAGCCATCACGGCGCGCTCGATCTGATCATCGTCGACGTCGTGATGCCGGGCATCAGCGGCGAGGCGCTCGCCCAGCGGCTCACGGCCGGACGGCCGGGAACCCGTGTCCTCTACATCTCCGGCTACACCGACGATCTGATCCGGCAACACGGGTTCACGCTGGCGTCAGGCCACTTCTTGCAGAAGCCCTTCAGCGTGGACGACCTGGCGCGGAAGGTCCGCGAGGTGTTGCGCGGCCGAGTCGCGTGAGGAGCGGGATGGTTACCGGTTCAGGGCGCGGCGGGCGAAGCCGAGCAGCCCCTGCGGGACGAAGATCACCATCAGGGTGAAGATGACGCCGACGGGGATCAGGTAGAACTCCGTCCAGAAGCGCGAGAAGGTCTCGCGCAGGATCAGGAAGAACGCGGCGCCCGCGATCGGCCCCACCAGCGTGCCCATTCCCCCGAGCACGTTGAAGATCACGACCTCGCCCGAGATCAGGAAGAACACGAAGTCCGGCGCCGCGAACTTGTTCTGGACGGCGTAGAGCACGCCGGCCAGCCCGGCGAAGACCCCCGACAGCATCACGGCCACGATCTTGTAGCGCTCCACCGCGTAGCCGATGGCGCGCGTGCGCGGCTCGTTCTCGCGGATCGACTGCAGCACCATGCCGAAGGGCGATTGCGTGATGCGGCGCAGCAGCAGGTACGAGATGGTCACGATGGCGACCACGAACCAGTGCAGCGTCACGGGCGTGAACGGGATCGCGAACAGGCCGGGCACGCCGAGCGCGGGCTGGCGGAAGGTGAGGCCGTTCTCGCCGCCGGTGACCTCCGTCCACGTGAAGATGATGACGTAGAAGATCTGGGAGAAGACGAGCGTGGTGATGGCGAAGTAGATGTCACGCAGCCGCGTGGAGAAGTACGCCACGAAGGCCGCGACCACCGCGGCCGCCACCAGGCCATAGGCCAGCGCGAGCCAGAGGTTCGGCGGCCGCACGGTGAGCAGCGCGGCCGCCGCGCCGTACATCCCGAGGCCGAAGAACGCCGAGTGACCGAACGAGACCATGCCCGTGTAGCCGATCAGGATGTCCGACGACATGGCGAGGAGACCCCAGATCAGGATCTCGGTCGTGAACCGTCGCCAGAACTCCGGCAGCACCAGGGGGGCCACGAAGAGGAGGGCCAGCACGACGGCGAAGCCGATCCAGTAGCCTCTATTGTCCGTGCGTGCGGCCGGCATCGGGCTATTTGGGCGTGGGGACGAAGAGGCCGGTCGGCCGGACCAGGAGCGTCACGATGAGGGCGATGAAGGCGACGATGACGGCCTGCGCCGGGCTCACGATCAGCGAGGCGTAGGCTTCGAGCAGGCTGATGAAGATGGAGGCGAGGATCGACCCGGCGAGGTTCCCCATGCCGCCGACGACGACCACGACGAAGGCCTTCAACACCCAGTCGGCGCCCATCGCGTGGGTGACGCCGACGAGGGGCCCGAAGAGCACGCCGCTCGCCGCCGCCATCGAGGCGCCGATGGCGAACACGACCGTGTGGACGATGGGCACGGGGATCCCCATGGCCGCGGCCATGACGCGGTCCTGGGTCGTGGCGCGGATCCAGATGCCGTACTTGCCGTACTTGAGGAAGGCCCACAGGGCGCCGATGATCGCCGCCGACAAGAGCGCCATGACGATCCGGTAGTACGGGTACTCGAGATAGAAGAAGCGGAAGTGGCCCGTGAGGGGCTCGGTGAGCTTGCGGGGGACCGGCCCGAACTGCCACAGCGCGTAGTTCTGGAGCACCAGCGAGATGCCGAAGGTGCCGAGGATCGTGTAGAGCGGGTCGCGGCCGAGCAGGGGGCGCAGCGCGACGACCTGGAGCGCGGCGGACAGCACCGCAATCGTCACCGCGGCAGCGAGTAAGGCCACCCAGAAGTTGCCGGTCACCGCCAGCCATATGACGCCCGCGTAGGCGCCAAGCATGAACAGCTCGCCATGCGCGAAGTTGACCACGTCCATGATCCCGAAAATCAGCGTCAGCCCCGATGCCACCAGGGCCAGGATCAAGCCGTTGACGACCCCGTTGAGCGTCTGGATGAGGAAGGCGTCCATGCGGCTAAAAACCTCCCCGAGTCTCTCGAGGAGCGCCACGGCTTTGCCGGGGCGCTCTGAGCGTCTGGGGGGTTTGGGGGGCCATGTCAGGGTCCCCCATCATTAAATCCCCAGGTACTGATGGATGACGGCGTGGTCGGCGCGCAACTCGGCGGCCGGCGCGTGGTGGCGGACGACGCCCTTTTCCATGATGTAGACGCGGTTGCTGACCTCGAGCGTCAGCGGCACGTTCTGCTCCACGAGGAGGATGGCCACGCCCTCGCCGTGGAGCACCCGGATGATCTCGTGGATCTGTCCCACCATGCGCGGCATCAGCCCTTCAGTCGGCTCGTCGAGGAGGATGACCTTCGGCTCGAGCATCATGGCCCGCGCGATGGCGAGCATCTGCTGCTCGCCGCCCGACAGCGTGCCGCCCGCCTGGTGCCGCCGCTCGCGGAGCACGGGAAAGTTCACGTAGATCTTCTCGAGGAGCGCCTCACGCCGCGCGTCGGTGACGCCCTGGCGGTCCAGGCCCGTGCGCAGGTTTTCCAGCACGGTGAGCAACCGGAAAATGCGTCGGTCCTCGGGTACGTAGCCGATGCCGCCCACGTCGTGGTTCTCGAACACGACGCGCCCCTGGGCGGGCCGGACGATGCCCATGATGGTCTTGAGCGTCGTCGACTTGCCGACGCCGTTGCGCCCGAGCAGGCCGACGACCTCGCCGGGTCCGACCTCGATGGACACACCGTGCAGGACGTGAGACTTGCCGTAGTAGGTGTGGACGTCGTGGAGGGCGAGCATCAGGTCTTGAGGTAGACCTCCTGCACGCGGGGATTGGCCTGGATCTGCGCCGGCGTGCCCTCGGCCAGCACCTCGCCGTAGTGGAGCACGGTGATCGTCTGGGCCAGCCCCATCACCACCTCCATGTCGTGCTCCACGATGAGGATGGTCAGGTTCGCGGCGATCCGGCGGATCAGCTCGACGCTCGCGTGGGTCTCGGCCACGCTCATGCCCGCCGTAGGCTCGTCCAGGCACAAGAGCTTCGGCTCCGTGGCCAGCGCGATGGCGATCTCGAGATTGCGTTGCGCGCCATGCGACAGGTTCACCGCCAGCTCGTCCGCTTCGCCGTCGAGGCCGACGGAAGCCAGCACCGCATGGGATTTGTCGATGACGTCCCGGTACGCGCGATGGTGACGGAGCATGCTCCAGTTGTGATGGCGGGACTGGGCGGCGATGCGGACGTTCTCCAGCACCGTCGCCCCCGGCAGGATGTTGGTGATCTGGTACGAGCGGGCGATGGCCTTGCGCGAGATCAGGTTCGGGGGCAGCCCGGCGATGTCCTCTGTCCGGAGGAGGGGGGCGGCCCCTGCCCCGGCGACGGGGGCCGCCCGATCGATCTGCGTCCCGGTCACCTTAGACGAACTTGCAGGCGGGCGGCACGATCGTCTTCTCTTTCGCGATCGTCTCGATGATGTGGTGCTTGCCGTTCTTGATGTCGAAGATGAACTCGCGGACGAACGCCTGGTGGTCCTCTTTCCGCATGGTCTTGTCGCCCTGCGGGAAGTCGTCGCCTTCCTTCATCTCCAGGCCCTCGAGGGCTTCGATGAGCTTCATCGTGTCCTCGTGGCCTCGGAAGCCGCTCTTCTGCATGCCGATCTTGAGCGCGTTCATCGCCTCGAAGTTCGACTGCACGTAGCGATCAGGCAGGGGGCCCGACGGGTCGATCTTCTTGAGCGCCGCCACCGACTCGTCGAAGAACTTCTTGTGCGCCGGCGTGTTCAGCGGCGGGTCGAGCACGGGGACGTACCGGTTGATGCCGACGAATCCCTCGATCTTCTGGCCGAGGGCGGGCAGATGGGTCGACTCCGCGATCGCGCCGTCGCCCGCGAACTTGTACTTCTTGGTCAGGCCGAGGTCGTAGGCCTGGCTGGCCATGACGATCCCGTTCGCGCCGAAGAAGATGCCGAACAGCCCGTCGAAGTTGCCGGTGATCTTCGAGAGGAACGCCGTCATGTCCGCGGTCCCGAGCGGAATGCCGGTGCCGCCGACGACCTCGCCCCCGGCCTTCTTGATCTGCTCGACGTAGGCGTCACGGGTGGACTGGCCCCAGGCGTAGTCGAGATACGCGATGTGCCACTTCTTGCCCATCTTGTTGACCAGATAAGGCGCGAAGGCCACGGCCTGGGCGGGCGCGTAGTCGAAGGGCCGGAACACGTAGCGGCTGCACTTGGTCGTGGTGATGGTCGTGTCGAGACAGACGCCGATCATCCAGACGGTCTTGTGCTCCTCGAAGACCGGCATGCAGGCCAGACACACGTTGGAGAGATAGCCGCCCTCGGCGAGGTCGACCTTGTCCTCGACGACGAGCTTCTCGGCCTTGCGCCGGCCCACGTCCGGCTTCGACTCGTAGTCGGCGATCACCAGCTCGACCGGGCGGCCGTTGATCCCGCCCGACTTGTTGATGCGTTCGGCCGCCACTTGGGTGCCGACCAGCGCCGTCTTGCCGCCGGCGGCGGCGACGCCGCTGAGCGGCTGGAGAACGCCGATCTTGTACGGCTTGGCCTGGCCGAACGCCTCGCGCCAGGGCGGCGGTACCAGCATGGTGGCGCCGACGGCGCCCGCCGCGGCGGCGGACAGACTGAGGAACCGGCGCCGGGTGGTCTTGCCGCGCCACCACAAATCCCTTGCCCAGGGCTCGTCCTGCCAGCGTTCAGCCATCGATCGTCCTCCTCTGAGGTGCCCACGCGCGGGGCAATGGGAGTGCCGAGAAAAGTGTCTCTATCTACCCTAACTTGCAGAACGCCGCAAGAGGTCCCGGCGCCTCGGCACGCGTTACCGCGTCAGCCCGGCGGCTTCGAGCGCCCGCGCGATCGCCTGGCGCTCGGCGTGACTCACCGGTGTGAGCGGCGGACGCACGTGAGCGGCCGGGATCCGGCCGAGGATGACGAGCGCCTCCTTCATCCGGTTGTGCATGTCGACGAACGGCGGCGCGTAGAAGACGGCAACGAGCGGGTCGAGCCGGTCGTTGATCCGCCGCGCGCCCTCGACGTCACCCTTCTGGCACGCCTCGAACAGCTCGGCCTGGAGATCGGCCGTCACGCTGCCCATGCCCGAGATGGCGCCATCGGCCCCGAGCAGGAAGCTCGCCATCAGCGACATCGTGAACGCCGACAGCATCGCGACGGGCCGCCCGGTCGCGCGCAGCGCGCGCAGGTTCTTCTCGAAGGCGACGATCTCGTTCGACCAGTCCTTCACGCCGACCACGTGTGGGAGCTGGGCCAGCCGCGCCAGCGTCTCGGGCGCGTAGCCGATGCCCGACGCCGGCGGGTATTCGAAGACGATGATCGGGACGTCCGCCTTCTCGGCGATCTCGCTGAAGTGACGGACGACCATGTCCGGCTTGAGCTGGGCGCCCCACATGAAGAGCGTCGGCGGGAAGACCAGCACGGCGGCGGCGCCGAGAGCTTTGGCGTCGCGCGCCAGCTCAACGGCCTCGGCCGTGCCGTCCGAGTAGACGCCGGCCACGATCGGGCAGGCCGAGCCGACCTCGTCGAGCGCCACCGCGAGCGACCGCTTCCGCTCGTCGCGGCTCAGCGACGAGACCTCGGCGGCATGGCCGTTGGCGACGATGCCGGTGACGCCGCGGGTGTCGGCGAGCCAGCGCAGATGCGCGCGGTAGGCCGGCTCGTCGATCGAGAGGTCGGCCTTGAAGGGCAGGATGTTGGCGGGCATCACACCCGAGAACGTCACCATGCGGTCACCTCACTGGCGATGTCCTTGGAGGATACGACACGTCCGAAGGCCCGGCCAATGATGTCCAGCGTGGCCCGCTGGATCTCCGGCCAGAGCGTGGCGACGGCGTCCTCGGCCACCGTGACGCGGTACTCGCGGTTGAACGCGCCCACGATGCTGGCCAGGACGCAGATGTCGGTCAGCGTGCCGGTGACGACCAGCGAGG
>WNGJ01023773.1_pt1 | contig 10656 bp, 8 predicted proteins | sample 5400611 | NCBI WGS metagenome assembly WNGJ01 (sample SAMN13153375, study PRJNA577476) | soil metagenome | isolation source: 40 cm soil or saprolite under Garry oak tree replicate 1 | place: USA:California | collected 2016-06-15
TGCCGCGGGCCATCAGGAAACCGGTCACGACGGTCGCGATGCCTCCTCCCCACAGGTGCATGTTCTGAGTGACGACGCTCGCTTCGCCGATGCTCATGTGGTAGGTGCGTTGCAGGAAGGCCGGTGTCCAGAACATGAGCCCCCAGCCCCAGAGCGCGCAGACCGCGGTGCCCATGATCACGTGTACCGCGGCACGCTGTTGCCAGAGGAACCGCATCGTCGCGAGCACGGAAGGCGCCTCGCCGTCCTCGCCGCTGTCGAGACATCCGCGCTTCGGCTCGCGCACCGTGAGCCACACCGCGATCCCCGCCAGCGCACCCGGCAGCCCGAGCGCGAAGAACACCGCGCGCCAGCCGTAGTGATCGGCGATCGCGCCGGCGACGTTGTATCCGACCCAGGCGCCGATCGGCGCGCCGAGCGCGAACACGGTGAGCGCCATGGCGCGGCGGTTAGCGGGGAAATAGTCGGAGAGCAGTGAATTCGCGCCCGGCGTCCCGCCGGCTTCCCCGATCGTGACCCCGACGCGGGCGAAGAAGAACTGCCACGAGGTTCGCGCCAGCCCGCACACGGCCGTCATGATCGACCACAGCACCAGACACGCCGCCACGATGTTGCGTCGGTTCTTGCGGTCGATCAGCCACGAGAGGGGAAACCCCAGCACGACGTAGAAGAGGCCAAAGGCCGCTCCGGTGAGCCAGGCGACGCCGGAGTCGGTGAGATGCAGCTCGAGGCGGATCGGCTCGAGCACGGTGGACACGACGTAGCGGTCGGCGATGCTCATCGTGTACACGAGGCACATCATGATGAGCACGTACCAGCGCTCGGCCAGCGAGGCGGACTGCACCGGCTCCGCGCCAAGTGCAGCGGTGCCCGCGGCGAGGGTCGATGGCAGCTCGCTCATGAAGTCCCGCCCTGTAGGCTCACTTCGGCAGGTTACGCTACCGGGCCCGAGCTGTCTTCGAGAATCAGATCCGCCGCTTTTTCCGCGACCATGATGGTCGGGCAGTTGAGGTTCCCGGAGGTGATATTCGGGAAGATGGACGCATCGACTACACGCAGCCCTGTCACCCCATGCACGCGCAGCCGCGGATCGACGACCGAGGTGCGCGGATCCGCCCCCATGGCGCAGGTCCCGCAGGGGTGGAACACGGTGCCCGCGCGCCGGCGAAAGTCCGCGAGCACGTCGGGATCGGACTGCATCCCGGGTCCCGGCTCGCGCTCCGCCTCGGTCACCTCGGCGAGCGGCGCCGTGGCCGCGATCCGCCGCACCACGCGTGCGCCATCGTAGACGTCGCGCACATCCGCGTCGGTGGCGAGTGAGTTAGGCACGATGGCGGGACTCATCAGCGGATCGCTCGAGCGGATGTGGATGCTGCCGCGGCTCATCGGCCGGCAGGTGTTGTACGACATGAGGAACCCCGGATAGGGGTCCGGGTTCATCAGGCGCCGCCGGGGACCCGCGGTGGTGGTGCTGTAGCTCGCCGGATTGAAGTAGATGTGGAGATTCGGCCGGGTCAGCTCGGAGCGGCTGCGCAGGAACGCGCCCGCCTGATTGACGCTCATGGCGAGTGGTCCACGGCGGCCGAGCGCGTAGCGCAGCGCCGCCCGCACCTTGCCCAGGAACGGCGCCAGCTGATCATTCAGCGTCGGCACCCGCGAGCGGAAGAAATACGACACCGCCAGGTGGTCCTGGAGCCCGCGCCCGACCGCGGGCGAGTCGGCGATCACCGGGATGTTGAATTGCCTGAGCAGCGCCCCATCGCCAACGCCTGACAGCTCGAGCAGCTGCGGCGAGTTGACTGCGCCCGCCGCGAGCAGCACCTCTGCCCGTGCGTTCGCCTGCCGGCGCGCGCCCCCCTCGAGGTACTCGACCCCCACGGCGCGCGATCCCGAGAAGAGCACCTTCGTCGCGTGCGCCTGCAGTTGCACCTCGAGGTTGGGCCGGCCCCGCACGGGGCGCAGGTACGCGCTGGCGCTCGAGACCCGCACGCCATCCTTGATGGTCACCTGCCAAAGTCCCGCGCCTTCGGTCTGCGCGCCGTTGAAGTCGGGCGTGTAGGGGACGCCGATACTGGCGCAGCCCTCGAGGAACGTCGCGCAGAGCGGATGCACGCTCCCCGAGACATCGCTCACATGCACCGGGCCGCCGGCGCCATGGAATTCGGACGCCCCGAAGGCGTGATCCTCGAGCTTCTTGAAGTAAGGCAGGAGCTCGCGCCACGACCACCCGGGGTTGCCTGCAGCGCGCCAGTCGTCGAAGTCCGCGGGCTGGCCGCGCACGTATACCATGGCGTTGATGGAGCTCGAGCCACCGAGCACCTTGCCGCGCGGCCAGAAGGCGCGGCGATCGTCGAGCATGGGATCGGGCTGCGCCTCGTACATCCAGTTGTAACGGGGATCGTGAAAGGTGCGCGCGTAGCCGATCGGCACCTGGATCCAGGGTGAGCGATCGGAGCCTCCGGCCTCGAGCAGGAGCACCCGACGCCGCGGGTCGGCTGTCAGGCGGTTCGCGAGCACGCAGCCGGCGGAGCCGGCGCCGACGACGATGTAGTCATACTCGGTCATTGTGTGCTAAGGATCGGCGGGTGAAGCTGAAAGAGATCAGGACCTTCGTCGTCGGTAACCCGCCGCCGGGCTACGGCGGCCGCTACTTCGTGTTCGTGAAGCTCACCACCGACGGCAACGTTCACGGGGTGGGCGAAGCCTACTGCGTGCCGTTTCACCCGGACCTGGTGGCGCGCATGGCCGTCGACGTGTTCGAGCGCTACCTCCTCGGTGAGGACCCGCACGACATCGAGAGCCTTTGGCGGCGCGTGTATTCCGCGGGCTACACGCAGCACCCGGACCTCTCGCTCATGGGGGTGCTGAGCGCGCTCGAGATGGCCTGCTGGGACATCATCGGGAAGGACGCGGGCCAGCCCGTCTATAACCTCCTCGGCGGCCGCGTGCATGAGCGGCTCCGCTCCTACACCTATATCTACGCTCGTCCCGGCGACCGGACCAACGTCTACCAGGACCCGGACTTGGCTGCCGAGCGGGCCGCCGAGTACCTCGCGCAGGGCTTCACGGCGCTCAAGTTCGATCCGGCGGGTCCCTACACCGCCTTCGACGGGCGGCAGCTCTCGCTCCCGGCGATGGAGCTCTGCGAGCGCTTCATGCGGCAGCTGCGCGCCGCGGTCGGCTCGCGTGCCGATCTTCTCTTCGGGACTCACGGCCAGATGACTGCGGCGGGCGCCATTCGCCTCGCCCGGCGGCTCGAGCCTTACGAGCCGCTCTGGTTCGAGGAGCCGGTGCCGCCGGATGCGCCGGAGGAGATGGCGCGCGTCGCGCGCGCCACGCGCATCCCGATCGCCACCGGCGAGCGGCTCGCCACCAAGTACGCTTTATTGTGGACCGGTGGTCGGCGCCGCCAACATCCAGCTCGCCACCTGCAGCCCGAACTTCCTGATCCTCGAAGGTATCGAGCGCTGGCAGGGGTTTCACGCGGACGTGCTCGTCAAGCCCATCCGCTGGGAGGCCGGGTACGTGATTCCGCCGCGCGAGCCGGGACTCGGCGTCGAGCTGAACGAAGCGCTCATCGCGCGCCACCCCTACAAGGGTAACGAGTTGCATCTGGAAATGGCCGGCAAGCCACTCGTGTAGGCTCCTCTTAAAGATTCAGTTCCGCACGCAACCGCTCTTCGTACCAGACGTGGAAGAGCTTCACCATGTACTCGCTCGGCGCGATCGGGCCGGGCTCGTAGGCGGGACTCGAGACGCCGCGCTGGGTCTCCGCGACGAATGCCGCGTCCTGGGCATTGGTGGCGTTCCAGACGCTCGTGAGCTTCTCGAGATCGTAGTCGCGTCCCTCCTCGGCGTCCGCGTGCACGAGCCAGGTGCTGCGTACCAGCGTACGGCCGCGCTCGAGCGGGAGCGTCGCGAAGGTGAGGGCGTGGTCGGAGAGGAAGTGGAACCAGGCGTTGGGCTGCGTGTGGAAGTGCAGCGTTCCGAGCCGTGCCTCGGTGAGCTCGCCGAGGAGGCGGCGCGAGGCGGCGCGGGTGTCCGGCGTCATGGACTCCCCGGCTCCATCGAGCACCAGTCGCTCGGTGCGAAAGGCCGTGGGGCGGCCGCTGAGCTCCTCGATGCTCTGCCACGGGAGGCCCGCCCGGCGCCAGATCGCCTCCTGCTCGGGCCGGGCGGTCCCGTAGCGGGCGTAGGTCGCGCGCTCCTCCGCCGACATCCGCCCCTCGTCTACCTCGCCGAAGAAGTCGAACAGCGAGCACAAAAGCTCCGGATGCCCCGCGCAGTGAAAGCACTCGCGGTTGTTTTCGATGGTGAGCTTCCAGTTGCCGTGCTCGATGATGTCGACCTGCCTGGCGACCTTGGCGCGCGTGAGTCCGTGGGCCGCGAGATAGGGCGTCATACGCCCCACCATGTCGTCGAAATCCTCCGGCGGCTCCTCGGCGAGGCAGACGAAGATGAGGCCGGCGAGCTGCCTCACGTGCACGGGCTTCAGGCCCCGCTGCCCGGCGGGTGACTCGCCGGTCGCGCCGCAGCCGATCACGCGCCCCTCGAGATCGTAGCTCCAGCGGTGGTACGGGCACTGAAGCGTCGCACCGGCGATACCCGAGTCCTGCTGGAGGATCCGCGAGCCGCGATGCCGGCAGGTGTTATGAAAGGCCGCGATCGAGCCGTCGTCGCGCCGCAGGATGAAGACCGGCCAGGGACCGATCTGAAAGGTGCGGTAATCGCCCCCTTCGGGAATCTCGGCCTCCGAGGCCACGAACAGCCAGTGGCGCCCGAAGATGTACTCGAGCTCAGCCGCATAGAGTGTGTCGTCGCAGAAGAATGCGCGGGGGAGGGCGAGTCCCGGCTGGAAGCTCGCGAGCAGTGTGGCGACGTGCCGGCGCAGCGCCTCCGGCGCCGCAGCGGCAGGCCGCGGCGCGCCGCGGGAGGGGGAAACGGATGCGGAGGTGCTCATGGTGTTAAGTTTCCACAGACACTTCGGGGATCACAGCCTAGAATTTGAATAGCCCCATCTATAAAGATGGCATCAGAGCCTTGAGGCCCCTGATTAGAATGTAGCCCGCTTCCTGAGCCGCGCATCACCGGATCATACCCACGGAGACACCGTATGGCAGCCAAGGCGAAAGCCCGAACAAAAGCCAAACCCAAGGCCAGATCCAAAGCCCGGTCGGGAGGCAAGGGGGTCCGCGCCGGGGCAGGCGGTCGGCCCGACAGCACCCGAACGGCCAAGGGCAACGGCCAGCCGCGGGATCTGCTCTCGCGCCTCGCCAGCGGGGCGGTCGTCTGCGCCGAAGGGTACGTGTTCGAGCTCGAGCGGCGCGGGTATCTCCAGGCAGGCGCCTTCGTGCCCGAGGTGCTCTTCGATCACCCCGAGGTGGTCGAGCAGCTGCACATGGATTTCGTGCACGCGGGGTCCGACGTGACCCAGGCGCTCACCTACTACGTGCATCGGGAGAAGCTCCGCGTCATCGGGCGGGAGAAGGATCTGGTGCCGATGAACCGCGCGGCGCTTCGGATAGCCAAGTCCGTCGCCCGGCGCACCGGAACGCTCTTCGCGGGGGATATCTGCAATACCAATATCTATGACCCCGCCGACAAGGCCTCGATCCGGGAAGTGGAGCGGATCTACCACGAGCAGGTGGGCTGGGCGGTGGAGGCGGGCGTCGACTACTTCGTCGCCGAGACGATCGGATGGATCGGGGAGGCGCTCATGGCGCTGGAAGCGATCAAGAAGTACTCGAAGGTGCCGGCGGTCGTCACGCTCGCCATGCACCGCGAGGCGCTGACGCGCGACGGCCTGACGCCGGCGGAGGCGTGCAAGCGTCTCGAGGATGCGGGGGCGGACGTGGTTGGGCTCAACTGCCACCGGGGACCGTCGACGATGCTGCCGATGCTTCGGGAGATCCGCGCCGCCGTGAAGTGTCACGTGGCGGGGCTGCCGGTGCCCTATCGCACGACACCCGGGCAGCCGTCCTTCATGTCGCTCACCGATCCCTGCTGCGGCAATCAGCGCGCCTTTCCGGTCGGGCTCGACCCCTTCCTGTGCACCCGCGGGGAGATCTTCGACTTCGGGCGCGAGGCCTACGGGCTCGGCATCCGTTACCTCGGCGTCTGCTGCGGCGCGGGGCCGCACCACATCCGCGCGCTCGCCGAGAGCCTGGGGAGACATCCGCCGGCGAGCCGCTACAGCGTCGACATGTCGCGGCATGCGTTCTTCGGCACCGACCAGCGCATCCGCAAGATCCAGAGCGACTACGTCGTGAAGCTCTAGAGCGGAGCGGGTCAGGGGGATCGGTCCGTGAGGTATTCCGCCCTCGCCCTGGTGCGCGGGGCGCTCTCGGCGCATCGGCACTGGGCGCCGGTGTGGCGCTCGCCCGAGCCGAAGCCCTCTTACGACATCGTGATCGTGGGCGGGGGCGGCCATGGCCTCGCCACCGCCTATTACCTCGCGAAGAACCACGGCATCACGAACGTCGCCGTGCTCGAGCGCGGGTGGCTGGGCGGGGGCAACACGGGCCGAAACACCACCATCGTGCGCTCGAACTACCTCTACCCCGAGAGCGCCCGGCTCTACGACTTCGCGCTCAAGCTCTACGAGCGCCTCTCGCCCGAGCTCAACTTCAACGTCATGTTGAGTCAGCGCGGTCTCATCGACCTCGCGCACAGCCGGCACGATCTCGACTCGATGGCCCGCTGGGTCAATGCCATGCACATGAATGGGGTCGATGCCGAGCTCCTCAGCCGCGACGAGGTGGCCGAGTGGCTGCCGCTCCTCGACATGTCGCCCGATGCCCGCTATCCGGTGCTGGGCGGATTCCTCCAGCGCCGCGCCGGCACCGCGCGCCACGACGCCGTCGCCTGGGGCTACGCGCGCGCGGCGGATGCGCTCGGCGTCGACATCATCCAGAACTGCGAGGTGACGGGCTTCCGCGCCGGTGCCGACGGGCGCGTCGTCGGCGTCGAGACCAGCCGCGGCCGCATCCAGGCCGAGCGCATCGGCATCGCCGCCGCGGGCCACAGCTCGGTGCTCGCCAAGCTCGCGGGCTTTCGGCTCCCGGTCGTGAGCTACGCGCTTCAGGCGATGGTGACCGAGCCCTTGAAGCCCGCGCTCGATGCGGTGGTGCTCTCTCCGGGGACCGGCGCTTACCTCTCCCAATCCGACAAGGGCGAGATGGTGATCGGGGCATTCCTCGACCTCTTTCCCTCCTACGCGCAGCGCGGGAGCTTCGCGGTGCTGCAGGCGATCGTCGCCGCGACGCTCGCGATGTTTCCCTCCTTCAGTCGCTTACGCCTGATGCGGCAGTGGGCCGGGATCGTCGACGTGGTGCACGATTCGAGCCCGATCATCGGGCCGACTCCGATCCCGGGGCTCTACATCAACTGTGGCTGGGGAACCGGCGGCTTCAAGGCGATTCCGGCGGGCGGCTGGACGCTCGCGCACGTGCTCGCGACCGGGCGCAACCACGAGCTCGCCGAGCCCTTTCAGCTCGAGCGCTTCACCACCGGGCGGCTGATCGACGAGGCGGCCGCGGCCGGTATCGCGCACTGACCTGACGAATGCGATTGCACTCATGATGCAGCTCAAGTGCCCCTGGTGCGGAATGCGAGACGAGAGCGAGTTCGTCTGCGGCGGCACGACGCACCTCGCCCGACCCCCGCTCACCGCAACCGATGCCGAGTGGGCCGAATACCTCTTCTTCCGCGACAATCCCAAGGGCGTGCACCTCGAGCGCTGGCGGCACGCGTACGGTTGCGGCCAGTGGTTCAACCTGGCGCGCCACACCGTCACGCACGAGGTGTCATCGGTGTACGGCATGACAGAGCGGCCTCCGGGCTCCGGCTGAAGGGGCGGCGCATGGCAGGCCGACGGCTCGAGGCGCCGGCGGGCGCGTGGATCGATCGCTCGCGCAGCGTCGGCTTCAGCTTCAACGGCCGCCCGCTCACGGGCTTCAGGGGCGACACGCTGGCCTCCGCGCTGCTCGCGAACGGCGTGCGGCTCGTCGGGCGCAGCTTCAAGCTGCACCGTCCGCGCGGCATCTTCTCCTGCGGGATCGAGGAGCCCTGCGCGGTGGTCGACCTCGGCCGGGGCGCGCGGCGCACCCCGAATGTGCGCGCGACGCTCTTGCCGCTCGTCGAGGGGCTCGAGGCGGTAAGCGTCAACTGCTGGCCGAGCGTCGGATTCGACCTCGGGGCATTGACGGGCGCGTGTGCCGCGTTTCTCCCCGCGGGCTTTTACTACAAGACCTTCATGTGGCCGAGCTGGCAGGTGTTCGAGCCGGCGATCCGGCGCATGGCGGGCTTAGGCCAGGCGCCGAGGCTGCCCGACCCCGACCATTACGAGGAGAAGGCCGCCGACGCGGACGTGCTGGTGGTCGGCGGCGGCATCGCCGGCCTTGCGGCCGCGGTCGCCGCGGCACACGCCGGGGCGCGCACCATGCTGCTCGCCGGCAGCGCTCGCCTGGGAGGGGCGCTCGGAGCGCGCGCGGACTACGAGGTCGGCGAGCTCGCCGCGGCCGCGAGACAGCTCGGCGTCGACGTGCGACTCAGCACCCTCGCGTTCGGCGTCTACGACCACAACCTAGTGTGCGCCGTCGAGAGCCTGAGCTCCGAAGGGGCGACCGATCTCCCCGAGTGCGTGCTCCGCGAGCGGCTGTGGAAGATCCGCGCCCGCGCGGTGATCGCGGCGGCGGGCGCCTTCGAGCGCCCGCTGCTCTTCCCAAATAACGACCGGCCGGGCGTCATGCTCGCGGGCGCCGCGGCGAAGTATGCCTTTGGGTTCGGCGTCGCCTGCGGAGAGCGCGCCATCATCGCGGCCAACAGCGACAGCGCCTACGAGGTGGGCGCGCTGCTCGCAGCCCTCGGGATCGAGATCGCGGCCATCGTCGACCGCCGGGAGGGCGCCGCGCCGATCGCCGGAGCGGCGGGCTTGCGTGTCATGACGGGCGCGGTCCTCAGGGCCGTTCACGGGGCGCGCTCGGTGCGCGGCTGCACCGTGACGTCGCTCGAGGGCGGGCGCCGCGAGCGCATCCACTGCGATCTCGTTTTGAACGCCGGCGGCTATGCGCCCGCCGTCCACCTGCATTCCCAGGCGGGTGGGAAGCTCCGCTGGGTTCCGGAGAGCGCGATGTTCGTGCCGGATGGAACCGCGCCGGGGGTCGCCAGCGTGGGCGCCTGCGCCGGGGTGTTCGCGCGCGGGGCCGCCGCGAGCCACGCCGCGGAGGTCGGCGCGGCGCTCGCGCAGGGTCGTGCGCCGCCTGCCGCCCCGGTGGGCGGAGCGGGCCGGTCGGGACCCGTCCCCCTCTCACGCTCAGGTCGCGGCAAGCAGTTCGTCGACGTGCAGAACGACGTGACCGCGGCCGATGTGGCGCTCGCGGCTCGCGAGAATTACCGCTCGGTCGAGCATCTGAAGCGCTATACGACCACCGGCATGGGGACCGATCAGGGCAAGACGAGCAACATCAACGCGCTGATCCTCATGGGCGGGTACACCGGACAGGATCCCCCCGAGGTCGGCACGACGCGCTTCCGGCCGCCGTTTGCGCCGGTGACGCTAGGGGCTATCGCAGGACGGCGCGTGGGGCGGTTGTACCGGCCGTTGAAGCGCCTGCCGGCCCATGACTGGCACGCCGCGCGCGGTGCGCTCTTCGAGACCTTCGGTGACTGGAGTCGCCCGGCGGCGTACCGCCAAGCCGGCGAGACCCTCGAGGCTGCCGCACGGCGCGAGGCCGGCACGGTCCGCAAGCGGGCCGGGCTCTTCGACGGCTCCCCGCTCGGCAAGCTCGAGGTCTTCGGTCCCGACGCCGCGCGCTTTCTCGATCTCATGTACGTCGGCACGATGTCGACGCTCGAGACGGGCCAGGCGCGCTACGGGGCGCTGCTGAATGAGAACGGGATCCTCGTCGACGATGGCATCGTCGCGCGTCTCGCCGAGCAGCGCTTCTGGGCGCACGCTCGCCTCGTTCGAGGAGTGGCTCCAGTGCGAGTTCGTCGATCTCAAGGTCGCGGTGACGCCCGTGACCTCGCGCTGGGGCAACGTCACGGTCGCGGGGCCGCTCGCCTGGGAGTGGCTGGCGAAGGTAGGTTTCGATGCCGCGCTCGCCCCAGCCGCGATGGCGCACATGACGATGCGCGAGACGCAGTGGGAGAGCGCGCCGGTGCGCGTGCTGCGCGCCAGCTTCTCGGGGGAGCTCGGCTACGAGGTGAACCTGCCGGTCGATCTCGCGGAGGGGCTCTTCGAGCGGCTCTGGAGTCATGCGGAGGAGCTCGGCGCGGTGCTCTACGGGATCGAGGCGCTCGAGGTGATGCGGGTCGAGAAGGGTTACCTTCACATCGGTACCGATACCGACGGCACGACGCTCCCAGGCGATGTCGGTTTCGCGCGCGGAATCGAGCGCAAGGCGGCGCCATTCGTCGGGCGTCGCTCTTTGCTTCGGCCGGATGCGCGCGATCCCGGGCGGCTGCAGCTCGTCGGACTCGTGCCGCTCGACGGGCAGACGCTCCTGCCGGTCGGCGGACAGATCGCGCCCAACCCGCCGCCCACCCTCACCCAGGGACACGTCACCTCGAGCCACCTGAGTCCCGAGCTCGGGTTGCCGATCGCGCTCGCGATGCTGAAGAGCGGCTCGCAGCGCACGGGTGAGGAGGTGCGCG
>WNGJ01008958.1_pt1 | contig 10655 bp, 9 predicted proteins | sample 5400611 | NCBI WGS metagenome assembly WNGJ01 (sample SAMN13153375, study PRJNA577476) | soil metagenome | isolation source: 40 cm soil or saprolite under Garry oak tree replicate 1 | place: USA:California | collected 2016-06-15
GGGCCTCTACATCTGCAAAACAATTATCGAGCAACACCACGGTAGTGTAGGCGTCGAAAGCACCCCGCAGGTAGGATCAACCTTCTGGTTCACCCTCCCATTAGCACAACAGGATAATTCAACAGGGTAAGCTCTCCCATTATAAGGTGCGCACGTCGGCCTCTGGCAGCCAATTCCCATCTTCATCGAAGAAATCGGCTTCTTTCAAACATCCAAAGCAGAGATTGACTGCATGATCCGGCTCTGTCTGTATCTCTCGAATGTGACGATGGCATACCTTAGTGCCACACTGCTCACAGGTTTCTGTTGGATGATGAAAGCATTCTCCAGTCTCCAGACAGACTTGCGCCTCTTCTAGCGGGCTTAAGAAACTCAGCTTTTCCTCCTGGTCGCTGTTCTGGTTGCGTATTTCCTCTTCTGCCAAAATACATTTCCTCTCACATTAAGCCTAGAAGGGACTCAATTTGGGTGGGAAGTTAGCCGGGGTCAGTTGTGTCTCTGGCGAGACGGGCATATAGGCCAGAGAAACCATTGTATCCTCTAAAGCAGCCTGTACAGCTCCTAGCAAAGAAGGATGTGTCCCGTTTGATTCCCCTGCCCTCCAGGCATACACCTTGTTTCCGTCTACCCTTGTGTGTGGTGCGATGATAATCGCTACTGGACGCATCTGGCCGAGCATACTGATCAGTTCTTGCTCCTCGATGGTCTTGTCGTACTCTGTTCTTGTCATGATCTTTGCTCACTTTCTACTAGGAAAGATGTTCCCAACATACATACACCCTCAACTGATCAAGTGACGCAGGTCATATAGCTTGCCTCTGGTGACACGAGTGTTGGATTTTTTACCCCATATGCTCAAAGTCTATCTTCCAGATGGCATACTGTCAACAAGGGTGCTGTATATCCAACTTTGTTATCTTCACTCACCTTCAATCGTGACAAGCCTATCTTCAAATCAGCATTCTTGATCACCTTTGCCCCTGCAACCCGGCAGCGTACATCCCTATGAGAGAAAAAGATAGAGCTCCTAAACAGTTCGTGCTTGAAAGGTACAAAGGCAGTAGGATGAAGGAATTTGCCACCTGGACAAGCATCCTGATAAACGACCTGCACGTGCTTAAACAGCTCGAAGGGCCAGACGAGGCAAGACAGGTGCGGAACGCCATGAAGGAACAAGAAATCGGACAACATTGTTGTCAGGCCGGAGAAAACCTCACAGATGCGGAACTGGTTCTCCTCAAAAGGGTCCTGCATCTGACGGAACAACAATGGCGTGCCTATAAATCTAAGATCCGGCCCGCGTCAGAATAGCCATCTGCACAAACATCTTGGGCCCTCTCCGTTGACTGAACCTGAGCAGGCGAAGATTACGAGTATGTTTCCTAAAAAGGAATGAGCGGACAATCTCACAAGAGATTGTCAACGGTGTCAAGCAAAGCATCAAGGTCAAAGGGAAGATCCATACCAACAAGCTGGCGGGCTTCAATCGCCCGTTGGTAGCGCGTGAGGTGGGTACTGAGGATGATCGTAGGCACTCCTGCTAGTTCCTGCTTGGCATGCAGACGGTCATACAGGGCGAAGCTGTCGCCATCTGGCAGGTAGGTATTCAGAATGAAGAGGTCGGGTGTGAAGGGTGCAGTGATTGTAAGTGCGGCACAGCACGTGGAGGCCACAGCACAACAATAGTGCTGTTCTCCTGAAAGGATCACTTCAAGAAGAACAGCAAGAGCAGCATCGCTTTCCACAATGAGGATACGTTTTGCTGCCCTGTTCTCTTGTTCTGCAAAAAGAGGAGATGTACACATGGCTGTTTACTTCCATAGGCTGGAAATTTTCGAGATAATTCCAGAGGAATTATAACACATCCATAAGTAGATGTGAATGGGGTCAGACGAATTTTTTCTGCCCAAAGTTCTTGACAGTCGCTCAGAGACGAGGTATACTAGCGCCAGTGTCAACCGTTTCGGTATGGCCACAGTAATTCAGGAGAGGTCGCATAGTGGCCTAGTGCAGGTGTTTGCTAAACACCCAGGGTGTAACAGCCCTCGCGGGTTCGACTCCCGCCCTCTCCGCCCATCAGTAGACACTTACGTGTCTACTAATTTACCTTTATAGGGGAGTAGCTCAATTGGTAGAGCACTCGTCTCCAAAACGAGTGGTTGCGGGTTCGATTCCTGTCTCCCCTGCCTCAAACTCCTGAACATTGAATGTTCAGGAGTTTTTATTTTGTCCTAAAACTTACTTAATGCTGCTCCCTGGTCTGCTATAGAAGCCGAAATAGCCAAATGCGAAGTCCGATGCGCCAACTGTCATCGCATAAAAACACTTGAGAGAGGTAAGTGGTGGCGCCACCTTTTCTAGATAGTTTCTTGTTCATTTTTACTTTAGGGGAAGCTCCACAAAAAACGTGCTGCCCTCACCTACTTGCGATTCACACCAGATACAACCCTCATGCCGCTCAACAATATCTTTACAGATAGCAAGACCCAGACCCCAGCCGCTCTTCCTGGCAGCCTCGGCATCAGGTGAGCGGTAAAATGTTTCAAAAATACGCTTTTGTTGATCTTTAGGGATACCCTGCCCCCTGTCATGCACCTCAATCAGCGCAACCTTATCACGTTGGCCCACGCTCACCCGTACAGGACTCTCATCCGGGGAATATTTGATGGCATTAGCGACCAGATTGGTGACAACCTGGCTCAGGCGGTCACTATCAACGTCTAGCATCACAGGTGCAGGAGGAACCTCTAACTCAATGCTACGCCCGCTGAGTAACCGCTGATCCTCCACTACACTACTACATATATCCCTCACATCACAACGACTGAAGCGCAATTCAATCTTGCCGGATCGAATGCTGCTCAGATCGAGCAAATCATCCACCAAAGCCGTTAAGCGATACGTCTGCTCGTCAATCTTCTCCAAAGCAGTACGTACATCTGAGAACTCACCCGGCAGTTCTTTCTGCTTTGACAGGCGGCGCAACATAATTTGGGCCTGGCCTCGGATCGCGGTAATTGGCGTTTTCAGTTCATGCGAGGCCATTGAGAGAAACTGGTCCTTCAGTCGATTTGCCTGCTCAAGCTCTTGATTGGTTCGCTCAAGCTCATTGGCGTGTTCTTGTAGCCCCTGCTCCGCAAAGAGAGCACGCCTGCGAGCAACTTCACGTTGTCCAGAGATAATAGCAATCACAATACCGGCCAGGAAGAAGGGCAGAATTTGTAATACACCAGGCCAATTGCCCAGATTGAATTGCACTAAAGGGGGAAGGTAAAAATACTCAAGAGCCAGGGTACTAAGAAGGACAGAGAACAATGCAGGGCCAGTTCCCCACATAAGCGCTATCAGTACAATAGCAAGAAATAAGGGTGCGCCAGGAAAGTAGAAATCATGAATCAGCTTCTCTTCCAGCAGCACCAGGGATATAGCCAATCCAACCACAGGTACGCTGAACACACAACCAACCAGTGGATAACGCCACTTTGGCATCTGGGCAATGTAGCGCTTGCGCATTTCGGTTCTCTGCTGAAGACTCACAAGCATAAGAGATCGGCCATCACGATGAAAACGTTTTGCCCTTATATTCACGCGCTCTCTCCTGCCCAGGTAGCCTGCCTTGCATGCAAGTATAGCATGGATATTGTTTAGCTGCAAACTCTACCTTTTCGTTTTATCCTGGCATCCCTGCTGGATGCCAGACTTTCTTTCATCCTGCTATCAAGAGCGAGATGTAGTGGCATCCCTAGTGGATGCCAGGCTTTTCTATCACGAGCGAGATGTAGTGGCATCCCTGCTGGATGCCTGGCTTTTCTCTTGCATCTCCGCATCGTGCATAGCAACAAGAATAATTTCAGGATGTTGGAGCGCGAAGTGATGGAGTTCAATGAGTGTCTGGCGAGCAGTGGCATCATCAGCGGTGACACCAGACCATATAAAGGGATGCATCGTCGCCGGGCGCAGATAGTTCTGCGAGACCCACACAGCATCACCCAACAGGAACAAACGAGGTCCGTTGGAACGATTAATGAACATACCTGTATTGCCCGCGGTATGTCCCGGTAATGGCACCAGCACCACAGATCCATCACCAAAAAGATCAAGGCTAGAACGGAAGCCCTCGTAGGTTGGACCAGTGCAATCAAAGAGCTCTCTAGGGCTATCGCCCATTAATTGCCGCACCAGACCACCATTTGCATCGAGTAGACCCAGGCGCGCAGCGTCATATTCAACCCGATTGATACGCAGCAGCACGCCAGGAATATCAGGGATACCGCTCACATGATCCCAATGGAGATGTGAAAGAAGGGCAAAATCTAAATCACTGCTCTCCATTCCCATGCTTTTGAGATGACTGCCCAGTGATTGTTCAAGTTGGAAGTTTCCAAGTGTCTTACGAAATAAAAGGGACGTATCGGCTACAAAAGTGGAGATATCAGAGCATAGTCCTGTATCATATAAAAAAGTTGCTTTGGGATGACGCACTAAGACAGCGCTATGAGAGATGACACGAGGAGCAAGTGAGAAAGCGCCACGTACGGCCACAAATTCAGGAATGGTAACGCTGCCACAGCGCAAAAACGTTACCTCTATTTGAGGAAACGTTGAGGTATCTAAAGGTGCAGCAGGTTCTTTTGCTTCATACCAGGGATCAGTAGCAAAGCGCTGAGGCAAAAAACTCTTGATGGCCAATCCTACACCAAGAGCACTTAATGTTATACCCCCAAATGTTATGAGGTTGCGTAGCTTCATGCTTCTTATCCTCCAATAAAGGTAACGAGTCTTCGGGCTCGCTAATGTGAAGCGAACTTAAGAGCCGGGCTGTTGCTGTGCTAAAGGCAAGGTAAACCAGAAGGTAGCCCCATGGCCGGGAGTGCTCTCTACACCAACGTGCCCACCATGCCACGCAATAATCGTTTTGCTGATATACAACCCGAGCCCCAGTCCAACACCAGAACCCGTCTGCACTTCAACCCCTCGTGCCCGGTGGAAACGCTCCCAAATGCGTTCCCGCTCGGCGGGTGGCAATCCTGGGCCGTCGTCGCGCACAGACACACGAGCAACCGGCCCTTCCCTTGCCAGGGAAACCGTTACAGCCTTCTCCCCTGAAGAATATTTGAGAGCGTTGCTCAAATAATTAGATATAACCTGTCCAATGCGGTCGGCGTCAGCTCTAATAGGCACAGGCTCCTCAATCGGCCCCTCCAGAAGGATAGAGCGCCTCGGATTTATCATGCGCTGTTCCTGCACAGTTTCCTGAACTATGGTTGCCAGATCACACGCTTCTGAACGCATCTCGAGTTTTCCGACCTGGATACGCGACACATCCAGTAGATCGGTCACCAGGCGATCCAGGCGGTCCGTCTGACGATTCGCATTCTCCAGCAAATCGGGGAGCAGCTGGTCACTTTGTGTTTTCTGGTCACCTGCCAAACGCTGTAATCGACGTCCCGCCAGTTGGACATTCCCCTTGATGGCCGCTAGTGGCGTCTTCAGTTCGTGACAGGCTATACCCAGGAACTCATCCATGCGCCGATTGGACTCGCGCAGGGCTATTTCGTTGGCACGCGCTTCCTCCCGTTCGCGCAGTAGCCGTTCGCGCTCAATCACAAATCCGGCAAGCTTCGCTACAGCACCCGCAAGCGCCATCTCCTCCTGTGTATATTCGTGCTTTATACCTCCATGATCCAATGAGAGCATACCCACAAGCTGATCACCTACACACATTGGCGCGATGAGCAAGGTCTGTAAACCATAAGCGTTAGGTTGATCATTGTATGGAGGTTGCGTCATATCAAGCTGTAATACCTCATTTGCTCGTAGACGCGAGATAAGCTCAGGGTTACGACTATCACTCAAACGGCTCTCCTGCTGCTGCTGTTCGGCCCACCATTGAACTTCCTGCTCGGGCGAAAGACCAACGATCGCTACAGCCCGTAGTATGGTCGTCTCCGATTCTATCGTCGTGATGCCAACACGTTGACAGTTCAGTACATCACGCGTTAATTCTGCCAGGCGCCTGGCAACTGTGCTCTCTACTACAGTCTTTTTCTGTGCCAATAGTGATTGCGTCTGGACTTCGGCAGCATTATCAGGAACAAGCACCAATGCCTCCGCCATTGCCAGCAATGCCTTCAATGCTTCATGAGTGCGCCGCTCCAGCTGACGTCGCTCAGTAACATCGCGCATGATAGTGACAGCTCCAACAATGTCCCCGTTCTTACCAAAGACTGGAGAGCCAGTAATGCTGAGCTGTATTTCACGCCCACTTAATACACGCGATCTAATATCCACGGCATCAGTGCCTTTTAACATCTCTCCCTTTAGAATACGAAACACCGGCCATTGCTCCTCGGGTAGCGGCATGCCATGTTCATCAAGCACTTCAAATGGGAATAGACGCTCTCGTAATAACGATATCCGATCGTCTAGCAGGTGTCTAGTATAGTCAGGCTGGCTATTGATTGCAAGAATTTCGCGGGCAGTGGAATTCATCTGCTGAATACGCCCCTGGCTGTCATAAACAATCACACCATCGACTATCGCCTCAAAAGTTGCTTCAAGTTGCTTAGCTCGTGCAAGTGCATCGGTGCGTGCACGCTGTTCGGCTTCATACAAGCGTGCATGATCGACCGCCAGGGCGATGCGATCAGCAGCGCGTTGTAGTAAGTGCACATCCTCCCCGGTAAATTGACGAGGGCTCAGCGTCCCAACGTGGATGACTCCTATCACCCGATCGTCGACGAGCAATGGCACGCCTAGCAAAGATCGCAGTTTCTCACGCAGAAGTGGTGTAATGATATCCGCCCTGGATGGATCATCCACAATGAGAGGTTCACGACGAGCGGCTATTCTCCCCGCAAAACCGTGCCCGAGCGGGACGCGAACTCCTGGAGCGACCTCCTCTTCAGGTCCAAGAGCAGCATGGATAGTTAAGTACTGCCCATCCTCGGTAATGAGCAAAATCGCGCTATTATCAACTTCCATGATCTCACGGACACGGAAAAGCATTTCATGCAATAGATTATCAAGGGTCAAATGCGCCAACGCAGTATCGGTAATGTCCTGTAAGGCTTGCAGCCGTTTGGTCACCGCCTCAGCCTCAGCATGAGCAGCCTGCTCGCGAGCGAGTAGCTGGGCCCGTTCTTCCTCCACTCGTTTGATTTCAGTAATATCCGTGCAGAAGCCAATCCACTCACGAATGCTGCCATCTTCGTTAGAAACAGGAACGCCACGCACCAGGAAGCTATGATAGACACCATCGCAACGCCTGAGACGATACTCTGTTTCATAGAGGTTTCGAGTTGCCACAGCATCCGACCAGATAGAGGCTGTGTACTCGCGATCATCAGGATGAATGGCGTCCAACCAGCCCCATCCTTTGATTTCCGCTTCGCTTTGACCTGTATAGGAACGCCAGAATGGTACGTCTTCCTCAACAAGGCCATTAGCAGCCGTTGTCCAGGCAATTTGAGCAGTGGCCTTCACCAGCGCGTGAAAGCGTTCCTCACTCTGACGGAGCTTCTCTTGTGCATTGTCGAACACCCCGCTTCCAGAGGTGTTTGCCCGCATAACTCCTACATTGGCCCCGGTGTGGCCCTCCGTATCTATCTGAGTGATTTCATCCTCTTGGGCGCGCTCCAAGTTCATCTGAACCTCCACGGCAGTTCATCCTGGACTTCTCAACCTACTCCAACTGAGAAATGCCAGCACCACTGCTATTGTTACCGTATGGAAAATTTCCATGTTCCAGCTTTTGCCGATGTTAGTAGAAGCATAATTGTTCAGTACAAGTAGCCAGCCCAAATGCTTTTAACGTTGAAGTGGCCGTTCAAGGCTGCACCCTGAACGGCCACTTCAACGTTAAAAAACAAGACCTCAGGAGATTTGACGGGCTGAACGCTCATGATCTAAAGCAACTAACAGATCCTGAAACGCACGCACCAGCATGTGATTGTACAACCGGTAATAGACAACATTGCCTTCTCTGCGCGACGCAATCAGCCGCGCCTGAGAAAGTTGACGTAAATGCCCCGACGTCGTAGCAGGGGAAAGCCCCAACTCCCTGGCAATATCAGTTGAACGTCGCTCCAATGGAAGACCAGGCGTATCATTAGGAACAGAAAGCAGTTGGAGAATTTGCCTGCGACTACGATCACACATGAGTGCAAGGAAATGATCCACAAATTTATCGATCTCAGGAGAGTTCCGAGTCGGTTCTTCCGCGCTCACTGGCGCAAGTTCCCCGGGCGAATACGATGAATTGCTGGTAGACATACAAATATTCCCCTCATCTGTGATTTGTTGGACAAGGCTTGGACAAACCTTGTAAAAAATCTAATCCTTGTTGGATTATACTATACCCTAACCACGAGTGTATAGTCACTTTTAACCCACCCTCACCAACCGGCCTCAAATGGCATTCCATAAAAACAAGCTAAGCCAATTATAGCACTTCTACCTTTTTCAAGTGAGCCATTACCAACGGGACGACGAGAAAAGGCGCCTTGTGCTCATCGCCTTCCGTGAAGATTTTTTGCAACACAACCACCTTTGGGCCAGGCAGTCTGGTATACCAGGCGAAACATAAACATCGCCTCAACGCATACCGCGATGATCCAGCCCAGACTCAACCCTGATATACCGCCGAGACGTGCTCATAGCGCTGCTGCCCCTACTTCAAGGAGAGCACCGGCCAGTATAGGTAGCAGTACATCTGTTATTCGATCCTGAATACGACATATTGCTACGTAGTAAAACTTAATGATAAATGGGAAAGATCCTAGCCCTAAGATGCGTAAGCTCCATATACTCTGTTCAGCATAGCTCTGGCCGAATATCCCTAGCAATTGCACACTGTCAAACAGCAAGACGCAGTTTGCTAACACACAGCTGAACACTGCAAGGCTCATTGTCAACCGAACTTTGCGTACCAACGCATCAGGATGGGTAGAGCTGGCTGCATAGAGTGCTGTCACAAGAGCATATGGAATGAAATACACAATGTCCGTAAGCAAGAACGAAACGTAGAACCAGGCGTTCATCGTTGCTGACAGCAGCACTGTAACGAGCACTGGCAAGGCCTGACCTGGACCCTCAAGTAGTAGGTTGAGTATATGGTGTTGCAAGGCTAAAGGTCCTAACTTGCGTAGCAATCTCAAACGTGGTAAATGGATTCTTCCAGTCCACTTACCCCTCCACAGTGCAAATCCTGCGAGAGCTGCTAATGAAAAAGTATTACCTATTACCCATGTTGCATAAATCGTCAGTCCTACTCGTTGTGAGAGCCAGGAACTAGCCACAAAGAGGGCAACAAGTTTTGTTCCAGCAAGAAGGGTATTGCGCCAGAGTTGAAGGTCGCCCCGCAGGAGCCCGATTAACGCCTGGTCAAGAACTAATGTGACCGCAGTAACACTGACACCAACCGCGAACAGGGCTACGTTTTGGATGCTTGCTCTAAGTGGATACAAGTCAGCAGACACGTAAGGGACCACAATTGCAAACAGGATACCGACGCATCCTCCTATAACCCCAACTAAGATCAGAGCCGGGCTGATGAGCGATACCTCTTTTCCCTGTTGTCGCGGTAACTCCCGGATCAACAAGGTTCCCAATCCCAACATACAGAGACCTCCAAGCAGAGTCATAGCTGAGATTGCGGCAGAGGCAAAGCCAACATCTTCTGGCAAGAACTCTCGGGCCGCTAACCACCAATAAGCAAATCCAAGACCTGCCTTTACAATATAGGTGGCGACTAACGATGCAGCATTGAATATCATGGCGATATTAGTATTAATCCGCTGATACACTACTGTTCGCACTATACTAACTTTCCTTTAACTCATTCGCTTGCGCCTTACTGAGACGCCTGCTCAACACTTCAGCCAAATCCTGGACATGGTCAGTTCTACAACCTACGTGTGTGCCAGGAATGGTTTGCACCTCTATTTCTTTCTCTTTCGTCGCTTTACGCCGCCATACTCCTCGAAAAGGCTCTTCACGAGCCCAAATCAACATGATCTCGCCAGGATAAGAGCCATAGTTGTAACCCGTAATTATCCAGTCAAACAAGGCGTTATTATCCTGGTAGAGGGCATATGCTGTGGGTATAAGCGTTAGGATACTCGGATCGATAGCTCGAAATTCCTTGAGGTCTTCCAATCTCCTCTGATGCTGCAAATATTTATATATGTGCCTCACATATAGAAAATATTCTAATTGCTTCTCCTGGTTCAGTCGTAACAGATTGCCAACGCGACTGATTACACCATGCGCTAATGCATGCAGGACATAAGGATATGCTGGATCTATCAAAACCAGGAGATCAATCCTCTGTCCCTCCGCATGGAGTTGCTGGGCCATTTCATAGGCCACAAGTCCCCCATTACAAAAGCCTCCCAAGAGGTAGGGACCCTCTGGCTGAACAGTACGCAACGACTGAATATGAGCAGCAGCCATAGCTTGTATTGTGGGAGTGACCTGTAAACCATCAAAATTGTACGGGTCTAGCGCATAAAATGGTTGGTCCAGCCCCAAATGACGTGCCAGGTGGAAGCAGTAGAATGAATCATTATTCCATGCTCCATGCAAATAGAAGAAAGGTCGCTTGGATCCACTGGCCTGAATCGCTACTACCGGAGCGCGAGAGCGCTTATCTT
>WNGJ01008960.1_pt1 | contig 10654 bp, 9 predicted proteins | sample 5400611 | NCBI WGS metagenome assembly WNGJ01 (sample SAMN13153375, study PRJNA577476) | soil metagenome | isolation source: 40 cm soil or saprolite under Garry oak tree replicate 1 | place: USA:California | collected 2016-06-15
CGCTTGGCAGCGGCGCCCACAGCGCGAATAGCCAGTGCGCTGAAGAAGAAGATCAGTGTGAGGCCGATCAGTGCAGCTACGAAGACAGCAATGTTGGCCAGGTCGACGCTATAGACTGCCGCCTTGTGACCGTAGGAGTAGAGGACATCCAGGTAAGCACTGAAGAGCAGGAAAGCAGCAAGCGCAGCAGAGCCAATGCCATAGCCTTTTGTCAGGGCCTTGGTAGTATTGCCTACGCCATCCAACGCGTCAGTGATGTCGCGTACAGCCTCGGCCTGGCCGCTCATCTCGGTAATGCCACCAGCGTTGTCGGTGATGGGACCGAATGTGTCCATAGCGAGAATATACGCTGTACTCATCAGCATGCCCATAGTAGCAACGGCAGTGCCGAAGATGCCGCCCACATTGATTACGCCGGGGTTGTTGACAAGATGGACGTGGACCTGGCTGCCAAAGAAGAAGGAGAGGCCAAGGGCAGCACTGATAGCTAAGACAGGAAGGGCCACACATTCGAAAGCAACAGCGAAACCCGTGATGATCGTCGTGGCAGGACCGGTCAGCGTTGCTGCAGCGATCTCACGCACCGGGCGCCAGGTACCAGCCGTATAGTACTGTGTGATATAGACGAAAGCAATGCTCAAGAGAATACCTGTAGTGCCTGCCAGGCCAAACCAGACCCAGGGGGGGACGCCATTAGTACCTGTGACGTTCCCGCCGTTCAGCAGGAGGTAACTAACCAGGAAGATGAAAATGATGGAGATGCCACAGGTGATGAAGTAGCCAATGTTCAACTGTCTCATGGCGATTTCGCCGGGGTCCTTGCCAGCGGCTTTGTCAGGCTCGGTTACCACGGATGGGCGAATCCAGAGCAATCCCACTGCGGAGGCAATCAGGCCGAAGGCACGTACGACAAGTGGGAAGAGAATCCAGCCGATGTTGCCCGTAGCGGCGTAAAGTGCCACGCCCAGGATCATGGCGCCGATATTCTCTGCGGCGGTGGACTCGAAGAGATCTGCGCCACGACCGGCGCAGTCACCCACATTATCGCCCACGAGGTCTGCAATCACTGCGGGGTTGCGTGGGTCATCCTCAGGGATGCCGGCTTCTACTTTACCAACGAGGTCGGCGCCCACGTCAGCGGCCTTTGTATAGATCCCACCGCCGAGTTGTGCGAATAGTGCGACGAAGCTAGCGCCAAAGCCAAAACCAACGATGAGTGAGGGAGCCACTGCTGGATTTGTCAGACCGCCATAGGTGGTGAAGACCAGCGTTACACCCAACAGAGAGAGTGAGACCACCAGGAACCCTGAAACGGCACCGCCGCGCAGGGAGACCATCAGCGCCTCGCCCAGGCTGCGCGTTGCAGCACTGGCAGTACGGCTATTAGACTTCACCGCGACATACATGCCTATATAACCGGCGACACCGGAACACAATGCGCCAATCAAGAAGGCGACCGCCGTATGCCAGCCCAGGCTGATCTTGTCACCTGTACCAAGCAGGGCAAGCACTAGACCGACTATGATGGCGGCAAGAACTGCAAGAGCAGCGATTGTACGATACTGCCGGTTGAGGAAAGCCATCGCGCCTTTGAATATGGCATCTGAGACCTTCTGCATGGCGGGGGTGCCAGTGTCTTTGCGCAGGACATAACTTGCAAGGTAGGCAGCGAATGCCACAGCAAGAATCCCTACGCCGATAGGAACGAAGATGTAGTTACTCACGATAGAAAGCGCCCTCCTTAGGCAAAAGCAAAGTTAATCAGGTAGGTCAACGTTGACCCAGGTGCATGCGCATTGCAATCAAGCTCGAGTGTAGCTTACAGGGACGGAAAACCCATACAACGATTACCCACATTCCTCTGATGAGGTACTCAAATCGAACCCCAGTTTAGCATAGTGTTTGTCCTATGACAAGTATATTGTAACAGAATAACCGGTCAAATTTGTAGGGGATGTTCGTATAGTACAGCTGTGACAAAACTGTGATTTTTTCTCTAGAGAGAAGCCTGAATACGTGAAAGCAATGGCACCAATTGTTTCTTGCGAGAAACGAGCCCCTCGACTATTACCGAATGCCCATCTGGCTCTAACGGGACTCCCAGCGCCTCTGCGACGGCATATTCTCCACCAGAGATTAATAAGTGACAGCGCATGTTGATAATATCGACGATCATGAACAGAAACGAGGCATAATCACGTTCCTGTGCAAGTTGCTGCATGGTTTGCAGCAACTCCTGACTGCGTTTTTCGATGGTAGAAGGGCTCGCCGTTTCAACTGTGCCGATGGCGAACTTTGTATCGCGTACCGTGAACTCTTTGAAGTCGGCGGTAAGCAACTCCCTGGCTGTACGTTCATTTAGATCGGAAGCTGCCGCAGCAAAAATTTCCTGACCGTATTGCTCGATGTGCTCGCCGGCAATCTCGGCCAGTTCGGCGGCGACTTGCTCGTCACGTGGCGTGCAGGTAGGCGAGCGCAAAATCAAGGTGTCGTAAAGGAGTCCCGCGAGTAACAGGCCGGCCGCTTCAAGAGGGATGGCGATGCCTGCCTCGCGGTACAATCCGGTGATGATGGTGCCCGTACATCCAACTGGATCAGCACGGAACATGATAGGCTTGTTTGTATGCACATCTGCTATACGGTGATGATCGATAATGCCCAGCAGTTCAGCTTCGTCGATGCCGTCTACAGCCTGTGATTGCTCATTGTGATCTACCAGGATGACTCGTTTGGGGCGCGCATTGAGGAGGTCGGTGCGCGAGAGAAAGCCTACGAGCTTGCCATCGTTATCCACCACCGGCAGTGAGCGGCGACGCGCCAGGATGTGCTGTATCTCGCTCATTTGATCGTCTGGATGGCAGGAGTCAAACTCGCGATTCATGATATATTCTGTGCTGATACTCAGGTTTATCAGGCGTACAGCGGTAAACGTGTGATGCGCGGTGCTGATGACCAACACGCCGTTTTTTCGTGCTGCTGCCAGGGTACGCTCTGATACAAGCAGATCGCCAGTTATGACCAGGGCGGCCGCGCCATGTTCGATAGCTACCAGTTGGGCGTCTTCACGATCTCCCAGCACCACCAGGCAGCCCGGCTCAACATAATCGGCCATCGTCTCGGCCTCCATGGCCCCGACGATAACGCGGTTTCCCAGCTTCCGGCGTCCCTCCACCAGCACACGGCCTTTAAGTGCACGAACCAGGTTATCCCTTTGGAGGGGCACACGGTTGACCGACCGGGGGTCCAGGTCATTAAAGAACAATTTGGCGAAATCCTCCACGGCGATGATGCCATGGACTTTGTTCTCTGCGTCCACTACAGGCATGGCGCGTCGATTGTGTTCCTGGAGAAGCTGTCCTACCTCTAAAAGGGGTTGGTCGAGGTAGGCGGAGATGACGCCGCGCCTCATGACATCGCGTACCTGCAGGTAGACGTCATCGAGCGCTTCGGGTGGTTCAACCTGGTAGCGCTCCAGCACAAAGCGCACCTCTGGCTTCAGGATGCCGTTGCGAGCGGCGATAGTCTGCTCTTCACCTTGCAGCCGTAATAGCCGCGCATAGGCATACGCTGAGGCAACAGAGTCCAGGTCGGAGTTTTTGTGCCCCATCACATAGATCGGCCTTGCCATGTTTCCTCCATCTAGCCGTCAATTTGGATTGCAGTGAGTGAGCTTCATGACGACTCCCTTCCATAACTATAGTACCCCGCATTTTGTGTGGAGACAAGGTAGATTCCATATTCCGCTTGCAGCAGCGTCACCGCGCGAGCAATCTGTGAGGGAGATGGGGCAGCATCACGAACAATGTTGACCGGAAAGGGGTGGGTACCTGCGGATGTTGGCATCGTCTCGATGTCCTGGGGCATAGCTGCGAGTCGCTACTATTGGCTTTAACTCAAGCTCTTCAGCCTTCTTATTGACAGTGTATCAGGAATATAGATGTCGCCCTCCATCAGCCGGCGCGCGGTACGAGCGGCGGAAGCCTTTTCCACGTACCAACGCTCTCCCTCCTTGTGGATGCTTGCCGAGAGGTCCATCACCCCCGATGGGTGGCCTAGCCTCAGCCCTCCGCTGGCCCGTGCCCGGTCTGAGACAGCTTCATGCACCAGCGTGCCCGGGATCTGTGCGGCGACGGTGGTGCAGATGGCACCAGTTAACGCATAGGCGCGGTGCAAGTGGCCCATCGACATGATCCTGGCGACCAGGTCGACGTCGGTGGCCTCACGGAGCACGCCATCCAATTGGCGGTAGGGCCGTGGCTGTGTCACACAGGCGATCTTGGGGACCGAAGGGACACTGTGGATGGCTTCCTCGATGCTGTCTGCCAGTCCGATGGCCACTCCGGCCGCTGCGCGCGCCGCCCCGATCCGCTGCAATAACTCCGGGTTGGTATCGATCTGCTCGGGCAGCTCCTGCCCACTCAGCCCAAGGTCCTCACCGCGGCAAAACACCAGGGGATTGGCGGCATCCACGATCGAGACCTCGATATGCCCGATCCCCGGCACATGGAGGACATCCCTGACCTGTCCTGTTGGGAGCAGTTTCCCTGTGACGGCCCCCCCTGGATCAAGAAAATCCAGGACGATCTTTGAGCCGGTCCCCGGCACACCAGAAATGGCATACTCGCCCTCTGGTTCATAGCGGCCATCGCGGGTGGGCACATGTGCGACAATCACCTTCTGGGTATTCGTATTGAGAAAGCGCACCTCGGTCACCGGCTCCTGGCAGGGGACCAGTCCTTCATCGATGGCATACGGACCAACGGCGGAGGAGATGTTGCCACAGTTGCCACGCATATCGATCAAGGGCTGCTCGATGCTCACCTGCCCAAAAGTGAAGTTGACATCAATGCCTGGTTGCGTGCCTCTGCTGATGATCGCTGCCTTACTGGTCAAGGAGGTGGCACCTCCCAACCCATCAATCTGGCGACCATACTGGTCTGGACTGCCAAAGGCTGCCAGAATGGTCCATGTGCGTGCTTCGGGGTCCACCGGAAGGTCCTCGTCCCGAAAGAAGATTCCCCGGCTGGTACCCCCTCTCATAATCACGGTACGAATCCTTGCTTGCATTTCAACCTCCTCATCTGATATACCACACGCTCACGGGGAGCGGTTCGTCAAATACTCGTTCGTTCGTCCAGACGCATCTTCTAGTGCCAGGATTGACCTGGCACGTTCGATCACCGGTCGATCGATCAGTTCGCCATCGAGCCGGAGTGCTCCCGCCCCTGTTGCCTCAGCCGTCTCCAGGACCCGCCTGGCCCAGGCCTGTTCGGCTTCGGTGGGCGCAAACCCCCGGTTGATTATTTCCACCTGCCTGGGGTGAATGCAGAGCTTGCCGCCAAAGCCGAGGCGACGTGCACGTGCTACATCGTCCCGCAACCGGGTCATGTCATCGAGCGCCATTGTCACGCCATCGACGGGAGGCAAAAGGCCAGCGATGCGCGAAGCCAGGACCAGGCGTGAGCGAGCGTAGAGCAGTTCCTCCTGCTCTCCGGTGATGCCTGTATCCAGTTGGAAGTCAACCGAGCCGAAGGCGAGACGTTCCACCCGCGGAGCCTGTGCCAATGCACGCGCGTTCCAGATGCCCAGGGCCGTCTCGAGGAGCGGCAGCACCCGGGCTTCGCCAGCCAGGCAAGCAGCGACCTGCACGACTTGCTCTGGAAACTCCGCCTTCGGCAGGATGACGCCCAGCACGCCAGGCAGACACACTACTTCGAGATCCCGCTCGAACCAGGGGGTGCCCGTTCCATTGATGCGTACGTAGACAGGTCGCTCTGGTGAGAGCCATGACACGACGGTCTCGCGAGCCAGGTCTTTTTGCGTGCCCTGGACCGCATCCTCGAGATCGAGGATGACGGCATGCGCGCCGGATTGCCGGGCCTTCTCGAAGCGATCTGGTCGATTCCCGGGCACAAACAGATAGGTGCGACGAATCATGTTTTCCTCCATCCAGCTAGCGCGTGAGGCCGGCGTTCGCGTCTTGTTCGTGCGCAGGGAGCGAGATCCCGGTGGCCCTCTTGCTGCTCTCCATCGCCCTCATTGTTCTGCTCCTGGTTTCGCTCTCGACGTGGCTCCTGGCCGAAGGCGTGGGATCTGAGGTGCCTGCCCGCGCTTGTAGACCATGATGGTGCGCTTGAACGTGATGACGACCGTTCCATCCTGATTGTAGCCGCTGGTCTGCACCGTCACGATGCCAACATGCGGGCGCGACCGTGACTCGCGCTTCTCCAGGACCTCAGACTGGGAGTAGATGGTGTCGCCCTCGAAGACCGGGTTGGGAAGCCGGACCTCGTCCCAGCCCAGGTTGGCGAAAACGTTCTGCGAAATGTCGGCCACGCTCTGCCCGGTGACCAGCGCCAGCGTAAAGGTCGAGTCAACGAGCGGCTTGCCAAATTCGGTTTGTGCCGCATAGTGGTGGTCAAAATGAATCGGGGCGGTGTTCTGGGTCAGCAAGGTGAACCACATGTTGTCCGTTGTCGTCACCGTTCTGCCCAGTGGATGCTGGTACACATCGCCGGCCTCGAAGTCCTCGAAGTAGCGGCCATGCCAGCCCTCTTTCGTTGTCATGCGTACGTTCCTCCTTTTTGCTTGCGTTAGATCACACGCTCAGCCCGCAACCGACTGATCTGCTCATCCTGGTAGCCAAGCGAGCGCAGAATCCGCTCCGTCTGCTCTCCGAGGGCCGGGATGGGGTCCATCCGTGGCTCGACGTCACGCATCGTGACCGGCGGCAGCAGCGCCTTGAGCGGCCCGACGGGAGAGCCAACCTCACGCCAGCGCTCGCGTGCCTGGAGTTGTGGGTGGTCCCAGAACTCCTGCATCGAGTTCATACGGGCGTTGGCGATCTGCGCCCGATCCAGCCGTGCGATGACCTGTTCGATGGTGAGCTGACTGAAGACTGCGTCGATTCTCGCATGCAAGGCCTCGCGGTTGGCGACACGCTTTGCGTTGCTGTCGAAGCGGGGATCGGTCGCCATCTCGGGCTGTTCGAGCACAAGAGTGCAGAAGTGCGCCCACTCGCGCTCGTTCTGGAGGCCGAGGTTAACCTGCTTGCCATCGCCAGCGCGGAAGGGACCATAGGGTGCGATGGTGGCGTGACTTGCGCCAGTGCGTGGCGGTGGGGTGCTACCATACGCCGCGAAGTACGCTGCATAGCCCATCCACTCCCCGAGGGACTCGAAGAGCGAAACGTCGAGGACCGTCCCTTTCCCCGTTCGTTCGCGTTGGTAGAGTGCCGTGAGAATCCCGGTGAAGGCATACATGCCGGCGGAGATATCCGCAATCGAGATGCCTACTTTCGACGGGGTTTCAGGCGTCCCGGTCACGGAGACGAGTCCCGTTTCACACTGCACGAGCAGATCATAGGCCTTCTTGTCGCGGTAGGGTCCCGAAGCACCGTAGCCGGAGACGCCGCACACAATCAGGTGCGGGTAGCGCTGGGCCAGCACCTCAGGACTGAGCCCCAGCCTTTCAGCGGCCCCCGGGGCCAGGTTCTGCATGAACACGTCAGCGTCATCGAGCAGCCGGTGGATAATCTGCCGGGCTTGCGGGTGCTTGAGGTCAAGTGTGAGACTCTCCTTGGAGCGATTGAGCCACACGAAGTGGCTCGCCATTCCCCTCACCGTCTCATCGTAGTCACGTGCAAAGTCCCCCACACCGGGACGCTCGATCTTCACCACGCGTGCTCCCAGGTCAGCCAGCTGGCGCGTCGCGAACGGGGCCGCGACTGCCTGTTCAAGTGAGATGATAGTAATTCCTTCTAAAGGCAACATGAGTAGACCCTCTTCATGGCAACAGCCATATAATGCTCTTGTTCCTGGTGGAACATTGCTCCTGGAGATGGTGTCCTAGCTCTCCAGGCGACCCTGGAGATAGAGCCAGCGGATAAACTCCTGTCGCTTGTGCTCCGGGTCATCCTCATGGTAGACCCCGTGGGTATACAGGGCTCTGAGTGTGAGGAGGCTGTCAATCTGCTCCTGCGAAAAGCCTTCTTGCTCTAGCTGCTGCACTTTCGTCTCGGTTGGGAACTTCTCTCTTGGTGCCATGGGTGGCCTCCTTTCTCTCAGAACTAGCAGAAGCGTGCGTCACGCCGGCGGTGCCCGTAGTATACGCAAGCATTTCTCCTCGCGTAGGGTGTGTCCGCATCACAGCTTTGTCACCATCTCAGGATGAGTGAACCGTGCTACGAGCTTCTGGTGAAAGTATAGTTGATTGAACGTAAACGGTGCATAAACATGACCTACCCCGGTATAAATAAAACGTAAACATTCACACCGTGTCGCGTCTCCGTTCCATTGAGAAGCGAGGACAGCTAGGCCACCGACTCGTATAATCGCGAGGTGAGCATCCTTTCGCGACTCTCCCATCGCAACCTGCCGCGTATCTATGACCATTTCACCGATCCCACCCACTGGTAGGTGGTGATGCAATACATTGAGGGAGAGACGCTCGAAGACTATCTCAAGCGGGCGAATGGGGGCCGCCTTCCGCTGAGGCAGGTGCGTGCCATCGGCGTACAGCTCTCCAACGTGCTCTCCTACCTGCATGCGCAAACCCCGCCCATCATTTTCCGCGATGTGAAACCCACCAATATCATGCGCACGCGCTGGGGACGCCTCTACCTGATCGACTTTGGCATCGCACGCCACTTCAACCCGGACAAAAAGCGTGATACCAGCCCACTTGGCTCACCAGGCTACGCCGCCCCTGAGCAGTATGGTCGGGCACAATCGACCACGAAGACCGATATCTACGGCCTGGGCGTCACCCTGCAATCCTTGCTCACAGGCAGAGAACCCCTGGATGATGAGTCGGTTACGCCGCCCGCAGGGAAGCCCCATCCGGCTTGCCAGCAACTCCGGCAAGTGTTGGACCAGATGCAGACGACGGACGCCTTCTGGCGTCCCACACGATGTGGGATGTCAAGAAACGCTTGCTCTTCATCCAGCCCGGCAAAACCAGGCTCGTATCGATGCGCCAGAAAGCGTTTCCTTTGCTGATTGGGCTGTTTATCGGCTCGCTGCCCTATATCTTTTTGCCGCTCGTGTGGCTCTTCTCCTCCCGTGACCCCAATGCTGGCACACCATGGTTCCTTGAGCCTGTCCTGCTCCTTTTCTTCTTCTGGCCGTTCCTATGCATTTGCCAATGCGTGGCGGCGTTTTCCCTTCTCTTCGCTGCCCACCTTCGCCAGCGCTTGATAGCCTGTGGTATTCTGATCATGCTCGCGCTCATGCTCCTGGCGCTTTCCTTCGGCTGGCTCCCTTCGCCGAGTAGCATCATCCACTAGGTCAATCTGCACGTCTCTCCAGGACACGGTCAACCATCTCGCCGGACAGACCAAGGTACTCTGCCGGATCGAGCAGCTTCGCCAGGGCGGCTCGGTCAAGGGAGGCGGCGATCTCCTCGTTCTCTGTCAGTAGATCGAGCAATGACCGCCCGCTCGTGCCCGCTTGCCTGCTGATGTCGTATACGAGGTCATGGGCCCGCTGCCGTCCGAGATGCGGAGCCAGTCCCATCATCACGGCTTCGGTGCCGATCAAGCCCCGGGTGATCTCCAAATTGGCACGCATCCGTAGCGCATCGACCTCCAGCCCTGCGAGCAGCGTGCGTGCCTGCTGCAAAGCACCTGCCGTCAACAAGAAGATCTCGGGCACGGCGATCCATTCAATTTCCCAGGGGCCGGTGGAGCGCTCGTGATCCTCGACCATCGCGTCAAGGAGAGCCGCCACGAGTTGGCGCACCATCGCCATGCAGGCGTGAATGTAATTGCAGGAGATCGGATTGCGCTTCTGCGGCATCGTACTACTGGAGCCCCGATCTTTGGTATAGGGTTCGTATACCTCGCCGACCTCCGTCTGCATGAGCAGCTTCACATCGGTCGCGATCTTGCCCAGCGTCCCGGTCACCAGCCCCAGGAAGCAGCCGACCTCGGCGATCCGGTCGCGTGCCGTGTGCCAGGCGATCTCTGGCTGACCGAGCCCGAGTTCGGCCATCAGTCCCTCCTGAACATCCAGGCCGTCTGCGCCGAGCGAAGCCAGGGTGCCCGCGGCCCCTCCGAACTCGCCCACCAGCACACGGGGACGCAACTCTAGCAGCCGTTGTTGGTGCCGCTGGATGGCCGCGAGCCAGGTGGCGACTTTGTAGCCGAACGTGATCGGGACCGCCTGTTGCAGATTGCTGCGACCCGCCATGGGCGTATCGCGATAACGGCGGGCGAGGTCGGCCAGGTGGCCGGAGATGGCTGCCAGGTCGTCCTCGATCAGCGAGAGTGCCTCCCGGATCTGCAGGATGGTAGCGGTATCCGTGATGTCCTGGGTGGTCGCTCCCCAGTGGCAGTACTCTCCCAGATGATCCGCGCAGGCGGCCACGAGTTGCTGCACCACTGGCAGGACGGGATAGCCGATCAGTTCCGTCTGGGTCTTGAGCTTCGCCATGTCGATGATGTCGAGGGTGCATTTGGCAGCGATTTCGTCGGCGGCCACCTTTGGGATGAGGCCCAGGCGAGCCTGCACGCGTGCCAGTGCTGCCTCGATGTCGAGGTAGCATTGCACCCGATGCTCGTCTGAAAAGACCTGGCGCATCGGTTCACTGCTGAAGATATGGCGGAAGACAGTCGAGTCGATGACAGTTGAAGTCATTTACACTCCTCTCCTTT
>WNGJ01008961.1_pt1 | contig 10654 bp, 9 predicted proteins | sample 5400611 | NCBI WGS metagenome assembly WNGJ01 (sample SAMN13153375, study PRJNA577476) | soil metagenome | isolation source: 40 cm soil or saprolite under Garry oak tree replicate 1 | place: USA:California | collected 2016-06-15
ATCGTGGGCCTGATCGGGATCGGCGTCACCAATCTCGTCTTCATCCCGCTGCACGGCCCGCTGGGACTCGGCCCGCTCACATCGGTCACGATCGCGACGATCGTCGCGACGTGCGTCACGTTCCTCGGGAACCGGCACTGGAGCTTCCGGGATCGCCAGGGCGCCGGCACCGCGCGCGAGGGAGTCACGTTCTTCGTGCTGAACGGGGTCGGCTTGCTGATCCAGTACGCCGTGCTCGGGTTCAGCAACTACGCGCTCGGCCTGACGACCAAGCTCGAGAACGTGGTGGCGGTGAATCTCGGGATCGGGCTCGGCACCCTGTTCCGGTTCTGGTCCTACCGCAAGTGGGTGTGGGTGCCGCCCGAGGTCAGCCTGAGGCGGCTGCGGCGCGGCCGGCACCGCAAGGGCCGCCAGGAACTGCCCGCCCCGGGCTCGGACCCCGCGGCGGTCGGCGCCGCGCAGTCCGCCGCCGACGGCCGAGACCGCCGGCGCGAGGGCGTGACCTAGCCTCAGGCACGCCGGTGCCGGGGCGACCTTCAGGCGCGGCAGCCGCGCGCCGGTGCCAGCAGCCGGTCGATCGGGACCGCGAGCGCGGCGGCGGCCCGGTGCGCGGTCAGCGCGCCGGTGGCGACCAGCCTGCTCATCACGTGCCCCTCGCGCGACCTGGCCAGGTCCGGGTGCTCGAGCGGGTCGTAGGCGGACGGCGCCTGGACCAGCCCGGCGAGCACGGCGGACTGCGGCCAGGAGAGCCGGGCCGGCTGCCGCCCGAAGTAGCCGCAGCTTGCCGCGGCCAGCCCGTAGTAGCCGTGGCCGAAGTAGGCCACGTCGGCGTACATCCGCAGGATCTGCTCGCGGGTGTAGCTGAACTTGAGCTTGACCCCCAGCGCGACCTCGTACAGCTCGACCGTGAGGCGACCCTTGTGCGGGCCGTAGAGCAGCTTCGCGAGCTGCTGGTACAGCGTGGCACCACCCTGGTCCTTGCCGGTGATGGCCGACAGCGTGACCCGCCAGAGCGCGAATGGGTCGAAGCCAGGCTCGGAGGCGAACCTGTGGTCCTCGGTCGAGATCAGGGCGGCGGCGAACCTGGCGGGCACCGGCGGGCCGGGAAACGCCGCGTGATGCGAGCGCGCCTGCGCCCCGGCCAGCGACCAGGCGTTGCCGACCGACGGGGTTGCCAGCATGATCGTCGCGGCGCCAACAGCGAGGATGGCGATCAGCGCGAGCATGAGCCGCACCCCGCGGCGCAGCACGCGGCGCCCGCGGGCCAGCCGCGGCATCGCTGCGCCTGCCACTTCGGGATCGACCGGATACCGTCCCCGCGCCGGCTGATCAAGACCTGACATGCTCACTGCTCACGCAACGACCCGGGCCGGCTTATCGTGCCCGGATCGTCGGCGGAAGAACCCGTCGGGACGCCGGGATTTGAACCCGGGCTCTCTGGTCCCCCAGACCAGCGCCTTAACCAAGCTGGGCCACGTCCCGTTCGCCCTGTCGGACGCACAGATCATAGCGCAGGAAAGGGCATCGGTCGCCGCGGTCGGCCGCGCGGCCGCGAGTCGCGCTACGTGACCAGCGGCAGGCACAGCACGGTCGGCACCCGGTACAGCTCGCCGCGGTTGGCGGCGATCGCCGCGAGAATCAGGAACACCAGGTGCGCGACGACGAACACGATGAACAGCGGGATCAGCAAGAGCAGGGCGAGACCGTGGGTGACCAACGCCAGCAGCACGCCGACCACGACGCCGCCGAACGAGTAGATCACGGCCGTGATCCCCATGTTGAGCGACTGAGCGGCGTGGAACCGCACGTACCGCGACTCGTTCATCTTGACCAGGTAGATCACTAGCGGGGCGACCAGGCTGGCGACGAACGCCAGCAGGTAGGAAAGCAGTGCCCAGAGGTGGTCGTCGGACGGGCCCCTCGGGCCGTAGCCCTGGGGTGAGCCGGCGGGGAAGCCCTGGCCGGGGGGCTGGGAGTATCCGGACATGACGTCGTGCGCCTTTCACGAGCAGGTGCTGGCCACGGTAGCGCACGATGGCCCGGCGACCACGATGACGCGGCGGCCACGGTGTTGACTACACTGACGCCAACGCGCTGACGGAGACGAGTAGCACCGGGTGTCGCGAGCGCAGAGAGCCGCCGGAAGCTGGAAAGGCGGCCTCGCGTCCGGTAGCGAAGACCCTCCCGAGTGCGGGGAGTAACGGCCGCCGCCGCAAGCGGCCGGCCCGATGCCCCGCCGGCCAGCCCCCGTGATCGGGCCAACGAGGCCGTGGCCGCCGGTGCCCGCACCGGGCCCGGCGAAGTGCGGTGGCACCGCGAGTTCCCTTCTCGCCCGCACTCCCAAGGGGCACGAGAGCCAGGAGTAGCCGGGAGTGCCCATGACACTTATCCGAGTCCTCGCCAGCGACCTGAGCGCGCATGTCGGCGAGCGCGTCTGCGTCGCCGGCTGGTTGCATCGCAAGCGCGAGCTCAAGTCGGTGACGTTCCTGGTCATCAGGGACCGGTCCGGGCTCGCTCAGGTCGTGCTGCGGGCCCCGTCCGCCTGCCACGGGAGCGAGCCGGCGGCCGCCGCGGCCGACCTCACGGAGGAGACCGTGCTCCGGGTGAGCGGCCTGGTGACGGCGAGTACTCAGGCGCCGGGCGGTGCCGAGATCACCGCGCCGGAGCTGACCTTGCTCAGCGACCCCGCCGACCCGCCGCCGTTCGACCTGTACCGGCCCGCGGTGACGGCCGCGCTGCCGACCGTGCTCGACCACGCGCCCACGACGCTGCGCCATCCGGTGCTGCGGGCCGACTTGCTGATCGCGGCCGCCAGCGTGGCCGGGTTCCGCGCGACGCTCGACGCGCGCGGCTTCACCGAGATCCAGACGCCCAAGATCGTGCCGTCGGCCACCGAGTCCGGCGCGAACGTGTTCGCCCTCGACTACTTCGGCCAGCCCGCCTACCTCGCCCAGTCGCCGCAGTTCTACAAGCAGGCGATGGTCGGGGTCTTCGAGCGCGTCTACGAGACCGGCCCCGCCTTCCGCGCCGAGCCGCATGACACCGCGCGCCACCTGGCGCAGTACGCGAGCCTGGACGCCGAGTTCGGCTTCATCACCGACCACCGCGACGTCATGGCGATGCTGCGGGACGTGGTCGCCGGAATGGCGGCGGCAGTGCGCGAGCGAGCTAGTTGCGCAACGAAGCTCCTGAACGTCAGGCTGCCGGAGGTGCCAGCGCGGATTCCCGAGCTGCACTTCGCCGACGCCCAGGACCTGATCGCGGCGAGCGCGGGATGGGACCCGCGCGGCGAGCCCGACCTGTCCCCCGCCGACGAGCGCTGGCTGGGCGAGTGGGCGGCCCGGGAGCACGGCAGCGACGTGGTGTTCGTGACCGGGTTCCCGATGGCCAAGCGGCCGTTCTACACCCACCCGGACCCGGACCGGCCCGCGTACTCGCGCAGCTTTGACCTGCTGTTCCGCGGGATGGAACTGGTCACCGGCGGCCAGCGGCTGCACAACCACGGCGACTACCTCGCCGCGCTCGCCGCGTGTGGCGACGATCCGGCCAGCTACGCGAGCTACCTGCAGGTGTTCAGCCACGGGATGCCGCCGCACGGCGGCATCGCGATCGGCCTCGAGCGCTGGACGGCACGGCTGACCGGAGCGGCCAACATCCGCGAGGTGACCATGTTCCCCCGCGACCGGCACCGGCTCACCCCGTAGCAGACAGCTCCGCCCCGGCGAGACCGAGCGTGATCGCGTCGACCTCGGCGACCTCCTGCGCCGTCGGGATCCAGTCGGCGGCGTCGGCGTTGGCCTTGACCTGCTCCGGCGACATCGCGCCCGCGATCACGCTGCCGCAGCCTGGCTGCTCGGCCAGGCAGGCGATCGCGATCGCGAGCAGCGAGACGCCGTGCGCCTCGCCCCAGGCCGCCAGCGCCTCCACGATGTCGAGCTTGGCCTCGGTCACGTAGCCTTCCCGGCCGGCCAGCCTGGTGCCCTCCCTGGCCGGCTGGCCGCGCCGGATCTTGCCCGTCAGCAGGCCGTTGGCCAGCGGGAAGTAGGGCAGCACGCCGAGGCCGAAGTGCCTGGCGGCCGGAACGACCTCGGCCTCCGCGGCCCGCTCGAGCAGCGACCAGTGGTTCTGCGCCGAGACGAAGGGCACCGCTGCACGCCGGTCGGCCAGGCAGGCGGCCTCGGCGATCTGCCAGCCGGTGAAGTTCGAGTTGCCCAGGTACCGGACCTTGCCCTCGGCGACAAGTTCGCCCAGCGCGCCGAGCGTCTCGGCGATCGGCGTCTGCGGGTCCGGCGTGTGGATCTGGTACAGGTCGATGTAGTCGGTCCGCAGTCGGCGCAGCGACTCCTCCGCGGCCCGCCTGATGTAGCTCCGGCCGCCCTTGGCGCCCGCCGCGCGGCCGTAGCCCATGTCCGCGGCCTGATGGCCGAACTTCGTGGCCAGCACGACCCGGTCGCGGCGACCTGCCAGTGCCTCGCCGAGCAGTTCCTCCGACCGGCCGTCGCCGCCGTAGGTGTCCGCGGTGTCCAGCAGGGTGATGCCGCAGTCGATCGCCGCGTCCACGACGGCCCTGGTGCCGGCCAGGTCGAGCCTGCGGCCGAAGTTGTTGCAGCCGAGGCCGACGACCGAGACGGTGAGACCAGAGTTGCCGAGTGCCCGGTAGCGCATGCGCCCTGCCTTCACCGTCGCCGTTGCCCGCTGCCGATTAGATCGTACCGATGGCGGCCAACCGTCCCGGGCGCCGAGCGGCGGCGCGGTAGTCTGTGCCGCACCATGGCAGAGTCTCCGGCGCCAGGACCTGTGGTCCTGCGGATCAGGCTCGGGGTCACGCTGCGCCGCCTGCGCGAGTCGCACGGGATCACGGCGCAGCTGGCCGCACGGGAGATCCGCGGCTCAGACTCGAAGATCAGCCGGATCGAGCTTGGCCGGCAGTCGGCGCGGGAAGTCGACGTCGCCGACCTGCTCACGCTGTACGGGGTGACCGGCCAGGCCGAGCGCGACGCGCTGCTCACCCTCGCCAGCCAGGCACTCGGCCCGCCCTGGTGGCAGCCGTACACCGACGTGCTGCCGACCTGGTTCCAGGCCTACCTCGGGGTCGAGGAGGCGGCCGAGTCGGTCAGGACCTACGACACGCACTTCGTGCCCGGCCTGCTCCAGACCGCCGACTACGCGGCCGGGCTCCTCGCGCCCGGCGGCTTCGGCGCCGGCGAAACCGCGAAGCTGCTCGAGGTGCGCGCTAAGCGGGTCGCGCGGTTCGCGGCCGGGGGCTGGCGCCTTTCAGCCGTCATCGACGAGGCCGTGCTGCACCGCCCGGTCGGCGACCGGCGGGCGTTCGCCGCCCAGCTCGAGCATCTGCGGGACGCGGCTCGGTGGCCCGGCGTGACCGTCCGCATCCGGCCGCTGTCCGCCGGGGCGCCGATCAGCCCGGCCGGCTTCACGATCCTGCGATTCGCGGCCGACGAACTCCCCGACGCGGTCTACTCCGAGCAGCTCACCACGGCCAGCTACCTGGACCGGCCGGCGGACGTGGCGCGTTATGCCGCGGCGATGGACCTGCTGGCAGGCGGCAGCCGGGCCGCCGACCAGACCGCCGCGATCGTCGGCGCCGAACTCACCCGGCTTGGCTAGCCAGGTTCTCGATCAGTTCCGCCGACTCCGGCGGCGGCATGGCCGACCGGCTGAGCGCGTCGAATGACTGGCGCATCGCGCGCACCTCGGCGTCGCGCTGCTCGAGCAGCACCTGACCGCGGATGCCCTCGGCGCACGCCACGTCGCCGTCGCCGGGCCCGGCGAAGCTCAGGATGCCGAACGAGCTGGTCAGGACGTCACGCCGGGTGCCCGCAAGCCTGAGCACCTGGATCGTTACCGCCGGCTCGCGGCCCGCCTCGACCAGCTTCGCGAGCTGCCCGCGCATGACGCTGGCCGGACCCATCGCCCGGAGCAGCACCGACTCGTCGAGCACCAGCCGAAGCCGCATCGGGTCATCGCCGCGGAGCAGATGCTGGCGCCGCGCCTGGACCGCCACGAGCCGGTCCACCTGCTCGGCGGCCAGGTCCGGCCGGCGGGCGGCGATCACCGCCGCGGCGTACTCCGCCGTCCGAACCAGGCCGGGAACCACCTGCGCCTGGAAGGCCAGCAGGCCAGACGCCTCGGCCTCCAGGCCAAGGTAGGCGGCCGCACCGGACGCAAGCACGTCGTCGAACGCCACCCACCAGCCCTTGCGCTGGCCCTCGCGGGCCATGTCCATGAGCACGCGGCGCCGGGCGGGATCGGCGACGCCGTACAGGTCGAGCATGAACGCCAGGTAGCTGGTCCTGGTCGGCGACTTCCCGGTCTCGATCCTGGACAGCGTCGACGCCGCGACGCCGAGCTGGCCGGCTACCTCCTCGAGCCGGAGCGAACGCCGTTCACGAAGCTGCCGCAGATCGGCTCCGAGCCTGCGCCGCCGGATGGCCGGTCCTACCGACAAGGATGCTCGCCTCCCGTGCTGAACGATGACCGCGTCAGGCTCGGCCGCCGGGGTCGCCGGCGGCCGACGCTCACCATACCGTTTCATTCGACCCTAATGGGATCCCATTTGCAATCGCGCCGCGCCGACGTACTTCATGCACTTGCGTAACTTGCATTCCCGTCGCCCGATGGGGCATGATGCGCGAGACGGTGCCGCAGGCGTTGCCCTGTCGGCAGCGCCGGAATCGCCGGAAGGGAGTCCCCGATGCCAGCCGAGGCCACTCACGTCAGCGATCCGGTCGCCGACCCAGCATTACTGACGCACTGGCTGGTCCTCGGCCGCGTCACCCTGCCGGGCGATCCCCGGCATGTCCGCTCGGCGAGGACGTTCGTCGCCAGGACCATGGGTGCCGATCATCCGCGCGCCGATGAGGCTCTCTTGCTGACCTCCGAACTGGTCACCAACGCGGTCACGCACAGCCGGTCGCGCCTGCCGGGAGGCATGGTCAAGGTGGTGGTGGCGACCAAGGCCTCGAGCCTGCTGATCTCGGTCACCGACGACGGATCCGATTCCACGGAGCCCGCGATCACGGGCATCGCCGGCGGCGAGCACGGCAACGGGCTGCTGCTGACCGAGAGCATCGCCGATCTCTGGGGATACCTGCGCAATCCCCAGCGCACGATGGTCTGGTTCAAGCTCTGCGCGGGCGGTTCTCGCGGTTCGCCATTATGGCGTGGTCTGGCCGACGACGGCCAGGCTGTGCCGGGTCGCCGGGCCGACGGCCAGCGCAGGCGCTCGGGGTGCGCACCGGGGCGGGCTGAGTCGGCAGGGACCGTGGCCGGGCCGGGCCCGGCGCGGGCCACCGCGCCCCGACCGGGCGCCGGCCGGGCGCCGGCCGGACCGGTCTCAGCCGTGGCGCGCGCCGCGCGGTGCGCGGCCTGACGCGCCGGCCCGCTTCTCCCGCAACCGCATCGACAGGTGCACGGGCGTGCCCTGGAAGCCGAACTCCTCGCGGAGCCTGCGCTCGATGAACCGCCGGTATCCGGCCGACAGGAAACCCGAGGTGAACATGACGAAGTGGGGCGGGCTGGCGCCGGCCTGGGTCGCGAACATGATCTTGGGCTGCCTGCCGCCGCGGGCCGGCGGCGGGGTCGCGGCGACGAGCGCCGACAGCCACGCGTTCAGCCTGCCGGTCGGGACCCTGGTCTCCCAGCCCGCCAGCGCCGTCTGCAGCCCGGGCACGAGCCGGTCCACGTGCCAGCCGGTCGCCGCGGAGATATTGACCCGCGGCGCCCACCGCGCCGTGTAAAGCTGCCGGTCGATCTCCCGGTCGAGGAAGTGCCTGCGGTCCTCGTCGACCAGGTCCCACTTGTTGTAGGCGATCACGAGCGCCCGCCCGGCGTCGATCACCATCGAGATGATCCGCAGGTCCTGCTCGGCCAGCGGCTCGCTGGCGTCGACCAGCACGACCGCGACCTCGGCGCGCTCCAGCGCACGCTCTGTGCGCAGGGCGGCGAAGTAGTCGGCGCCCTGGGCGTGGCTGGCGCGCCGCCTGATCCCGGCCGTGTCGACGAACCGCCAGGTGATCCCGCCCAGCTCGATCAGCTCGTCGACCGGGTCCCTGGTCGTGCCCGCGACCGGGTCGACGAGGACCCTGTCCTGCCCGGCCAGCTTGTTGAGCAGGCTGGACTTGCCGACGTTGGGCCGCCCGATGAGCGCCACCCGGCGCGGCCCGGCCTCGGCATCCAGCCGCTCCGCCGGAGCCTCGGGCAGCGCGCCGAGTATGGCGTCGAGCAGGTCTCCGCTGCCGCGCCCGTGCAGCGCGCTCACCGGACGCGGCTCGCCGAGGCCGAGCGACCACAGTGAGTGCGCGCCCGTCTCGGCGGGCGCGTCGTCAACCTTGTTGGCGGCGAGAACCACGGGCTTGCGTGACCGCCTGAGCACGTTCGCGACGGCCTCGTCGGCGTCGGTCACGCCGACCACGGCGTCGGTCACGAACAGGACCGCGTCGGCGGCGTCGACGGCGACCCTGGCCTGAGCGGCGACCCTGGCCGCTAGCACCGCCGACCCCTCGATGGCCGGCTCCCAGCCGCCGGTGTCCACCAGGGTGAACGCTCGTCCGCGCCAGGTCGCGTCGTAGGCGACCCGGTCCCTGGTGACTCCCGGCGTGCCCTCGACGACCGCCTGGCGGCTGCCGAGTATCCGGTTCACCAATGTCGACTTACCGACATTGGGCCGGCCGACCACGGCGAGGACCGGAGCGAGGACCGGAGCCGGGACCGGGGCGAGTGCCGACCTAAGGCCCGCAACGGAGCCCGCGCCGCTTCCCGCCTCGCCGTCCTGCTCGCCGCCCGGCCCGGTCGGCCCGAAATCCTCGCCCATCAGGTGCCACCTCGCCTCGCGCTGGCCAGCGCGACGATGCGGGCGATGACCTGGTCGAGCCTGAGTTCGGTCGCGTCGATCTCGACGGCGTCGGCGGCCATCTGGGTCTGCGGCGCGTCGCGCCGGTCACGCCGCGCCTGCTCGCCCCGCGTGAGATCCACGCTGGGCGGTTGCTCGGCTTCCCGCCGCGCGCCAGCGGCCCGCCCGGCGACGGGCGACGGGAGGCGGCCAGACAGCTCGGCTGTCCGCCGCTCGGCCCGCACCTGGTCGCTGGCGGTCAGGAACACCTTCACGGCCGCGCTGGGTGCGACCACCGTGCCGATGTCGCGACCCTCGGCCACGATCCCACCGGCGACCGCGACCGCGTCGGCGATGACCGCCCGCTGCTGCGCGATCAGGTGGCTGCGCACCCGCGGAACCGCGGCGACCAGGCTGACCACGTTCGACACCCGGCGTTTCCTGATCTCGGCGGTGACGTCGATGCCGTCGACCCGGACGTGCTGCTCGGTGGGATCGGTGCTGACCTCGATGCTCAGCCCGACCGCGTGGCCGGTCACGGCGCCGGTGTCGGCCAGGTCGACCTCGTGCTCGAGCATCCACCAGGTTACCGCGCGGTACATCGCGCCGGTGTCCAGGTAGCGCAGCCCGAGCGCCGACGCCGCGCCGCGCGCCGCACTGGACTTGCCGGACCCCGACGGGCCGTCGACCGCGATCACGAGGCTGGGCGCGGACGCCGCAGGACCGGCGGGGTCCCGCCGCCGGACGCCGGTCACCGAATCTGTCACGCTGGCGATGCTACCGGCCAGCCGCCATCGGCCAGCGCGGCCGACAGCGGCGCGGCGGCCCCCGGGCGAACCGACAGCTCGGCCACCCCCACCGGCAGGCCAGGCGAGTGCTCGATCCTGACGTCCTCGATGTTGATCCCGGCCGATCCGGCCGCGGCGAAGAGCCTGGCCAGCTCGCCGGGCCGGTCGCCGATGACGACCTGCACCGCTACGTAGTCCGGGGGTGGCCCGCCCTGCTTGCCGGGGATCTTGGCGACGCCGTCGCGGCCGGCCTCGAGCACCGCGGTCAGCTTCTTGACGGCGTCGTCATCCCCCGCGGCGACCGCGGCGAGGACGTCGGCCGCCGCGTCGAGCTGGCCGGCCACCGCCAGGACGATCTCGCGCACCGGGACCGCGTTGGCCGCCAAGATCTCGGTCCACAGGCCGACCTCGCCCGCGGCGATCCTGGTCACGTCGCGCAGTCCCGGCCCGGCCAGGGCCAGCGCCGCGGCCGGCGCGTCGCCGCACTGCGCCGCCATCGCCACGCCGGTCACGGCCTCCACGCAGGACGCCGCCGTCTCGCCTGTCGGGCAGATCACCCAGGGCTGGCCGGTGAACAGATCCGCTCTGGCGGCCGCGGGACCCGACCGCTCCCGGCCCGACATCGGGTGCCCCGCCGCGAACGTGGCCAGGTCGCAGCCAAGGTCACGGGCCTCGCGCAGCGGCAGTTCCTTCACGCTCGCCACGTCGGTGTAGCACCTGGCCAGGCCCCGCCGCTGGGCCGCCGCGAGCGACCGCGCCACCGCGGCGGGCGGCACGGCGAGCACCGCGATGTCGGCCGGGCCACCCGGCGCGCGGTCGGCGCCGAGCACCGTACCCGCTCCCAGCTCGGCGGCCAGGCGTGCCGCTGTATGGTCGGTGTCGCTCAGCCAGACGTCGGTGCCGCGATCCATCAGCGCGAGCGCGATCGACGTGCCGATCAGGCCGCTTCCCACGATGACCGCGGTCCGCGGAGCGGCCGGCCGGGCGGCGTCGCGCGCAGCGCCGGCCGGCGCCATCA
>WNGJ01008964.1_pt1 | contig 10654 bp, 8 predicted proteins | sample 5400611 | NCBI WGS metagenome assembly WNGJ01 (sample SAMN13153375, study PRJNA577476) | soil metagenome | isolation source: 40 cm soil or saprolite under Garry oak tree replicate 1 | place: USA:California | collected 2016-06-15
CAGATCTATAAGGCGAGCGGCGCCGAACTGATCATGGGCAGCGGCCGTTTTGTGGCGCCGAAGACCCTTGAGGTGAAACTGAACGACGGAGGAACCCGTGTGCTCGCGGCCGATAAGGTCTTCCTTAACGTCGGAACGCATGCGGCAATTCCGAATGTGCCTGGCCTGGTGGCGGCTCAGCCCCTTACGCATGTCGAGGCGCTGGAGCTCGATTATTTGCCGCAACACCTCATCGTGATCGGTGGGGGCTATTCCGGTCTGGAATTGGCACAGGCCTTTCGTCGCTTTGGTGGCGATGTGACCATCATCGAGTCCGGCCCTCAGCTCTTGGCTCGTGAGGACATCGACGTGTCACGGGAGATGCGGCGTATTCTCAGCGAGGAGGGTATTCAAGTTCTCGTCGAGGCCAAGCTGCTCCAGGTATCTGGGCGATCGGGAGACAGGGTTATGCTTACTGTGCGCACCCCTTCTGGGGAGCAGCACATCGACGGTAGCGACATCCTGGTCGCGGTTGGGCGCATTCCGAACACCGCCGGAATTGGACTTGAGGAAGCCGGTGTTGAACTGGACGGGCGCGGTTACATTCGCGTCAATGGCAGATTGGAGACAAGTGCGCCAGACGTATGGGCGGTGGGGGAATGCGCTGGCAGCCCACAATTCACGCACATATCCGAAGACGATTTTCGCATCATACGTGACAATCTCGCAGGAGGAAATCGCAGCACCCGCGATCGGCTGATTCCATATTGCATGTTCACTGATCCCCCGCTCGCTCGCGTCGGGCTGAGCGAAGGCGAAGCGGAACGCCAAGGTGTCCTCGCCCGCGTTGCAAGGCTGCCGATGGATTCTGTACTTGGGGCGCAGGCGACCGATCAGAGGCAAGGCTTTATGAAAGCTCTTGTTGGCGACCGCGACGATCGCATCCTTGGCTTCACGATGATTGGTCCCGCGGCCGGTGAAGTTATGGCTGCGGTGCAAACGGCAATATTGGCAGGCCTTTCCTATTCAAGCCTTGCCGATGCAGATTTTGCGCACCCAACGATGGCTGAAGGGCTGAGCTCATTGTTTTCGAGTGTGCCACCTCGCGTGGTGCGACAGACCAAATCGAAGGTAGCTTAGCGATATCCTGATATCGATGACGCGACTGGCGCCACAGCCCCAGGGCTCGGTCGCGCCCGCCGGCAAGGAACCACCCACCGGACAATTCCGGCGGCAGCAGATACAATACGTAGATTTCGAACTAGATGCGCGCGTCACCAATGCGAACGGCGGGCTCAACGCGCCAGTGGCAAAAGTTCCGAGTATGATTTTCTCATGACGGGACGGCTCTACCGCCAATGCGGGCTGTTCGCCAGGTTCGGCGTCGACGCCCGCTCATGCTCTATCATAGAGTCTCGTCCGATACCGTTACGTGTGCGCCACACGAACCAAAACTCGCAAGCGCAACGGCTTCGATTAGATCCAAGCGCTCGTGTCTTCCTGCGCATCCATAGAGCAGCAGAGCAAAAGGCATGTCGCAGTCGGGTCATTCGCGACCGGGCCACCGTCCGCACCGTAACGGTGACCTGGTCCCCGGAGAGGCCGTGAACGCTGACCGGCTGAGCGTCGAGCAAGACCTGGATGCCCTCGACAGTCAGGATACCCAGCATCTCCTCCGCGACATCGGCATCCTCGCGGCCCATCAGTTGCCGACAGGCTCGATGATCGTCACTCGGCTGCCGAAGCGGCGATAGGCGGCAATTTTTTGCCGGAATGGCCCAGGTGCACCGACGCGAGTTGCTGATTGGCGCCGCCTACCTGACGCTGGGTCTGTCGGAAGCTCACGCGACCATCATCGTCGACCATCTACCCTGGACGCCAAACGCGGGTAGTCCGCCATCGGTTGCCCTACCGGGCCCCTGGATGTTCTTCACCGGCGACGAAGGCAGGGCCATGGAGGCGCTTGCGGATCGCATCATCCCACCCGACCAGCAGACACCTGGCGGCAAGGATTCCGGATCTGCCATATTCATCGACCGCCAGCTTGCGGGTCCTTACGGCCGTCAGGATGGCTTCTATATCCGCCCACCCTTCATGAAAGGCACCAAGAGCCAGGGTCACCAGTCCGAAAGAGGACCGGCCCGAGAATATCGGGAAGGCCTCGCGGCTCTGGATCGCGCATGCAAGGCCAAGTTCGGCGGCAAGGCCTTCGCCGATCTGTCGGACCAGGACCAGGATGCAGTCCTGAAGGGATTGGAGAGCGGCGAGTTCAAACTCGACGGCACGGACGGCAAGGCCTTCTTCGAGCAGGCGATCAAGGACGTCCAGATGGACTTCTTCGCCGATCCGATCTACGGCGGCAATCGCGACATGGTCGCCTGGTAAAATGATCGGGTACCCGGGATCCCGATACAACTACTTGGACTGGGTGAACCGGCACAACGAGCGCTTTCCGCTCCCGCCTGTCAGCATGACGGGCCGGGCGGACTGGACGCCGCAAACGCGTTGAGGACGGTCATGGCGAAGAGACTCCCAAAGAAGGACGTAGTGATCATCGGCCTCGGTTGGACCGGATCCATCATGGCCAACGAGCTCACGGACGAGGGCCTTGAAGTGATGGCCATCGAGCGCGGGCCGTGGCGGGATGCGCCGACGGATTTTCCGCCGGACTACATGCAGGACGAGCTTCGCTACCGCGTACGTCACGAATTGTTCCTCAGGCCGGACCAACTTACGTTCAGCTTCCGCAACAAGGTCGATCAAACCGCCCTGCCGATCCGAAGCTGGGGCGCGTTCATGCCGCCGAACGGCGTCGGTGGTGGTGGCGTTCACTGGAACGCCGAAATGTGGAGGTTTTTGCCTTCCGATTTCGTGCTCAAGACCCATCTTACGGAACGATACGGAGCCTCGTTCCTGCCCGAAGACATGACGATCCAGGATTGGGGCATCACTTACGACGAACTCGAACCCTTCTACGATCGCTTCGAATACCTCTGCGGCACGTCCGGAACGGCCGGTAATCTCAACGGGCAGATCCAGCCGGGCGGCAATCCTTTCGAAGGTCCGCGTTCTCGGCCCTACCCGACGCCGGCACAAGCGCAGCCGTTCAGTCACACGCTGTTCGGCAAGGCCGCGCGCGATCTCGGCTACAAGCCGTTTCCTCAACCTTCTGGCAATCTCTCGCAGGCCTATACCAATCCGCTCGGCCTCAAGATGGGACCGTGCACCTACTGCGGGTTCTGCGAATGGTTCGGATGCAGCAACTACTCGAAAGCCAGTCCGCAAACCACGATCCTGCCCTATCTCGTTCGCAAACCCAACTTCTCTGCGCGCGACCACTCGGAAGTGACCAAAATCAACGTCGATAAATCTGGAACCCGCGCGACCGGCGTAACCTTCATCGACTCAAGCGGCGTCGAGTGGGAGCAGCCCGCCGACCTTGTCATCCTTTCAGCGTTTAGCATGTTCAATGTGCAGCTTCTGCTGCATTCAAAGATCGGCAAACCCTACGACCCGATCGCCAACACCGGCGTCATCGGCCGCAATTACAACGATCAGACCGTTTCGACTGTGAACGGCTTTTTCGACAACAAGAAGTACAATTTCAATCCGTTCATCGCGTCGGGCGCGATCGGTATGTGCATCGACGAGTTCAACGGCGACAACTTTGATCATGGACCTCACGGCTTTGTCGGCGGGGCTTACATGGGCCAGGTCCAGACCGGCGCCCGTCCCATCGAAAGCACACTCGTGCCTCCCGATACGCCGAAATGGGGCGCAGCGTGGAAGACCGCCGTGAAGAAGAACTACCTCAGCACGGTGAAGCCAGGTGCCGGCGTCCACGGCAGCTTCTATGCCTACCGTGACATCTATCTCGACCTCGATCCTACCTACTCGGATCGCTTCGGCCGGCCGCTGATGCGGATCACGATGGATCTGAAGGAAAACGAGGTAAAACAGAATAAATTCCTCACGGACAAGTTCGCCGAAATCATCAAGGCGATGGGTGCGGATAAGCTCGCCATTCAGTATCGGACGGCGCCGTACGACATTTCGACCTATCAGACGACGCACCTCAACGGCGGGGCGATCATGGGAACTGACCCCACGACAAGCGTGCTCAACCGATACCTACAGAGTTGGGACGTTTCGAACCTATTCGTGTTAGGTGCCAGCGCCTTCCCACAGAACCCCGGCTACAACCCAACGCTAACGGTCGGTGCGCTCGCATACTTGGCAGCCGCGGCGATCCGCAACAAGTATCTTAAGAACCCCGGGAGACTGGTGGATGCTTAGCACCCGTCTGACTATTTTCGCGGGCGCCGCCATCGCCCTGTGTGCGGTAACGTCTGCGAAGGCAGGAGATTCCGACCCCCAGGAGTTCACGCAGATCGAGCGCGGACGGTATCTTGCGGTTCTGTCCGATTGCGCGAGTTGCCACACTGTACCCGGCAGCAACCAGCCGTTTGCCGGCGGCCGCGTGATCGAAACGCCCTTCGGCAATATCGTGGCACCGAACATTACGCCGGATCTTGAGACAGGAATTGGAAGCTGGAGCGATGACGCGTTCGACGCCGCGATCCGCAAGGGCTTGAGGCGGGACGGGTCACGGCTCTATCCGGCGATGCCTTACACCGCATATACGAAAATGTCGCGCGACGATGTGTTGGCGATCCGCGCCTACCTCAACACGGTGACGCCAGTCCGCAACGACGTCGTCGCGAATACCCTGCCTTTTCCGTTCAACATCCGCACATCGATGCGGGTGTGGAACGCGTTCTACTTTAACCAAGGCGACTACAAGCCGACACTCAGAAATCGGCCGAATGGAATCGTGGCGCGTTTCTCGTGGACGGTCCCGGTCACTGCGGCGCCTGCCACACACCCAAGACGTTCCTAGGAGGCGACAAAGCTGACCAGTACCTGCGCTGCGGCTTCCTGCAAGGATGGTCGGCGCCGGACATCACCGGCGATACCCGTGTCGGCGTGGGTGCCTGGTCGGCGGAAGACCTCGTCGCCTACCTGAAAAGTGGCCACAACCGTTTGTCGGCCGCTACCAGACCGATGGCTGAAGTCGTCTCACTGTCGACGGAGCACATGACGGATCCCGATCTGAAGGCCGTCGCGGCGTACGTGAAGTCCCTCTCTGGCAAGGAGGACCATCCCCAAGCGCTGCCAAAACAGGATCCCGCAATGGTCTCCGGGTCCGCCATCTACCGCGATCAATGTTCGGCCTGTCACGGCATCGACGGGAAGGGCGTCGCCGATACGCACGTGCTGCGAGGCGCCCGAAGCGTCGGAACCCAGGCCCAGCCGACGGCGCCTGGCATGCCATCCTAAGGTCGCCAACTCGACGACGCACAGATCGCCGCGGTGCTCACCTACATGCGCAACAATTGGGGCGCTGCCGCGACGCCCGTCGGGGCGGCCGACGTGGCGCGAGTGCGTTCCGATACGGCATTGCGACCAGACTAAATGGTTGCTCGCGTCTGGTAGCTCATCCGTATGGGTTCGAAAATGGTCCAAGCCCGTTCCCTTGTCTCCGCCAGTGCAGATATGGCCGCGTGATTGGTAGGCACCAGATGCAACGGAAGATCGTCGCGATTCTCGCCGCCGACGTGGTGGGATAGCCGTCTCGCGGGGGCTGACGAGGATCGAACGCTGGCGCGGCTGAGGGCGTTGCGCAGTGATCTGATCGACCCAACCATCGCCGTGCACAAGGGACGCGTGGTGAAGCGTACCGGCGACGGCGCTCTCGTCGAGTTCAGCAGCGTAGTCGACGCCGTCCGCTGCGCCATCGAGATACAGAACAGCATGGTCGATCGCAATGCCGGGGTGCCACCCGATCGGCGTATCGAATTTCGCATCGGTATCCATCTCGGCGACGTGGTCGAGGAGAGCGACGGCGACCTCATGGGGGACAGCGTCAATATCGCTGCGCGGCTTGAGGGGATCGCCAGGCCTGGCGCGATCTGCCTTTCCGAAGACGCCTATCGGCAGGTCAAGGCGCGGCTCGATCTGGTGGTTGGCGATCTCGGGGAGCAGAGTCTCAAGAGTATCGCCGAACCAGTCCGGGCGTATTCGCTGGAGGTCGGCAAGCCGGTACAGACGGAAGTTCGCGCGGCAACACCGGCGCGGCTCTCCATCGTTTTTCTGCCCTTTGCCAATCTGGGTGGCGATCCTGAGCAGGAATATTTCGTTGATGGCGTGACCGAAAGTCTGACAACGGACTTATCGCGCATTGGCGGCTCGTTCGTGATCGGCCGGCATACCGCGTTCAGCTTCAAGGGCAAATCGGTCGATCTCAGGCAGCTCGGCCACGAGCTCGGCGTGCGTTACGTGCTCGAAGGCTCGGTACAGCGCGGCGGCAGCCGGATGCGGGTAAACGTGCAGCTCATCGATGCCGAGACCGGCAATCACCTGTGGGCCGAACGCTTCGACAAACCCGTCGCGGATCTCTTCGACATGCAGGACGAGATCGTATCGAGGATCGCAAACACGCTTAATGCCCAACTCATCGCCGCAGAGGCCCGCCGCGCGGAACTCGCCCCGAATCCGGGTTCCATGGATCTTTATTTCCAAGGTATGGCTTGCGCCAATAGAGGAGCAAATCCCGAATACATGGCGCATGCGCGTAGTTACTACGAACGTGCGCTCGCTCTCGATCCCAACAATGTCGAGGTGCTGGTTGGTTTGGCGCTATCCGATGCATCCATTGCTGCGTGGTTTATGACCGACGATCGGGCCTCGCGTCTTGCGATGGCAGAGGCGGCGCTGACGAGAGTGCTGTCGCTTGCACCAGATCATGCCATGGGTCATTATCTGCTGGGGACCGTCCAGATCTCTTCCAACCGCGCGGCCCAAGGCATTGCCGAATGCGAGCTGGCACTGTCGCTGGATCGCAATTTGGCTGCTGCTCACGGGTATATATCGGGCTCGCCAAGTATTTCACCGGCCACAGCGAGCAAACCGAGGCTTATATCCGGAATGCACTACGCCTCAGTCCTCGCGATACGAACGTATATCTCTGGCGTTCTTTGCAGGCCTCGCCAAATTTGCCCTCGGTTCCGACGAAGAGGCCGTCGCGCGTTTTAGCGAGACGATAGGCATCAACCGGAATTATCCCCTGGCGCATTTCCATCTCGCCGCTACCCTGGCCCTGCTCGGCCGGCCAGGCGAGGCCCAGGCCGCTGCGCGGGCTGGACTTGCGCTCGATCCGACTTTCACCATCCGGCGCTATCGTGCCGGCGTATCGAGCGACAATCCGACCTATCTTGCGCTGCGCGAGCGCGTCTATGACGGAATGCGCCGGGCCGGACTCCCGGAGGGATGACGCCAGTCAGACTTCGAAGTCGCCGATGCGAAAGGTAACAGCGACTTTTATGATTTCGTGTGTCGGCGCCGCTTGTACGCTGGCCGATGGGCCTTCTGCTCTTGCGCTGCAGTAGGGACCAACGTCCAAGAGACTATCGATGTACATAAGCGCAATCCCAATACTAAATCGCGCCAACGGCTGCTATGCGGTTGCGCAGGTTCCTATACCTTGATCATCATTCAACGCCCTGGACTGAACCGCCGTCGGCTCATTCGAACTCTCTGCGATAGGCTGTCGGTGTCCAACCGGTCGTCTTCCGAAAAGCGCTGCTGAACGAGCTGGTTTGAGCGTAGCCTAAACTAAGTGCGATATCCGTGACCGACGTCGTTCGGTCCGCCAGCTGTAATTTGGCGACCTCCATGCGCCGCAGCACTTGGTGTTGATACGCGGGAATTCCGAACGATTGCTTGAACGCCCGGCAAACGTGATACAAGCTAAGCTTCGCTAATTCCGCGAGCTTCAGAAGGCATACTTGTTCTCCCAGATGCTCTTCAATGTAGTCGACGACAACACGTTTCTGCCAGCTTGCGAGCCCTCCACGACTCACCGGCGGCTCGCGAGCGACTCCTTGGTGGACACGCGACAGTTCATGGGCAAGGACGCCCGAGAGCGCCTCCAGATATGGCATAGAGTTGACCTCGCCGCCTTCAATCGCACTCCTTAATTTGGACGCTGTCTCCCAGACAAGGGAATCTTCAAAGTATATCCTTGGCTGAAGACGGCGTTCACCATCCTCTGATTTCCGGAATGCGGCGGGGTTCAAATAAAGAAATGTTACCCGAGTGGTCGCACCGGTCTCGTGCCATTCTCGATAAGCGCATCCCGCGGGCACAAGAGTCAATTTATGCACAAAGCTTCGAAGCTTCGATGAGTGTAGATCGTCGATCGACGTCTCACCGCTCTTGCCCGCGCCCTCATTGTATAATGCGAGGAGATGCGTAGATCCCTGGAAGCGAAACTCAATTTTGCTGCCGATCGGAACGTGAATGCTTTCCGAAAACCACCAATGCCGGCCGGTTCCGAGACGCTTTACAAGCTCGGCAGGGGTTATCTTAACGACCGAATGAAAACCGATCTTGCCGGTTGACGTCCGCAGATCCGCCTCAGATCTTGCTCGACTATCCGCTATGCCGACACAGACATGGTTGATGCCATCGCGGAGAACCACCTTGTTTCCATCGGAATTAGACACGCACGTTTCCATCGATGGCGGGATGCGACCGCGGTCTATGGCCCCCATAAGACGCTCTACAACCGGTTCGTTCGCTGGTCCCGCATGGGTATCTTCGACCCGAATCTTCGCCAACCTTGAGGCCGAGAGCGGCCCGCCCGACCGCGTGATGATCGACAGCACGCATCTTAAGGCGCATCGGACAGCCGCCAGTCTGCTCAAAAGGGGGATTCACCCCGTCTCATCGGCCGCACGAAAGGCGGGCTAAACTCCGATGACGCGTGCCATCCGACGATCGGCGGGTCCTTTTGATGCCATTCGGTATTGCGCATCTATCCGCTGTTCCGCCTAGCACTCATCGATTTCCATCAGCAGTTGGCAGACGAGCCCTGCCCGATCAAAGCTCAGCCCAACTTGTGCATTTCCGAGCACCTTGGTCACGAGACGCAAGCCGAACCCCTTTTGAGCCGGCTCTCGTACCTCGGGCCCGCCGCGTTCGCGCCATTGAAGAGGCAACTTCCGGCCTGCATCGTCGGAAAGCACTTCCCAAAGCACCTCGACCTGTCCGGATGTAGAGGTAAGCGCACTGGAGTCCGGCCCATCACTCAACCTGTTGGTGGACGAACTTCAGCACCGGATCCGAAACCTGCTTGCAGCTGTTCGAGAGGACCGTATCCGTGCGGCAGGGCCAGACGTCGAACTCGAGCCAAGACTCGCTCTTTCACTTCACATGGTGCTCCATGAGCGCGCTCACAATTGCGAGAACTGACCGCTCTCTCGCGAGAGTGGACTGCCATTTTGTCTGATGCGTCCGATCTCATCCGCATCTCTTCGGGTGGATTGCTGGTCAATCTCGCACTCCTATCGGCAACGCGGAGCGGCACACTAACAGCGGCGACAGATGATCAATCAACTTCTTGTCGAATTTCTTGTCCAGACCCTGCTGCGCCTTGTTGAAGCTCTCGAGTTTTCTCTGGATGTCATCATCCTCGGCTGAGCCTGGCGCGAAGCTCCGTTCTCGTGGCTGCACATGCACCGCCTCAGCCGTTTCGCTTCGGGCCTCAGACGGCGCTTGGGACTCTGCTGTGATCCCAGTGCTCGGCACCATCGCCAAAGCCAACGAAAGTGCACCTAAAGGAAATGATTTCACGGTGACCTCTTCCGACTACGGCAGGATCACGTCCGCCGGTTGATTGCAGCCTGTGGCAAAAATCATCCTGGTGACCTGCTGGCGCCGACCCCGCGAGCCGCCCCCCACGGCTCCGAGGGCCTTGATGCCAGAGCAGCATTGGCGTCCCACGGTCAAGCGTGGACATCAACAGGCCGGGCTGTTTGGACGCCATTTGTCGAGCGCATCTCGAGTCCCGCTTCGGCTTTCCTATTGGAAAGCGACATCCTCACGACATCCTGCTTCAGCAAATAGATTGATACCGCAAGGAGGACGATGTCCTTCATCAGGAACGGCACCGCACCAGCCATCGCGGGAAAGCCGGCCGTTGGATCCCAACCATCCGGCATGAACGGGATGATAGTTACAGTCGTTAGAAATGTGCCGGTTGAACCAAGAGCTCCGAGAACCCCGAATCGCCTATCCCAAAATCCCGCATACAACAGGGCCAAGATCGTCCACTCTGACGCACCCAAGAACCGGGCCCCCCGCGCAGCTGCCGGCTATGTCAATGTCGGGCGCGACCGGATCGAGAAGAATCCCGACCAGCGCGTCCGGGATGCACTGCAGCTCGTCTTCGCAAAATTTGCCGAGTTCCAGGGCGCACGTCAGGTCCACATCTGGCTTCGCGACGAAGGCATCGAGTTGCCAGTGAAGTCGCGCGCGGGCGAGGCGCGCGGTGTCGTCTGGAGGTTGCCGGCCTACAATATCTTGCACAACATTCTGACCAACCCGATTTATGCTGGCGCCTATGCCTTCGGGCGCACGACGAGCAAGGTGAGCGTCGAGCAGGGGCGCAAGCGCGTGAGGCGTGGCGTGCATCGGCCGATGGACGAATGGGATGTACTGATCAAGGATCATCATGAGGCCTACATCACCTGGGAGGAGTTCGCGAGGAACCAGCGCGTGATCGCCAACAACGCCACCGGCAAAGGCAGCGCCACCGCCAAGGGAGCGGTCC
>WNGJ01024530.1_pt1 | contig 10654 bp, 9 predicted proteins | sample 5400611 | NCBI WGS metagenome assembly WNGJ01 (sample SAMN13153375, study PRJNA577476) | soil metagenome | isolation source: 40 cm soil or saprolite under Garry oak tree replicate 1 | place: USA:California | collected 2016-06-15
CGAGCCGATCTCCTCACCCATTTCGATGATGAACTTGGCATTAAAACCTAGGTGGCCTCCGCGCGCCTCGCGAACCGCGCGCAGCGCCGCGAGGTTGATACTGTGCTGCCCCTTGTTGTCGGCAGTACCGCGGCCATAGACGCGATTGCCGATCCGTGTCAGCCGCCAGGGGTCGAGACCGTCACGCCATTCGCCGACCATGCCGTCGACGACGTCGCCATGGCCGTATGTCAGGACGGTCGGCAGCGACGCGTCTTCGTGATGTTCGGCCAGAAGAAACGGCGACTTCCCGCCGGGCGACTCGATCAGGCGGGAGGTGAAGTCGAGCTCGGAAAATGCCTGCTGAAGCTCCTCTTCCAGATAGGCGCGCAAGGCGTCGGCCCGCTCGGCATTCTGGCTTTCCGTCCGGAAGCTCACTCTGCGGTCGAGTTCTTTCAAGAACGCGCCGGATGAAATCTGCGCTTGCGCGCGGGCGATGGCGTCGGCTCTGGTCATGTCGTCCTTCTGCGTCGCAAGATTTTTCAGACAAGGCGCCCTTGTATCGGGAGATGAGGCCGGCCGGAAGTGGGCACCGCTATGCGTGAATCCTCTTGCTAAAACCCGCCGGAATGGAATATTCGCGCTTCGAACCTTGCGCGGGGGACCATGGCACGCGGGGGACCATGACAAAACAAATCCGGCTCAACGCCTTCGCCATGAACTGCGTGGCGCATCAATCGCCGGGGCTGTGGACGCATCCGCGCGACCGCACCGCCGAATATAACCGCCTGCCCTATTGGATCGATCTCGCGAGAGCGCTGGAGCGGGGCCGGTTCGACGGCCTGTTTCTCGCCGACGTGCTCGGGGTCTATGACGTCTACGGCAACAGCCCGGACGCCGCACTGCGCCATGCCACGCAGACACCGTGTAACGAGCCGTTGCTGTTGATCTCGGCGATGGCCGCGGTCACGCAAAACTTGGGCTTCGGCGTCACCAGCAACCTGTCGTTCGAGCCGCCCTATCCGTTTGCGCGGCGGATGTCGACGCTCGACCATCTGACCGAAGGGCGGATCGGCTGGAACGTGGTGACCGGCTATCTCGACAGTGCCGCGCGGGGCTCCGGCAAGGACAAGCAGACCGCGCATGACGACCGCTACGACGTTGCGGACGAATATATGGAGGTGGTCTATAAGCTCTGGGAAGGAAGCTGGGAGGACGACGCGGTGCTGCGCGACCGCGCGCGCGGCATCTTCACCGACCCGTCGAAAGTGCATCGCGTCACCCATGAGGGCAACAACTACCGGCTCAACGCCATCCATCTTGCCGAGCCATCGCCGCAGCGCACGCCGCTGCTCTATCAGGCCGGTACCTCGCCGCGCGGACGGCAGTTCGCCGCCCAGCACGCCGAATGCGTGTTCATGTCGGGTCCGTCGGCCAAGGTGATCGCGCCGCGCGTCGCTGCGATCCGGCAACTCGCCAAGGAGATCGGCCGCGATCCCGCCGAGATCCTGATGTTCAGCATGATGACCATCATTCTGGGACGCACCGACGCGGAGGCGAGAGCGAAATACGCCGACTACCGCCGCCACATCAGCCCCGAAGGCGCGCTGACCTTGATGTCGGGCTGGACCGGCGTCGATTTCTCGACCTATGCGCTCGACCAGGAGGTCCGTCACGTCCAGAACGACGCCGGGCGCAGCGCCATGGACAACGTCACCCGCGCCGATCCCGATCGCGTCTGGACGGTGCGCGAGGTCGCCGAACATGTCGGCATCGGCGGCGCCGGGCCGGTCATCGTGGGCACACCGGAAAAGGTCGCCGACGAGATCGAGGCCTGGTTCGAGCAGACCGATGTCGACGGCCTCAACGTGCCGTTCGCGGTGTCGCCCGGCGATTTCGAGGATATCGCGGAGATGCTGGTCCCGGAACTGACCCGGCGCGGGCGCTACAAGGCCGCGTATAATGAAGGCACATTGCGCGAGAAACTGTTTGGCGCCGGCCGCGCGCGGCTCACCGCGCCGCATCCGGCCACGCGGTATCGCCCGCAGGCGGCGGCGAAGTAGACGCGCACGGACAAGAGACTAGAGCCTTCCGTCCCGATTCGATCGGAATGGAAAGGCGCTAGGAAATCTTGAAGATATCTCATCAGATTGAGGGTGATTTCGTAAAATTCCTCTTAGGCCGTTGCCTTGAAGTTTATGGATTTGCAACAGCCGTGCGTCACCCTTGTCTGCCTCGGCCTGCTCAATTCACCGTCCCATCCACCATCACCTCGATCAGCTTGGCACCGGGCCTTGCGAACGCGTCCGACAGCTTCGGCTTCAACTCGCGCCCGTCGCTGATCTTGATCGCTTCCAGCCCGAATGACCTGGCGAGGCCGGCGAAATCGACCGCCGGGTCCACAAAATCCATGCCGACATAATGATCGTCGCCGTGGAAGGCCAAGAGCCGCTGCTTGATAATGCGGTAGCCGCCATTGTTGACGATCACGACATTCAACGGCAATTTGTGATGCGCCGCGGTCCACAGCGCCTGGATCGAATACATCGCGCTGCCGTCGCCGGAGAAGCACACCACCGGGCGATGCGGGTTCGCGAGGCTGACGCCAACAGACGCCGGCAGGCCCCAGCCGATGCCGCCGGAGGCCAGCGCATGATAGCCGTAGCGGTCGCGATGCGGCCGCAAGCCGAGGACCTGCCGCGACGACGTCAGCCCCTCGTCAACCAGGATGGCATTGTCAGGCATCGCCTCGACCACCTGCAGCGCGAGCCAATCGGGATCGATCGGCGACTTCTCCTTGGCCTTTGAGATCTGCTCGATCGCGGCTTTGCGCTTCGCGGTCCAGTTCTTCGACGCAAGCTCCGCGACACCCTGTTTGGCGCGCGCCTCCAGCGCGGCACCGCCCGCCGCCTTCAGAGCCGGCACCAGCGCGCGCAAGGTCTCCTTCACATCGGCCTTCAACGCGATCTCAGCGCCGTAATTCTTGGCGAGATCCCAATCGACCAGGCCGATCTGGAGCATCGAAAGCCCGTCCGGCATCGGATCGACCTCGCTATAGACCGACATGCGCAGGGGATCGGCGCCGAGCACGATCATCAGGTCATAGGGCGACAGCACCTCGCGCACTTGCTTTTGCAGACGCGACAGCGCGCCCATGAAGCACGGATTTTCGGAGAGGAACTGCGCGCTGTAAGGCGTCGAGCATTGATAGGCGGGTGCGCCGAGCGTCTCGGCCAGCGAGGCCGCCTCGGCCAGCGCGTCGCTCTTGACGATTTCATCGCCCGCGATGATCACGGGGCGCTGGGCTCTGAGGATGCGCTGGGTCAGCGCCTGCAGAACCTCATCCGACGGCCTCACCCGCGTATCGACACGCGTCGAGCGGCCGAGATCGATGCCGGCTTCGGAATTGAGGATGTCGCCGGGAAGCGAGATGAACACCGGCCCGGTCGGCGGCGTGGTCGCGATCTTGGCAGCGCGGCGCACGATGCGCGGCAGATCTTCCAGCCGCGTCACCTCGACCGCCCATTTCACCAAGGGCTCGGCCATCTGCACCAACGGCCCGTACAGCACCGGCTCCATCAGGCCATGGCCCTGCTCCTGCTGGCCGGCGGTCAGGATCATCGGCGTGCCGGTGAATTTTGCGTTGTAGAGCGAGCCCATCGCGTTGCCCAGGCCCGGCGCGACATGGACGTTGCAGGCGACAAGCCGCCCGGAGGCACGGCTGAAACCGTCGGCGATCGCGACCACCAGGCTCTCCTGCATCGCCATTACATAGGTGAGGTCGGGATGGTCCTTCAGCGCGTGCATGATCGGCAGTTCGGTGGTGCCGGGATTGCCGAACAGATGGGTGATGCCCTCGTCCTTGAGCAGCGCCAGAAAGGCCGAACGCCCGGTGATGCGATTCTTCATTTTGTGTTGTTTCCTCCTGCCCGCGGCCGCGACGCTGCGGGATGGAGACTACATCAGCAAACCCCGGGGGCATAAGCAATGGAGCGCGCTCATGCCTGCCCTGCACGGACCGACGCGACCGCTGAAGGGTTCACCTCTCCTCGCGCGCGAGTTCGAACGGATCGTCGCCCTTCAAGCGCTTCTTCCTTTTCGAGCGCTGCCAGACCACGCCCGGGAATCCTTTCAGCGGCACCAGCGGCTCGCCGGTGTAGGTCCACTCCTGCAGCTCCTCGATCGCGATGTGGTAGAGCGGCTGCCTCCCGGTGCGTCCCGAGAACAGCGCGCGCGGAATATTCACCATGTGCGGCGAGCGCGCGCGCTCGTAAAAAAGTGGCGTGCCGCAATGCGAGCAGAAGCTGCGCACGGTCTTGGAAGCCTTGTCATCATAACGCGCGATCAGACTCTCGCCCTTGGCGATACGAAAGCGCTTGCGCCAGCTCCCGACATAGGTCGCATAGGCCGCGCCATGCGCGCGACGGCTGGCGGCGGAATGATCATGCCACGCCCAACGCGCCGGCACGTCGATCTCGACGGCGACCTTGCCGCACAGGCATTGGCCGGTGGCAATTCCAACTGCTGTCGCTGCTTTCGCCACTTGCGCCTTCCCTCTCCCTCGTCATTGCGAGAAGCGAAAGCGACGAAGCATCCAGGCTTTTTCCGCCGCGCGATTTCTGGATTGCTTCGCTTCGCTCGCAATGACGGCTGTCTCTGAAGCTTCCGCGTCTCAAGCCGGCGTCATCTCGTCATAAACGGGATAATCCGTATAGCCCTTTTCCTCGCCGCCATAGAAGGTCGCGCGGTTATAGGGTGTCAACGGGTAGCCGTGCCGCAACCGGCGCGGGAGGTCCGGGTTGGAAATGAAGATGCGGCCGAAGGCGATGGCGTCGGCATGACCGGCCGCGATCGCGGCCTCAGCAACCTCGCCGGTGAAGCCGCCGGCCGAGATCAGGACGCCTTTCCAGACCGGGCGGAACAGCACCATGGCCGATGGCACGTTCTGGTGATTGACCTCGGCGCGGCCGGCGCCGCTCGAGCGCGGCTCGATGAAATGCAGATAGGCCAGCCCAAGTGAATTGAGCGACTGGATCGCATGCGTATAGAGCGGCATCGCGTCCGCCTCGCCGGAGTCATTGGCAACGCCATAGGGCGACAGCCGCACGCCGACGCGCTCAGTGCCCCAGACCTCGATCACCGCCTGCGTCACCTCCATCAGGAAGCGCACGCGGTTCTCGATGGAGCCGCCATACTGGTCGGTGCGCTGATTGCTGCGCGACTGCAAAAACTGCTCGATCAGATAGCCATTGGCGCCGTGCACTTCGACGCCGTCGAATCCGGCGGCCTTTGCATTGCGCGCCGCCTGCCGGAAGGCCTCGACGACGCCGGCAACCTCGCTCGTCTCGAGCGCGCGCGGGGTTTCGTAAGCCGCTGCCTTGCCTTCCGCCGTCATCGTCTTGTAGTCCGCCGAAATCGCCACCGCCGAGGGCGCGACCGGCAGCGCGCCACCGGGCTGAAACGAGGAATGCGAGACCCGTCCGACATGCCAAAGCTGAAGGAAAATCACGCCGCCATTGGCATGGACGGCATCGACCACCTCGCGCCAGCCCTCGATCTGATGCTCGGAATAGATGCCGGGTACGCCGGGATTGCCAAAACCCGTTGCCATGACTGGCGAAGCCTCGGCGATGATCAATCCGCCCGGTGTCGCGCGCTGCGCATAATATTCCGCGTTCAGCGGCCGCGGCGCGAGGCTCGGCCTTGCCGCGCGCATCCGCGTCAACGGCGCCATCATCAGCCGATGCGCAAGTTGATAAGGTCCGACCTTGAGCGGTGAAAACAGATGAGGAAAGTTCATGTCACCCCTGCGAAAATGTGATGCGATGCGCTGCTGGCCGCGTCCTCTTTGCAAAAAGCCAGCCCTTGGTTTGACGCGCTTTCGTCATGCAAACTGATACCCACTTCGCTTGAAAACGCTATATTGGCAATGTGACAACTCAGGGCGGGAGAGCAAGCCTTCCATGCAAAAATCCGGCAGCAGGTCGCTTCCCTCCCTCAGCGTGCGCATCGACCTCGACGCCGAGGGCCGGATCGGCCCGGGAAAAATTCAGCTTCTGGAAAATATCCGCGAATTCGGCTCGATCTCGGCCGCGGGCCGCACCATGAACATGTCCTACAAGCGGGCGTGGGATCTCGTCGACGAGATCAACCGCATCTGCCGGCAGGCTGCCGTCGAGCGGCAGACCGGCGGCAAGAACGGCGGCGGCGCGGCGCTGACGCCGTTCGGGATCTCGCTGGTGGCGCGCTATCGCAAGATCGAGCGCGACGCCGCAAGCGCCGTGCGCAAGGAGCTTTTGGCGCTACGGAGCGATATCGGAAAGCCGAAGAAAAGCGCGAGCCGGTAGAGCAAACCGTCGTTTATGGTGCCACCTCATCCCGCTTGCGGGGAGAGGTCGGATCGCGAAAGCGATCCGGGTGAGGGGCTATCCGCGAGTCTGACTTTGTGGTGACTCCCCCTCCCCTCGCAAGCGGGGGAGAGGGAGAAGTGGTTGATCGAACGGCGGCGGCTTCGGATACCTAGAGAAGTGGTTGATCGAACGGCGGCGGCTTCGGATACCTAGCCCGTCTAGGACACCTAGCTCGTCTTGATCCACACCGCCTTGACGTTGAGATATTCTTCCAGATGCTGCTTGCCGGATTCGCGGCCGTAGCCGCTCATCTTGTAGCCGCCGAACGGCACCGCCGGGTCCATCGCCTGATAGCAATTCACCCAGACCGAGCCGGCACGCAGCGCTTTTGCGACCTGATGGGCCTTGCTGACATTAGTGGTCCAGACGCCGGAGCCAAGGCCGAAGGTCGTGGCATTGGCGCGCTTGATCAGATCGTCGGAGTCCTTGAACGAGATCGCCGAGATCACGGGCCCGAAGATCTCTTCCTGGGCGATGCGCATATTGTCCTGCACATTGGCGAACACCGTCGGCGGCACGAAATAGCCCTTCGACAGCGCGCCGTCGGTCAGCCGCGTGCCGCCGGCCAGCGCCTTGGCGCCTTCCTTCTGGCCGATATCGAGATAGCCGGAGACGCGCTCGAGCTGCTGTAGCGATACCAACGGACCAATTTGCGTGTTCGGATCGAGTCCGTTGCCGACCTGCAGCTTCTTGCCGAATTCGGCGACGCGGCCGACGAACTCGTCATAGATCTGGCTCTCGACGAACAGCCGCGTGCCGGCTGAGCAGATCTGGCCTGAGTTGGCGAACACCGCCATCGCCGCTCCCGGCACCGCCGCATCGAGATCGGCGTCCGCGAACACGATGTCCGGCGACTTGCCGCCGAGCTCGAGCGACACGCGCTTCAAATTGCCGGCCGAGGCCCGCACGATCGACTGGCCCGTGACATGCGAGCCGGTGAAGGCGATCTTGTCGACGCCGGGATGGGAGGCAAGCGCCGCGCCCGCGGTCTCGCCGAAGCCCGGCACGACGTTGACGACGCCCGGCGGAATGCCGGCTTCCATGCAGAGTTCGGCGAGCCGGAGCGAGGTCAGCGGCGCTTCTTCCGCTGGTTTCAGCACGACAGTACAGCCGGTGGCGACCGCCGGGCCAATCTTCCAAACGCTCGCGCCAAGCGGGCCGTTCCAGGGGATGATCGCGCCGACCACGCCGACCGGCTCCTTGAGGGTGTAGGAGAAGATGTCGCCGGGCAACGAGTTCTCGATCGTTTCGCCGCGCAGCGCGGTCGCCTGTCCCGCATAATAGCGCAGCATGCCGAGCACGCGAAGCTTGTTGCCGCGGGTACGGCTGATCGGCGCGCCCATGTCGAGCGTATCGAGCTGCGACAATTCCTCGAAATTCTTTTCGACGAGATCGGCGAGCTTGAGCAGCAAGTTCTGCCGTTCGAACGGCTTCACCTTGGTCCACGGCCCCTCGAAGGCGCGGCGGGCGGCGGCGACCGCGCGGTTGATGTCCTCGGCGTCACCCTCGGCGACGGTTGCGAGCACCTCGCCGGTTGCGGGATTGAGCGTCTCGAATGTCTTGCTAGAGGCTGCGTCGACCCATTGGCCGTCGATCAGCATCTTCTTATAGGAGCCATCCGCGTAAGGATGGCGCGTGATCGGAACAGCCTGTGTGACAGCCATGTCGTTCTCCCTTGGTATTGCCTAGACTTGATGCTGCGCGATCTTGATCGATCTTGACATCGAACGATGTCGCATCGTTATGTCCGAAAAGTTACAACGGTGCCGCCGTTCCGTAAAGCGGACTTGACGGCGCATCGTGCGAAGATCACCCATGCTGCTTCGCCGATGCTAAATAAGCCTGCATCGCCGCGTGAGATGATTGTGGTTCCTTTTCGACCAGGAGAACGTTGATGCCCCACCCTGCCATGTCGCCCAATAATGTCGCCGTCATCACGGGAGGCGCATCCGGTATCGGGCTTGCGGCCGCGATGTGGTTCGCGCGTCTCGGCATGAAGGTCGCCATCGCCGATATCGGCGCCGATCGCCTGAAAGAGGCTGAGACAAAACTGTCTTCGGTTGCGCCTAGCGGCGCGGCCAACGTCATGACCATGGAAGTCGATGTCAGCCAGCGCGACAAAGTGACGGAACTGGAAGGCGCGGTGCGCGCACGCTTCGGCGACACCGACATCCTCTTGAACAATGCCGGCATCCAGCCGGGCAGCCAGATGTTCAGCCTGCATGAGAGCTGGCAACGAATTCTCGGCGTCAATCTCTGGGGCGTCATCAATGGCTCGCAGGTGTTTGCGCCGCGCATGATCGAGCACGGACGGCCCGGCCTCATCATCAACACCGGCTCCAAACAGGGCATCACCACGCCGCCCGGCGATCCCGCTTATAATGTCTCCAAGGCCGGCGTGAAGGCGTTCAGCGAAGCGCTGCAGCACGAGTTGCGCAACATGCCGGCCTGCCAGATCAGCGCGCATCTGTTCATTCCGGGCTTCGTCTTCACGGAGCTGACCGCGCGCGGCCGCACCGAGAAGCCAGCCGGCGCCTGGACGCCCGAGCAGACCGTCGACTTCATGATCGAGCGCGTCAGCGCCGGAGATTTCTACGTCCTCTGTCCGGACAATGACGTGCCCCGCCAACTCGACGAGCGCCGCATCCTTTGGGCCGCGGGCGACATCGTCGAGAACCGTCCACCGCTGTCGCGCTGGCACAAGGACTATGCCGAGGCCTTCGCGGCATTCGTGAAGGGCAGTTAGTTTCTCCGTCATTCCGGGGCAGCATGGCAGGGCTGAACCCGGAATCTCGAGATTCCGGGTTCGCGCTTGCGCGCGCCCCGGAATGACGGAGATAGATAGAGGCATTCAATTCGCACGCACCACCGTCGGCGCCGGCTGCGCCACCAGCGCCTCGCCGAGTTCGCTCTGCCGCGCGCGCGGAATCGAAAAACAGACGCTGAAGCCATCGACGGTGCGGAGCGTCATCATGCCCTGCGTCGGATCGGTGGACTGCTCCACCGCCCATGACGCCAGCGGATAGGCATAACGCAGGCTCTCATCGCCGAAGCGGGTCTGCAGCGCCTAAGCGAACAGCGGGCGGCCGCTACAGCGTCTCCTGCTTATGTCCGCATTCCTTGCAGGCGAATTTCAGCCGTCCCTCGCCCCTTTCGGCCGCAAGCCTGTTCGGCGCGCCGCATTTTCCGCAGGTCGCCTCGATGCGCGTCTTGCCCTGCTTGACGACGAGAGCTTTCTTTTCCATGGTTTCGCGAATCAGCCGTTCAGCCTCTTCCCGCATCGACTGTTTCGACATCCGCCAAACCCCTGTCATGAAACGCACAGCGGCGACGTCTTAGCACAGCCGGATGAAATTTCGACAGCGGATACGGAAAAAGCTGTGCAGCCGCGGCTAGAGCGTGATGACTTTTCTTCGGGGCGTCATCCCGCTCTATCTTTTTGTTTGAGCATGATCTTTTTCGGAAAACCGGTACCCACTTTTCCGGATCATGCTCTACACGATGAGCTGATCGACCGGCAGCCTGAAATGGCGCGGTATTTGCGATTTCGACGAACGGCCGACGCGGAACACATTGACGAGGCGCAACGCCTCTCCGATTTCGCCGAGTTCCCTGAGCCTCGCATTGAAGAGCGGATGATCCGCCAGCGCCGACATCGGACATGCCGACAGCCCGGCACGTTCGATCTCGAGCCAGATGCGGTAGAAATGCCGCCCGGTGAGGAGCGGCCGTTCATCGCGTGGCCGTCCGTTGGCAGAGCCGCCAGCGGGTCGGCTGGAATTGTGAACGCTCGGCGCCAACCGGGCTTCCGCGACCAGTTCGCGCAGCGGCTCTGGTGTCAGCACGCTCATGCGGGCGCGAGCTCCTTGGAGAGTTTCTTGGAGAGTTCCTTGGTGAAGAGATGCAGGCGGTGCAGCGGCTTGGCGCCGACCTTCTCGGCCTGGCGCAGCGAGCGACCGTTGACGTCGGCGATCCAGGTGCCGCCGAGGGTACGATAGCCGGCCTGCTTCAGCGCCTGCGCGGTGCGGCGCCCGCGGGCCGGCCGCGGTGATAGACCTCCGTCGAGATGCGTTTGTCGATGATCCACATCATGTCGGTGAACGGCGCGTGATCGAAACCATCGGTCATCACGCCCACCTGCTGCATCGCCGTCAGATTGAAGTTGCCGACAACAGTCGTCATGCCGCGCTCCGCGAGCCGGCCTTCGGCCTTGCCGAGCAGCGCGTCCGCGACATCGGCGTCGTCGATGCAGTCGAAAAAACCGA
>WNGJ01008966.1_pt1 | contig 10653 bp, 6 predicted proteins | sample 5400611 | NCBI WGS metagenome assembly WNGJ01 (sample SAMN13153375, study PRJNA577476) | soil metagenome | isolation source: 40 cm soil or saprolite under Garry oak tree replicate 1 | place: USA:California | collected 2016-06-15
ACGGCGACTTCCCGCTCATGCTCGCCATCATCAGCGTCGCCACCTTCCTGCTGCTGACCCGGGCCTTCCGCTCGGTGCTGCTGGCCGCCAAGGCGGTGGTGTTCAACCTGATCTCGCTGGCCGCCGCCTACGGCGTGCTCACGTGGGTGTGGCAGGACGGGCACGGGTCCGGGGTGGTCTGGGGCATCCCGGCCACCGGGGCGATCACGATGTGGGTACCGCTGATGGTGTTCGCCTTCCTGTTCGGCCTGTCGATGGACTACGAGGTGTTCATCCTCACCCGCATCCGGGAGGCCTATGACCGTTCTGGTGACGCCCGCCACGCCGTGGTGGAGGGCCTGGGCCGGACCGGGCGCCTGGTCACCAGTGCGGCGGCGATCCTGATGCTGAGCTTCCTGTCCATGTCCACCGGCCCCCAGACCGACCTGAAGATCCTGGCCACCGGGCTGGGGGCCGGGATCCTGATCGACGCGGTGGTGGTTCGCTGCCTGCTCGTCCCGGCGCTGGTCGCGCTGTTCGGCCGGGCCAACTGGTGGCTGCCGTCCTGGATGGCGCGGGTGCTGCGGATCCCGGCCCCGGCTGCTTCTGCGGGCGGGCCGACCACAGATCTGGCCGGTGCGCACACGAAGGAGCTGGAAGTGTCCGGGGTGCGGTAGCGGCCCCCGGGCGGCCGGGCCAGGCGGACTACCGCCTGGCCCGGCTCGGCGTATGGTCCGCGTCACCTATGGCCCGGACGGGCGGAACTGGCATAATCCGGTCTGGCGCGCCGATGATCATGGCCGCGCCGGTCACGGGAGGAGAGCTGGCGATGAGCGGGTACCTGGACAGTTCCGGCCGGGAGGACGTGCTGAGCGGTGGCTCCCGGATGATCGGCGTGGACACGCCGAAGGGTCCCTACCGGGTGTGGGTCAAGCGGACCGGCAACAACCCGCGGCTGCGGGTGCTGCTCTTGCACGGCGGGCCCGGGGCGACGCACGAGTACCTGGAGGCGTGCGACAGCTACCTGCCCGGTGCGGGCATCGAGTACTACTATTACGACCAGCTCGGGTCCGGTTTTAGCGACAAGCCGGAGGAGCCGTCGCTGTGGGACCTGGACCGCTTCGTCGACGAGGTGGAACAGGTCCGCTAGGCGCTCGGGCTGGACCGGGACGACTTCGTGCTCTACGGGCAGTCGTGGGGCGGGCTGCTGGCCATCGAGTACGCCCTGCACTACCAGGAGCACCTGCGCGGGATGGTCATCTCCAACATGATGTCCAGCGTCCCGGCCTACAACGCCTACGCCGAGCAGGTGCTGATGCCGGCGATGGACCAGACCGCGCTGGCGGAGATCAAGGCCTACGAGGCCAGCGGCGACATCGAGAATCCCAGGTACATGGAGCTGCTGAACGAGCAGCACTACGTCCACCACGTGCTGCGGATGCCGGTCGCGGACTGGCCGGACCCGGCGGTGCGCGCCTTCGCCCACATCAACCCGGCCATCTACGTGTCCATGCAGGGGCCCAGCGAGCTGGGCATCAGCTCGGACGCCAGCCTGGCGCACTGGGACCGGACCGAGGAACTCGCCACGATCGACGTGCCCGCCCTGGTGATCGGCGCGCAGCACGACACCATGGACCCGGCCTACATGGAGATGATGGCCGGCCGCCTGCCGCAGGGCCGCTACCTGCACTGCCCGGACGGCAGCCACCTGACCATGTACGACGACCAGGCGGTGTACTTCGCCGGCCTGATCGACTTCCTGCACGGCCTCGAGGCGAGTACCGCCCCCTCGAAGGCGCCCGGCACAGTACCCTGACCACCGACCGTCCGGACGACGTGGTCCGGGCCGTCCGGGACCTGCTGGACTTGGCGGCCCGCTAGGGCCGCGGCTGGTAGAGCCGGTCCAGGCCAACCAGCACCACGTCGCCGTTCCGCGCGGCTTCGGCGAGAGCAGGATCGAAACCCGCGCCGGAGTAGCACGCCACGGTGGTCGCGGTCGTGTCGTATCCCTTGACGGCCAGCAGCGTGCGGGCGCGGCGCAGGCGCTCGACGTGATGCACGGTCATGACCTTGCCCCACTTCGCCTCCCCGAGCGAGATGACCTGCCGCTGTTCACCGGGACGAGCTGGGGCGAGGACGGCCACGTCGATGTCGACCTGCGTCTTGTTCGCCGGATCGGCAACGGTGCCCGAGGCCACCTCCCCCACAGGGGTACCGAAGACGTGCCGTCCTTCGGCGCGGGCGAACTCCCGGCACAGCGCCTCGAAGTGCGGCCCGGCGACCTGCGACCCGAACGTCGGCCTGGTGTCGGCCCACACTTCGGCACCGAGCCCGGATTCCAGGTCGGCCCACCGCGGCCGCATGACCGCCTCGTAGAACGTGATGAGCGGCTCGGTGATGTGATAGCGGGTCCGCCCGGCCCGGAAGACGTCGGCCTCCCTGGCCACGAGGCCGGCGTCTTCCAGCACGTTGAGCGGGTGCGCGATGTCGGACGTCTTGCGGCCGATGTAGCTGGCGATTCCGCCCCACGTCTCGTTCCTGGCGGCGATCGCGGACAGGACCGAATGGTAGAGCGCCGGATCGCGGATGTCCGTCTCCTCGGCGAGGAGGTACCGTGCCTCGCGGAGCAGCGGGCGATCGGGGTTGAGCACCGAGCGCACGACCCAGGCGTCGAAGTCATCCGGGCCGACCGGGGCATCGTCACGGACGAATTGCCGGCGGTAGGCCGGCGTGCCGCCGACGATCGCGTGCAGGCGCGCGGCGAGCCCGGGGTCACGCACTCCCCAGAACCGGGCCGCGTCACGGTAGCCGAACGGCTTGATGACCATCTCCAGGCCGGCCCGCCCGCGCAAGGGCGCGTTGCCCGCCAGCAGGCCGCCCATCACGGACATGGCCGAGCCGCAGAGCAGGATGCGTGCGCGGCTTCCGCTGCGCTGCGAAGGCCCGTGGCTATCGATCTCGCGCCGGAGCAGCGAGGGCAGCGCCGGACTGGCCTTCACCAGGTAGGGAAACTCGTCGATGATCAGCGGAACCGGGTCGTGCCCGGCCAGGGTGACGAAGTACCTGAGCGCGTCCTCCCAGCCGGGGAAGGAGAAATCGGCGGGTGAACCGGCCTGCCTGGCCAGCGCCGCGCCGAACATCCGCAGCGACTCGGCCTCGGTGGCCTCGGCCGCCTCGAAGAAGAAGCCGCCGGCCGCGGCGGCCAGCGACCGGAGGAGGTAGGTCTTCCCCTGGCGCCGCCGCCCGCTGACGACGCCCAAGGTCGCCTCCGGGCGCGGATCGGCGGCGAAGTCGGCCAGCGCCGCCCACTCCCGCTCCCGGCCGAAGACGTGCTGGGGTTTCCTGAGGTCGTTAGGCATAGTTCTGAAGTATATGTCACTGAACTATACTTCACTGAAGTATATTTCACTTCCTGGAGCGTGACCGGAGACAAACGGCGGCCAGCGGGAACGGCAGGCGGGAGCGGCAAGAGATGACGGTGGCCGACGGGAGCGGTGGCCGGAGACGAAGCATCAGGAGATGAGGCCGAGTTCCCTGGCCCGGGCGACGGCCTCGGTGCGGTTGGCCGCGCCGAGCTTGCCGAGCAGATGGGTGACGTGTTTCTTCACGGTGTCGAGGGTGACGACGAGCTGGTCGGCGATGGCCTGATTCGACTGGCCTGCCGCGAGCATCTGGAGTACCTCGAGCTCGCGGTTGGTCAGCGGCTCGACAATGCCCGGTGCCGCCAGCGGGCTGCCCCGGCGGGGATCTGACCCTGACTTGACGGTCGCGGTGTCGAATGCGCGGTTGAGCCGGGCCAGGTAGCCGATCGGGATCCTGCTCTCGCCCCGGCCCGCCCGCTGGGCGGCGACGAGCTGACCCAGCAGCGCCGCCATCGGCGGGCCCTCGTCGGCGAAGACCCGGACGTAGCCGCGCGGGCCGGCCAGGGTGAGCAGGCCGCCCAGCGCGGTTACCGCGTCCGCCTCCTGGCCGCTGGCGGCCAGGGCCAGGGTCCGCAGCGCTCCGGCTTCGATGACGCTGCCGATCCGGTCCTGGGCGACGGCGCTCGCGTACAGCCGGTCGAGCAACTCGAGGGCCGGACCGGGACGATCCTGGGCGAGCAGGACGCGTGCCAGCAGCAGATGTTCGGGTTCGGATGGATAGCGTGGCTCGTCGCCAGCGCCAAGGCCCTTCTCCTCCGCCCAGCGGGCCGCGCCCGCCAGGTCCCCCTGGGCCAGGAGCAGCCGGGCCCGTTCCGCCGGTACCGGGTTGAGCAGGCCGTTTACCGCGGGACCCGGTGCGAACCGCCCGGCCTCCCCGATCGCATCCAGGGCTCCGGCCTGGTCGCCGCCGGCTTGCCGGATCCAGGCCAGGGTGACCAGGCCGGCCGCGAGCGGGGCGGGGTAGGCGAGCTGACGGCACAGGGCAATGCCCGCGGTGACATGCCGGAGCGCGGTGTCGAGCTCATTGCGCTGGTAGGCATCCTCGCCGAGGTTGACGTAGGCGGCACCGGCGGCCAGAGCCGCCGGCCTTCCGGGTGGCGCGGTGATCTCCAGCGTCCGGCGGCAGGTCCTGACCACCTCGTCGAGCCGGCCCTGAGCCCGCTGGGCCTGGCAGAGGACATGGCAGACCCAGGCGGCGAGGAAGCCCTCGCCGGCCGCCGAGCGCTGGCCGACGGCCGGCGAGAGCAGGCGCTCGGCTTCGGCTGGCCGGCCTCGCAGCCACTCGGCCATGCCCGCGTACCACCCGATGATGGTGCCGAGCATCGCCTCGCCCTCGCGCCTGGCGGCCATGGCCCGCGGGACGAGATCGACCGTGGTCTCGGCGTCGCCGCGAAGCTCGGCGAGATACACGCGAAGGAGCGTTACCGCGGCCGGGACGTTGACCAGCAGGCTCGACGCTCTCCCAGCGGACGGCTCGAACCCTTCATCAACATCAGCCGACGCCCGTTCGGCCAAATCGAGGAGTCCCTCGGCCTCCGCCAGGCCGCCGTCGAGCAGCGCCAGCCGGGCCCGCGCCAGCAGCAGGCGGGCCCGCGAGCCGGCCAGTTCCGGCGGCAGCAGGTCCAGCCATCGCCGCACCGTCGATACTTCTCCCTGGAGGTAGAAGCGCTCATCGAAGTGCTCCTCGATGAGCCGGGCGGCCCAGGTCATCTCCCCGGCGGCTACGGCGTGGCCGATGGCGTCATCGGCCAGCTCATGATCGGCGTACCAGGCCGCCGCGTTGCGGTGCAGCTGCCCGGCGCGGTCCGGCTGCTGTTCCAGCCGGGCGCGCAACAGGTCGGCGAACAGCTGGTGGTAGCGCCACCAGCCGCGCATCTCGTCCAGCGGCAGCAGGAACAGCCCGGCTCGCTCCACCTGCTCGAGCGGGGCCTGGCTACCGGTCCGGGCGGTGACGGCGTCGCACAGCGGTCCGCTGAGCCGCTGCAGCACCGAGGTCTCGAGCAGGAAGGTGCGCATCTGCTCGGGCTGGTGCTCGAGCACCTCCTCGGTCAGGTAGTCGAGCACGAAGCGGTGGCTGCCGGTGAACGCGGCCACGAACCGGTCGACATCGGGCTGCCCGCGCATCGACAGCGCCGCCAGCTGCAGCCCGGCCGCCCAGCCCTCGGTGCGGGCCGTCAGCGCGGCCACCGCGGCATCGGGCAGGTCGGCGCCGGCCGTCTCGCGCAGGAAGGCCGCCGCCTCGTCGGCGGTGAAGCGCAGTTCGGCGTCCCGCAGCTCGGTGAGCTGGCCACGCGCCCGCAGCCGCGCCAGGGCAAACGGCGGGTCGGCACGGCTGGCCAGGACGGGATGCAGGCCAGGTGGCAGGTGGTCGAGCAGGAAGCCCAGTGAAGCGTGCACCGGCTGGGAGCCGACCAGGTGGTAGTCGTCGAGTACCAGCGGTACGTCGCTGGGACCTGACCGGGCGGCCAGCTCGTTGATCAGGGCCGTTACCAGCCCCTCGAATGACTGCGGGGCCGGCGGCCCGAGCAGCGGACCCACCCGCTCGCCGATCCCGGGGCAGACCGCGTCCAGCGCGGCCACCGCGTGGCGCCAGAAGCGGGCCGGGTCGTTGTCGCTCGCGTCCAGCGACAGCCACGCCACCGGCTGCTGGCTGTGCCGGGCCCAGCTGGCCAGCAGCGACGTCTTGCCGTAACCGGCGGGCGCGCAGACAAGCACCAGGCCACGGGGCAGGGCCTCATCGAGCCGTTCGGCCAGCCGGGGGCGGGGCAGGAAATCCGGGCGCGGCCCGGGCGGGTGCAGCTTGGTCGACAGCAAGGCGGCCCGCCCGGCCACCTCCGACGCGGTCACCGCGGGCCGCTCAGGCATCGCTGACCTGCACGCTCAGGTTCTCCAGGGAATTGTCATGCCGCCCGCTGCCGGAAGACGATCGTCGTGACCGCCGGGCGCCGCAGGCCCCGCCCGGCCTCGCGAAAACATCGTATACCCAGGGGCAATCCTGGCCGGAAACCCTGATTCCGCGCGGGCTTGTTCCCCTCCGCCGCGGAAGATTCCACCTGGCATATCCACTTTCGGGTGACGTGCAAGCGCGGGGTGCCTTCGTAACGTTCCTAGCGTGCCCATGGTTGTCGACCCCACGGTTGCCAGCAGAACGGTTGCCAGCAGAGAGGAGACCGCTCATGAGACAGATCCAGATGAGCAAGCGCCGTCACGGATCGGCGCGGCGGCAGCCCGCGCCGCTGCCGGCCGACGCACGTGATCCCGATATCGTTCACGCCCATCGGGTGGCCCGCCGGCCGCAGTCCCGTGATCACGCGCCGGCCAGGCCGGCTCGCGGCCGGTAGCGCGTCATGTCGCTTATCCCCCTGGTCCTGCTGACCAGCCGAGCCGGAGCCCTGGACGGCCTGCTGCCGTGCCAGCGCGAGGACCCGGAGCTGTGGTTCTCGGAGCAGCCCGCCGACCTGGAGCAGGCCAAGACACACTGCCGCGGCTGCCCGGTGCGCGGGTTCTGCCTGTCCGGCGCGGTCGAGCGCCGCGAGCCCTTCGGGGTCTGGGGGGGTGAGATCTTCGACCGCGGCACGGTCACGGCGCATAAGAAGGCGCGCGGCCGCCCGCGGGTCACGGTCGCGTGCGGAGCCTGACTACCCGGCGGGGTGACGGGCCGGCATGCCGAGCAGGACGGGAGCCGCGGCGGGCGCCGCGCTCACCGGGGCAGCGCTTGCAGGGGCAGCGCTGACCGGAGCGGTGCTCGGCGGGGCAGTGCTCGGCGGGACGGCACTCGGCGGGGCGGTGCTCGCCGAGGTGGGAGGCGCCGCGGCGGCGGCGGCTTCCCAGGCGTCGCCGGCCCGGGTGCGGCGGACGGACAGCGGGACGGCGTCGGACAGCAGGTAGTGCGGGGCGCCGCGGGTGACGGTCACGATGACGACGTCGCCGGGGCGCGGTGCGGCCTGGTCCGGGGCGGTCCGGTCCGGCGTGAAGTGCACTAGGCGGTTGTCCCGGGCCCGGCCGGACATCCGGTGGGTGGCGGCGTCCTTGCGACCCTCGCCCTCGGCCACCAGTACCTCGACGGTCGTCCCGGCTAGCTTCTGGTTCTCCGCGTAGGTGGTCTCCTCGACCAGCGCGGTGAGCCGCTCGTAGCGCTCCTGCACGACCCGGGCGGGCACCTGATCGTCCATGGTGGCCGCGGGGGTGCCCGGGCGGATGGAGTAGCGGAAGGTGAACGCGCCGGCGAACCTGGCCCGGCGGACCAGGTCCAGGGTGTCCGTGAAGTCCGCCTCGGTCTCGCCGGGGAAGCCGACGATGATGTCGGTGGTGATGGCGGCGTCCGGGATGCTGGCCCGGACCCGGTCCAGGATGGCCAGGTAGCGGTCCCGGCGGTAGGCCCGGCGCATGGCCTTCAGAATCCGGTCGGAGCCCGACTGCAGCGGCATGTGCAGGCTGGGCATGACGTTCGGGGTCTGGGCCATGGCGTCGATGACGTCGTCAGTGAAGTCCCTGGGGTGGGGGGAGGTGAAGCGGACGCGTTCCAGGCCCTCGATCTCACCGCAGCCGCGCAGCAATTTGCCGAACGCGCTGCGATCTCCGAATTCGGCCCCGTAGGAGTTCACGTTCTGGCCGAGCAAGGTGACCTCGAGCACTCCGTCGGCGACCAGCGCGCGGATCTCGCCCAGGATGTCGCCGGGACGGCGGTCCTTCTCCTTGCCGCGCAGGCTGGGCACGATACAGAAGGTGCAGGTGTTGTTGCAGCCGACCGAGATCGCGACCCAGGCCGCGTAGGACGACTGCCGCCGGGCCGGCAGCAGCGAGGGGAAAGTCTCCAGCGTCTCGGCGAACTCGGCCTGCGCCTCGTTCCTGACCCGGGCCCGCTCCAGCAGCGTGGGCAGCGAGGCCATGTTGTGCGTGCCGTAGACGACGTCGACCCAGGGCGCGCGCTGCGTGATCCGGGTGCGCTCCATCTGGGCCAGGCAGCCGCCCACCGCGATCTGCATGCCCTTCTTCTTCTGCGGCAGCAGGTGCCCCAGGTTGCCGTACAGCCGGTCGGCCGCGTTCTCCCTGACCGCGCAGGTGTTGAACACCACCACGTCGGGGGTCTCGCCGTCGGCGGCGGGCTGGTACCCCGCCTCGTCGAGCAGGCCGGCCAGGCGCTCGGAATCGTGCGCGTTCATCTGGCACCCGTAGGTGCGGATCTGGTAGGTACGGCCGCCTGCAGTCACACGACCAGGATAGGCGCGGACCCTGGCAGGCGGGACGCGGCCACCAGATGGACCGGCACAGCGCGATCGATTGCAGACACGTAAAATCCGGTAGCAGAGTGCCCGGTGATCTCTGTGGCCGAATCCGGCATGATGTCTGTATGCGAATGGCTACAGAAACGGCACCTTATGGCGAATGGCACTCCCCCATCGACGGTGCCGACGTGGCACGCAAACAGGTCGGCCTGGCGTTCCCGGTCATCGACGCCGCCGGGGTGTGGTGGCAGGAGTCGCGGCCGGAGGAGGGCGGGCGGATAGCCGTCGTGCGCCAGGGGCCAGACGGCACTGGGACTAAGCATGACCTGCTGCCGATGCCGTGGAACGCCCGGACCCGGGTACACGAGTACGGCGGGAAGTCATACCTGCCGCTACCGGACGGATTCGTCTTCGCTAACTTCGACGATCAGCGGCTGTACCGCTGCCTTGCGTCAGAGACCCCGGCCCCGGTAGCACTGACCCCGACACCGCAGGGGGAGGCCGCCGACCGGTTCGCCGACTTTGTCCTGCCCCCGGACGGGGACGAGCTGTGGTGCGTCATGGAGCGGCATGGGGCTGACGGCCGGATCACCCGCGCGATCGTGGCGGTCCCGCTGGACGGCTCCGGAGCGGACGATCCCGCCGCGATCCGGGTCCTGGTCAGCGGCTCGGATTTCTACGCCTACCCGGCGCCGTCGCCGGACGGCACCCGGCTGGCCTGGATCTGCTGGGATCACCCGCTAATGCCCTGGGACGGCACCGAACTGCGGGTTGCGGCGCTCGATGGCGGCGGGCCGGTCAGCGACAAGAGCCAGCAGCAGCTGATCATGGGCTGCGACACCGAGTCGGTGCTGGCCCCGGTCTGGCGGGACGACCGTAGCTTGTACGTGATCTCCGACCGTTCCGGTTGGTGGAACCTCTACGTGGCCGACCTGCTGGCGTTCCCGCGGGCGCTGTGCCCGCGGGAGGAGGAGTTCACCAGCCCGCTGTGGCAGCTGGGCCTGAGCCCGTACGCGGTGCTCGGCGACGGCCGCCTCGCCGTCGCCTACGGCACCGGCGAGACCCGGCTGGGCGTGCTCGACCCGGACAGCGGCCGCCTGACCGACTTGGACCTGCCCTACCAGGTATTTGTCTCCGGCGTGTCCGCGGCGGGCCAGACCGTCGCCACCATCGCGGGCGGGCCGGCCGTGCCGACGACCGTGATCGGCGTCGAGGTCCCCTCCGCGGGAGGACTCGGGGGGGATCAGGGTTTCGTCCCCCCCGGAGGCACAGCGGGCGGGAACGCGCGGGTCCGCGAGCTGAGCCGCAGCGCCGGCTCGCTGCCGGATCCGGCTTACCTGCCGGTGCCGCGGGCGGCCCGGCTGACCGGGCCTTCGGGTTCGGTCGTGCACGCGTTCGTCTACCCGCCGGCCAACCCGGCCTTCCGGGGTCCGGAGGGCGAGCGGCCGCCGTACATCGTCTGGGTGCACGGCGGTCCGACTTCGCAGGTCGTCCCGCGGCTGGACCTGGAGAAGGCCTTCTTCACCAGCCGCGGCATCGGCATCATCGACGTGAACTACGGCGGGTCGAGCGGGTACGGCCGGGCCTACCGCGAGCGGCTGCGCGGCCAGTGGGGGATCGTGGACGTGGCCGACGCGATGACGGCCGCGCTGGCCCTGGCCGAGTCGGGCGAGGCGGACGGCAAGCGGCTCGGCATCCGCGGCGGTTCGGCGGGCGGCTGGACCGCGCTGGCCGCGGTGACGTCGGGCATCGGGGTGCTCGGCGGGCCGAACGGGGGTGTCTTCGCCGCGGTGGCGTCGTACTTCGGCGTGGCCGACCTGCGGGGGTTCGCGGAGCACACGCACGACTTCGAGTCGCGCTACCTGGACGGGCTGATCGGGCCGCTGCCGGAGTGCGACGCGCTGTACACCGAGCGGGCTCCGGTCGGGCACGTGAACGACGCCACCTGCCCGGTGCTGCTGCTGCAGGGGCTCGACGATCCGGTCGTGCCGCCCGCGCAGTCCGAGTCGATCGCGGCGGACCTGGCC
>WNGJ01008967.1_pt1 | contig 10652 bp, 12 predicted proteins | sample 5400611 | NCBI WGS metagenome assembly WNGJ01 (sample SAMN13153375, study PRJNA577476) | soil metagenome | isolation source: 40 cm soil or saprolite under Garry oak tree replicate 1 | place: USA:California | collected 2016-06-15
ACATCCAGAACTACATGGGCACGACCGGCGCGCAATTCATGTCCTACGACCGCTACGGCAAGACCAGCCAGAAAGGCGCCTTCGGCAGCTCCTTCATCGTCGCGGGCTCCGCGCTCAAGACGAGCGATCTCGGCGGCTTCGCCAATGCCCGCCTCGATTTGTTCGGGCCCGACCTCGCCGCCTTCATGAAACGCGCCGCGCGCGGATTGACCCGCATCGGGGCGTTCGGCGAGGAATTGCCGAACATCGAGAACCGCATCGAGCTCGCGAGCGACAAGGACGAGTTCGGCATGCCGCTCGCGAAGATCATCCACAACTACGACCAGGACGCGGTCGCGCTGTGGAACGCCAATTTCGAGGAGGGTCTCAAGATCGCCAAGGCGACGGGCGCCAAGGAGGTCTGGTCGGCGCGCGGCAACATGCCGACCATCCACCTGATGGGCGGAACCATCATGGGCGCGAACGCGGGCGACCCGGTCACCAACAGCTACGGCCAGACCCACGAGATTCCCAACCTCTACGTCGCGGGGCCGGGCATCTTCGCGACCGCAGGTGCGTCGAATCCGACCTACACGATCCTGGCGCTGTCGCTGCGCGGCGCCGAGCAGTTGGCGGCGGACTGGAGCACGGTGGCCGGGTGAAACCGCGAGATGGGCAACGGCGGCTTCGCCGTCGCCCACAATGATGCGAACTTCGGAATCGGGACGCTAGCTCGCTTTGAGGCGCGGCAACAATTTGAGCGCGTTCTCGCGCTCGATGGCGCGCTGATCGGCGGCTGCGAAGCCCCAGTCCGCGATGCCCCGGTTGACCTCCGCGCCGTTGCGGAAGGGATAGTCGGTGCCGTAGAGCACCTGCGAGATCGACACCATTTTGAGCAGCGCCGCGATCTGCCCCGGCGTGTTGCCCTGCGCCAGCTCGTAATAGAATTTCCTGAACTCGGGCAGCGGACCCTCGGGCAGGTTCGTCTGCTTGCGCTCTTCGGCGAGGCGGATGAAGCGGCCGGTCAGGAACGGCAGCGTGCCGCCGCTGTGGGAGAAGATCCAGCGGATGTCCGGAAACTTCATGGCGGTGCCGCTGAACACGAGGTGCGCGATGGTGCGCGTGGAATCGGTCGCGTATTCGATCGATGCCGACGGGATGCCCGGAACGAGGCCGCGGCAGCAATCGGGCGTGGTCGGGTGGACATAGACCACGGCCTTGCGCCGATTAAGCTCCTCGTAGACCGGGGCGAACGAAGGATCACCGAGATACTTGTTCTGGTAACTGGTCAACAGGCCGATGCCGTCGGCGTTGAGCGTGTCGAAGGCGTATTCGATCTCTCTGAGGCTGCCTTGTGCGTCGGGCGGCGCGATGACGGCGAACAGGCCGAAGCGGCCGGGATGGTCCCGCACCATCTTGGCGCCGTACTCGTTGAGCTGGCGCGCAAGGCCGCGCGCCTCCTCGACGTTGTTTCCGTACCAGATCCCGGGCTGGACGATCGAGAGGATCGCGGTCGCAATGCCGCTCTTGTCCATGTCCTCGAGCGAGGATGCGGGCGACCATTTCGGCGTCGGGGCCGCGCGCCGGCCCGGGGCCATCATGGCGTCGACGTGAAACTGCGGAACGAAGTGATGATGCACGTCGATCCGCGTCTTGGCGGCGGGGACCTGCGCGCTTGCAGGCGCCATGCGGCCGATCGCCGGGATTGCCCCCACGCCCAGCGCGGCCACGCTTGCGGCCAAGAACTTTCGCCGCGCGGGATTCGCGCGCGACGGCTGGCAGCATAGGCAGGTGCGGAAAAACTTAGCTGCGGAATTGGCGCTCATCCCTTCCTCGCGATTTTGTTGTGGTGCGAGCTTAGCGTTGGTTCCAGCCCTGTTCCAGGCTCAGACGCCGCGCATCAGCCGATCTCGGGCGAGCCCCATGAGTCGCCGCAAACTCGCGATCGCCCACATGGCGGACGAGCGATTCGCGCAGGCGCTGACAAGCGATCCACCTGGTGTGACTCCGCCACGCCGACGCATCGCCGCGATCCGACGCGTGCGCGCGGTTCAGCCCGCGGAGTCAAGCCGACAGTGAGCCGCACGGGGCGACGCTAGGAGTTTCTAAACCTCTGCTCTGCAGAATCTACTTGACTCCGGGGGCGTGGGCCTTATGTGGGGGCAGGCCGCTGTGATCTGTCCCCTGCGTGCGGGCTGATCGGGCGGCATTCGCTTGCCTGACGCCGCTTGTCGGCACTCGGGTTGGATCACTCGGTTGGGGAGGACGAACATGCGCCAGAACGCCCTCTTGCGATCGGCGAAGGGCTTGGCAACTCCAGGCACCGCCCGGAAGAACGTCGCTCACGTCGCCGTGGTCAAGGCTCCCTCCGCCGAGGGGCGCGAAGGCCATTTCGCCGTTCGCAACGGCGTGCGCTGCGCCGGCGTGCACCTGATCGTCGATCTACATGGGGCCGAGGGTCTCGACGACACCGATCTGATCGAGGCGACGTTGCGCCACTGTGTGGACGCGGCGCAGGCGACGCTGCTGCACATCCACCTGCACCATTTCCACCCGAACGGCGTGTCCGGAGTGGCGGTGTTGGCCGAGAGCCATATTTCGATCCACACGTGGCCCGACTCGCGCTATGCCGCGCTCGACTTGTTCATGTGCGGCAAGGCGACTCCCGACGCCTGCATCCCCGTGCTGCGCAAGGCCTTCAAGGCCAAGCGCGTCGAAGTCAGCGAACTCTTGCGCGGGCAGGACACCTAATCAGAGACTGACGGCGGCGGACGAATCGGCGGTTTCGTTCCGTCCTCTGTCGTCCGCTAGTGTGGTGGATTTGAAGTTCCTACCATTGTAGCCGCAAGCTCGCATAGGAACTTCAAATCCAAAACCACACTAGAACTATAAATTTGCTAGTGTCCCCTTGATTCCGAAGTTCGCATCAAAGGGTGCCGCAAGGTCTTGCGAACTTCGGAATCGGCGCCGTCATCTGACGTCCGAGCATGGCCGAGAAACGCCGGATTCCCGAGACGCTGTTCGATGACATCGGCATCCGCATGACCTACGAGGTCGAACGGGTGATCTACGAGCTGCAGACCGAGCACCAGCATCTCGTGCTGTTCGAGCACCCGTTCTTCGGCAAGATGCTGATGCTCGACGGCGCGACCCAGGTCACCAGCGCCGATGAGTTCGTCTACCACGAGATGATGGCTCACGTGCCGATCTTGGCGCACGGGCATGCGAAGGAGGTGCTGATCGTCGGCGGCGGCGACTGCGGCGTCGCAGAGGAGGTGCTCAAGCACAAGTCGGTTAAGCGCCTCACTCAGGTCGAGATCGACGCCTCGGTGGTCGAGTTCTCCAAGCAGCACTTCCCGGAATTCACCAAGCCGGTATTCGCGGACGACCGCTTCGATCTCGTCATCGCCGATGGCATGAAATACGTGGCCAAGACCGACCGGCGCTTCGACGTCATCATCGTCGACTCGACCGACCCGCAGGGGCCCGGCAAGGTGCTGTTCAGCCAAAAATTCTACACCGCCTGCAGCCGCTGCATGACCAAGGGCGCAGTGATGGTCACGCAGAGGGGCGTCCCGATCTTCCAATCGAATGAACTCACCGTGGCCATCGCCGGCTTTCGAAAGTTGTTCGCCGACGGCTATTGCTACGTCGCGGCGATCCCCACCTATGTGGGCGGCCACCTCGCCATCGGCTGGGCCACCGACAACGTCAAATTGCGCCACGCCTCGGTCAAGACCATTGCCGATCGCTACGACAAAGCCGGCCGCTTCCCCACCAGGTACTGGACGCCCGAGGTACACGTGGCGGCGTTCGCGCTGCCCCGTTTCATCGCCGAGAAGGTGGCGACAGGAGCCCGGCGGTGATCGGCCGCGGCGCCGGACACCGACGCGGACGGAAAAACTCAGCGGGCAGCCGTCTCCTTCGCGACGTCGAAGTTGAGCTCGATCAGCACGTTGTTAGGATCGGTAACGAAAATCTGTCGGCGCGAGCTGTTCGGAACTTCGTTGACGCGAAACGGCACGCCTTTGCGCGTGAGGTGCTGCTTGATGGCGTCGAAGCCGCGGCTGCCAAAGGCGATGTGGTCGATGACGCCCGAATCCGGCCGCTGCGGCTTGTCGGTGGGCGAAATGTCGTTGAGATGCAGCACTGGATGGCCTTCGCTGTAAAGCCAGGCGCCGGGAAAGTCGAATGGCGGCCTCGGCCCGTTCACCAAACCGAGCACCTCCTCGTAGAAGCGCACGGTATCGCGCAGGTTGCGGGTCGAGACGTTGTAGTGGTCGAGCACACCGACGCTCATGCTCATCGAACTTCTCCTCCTAGGCTTTCTCTTGCTCGCTTCTCTTGCTGGCGTCTCTTGGAGCCAAGCTCGCGTCGATCAGATTAGCGTGAAAAGCGGCTCGTGACGAGCCGTTGCTGCAATGGGGCGCGAGGTCGCGACGCACGGCGAAGAAGCGGCTCTGAAATTTCGAGCGCGGACGCCGCCCGTGCAGGGCCAAACTGGGCGGCGCAAGGGCCGCCCAGTTTGCTTAACGCCACGCGGGAGGAACGAAGATCAAGCTCAGCGTGGGACCGACCCGTAAAGGCGAACCACGCCGTGGCCCCCCTCATGCCCCTGACCCGGTTGATTCGTCAATGACGGTCTGCGGTCGGGCGACCATTCCTCAGGGCAGAAGCGTTGCAGCGCTGCAAACCGTCCAGGCGGCTTCGCCCGGCGCCGATGCAGCGCGGCTACGGCCTAGAACACCGCAAGATATTTCAGCAGCGAAATTACGCCGATAATGATCACGATCACGCGCACGATCTGTTTGGCGCGGCCGTCGATCGGCAGCATGTTGACGAGATAGAGCACCAGGATGACGACAAGGAAGGTGATGATCACGCCAATGAGGACGTCCATGCGCGCTCCCCTTTCGAAATGAAGACTTTGAGCTGAATCGGCCTAGAAGCCAACCATACTGGGTTTGGGGCGCGCTGGCACCTGGGGTCGGACCACAAACGACGCGGATCAACACCGCTGGCCGAGATGCGTCCCGGCTGACCGGATATGGATCGCGGGTGGGGTCAATCGGTCGGCGGCGGCTTGCCGCGATGCGCACGTTTTATGATTTGCGACGCGGCTTTCGCGGCCGCAGCCCTTCCTGCGGCAGCACGCCCATGCGCGCGGCGACCTCCGGCGGTACGCGGTAATCGCGCAGCACGTAGCGCATGTCCCGCAACCCGCAGGCCTCGCGCTGCACGACGAAATGCCACAGCGCGACGCTTGCCTCCGCGACCAGCGATGCGCGCAATTGGCGATCTTCGGCAGCGGATGTCGCGCGCGAATGGCCGGCGTCGAACTCGGCCAACGCAGCGAGCGTTGCTTCAAGCGCGCGTCCGAGCCGGCCGAGCGCCGACGCCTTCTCCCGGCCGAATTCGTCCGCGAGCGCATCTGCGGGTGAATGCTTCGTTCTGCGCTGGGGCATCGCTCGGTCCGCTCGCGTTGAAACACCATGATCCACCGACGGTCATCGACCTGTCGAGCCCAATTCCGGTCGGGCCGCTTGATGCACTTGCGGGTATCGGCTCATATAGTCGCCGCCGCCGCTGCAGCATGTGCGCGCCGCGATCCACGGGAGGAACAACAATGACGAGGGCAACTTTCATCACGACGCTGGCTGCGCTCGCGATCATCACGGACGCGGGCGGCGTCGCCTGGTCGCAAGAGACCTTGAAGGTCGCGATCCCGCAGCGCGGCGCCTGGGACGCGGGCGTCGCCGAGCTCGGCCAGCGCGGCGGCATTTTCAAGAAGCACGGGCTCGATCTCGAAATCCTTTACGTCCAGGCCGGCCCGGAATCGATCCAGGCGGTGATCGGCGGCAGCATGGATATCGCGACCGCTGCCGGCGTGTCGGCCGCGGTCGGCACCTTTGCCAAGGGCGCGCCGATCCGCATCATCGGCAGCGAAATGATCGGCGCGCCCGATCTCTATTGGTACGTGCCGGCCAACTCGCCGATTCGGAAGGTCGAGGATTTCAACGGCAAGACCGTCGCGTTCTCCCTGACCGGCTCGTCGAGCCATGCCGCGGTGCTCGCGCTCATCGCGCAATACAAGCTCACCGCCAAGCCGACATCGACCGGCAATATCGCGGCGACCATCACCCAGACCATGACCGGGCAGGTGGACGTCGGCTTCGGCGCGGCGCCATTCGGACTTGATCTTGTCGAGGACGGCAAAATCCGGATCATCGCCAGCGGCAACGACGTGGCCTCGCTACGCACCCGCACGGTGCGCGTCAATCTGACCAGCGTGAACGTGCTGCAGAACCGCCGCGACGCGATCGTCCGTTTCAATCGCGCCTATCAGGAGACGGTCGCATGGATGTATTCCGATCCGGCCGCGCTCAAGCACTACGCGGAGTATTCCAATCTGCCGGAGAAGATCGTGCTGCGGGTGCGCGAACTCATCCCCAAGGAAAGCATGGCCACCGAACGCGTCGAGGGGATCGAGCAGATCATGGCCGACGCGGTGGCGGGGAAGTTCATTCCCGCACCCTTGACGGGCGAGCAGGTGAAGGAGCTGCTGCAGATTCCAAATTGAACGAGCGTCGGCGCAGGCGTCGTTCAGCGCGCATGACGGGTTCGCAACGCCAAGACAAAAGCGCGGCGCCGAAGCGCCGCGCTCGGCCGCAAAACCAGGCGCCGATCAGGCGAGCACTTTGTATTTCTTGAACCAGGCGATCATTTGGTTCCAGGCGTCCTCGGCCGCGTCCTTGCGGTAGCTGGCGCGATAGTCGGCGTGGAAGCCGTGCGGTGCGCCGGCATAGATCTTGATCTCGAAGGTCTTTCCCGCGCCTTGAAGCGCCGACTTCATCGCGTCGACCTGGGTGAGCGGAATGCCCTGATCGGCCTCGCCGTAGAGGCCGAGCACCGGCGCCTTCATCTCCGGTGCCAGCTCGGTCGGGCTCTTCGGCCAGAGCGATTTTTGCGCGGGCGGATCGACCACGGTGCCATAGAATGCGACGGCCGCCTTGAGGTCCTTGTTGTGGGCCGCGTATTCCCACACCGTTCGTCCACCGCGGCAGAAGCCCATGATGCCGAGGCGGTTGGTGTCGCCACCCTGCGACTTCGCCCACGCCACGGTGGCGTCGAGGTCGGAGAGGAGCTCGGCGTCCGGCTTGGTGTTGACGATCGGCATGAGTGGCGGGATCTCGGTGATCTTGGTGAGGTCGACCCCTTTGCGGAAATAATAGTCGGGTGCGAGGGCGAAAGCTCCGAGCTTGCCGAGGCGCCGCGTGACGTCCTTGATGTACTCGTGCAGCCCAAAGATCTCCATCGCCACCAGGATGACGGGCGGGTTCTGTACGTTCGCCGGCTTGGCGTAATAGACCGGCATCTCGCCGTCCGAGACCTTGACCTTGGCTTCGCCGACGGCGAGCCCGGTGGTGTCGGTGTGGATCGCGTCGGCGCGGACCGGTCCGGCGGCGAGCGTGTAACCGGCGGCGGCCGCAGCCGAGGCCGTCAGGAAGAAGCCGCGGCGCGACAGCGGATCAACCTGGTGTACGAGTCCCTCGACATCGGGCATGAGCTTGGGTTGAGCAGGCATACGAAACCTCCCTGTTTGTGGCGTGGGGGATCCTCGCTGCGGATCGGTGATACGCCGAGCATGTGACAGCTTGTCAACGCTCGCAGCGGCGTTTTATTCCAGCAGCGGCAGCTCCTTCATGATCGCATCGATGACGCGGCGTCGATCGGCTCGCTGTCGGTGGCAAAAACCGCGGCGATGTGGCCGCCGCGGCCGGTAAGATATTTGTGAAGGTTCCAGCGCCGCGTCTCCAGCGGGCGCTCGCTGGCGGCCAATTTGTAGACGCATGCGGGTTCGGGCCCTTCATCGGATGCACAGATCGAACGGGGCGGGCGTTTCCGGCGCGTCGAGCCGAATTACCTCTTCGTTCATCGTTGATTACGCGTAGGAATTCCCAAGGAGCGCGGGCCATCCGAGCACAATCCTGCGGCCGAGTCGATGGCCGAAGGCGGCGGCCAAGCCGTTGCCGTCGCGTTGCCGATCAAGCGAGGAACCGGTGCTTGATTGCGGCGTTGTTCGCTTGCCTCCTAGCGGCCCAAGGAGGGGAGACATATGTAGTTTGGATCAGCCTTGAGTCGTCGGGGGTCTCGCGCTGATGAAACGTCTCTCTTTCTGCAAGGTGATGACATGGCGACAGTGCGGAAAAGTCGGGACGATGTCCGACAAACGACCGCTGCCATGAGTCTGGCGGCTTCGCTGAGGAGCGTTCCGGCTTTTCACAGCAAAAGGAGTCCCTTCGATGTGTGACTACAGCCTACACCATGTCGCGACCCGGCCTGCCAGGATCGAGGACAAGCTGGTGGCGACCAAATTCCCCAATTCCATCACACGTGGTTTCGCGGCAGCCGGCGAGCCCCATGTTGCGGTCTGCCTGCTGCCCGGCACCGAGATCGCGTTCGACGAGAATGTCGAATGCGAGCCATCGTTCGGCATCGGCATTCTGCCGAACAAGAAGATAGGGCAGCGGCTCGCACGCTTCCGGCAAATCAACATGGACAACGCCGTGACCCATCACGATGCGTTGGAATTTCCGGACGGGCAGGTGGTGCTGGTCACGCGCCTGTGCGAGGGTCAGCGCGCGACCGTGTTGCAGTTGCCGGCCGGCACGCGTCCTGCGACCGCGGAGCAGGCAGAGCCGCAGGCTCGCGAGCTTTCGCCGTCGCTCTGACCGGCCGAGCGCGCCTGCGAGAGAGGTGACCGCTCCCGCCCCCGGCGGTAGCGGAGACTAAGAATTGCGCACCGATTTCGGATCGACCATCGGCGCGGACCTAGAACCGCAGGCCTAACCCCCAAATGCAGAGCCACCGGCGCGCGGCCGGTGGCTCTTCTCTCATGGTGTCGCGTGCGGAGGGTGCAGACTATTGGTCGGGGAACGTGACCAGCGTCTCGAACTTGTAACCGCACGCTTCGCATTCCCAGAGATGCCGCACGCGGTGCCGGTCCAGATACTCGGACCATTCCGGCAGGAAGATCGTCTCCCCGCACTGGGCACAGTGATTCAGCAGTCTGGCCTGAGCGTATTTCCGGGGGCTCGCGGTTCGGAGCTCCATGACGCTTCCTCCGCCGTGCTCCCCCCTCCCTGAGGGCGGGCATCCTAGCGCAATTGCCGCAGTGATGAAGCAGGAGCGCTGACCTAACACGGCGCTTTCTGAACGCGGCGGGTCGAACGCGGTCTCGCACCTCGTGTGCAGCGCGCTCGCCGCGTTGTGAGCGGTAATCGGCGCGACATCTCGACCTGGCGCGCGCGGAATGCGGAACGGCATGGCAGTTCGCGGGTTTAATCGACGAGCGCTGGGATGGGCGATGCTCGCAGGAGGCGGGGCCATGCCCGCAGCGCACTATGTGCACCCAGAGTTCGGTTTGTTGTGTCCCACGCCGCGCTTGCGCCGCAAGCTGCGGAGCGTTTTCGCCTGCATGATCCTTGCATTGATCGGCGGCGCCGTGCTCCGCGCGGCCAATACTCCGCCGAGCGCCAATTCTTCGAGCGTCATGACGGTCGCGGGCCGCGAGGACAGCGCCGCGGCAAGCCCGGACGCAGGTCAGGCGCCGGCCGCAAGTCTCACCACGCGACCAAGCCTTGCCGCCGACGCTGAGACGGGAGCGCTCAAGAGTGCCTGCGAGCAAGGCAGTTCACTCCATCGCACCTGGGCCTATCTCGACGGCAAATGCGTTGCCGGCAAAGCGCGCAAGCCACGGAAGGTCCGCATCGAAACCGACCGCCCAGCGATTGCTGCAATCGCCATCGGCCGCATTGCCGCGCCGGAGCGCGCGGGCGAACCCGCGTCCTCCGCGGCGAGCGTGCCCACCGGCCCACCGGTGGACGCGCTTAAATCCACGCCGGCCGCGTCCGCCGAGGTGGCGGCCGCGGCGGAGCCGCCCCCGCGGCCGGCCGCAGCGTCCAAGAAGCCGCGGAAAACGGCACGCAGCCACCAGCGCGAGCCGGGGGGAACCGATGCCGTTTGGTGGCGCGAGGTGCGCACCGACGACTGGGGTGCGCGGGGTCATGGCGAGCGCGACTATGGCCGTGGCGGGTACGCGCGCGAGGGTGCCGTCGGCTCGAGTTATAGTTATAGTGAGCGTGATTATGGGCGTGGCGGATATGCGCGTGAGGGCGCTTTCGGCTTCTTCCGGTGAGGCCGCTCGTCCGCAGCCGTCTTCCTATGTTCGGCGCAGTCGCTATAGTGCCCTGGTGCGACGCACAAACAGGGAGACCGACATGCCTGAAATCTACGTCCACGCCGTCAAGGGCCGCTCGCTCGATCAGAAGCGCGCGCTGATCAAGGACATCACCGATGCGGTGGTGAAGAATTTCTCCGTTCCGGCCGAAGCGGTGATGGTGGAAATCGTGGAATCGGAACCAACCGCCAAGGCCAAGGGCGGCGTTCTCTTCAGCGAAATGCGCCGGTGAGCCGGCGGCGGTCCGCGTGCAGGCGTTTCGCCCGGTAGCGTCCGGGCGAAACTTTTTTGAACGAGCGATTTGGCATGAGCGATCTTAACGGCAAGGCTGCGCTGGTGACGGGTGCGGCCTCGGGCATCGGGCTGGCGACGGTCGAATTGTTCGCCCGGCGCGGCGCCAAGGTCGCGCTCAATTACTTGCCCGACGATGCCC
>WNGJ01008969.1_pt1 | contig 10651 bp, 8 predicted proteins | sample 5400611 | NCBI WGS metagenome assembly WNGJ01 (sample SAMN13153375, study PRJNA577476) | soil metagenome | isolation source: 40 cm soil or saprolite under Garry oak tree replicate 1 | place: USA:California | collected 2016-06-15
AGCATGTCTACCGTCAACCGCGCATCCAAATGGGCGTCGATCAGCTCCAGCACCCGGCGCCTGGCCACGCTCGAGAGTCCTCCCCGCACGCGGAGCGGCCGTGCCCGCTCCACGCCCGCGTACCTGACGAGGAGGTGACCGAGCGCGGTCGTCACCGCCTCGACGACCGCCAGTCCGCCGGGATTCCGGCTGTCCGCCTCGTCCCGGAGCGTCAGCATCAGCCGGGCGATCTGCGGTGCCGCCACCCCGAAAGTGCGTCGCAAGCGCACCGGCGGGACGTCATCTGCGGGGGGCCCTCCCATCAGCCGACCGAGGTGCAGCGTGTCGATCGCCACACGGAGATACCGCAGGGCGCTGTTGAGCCGCATCGTGAGCGGGTCCGAGCCCGGACTCACCCAGACGCTCAACGGGGGGATCGTGAATTGCCGGAAGCCGGTGGCTCCCTTCACCTCGAGCGTCAGCGGCTTCGTGTCGACGTTGAGCGACAGGTAATGCCGATCCCCTACGACGTCGTCGACGGCCGCGACGTCGTTCTTGCCGGCTTCCAGGAGGACGCCGGGCCAATCGAGGGACTGGCTCGTGATCATCCCGGGCATGCTGTCGCGTCGCGTCACGCGACCACCGGCGACGATGGACCGCAATAGGACGCTCTGAGTGGTCGGCCGGGGAGGATCGGCCGTCGCGGACGTAGTCAGTGAGGCGTTCATCTTCAAGGAACCGATCACGCCTGGCTCTCGCAAAAATCCGACGGTTGGACGACACGCTCGTGCGCGCCGCGACTCGCACGAATCCCGCACCTCTAGGGGAACGCCACGCGGTTCCCGGTGATCCGCAACCGGCCACGTTCTTGCAAGATCCGGACAAACCGGGTCAGGGACGTTCAAAATTGCGCGCTCGTCCCGATCAAGACCGTGGCGTGGGCCGGCCCTAGTTTGATCCCCTCACAGCCACACGGAGACACACATGTTGACGCGCAAGACTCGACTCGTCCTGGCCACGCTCACCGGAGTATTGATGGCGACGGCCTGCGGCAGCAACGGCTACGGCACCGCCGCGCCCCCCCCGCCCCCGCCCCCGCCCCCACCCCCGGGCAACACGGTAGCCGCCACGCCGTCGCTGACGTTCACGCCAGCGACGCTGACCGTGAACGTTGGCGACGCCGTGACGTTCGCCTTTGGCTCGGTGCCGCACAACGTGTTTTTTACGCAGCAGGCGGGCGCCCCGGCCGACATCGCCGGCAGCAACGCGAATGTGTCGGTCACGAGGACGTTCGCGACGGCCGGCACGTACGCGTACACGTGCCACATTCACCCTTCGATGCAGGCCACGGTCGAAGTGCGCTGATCCGCCCAAGCCGACCTGGCGCGCGCACTACGGCGTGCCAGGCGGCTCGGCGGTAGATTGCCGTATGTGGCCCCGCTGCTCGAGTACGTCGCTCTCCTCCGTGGCATCAATGTCGGCGGCCACAAGCCGGTGGCGATGGCCGAGCTGCGCGACCTGCTGGCGCGGCTGGGGTTCGTCGACGCGCGGAGCCTGCTGCAGACCGGCAATCTCGTATTCCGGGGTGAGGGGCGGACCGGCGGGCGCTTGGAGCGCATGCTCGAGACCGAGGCAGCACAGCGTTTGGGCCTGGAAACCGACTTCTTCGTCCGCACCGCCAAGGAGTGGAAGGCAGTCGTGGCGCGCAATCCTTTCCCCAAGGAAGCCGAGCGCGATCCCGCTCATCTCGTCGTGATGTTTCTGAAGGAGCCCCCCAAGGCCAAGGATGTCGCGGCGCTGCGGGCCGCGATCACGGGCCCAGAGATCGTCCGGGCCGCCGGCATGCACGCCTACATCGCCTACCCGAACGGCATCGGCCGCTCGCGGCTGACGAACACGCTCATCGAGCGCACGCTCGGAACACGGGGCACGGGTCGCAACTGGAACACGGTCCTGAAGCTCGGAGCCCTGCTCCGCTGACCTTCCGCTCGCGGATTGCGGCATTGGCTCGCGCTTGAGTCTTGCGGCGACACGCGACAGCTTATTCGCCCTACCCCGTCCCCGGAGGATGCTGGTGTCACACGAGCTCACGCGGCGCGACTTCGTGACGGCGGCCGGCGCCCTGGCCGGCGCGGCGTTCCTGCCGGCCGCGGCGACGGTCCGGCGGCCCCCGGCCGAAGGCACGGTCGTCCTGTTTCAGGGAGACTCGATCACTGACGGCGGGCGCAATCGCGCCGCGTCCGAGCCGAACCAGCCAGGCGCGCTCGGCACCAGCTACCCGCTGCTCGTGGCCGCGGCGGCGCTCGCGGCGCACCCCGATCGCGCGCTGCGGTTCTACAACCGCGGGGTGAGTGGCAACAAGGTCCCCGATCTGGAGCAGCGCTGGGCCGCCGATACGCTCGAGCTGAAGCCGGACGTGCTCAGCATTCTCGTGGGGGTGAACGATTTCTGGCACAAGTTGGGACGCGGCTATACCGGCACGGTCGAGGATTACGAGCATCAGTACGCCACCCTGCTCGACGAAACGCGCCGCGCGCTGCCCCAAGTGCGATTGATCGTGCTCGAGCCGTTCGTGCTGCGGTGCGGGGCGGTGGACGACCGCTGGTTTCCGGAGTTCGATCAACGGCGCGCGGCGGCGCAGCGCGTCGCGCAGCAGGCGCGCGCCGCATTCGTTCCGTTGCAAAGCGTGTTCGATGACCTGGCGCGCCGCGCGGCGCCGCAGTACTGGGCCGCGGACGGCGTCCACCCCACGCCGGCTGGGCATGCCGTGATCGCGGAGCGGTGGCGTCGCGCCGCGCACCTGTAACGAAAACTTCTCTCCTTACTTATACACGAGGTGTGTGCCCGTATGCGCCTGATCGCCCGCGCGCTCGTCGCGTCGACCTGCAGCGCCTTCCTCCTGGCCGCCGCTCCCTCGCCCGCGGGCGATCTGCACGGCTACTCCGCCGACGCGGCGAAAGTCGAGCGGGAGTGGGAAGCCAAGTTCCGCGCGATCCCGAGCCCCGACTCCTTGCGGGAGTACATGCGGCACCTTGCCGCGCGGCCCCATCACGTCGGCTCGCCGTACGACAAGGCCAACGCCGAGTGGATCCTCGCCAAGTTCAAGAGCTTCGGGCTTGACGCCCAGATCGAGACGTTCGACGTGCTGTTCCCCACGCCGAACGAGCGTGTGGTGGAGCTCGTCGCGCCGACCAAGTTCGTCGCCAAGCTGCAGGAGCCGGCCGTGCCGGGAGATCCGACGTCGAGCCAACAGGCCGAGCAGCTCCCGACGTACAACGCGTACTCGGTGGACGGGGACGTCACCGCACCGCTCGTCTACGTGAACTACGGCGTTCCCGCCGACTACGACCGGCTCGAGCGCCTGGGAATTTCGGTGAAGGGCGCGATCGTGATCGCGCGCTATTTCGGGTCGTGGCGCGGCATCAAGCCCAAGGTCGCAGCCGAGCACGGCGCGGTCGGCTGCCTCATCTACTCGGACCCGCGGGAGGACGGCTACGTCCAGGGCGACGTCTACCCCCGCGGTCCGTGGCGGCCCCGGGACGGCGTGCAGCGCGGCAGCGTGATGGACATGCCGGTGTATCCGGGCGACCCCCTCACGCCCGGGGTGGGGGCGACGAAGGACGCGAAGCGCCTGGCCCTGAGCGAGGCGTCGACGATCACCAAGATTCCCGTCCTGCCGATCTCGTATGGCGACGCGGAGCCGCTGCTGGCCGCGCTCACCGGCCCGATGGCGCCGTCGGAATGGCGCGGTGGGCTCGGCATCACCTACCACGTCGGGCCCGGGCCGGCCAAGGTGCACCTGCGGGTCAAGTCCGACTGGAGCTTGAAGCCGCTGTACGACGTGATCGCGCGCATCCCGGGCGCAACCGCCCCGGACGAGTGGATCATCCGCGGCAACCATCACGACGCCTGGGTGAACGGCGCGCAAGACCCGCTCTCCGGCCAGGTGCCGCTGCTCGAAGAGGCCCGTGCCTACGGCGCGCTGCTGAAGCAGGGGTGGAAGCCGCGCCGGACGATCGTGTATGCCGCCTGGGACGGCGAAGAGCCGGCCTTGCTCGGCTCGACGGAATGGGTCGAAGCGCACGCCGACGAGCTGGCGCACAAGGCCGTCGCCTATCTCAACAGCGACACCAACGGGCGGGGCTACCTCGGCGTGGCAGGCTCTCACACGCTCGAGGAATTCATCAACGACGTGTCCCGGGACATCGAGGACCCGGAGACCAGGCTCACCGTCTGGAAACGGAACCAGCTCAACGACGTCGCGAATGCCCGCAGCCCCGAGGTCCGGGACGAGGCGCGCCACCGCGCCAGTCTCCGCATCGGAGCGCTCGGCTCGGGCTCGGATTACACGCCCTTCCTGCAGCACGCCGGCATCGCCTCGCTCAACCTGGGTTACGGCGGCGAGGACGGCGGCGGCATTTACCACTCGATCTACGACGACTTCAAGTGGTTCACGTCCTTCGACGACACCTCGTTCGTGTACGGCCGCGCCCTCGCCCAGACGATGGGAACCGCCGTCATGCGCCTCGCCGACGCGGAGCTCCTACCGTACGATTTCACCGGGCTCGCCGAGACCGTGGGGCGCTACGCCCGCGAGGTGCAGAAACTGCTCAAGGACAAGCAGGACTCGGTGCGCGAGCAGAATCGCCAGATCGACGAAGGCGTATTCACTGCGACCAACGATCCGCGCGAGCCGCTGGTGCCGCCCAAGAGAGAGGAGATCCCACCCTACCTGAATTTCGCCCCGCTCGACAATGCGGTCGACGCGCTCACGCGCGCCGCCGACCGCTACCAGAAGGCGCTCACCAAGGCGGAAGCGAACAGCGGCGCGGCCCTGACCAAGACCGACCTGAAGGCGTTGAACGCCACGCTGCTGCAGAGCGAGCGCGCGCTCACGCTGGCGGACGGGTTGCCGCGCCGGCCGTGGTATCGCCACCAGATCTACGCGCCCGGCTTCTATACGGGCTATGGCGTGAAAACGCTCCCTGGGGTGCGCGAAGCGATCGAGCAGAAGAATTGGCGGGAAGCGGACGATCAAGTCCCGCGACTCGCTCGGACGCTCGGCGCCGAGACGGACGTCATCAACCGGGCGGCGGAGCAGCTGGAGAAGCTCACGCCGTGAAGCGGTGCCATTGACTGGCGCGCGCCTGGCTGTCTAAAATGCGGCGGGGTTCCAACCCCGGGAGGCTCGTATGAAGCATTTGGCCCGCGCGGCCGCGCTCGCCGCCGTCCTGCTCGCTCCCACCGCAGCACTGTCCGCGCAGCGGGAGCTGCCGTACACCTACCAGGGTACGGTGCACGCCGTGAAGGCGGGAGCCGTGGACATCATCACCGGCGTCGGGGAGGCGCTGCGGCTGGTGCACATGCGCACGCAGGCCGCGACCGCCGTGTTCGGTGAAGGCGCGGCCATCCGGTTGGGCGATCTGCAGCCCGGCGACGTGGTACGCGCCGATTGCCGCATGACCGCCACCGGCCTCGTGGTCGATCGGATCGAGCTGAAGAGGCGCGCGCCGTGACGCCGGGGCGCGCCGGCGCGGCCGTGGCGCTCGTCCTGCTCGCGGCCGGTTGCGAGCGGGCGCTCAAGCCCGGCGATCCGCTGCGCGGCCTGAACCGCGCGGAGCGGGATCGCTTCGCGCAGGGGAAGGTCATCTTCGACAGCAACTTCACCCCGGAGACGGGGCTCGGCCCGCTGTTCAACTCGACCGGCTGCGGTGAGTGCCATGAGGATCCGGCGAAGGGCGGTACCGGCGACGAAGTCGAGGTGCACGCGACTGCGTTCAAGAACCGCGTGTGCGATCCCCTGGTCGAGGAAGGGGGGTTCGTCATCCAGCAGCACACTACGCCGGCGCTGAAGCAGGCCCTGGGGATCGATTCGGAGCCGTTCCCCCCTTCGGCCACGGCGCGGGCCCGACGCACGACCCCCGTCGTATTCGGGCGGGGCCTGCTGGACGCGGTACCCGAGTCCGTCATCCTTGCCTACGCCGATCCCGACGACAAGAACCACGACGGCATCTCGGGCCGGCCCAACCGCTTTACTGACGGCCGGATCGGCCGCTTCGGCCGCAAGGGTTTCGTGCCCGCGCTCGACGAGTTCAACGCCGGTGCCTTTTCGGCCGAGATGGGTGTGACCAACCCGGCGGTGCGCACCGAGGAGACGATCGGCGGCAAGCCGATCCCCGCGGGCGTCGACCCGGTCGCCGATCCCGAGATCAATCAGGCCCAGCTCGACCTCACCAACGCGTTCGTCCGCCTGCTGGCGGTTCCTACGCCGCTCAAGCTGGACCGGAACGGCCGGCGGGGCCGCGAGCTGTTCTCGCAGATCGGGTGCACGGCCTGCCACATCCCGACTTTGCGCACCGGCGACAGCCCCATTGCGGCGCTGCGCAACAAGGAATTCTTCGCCTACACCGACCTGCTGCTGCACGATATGGGGCCCGAGCTCGCCGACATCTGCCTCGGCCTCGCCACCCCGTCGGAGTTCCGCACCGAGCCGCTGATCGACCTGCGGGATGCCAAGGCGTTCCTGCACGACGGCCGGGACACCACGCTCGAGCAGGCCGTCCTGTCGCATGGCGGCGAAGCCTCCGGGGCCCGGGACCGCTTCAAAGCCCTCCCTGCCGCCGATCGAGCTGGCCTGATCGCCTTCCTGAAATCGCTGTAAGCGTCTGCCACCCCCGCCGCGGCAAACCGGGGACTTGAACTATGAGGCGCAGGGTGGTTACCATCTTTCGCCGAGTCCTCTACATACTCACCGCCCATGTCTTTCCTTTCATTAGAGCGTGTGTCCAAGCGCTTCGACGGCGTGACCGCCGTCGACCAGGTGTCGTTCGCGGTCGATCGAGGCCAAGTGGTGGGGTTCCTGGGCCCGAACGGCGCCGGCAAGTCCACGACCATGCGGATGATCACCCAGTTCTACGAACCGGACTCGGGCCGGATCACGCTCGACGGCGTGCCGCTCGCCGAAGCGGCGCGCGAGTCGAAGCGGCGCATCGGCTACCTGCCGGAAAACAATCCCCTGTACGCGGACATGCTGGTGGCCGACTATCTCGCCTTCATCGCCGACCTGCGGGAGCTCGCGGGACTCACCCGCCGCCAGTCGCTCGACGCAGCGGTCACGGGCACGGGGATCGAGAGCGTGTACTACCGGCCGATCGGTGAGCTCTCGAAGGGATTCCGCCAGCGCGTCGGGCTGGCGCAAGCGATCCTGCACCGACCCGATCTGCTGGTGCTCGACGAGCCGACGGAAGGCCTCGACCCGAACCAGCGCGTCGAGATCCGGCGCCTCATCGGGGCGCTCGGCCGCGACCGCACGGTGATCCTGTCGACGCACGTGCTCTCCGAGGTGCAGCACACCTGCTCCCGCCTGCTCATCATCAGTCGCGGCAAGATCGTCGCGGACGGCCCGGTGGATCGGCTCATCCAGCAGGCGGAGGGAGCCGTCGAAATCGCGGTCGAGGCCGCCGGCGCCGGCGTGGTCGAGGCGCTCGGCCAGCTCCCGGGCGTACGGCGCGTCGAGTCCGGGCGCGCCGCCGACGGGCGAGTCGCCGTGACGCTCACGGCGGACGGCGGCACCGATCTCCGGCCCGAGATCTTCGGGCTCGCCAAGGCCCGCGGTTGGACGTTGTACGAGCTGCACGCGGAGCGCGCCGGCCTCGAGGAGCTGTTTCACCAGCTCACCCAGGGCGACGCGAGCGTGGCATGAACGCGATCCTGACGATCGCGCGCCGCGAGCTCCAGGCGCTGTTCGATCACCCCACCGCGTACATCCTGCTGGTCGTGTTCACCAGCGTGAACGGCTTCCTCTTCTTCCGGGAAGTGGACATGTACGGCGTGGCGTCGCTGCGCCCCATGCTCGACCTGCTGCCCTGGCTGCTGTTGTTCCTCGCGCCCGCGGTCACGATGCGCGCCCTTGCCGAGGACGCGCGCAGCGGCACGCTCGAGGTCGTGCTGGCGCAGCCCATCACCGAGCTCGAGCTGCTCGCCGGCAAGTACCTCGGCCAGGTGTCGTTCCTCGTGATCGCGCTGGCCCTCACACTCACGCTCCCGCTGGGACTCGCCCTGGGCGCGCATCTCCCCGTCGGGGTGCTCGTGGCGCAGTACGTCGGCGCCACGCTCCTGATCGCGGGGCTCGGCGCCGTGGGTATCTGGGCGTCGAGCGTCACCGGCAACCAGATCACCGCGTTCATCCTCGCCGTCGCGGTGATGTTCGTCCTGATCCTGGTCGGGCTCGATCCGTTGATCGTAGGCCTCCCGCCCCGCCTCGGCGCGATCGCCGCGTCGCTCGGCGTGCTGTCGCATTTCACCGGCATCGATCGCGGCGTCATCGACCTGCGGGACGCCGTCTACTTCGGCACGCTCGCCGCCCTGTTTCTGCTGCTCGCCTACTTCGCACTGATGCGCCGCAAGCTCACGGCGCGCGGCGCGTCGCTGCAGCGCCTGCGACTCGGGACGGTGCTGCTCGCGGCGGCGCTGGTCGTGGTGAACCTGTTCGGACGCCACATCGGAGGCCGGATCGACCTGACGCCCGGCAGGTCGTACACGCTCGCCCCCGCCACGAAGCGGATCCTCGGCGCCCTGCCGGACCTCGTGACGCTCAAGCTGTTCGCTTCCAGCGCGCTCCCGCCCCAGGTGGCTTTCCTGAAACGCGACCTGGACGACCTGTTGCGCGACTACCGCGCGGCGGGCCGCGGCCGGGTGAAGGTCGTGGTGCAGGACCCGTCGGCCGACAGCGCGGCGCTGCGCGAAGCGCGCACGCTCGGCATTCCGCCGGTGCAGTTCAACGTGCTGGGGAAGGGCGAGCTACAGGTGAAGGAAGGGTACCTGGGACTCGCCGTGCGGTACGCCGACGGCGTCAAGACCATCCCCTTTGTGCAGCAGACGAACGATCTCGAATACCGTCTGACGTCCGACATCCGCTCGCTCACGACAGCCAGCAAACCTGCGATCGGGTTCGGCGAGATCGCCGCGCCGCAGACGCCACCACAGGCGCGGCGGTCCTTCGAGGCGCTGCGCCAGCAGCTCGAGCAGACCTACACGGTGCACACCGTTGCGCTCGCGGATAGCACGATCCCACCCGACCTGAAAGCGCTGATCTTCGCGGGCACCCCCGATTCGCTGCACGGCGCCCAGGCCGGCAACCTCAAGGCGTTTCTGGACCGCGGCGGCAGTATGCTGCTCATGGCGAGCGGCATGGAGCGCTCGCCGCAAGGCCCGTTCTCGTTCTCGCGCCCGGTGGGCTGGAACGAGCTGCTCAAGCCCTACGGCGTGTCCATCGGCTCCGATATGGTGTACGACCTCGCGGCGAACGCGCGAGTCGCCATCCAGGCGCAATTCGGTCAGGTGCTCCTGCCCTACCCCTTCTGGGTCCAGGCCGCAAGCACCAGGGCATCTCCGGTGAACGCCGAAATCGACGCGGTGTTGCTCCCCTGGCCCAGCAGCCTCGACACGACGAAGGCGTCGAAGGGGACGGTCACACCGCTGTTGGTGACGAGTCGCGCGGGGGGAGTGCAGGAGACCACGGCGTTCCTTGATCCGTCGCGAGAGTTCCGACGCGACAGCCTGCGTCCGCGGCTCCTCGCCGCGCAGCTCAGCCCTGCGGCACCGGGCGCGGCGAGCGCGCCGCACGGCCGGCTCGTGATCGTGGGCAGCCCGGACTTTGCGAGCGACCGTTACGCGCAGAATTCGCCGGACAACATCGTGTTCGTCCAGAACGCGGTGGACTGGCTGGCGCAGGACGAGGCGTTGATTGCCATTCGTTCGAAGAATCGGACGCCCCCACCGCTCGCGTTCGCGAGCGCGACCACGCACGACATCGTGAAATACGGCAACATCATCGGGGTACCCGCGCTCCTGATCGTGTTCGGCGCCCTGCGGTTGTGGCGCCGCCGCCAGATCACGCGACAGGTATACCGACCGCTCGCGCTGGCGGGCGCGGGAGGAGCCTCGTGAGCGCGAAACAGCTCCGGCTGATCATCCTCACCCTCGCGGTCGTGCTGCTCCTGTGGGGCGCCTCCGAGCGCTTCTCCCGCGGCTCGGACACCGTCACCGGCGGGTTCTCCCTGCCCGCGCCGGCGCCGGCCGATGCCGACACGATCAGCCTCGTCAAGGGGCAGGATTCGATCGTGCTGGCCAAGCAGTCGGCCACGGCGTGGACCGTGAACGGCCGCCGCGCGGCGCCCGACGGCGTGAACGAGCTGTTTCAGGCGCTGCACGACAGTACGCCGCCGGAGCTCGTGGCGCAGGATTCGTCGTCGTTCGGCCGGCTCAACGTGGACGGCGCCACGGGGCGGCGGCTCCGCATCCGCGGCGCCGGCAAGCCGCTGCTCGACGTGATCATCGGCGCCCGGGGGTCGGAGTACGGCAGCGCCTACGTGCGCCGGCCCGGGGACAGCCACGTCTATCTGTGGCGCGGGCGCCTGGCGTCGTTCGCGGACCGCACGGTGGACGAGTGGCGCGACAAGCGCATCGCTGCCGTGACACCCGACAGCGTCGTGCTGGTGGACGTCGAGCGCGGGAAGGACCACTATACGCTCAGGCGCGCCGGCAAGGCGTGGACGCTCGACCGCGCCGCCGCGGACTCGGGTGCGGTGACCCGACTGCTCGAGAAGTACCGCACCGTGACGGCGGCGGGCTTCGCCTCGCCCGCGCAGGCCGACTCCGCCCGGGCGCTGCG
>WNGJ01031494.1_pt1 | contig 10651 bp, 10 predicted proteins | sample 5400611 | NCBI WGS metagenome assembly WNGJ01 (sample SAMN13153375, study PRJNA577476) | soil metagenome | isolation source: 40 cm soil or saprolite under Garry oak tree replicate 1 | place: USA:California | collected 2016-06-15
CGGCTGAGTACGGTAAACCTGAGGATACCGAACGTCGAGTAGGTGGAAGGTCCGGAGCAATCCGGGATGGAAACCGAAAAACGCATAGGGGACTTCAGGGTAAACAGGAAGGTCTCTTGGGGCATTACTTTTCCCCAAAGGCTCCACATGCGCCTTTCAATTCAAAAAGCCCTTCTTTGAGGCTTCGGCGCAGGCTTTGTCCACAGCACCGGAGTCAAACTCCCCTCCCCTCTTACGCAGCCGCTTGACGCCGTCCGCCAGGCGCGCCACCGGGTCGGGGTTCTCGTAGCGAAGCCACTGATAGGCGATCGGCCGCGACCACCTTCTGCCTTCGGCCGCATAGAGCGCCCGGTGTCCTTCGACCACGATCGCTTCCACATCTCTTAACAGAGAACCGCCGGCGAGCTCGGCGAATTCGCGAGCTTCCATCCAGGCCAGCAGGCGCGACAGAGTCGCGCCGGCGCGATCCCTCAGACCGGCGGCTCCGCAGGACTTGGGATGTCGTAAACGCTCGCCCGCAGGCTGCAGATGAAGGGCAGGTTGCGGTGCAGCTCGCGGTAATCGAGGCCGTAGCCGACGACATAGTCGTTGGGGATCTGGAAACCGACGTAGCGCAGCGGCACGTTGACCAGGCGGCGCAGCGGACGGTCCAGCAGCGTCACGACCTCGAGCGAAGCAGGCTGGCGGCGCCGCAGCTCGGACAGGGCGTAGTCGGTCTTGAATCCGGTGTTGATGATGTCCTCGACCAGGAGCACGTGGCGGCCTTCGATCGGATAGTCGATATCTCGTACAATGCGCACCCGATCCCGGGGCTGCGCGCCCGCGAAACGACGCAGGTCCAGGTAGTCGATGACAAACGGCACCTTGATCTGGCGCGCGAGATCGGCGAGGAAGAACGTGATGCCCTTGAGCACGCCGACCACGACGAGCGACTGCCCACGGTAGTCCCGCGATATCTTCCGCCCGAGGGCGCGCAGCCGCGTCTCCAGCTCGACCGGTGAGATCAGGATCTCGCCGACATCTTCCTTTCTGAGGTGCTGCACCTCCAACGCGCCGTAGCCGGCCTTGGCGAGCAGCTGCTGGTAGTCCTTGCGGTAGAGCAACCGGACGTTCAGCTCGGGATAGAGCTCTCGCACCATGCGCAGCTTCCGGTTCTTGGGCGTGACAAGCGACTGCTTCATGGTCGTCAGCTCGATGTAGAGGTCGTGCTCGGGCAGGTAGAAGTCGGGCGTGAACATCTCCGCGACGCGCGTCCCCTCCCACGCGATCGGAAATGACACCGGCTCGTACATCCACCGGATCCGGTAGTAGTCGAGGAAGCGCGCGAACTCCTGCTCGGACGGGTGCGCGAACTCCACGCGCGAGTGAGCAGGGCCCGTACGTCTGACCAGGCGTGAGCGTTGCCTGACCGGGCGGCGCCATTTTTGCGGGATCGAGGACTGGACGGACGACGCCAATGAGACGTCCCTGATTGTACTCTCGGCATTGAGAGCCACCTATGAGCACACCGGCGCAGAGGATGGTCGCCGAGCAGCTTCGTCCGCATGGCGTGACCGATGAGCGAGTGCTGGAGGCGATGGTTTCGGTCCCGCGAGAGGAGTTCCTCGCGCCTCGAATGCGGCGGCACGCATATGAAGACCGCGCGCTGGCGATCGAGTGTGGTCAGACCATCTCCCAACCACTCGTCGTCGCGTTGATGATCCAGGCTGCATCGCCGCAGCCTGAGGATGTCGCGCTCGAGGTCGGCACCGGCTCCGGCTACGCCGCGGCGGTGCTGAGCAGGCTGTGTCGGAAGGTCGTCTCCGTCGAGCGCGAGCCCGCGCTGGCCGAGCAGGCGTCGGAAACGCTTCGCCGGCTCGGCTTCGACAACGTCGAGGTTGCGGTGGGGGACGGGAGCTTTGGGTGGCCCCCGGACGCGCCCTACAACGTGATCCTCGTCGCCGCGGCGGCGAGTGGCGTGCCCCCGGCGCTCATCGACCAGCTCGCCGACGGCGGCAGGATGGTCATACCCGTGGCGGTCTCAGCGCAGGAGCCCCAGGACCTTCGCGTCTATGTGCGTCGCGGTCCGGATGTCATGTACCGCTCGCTCTTCCCGGTTCTCTTCGTGCCGCTCAGAAGCGGTTAGGGGCTCGCAGACGGGCGAGGCGAGGCGGACGGGCTTGGCGACCCGGTTGGCGTCGAGGTAGTGCCGGTCAGCGCCTGAAGCTTCTGCAGGATGTCGCCCACGGCCGCCATCTCGTTGGCGTACGTCGCGAAGTCGCCCCGCTTGAGCGCGTCATAGGCCGCCTTGTAGTGCTGGTTCGCCTGGGTCACAAGGTCGGTGATCTGGGTGAGAACCGCCGGCGTGACTATGGGCGGGGGTTGATTGGTCGGCGGCGGGGCGGTCGAGGTGCCGACCAGCTGCTGGATCGCCTCCTGCAGCGTGTTGGCATACACGACGTTCGTCTGGTCGGCGAGGATCACCTTCTTCAGCTCCGGGATTCCCGTTGCCGTCGTCGCCCGAAGGTAGACCGGCTCGAAATACAGGAACGAGTTTCCGATCGGGACCACAAGCAGGTTGCCTTGCTGCACCTGCGACCCGGTGCTGTGCAGCAGGGTGAAGTCGCGCGAGATGGTCGGGTCCTGGTTGATGCGGCTTGCGACCTGCTGCGGACCGAAGATGACGCGGTCCTTGGGCAGGACGTAAGAGACGTACTGGCCGTAATTCGAGCCATCGCTGCGCGCGGCGAGCCACGACACGAGGTTCGTCTTGCCGTGGGGGGTGAACGGCATGATGAGAAGAAACTCTGGGCTCGGCTCGCCTGGCAAGCGAAACAGCACGTAGTAAGGCTGGACCGGCAGTGGCTGGCTCCCCGGCGATGTCTGAGCGGTCGGCACATCCCAAACGTCCTCGCGTGAGAAGAAGACCTTGGGGTCGGTCATGTGGTAGGTGGCGTAGATCTGGACCTGGACGTCGAACAGGTCGAGGGGGACCCGAATGTGGTTTCGGATTCCCTGCGGCATGGCGTCCATCGATTGGAACATCGAAGGAAACGTCGCGCGATAAGCCTTGATCAGCGGGTCTTTCGGGTCGACCACGTAAAAGATCGGGTTGCCTTCGTAAGCGTCGATCACCACCTTGACCGAGTTCCGCATGTAGTTGATGTCGTTGCTCTGAAAGACCTGCGCCTGCGAGTACGGATAGGTCGATGCGGTCGTGTATGCGTCGACGATCCAGTACAGGCGGCCGCCGACGACGACGATGTACGGGTCGCTGTCGATGCTCAGAAATGGAGCGAGCTCTTGGACCCGGTCGCGGATGTTTCGCCGGTAGAGCATCAGCGTTTTGTCGGTGACCTGGCCGGAGACCAACAGGCTGAAGTCGCTGAGCTTCAGCGACCAGAGCGCGCGATTCACCCCGTTCATCGGCACCCCGTGCTTGCCGGTGTAGCTGGTGAAGACATCCTGGCTGCCCTGCGCGTAGTCGAACTCGCGTGAGCTGGACGGCGCGAGGACGTAATCGAGGCCAGACGGCGACAGCTCGCCGAAATAGATCGCCGGCTGCGTGATGGGAATCGAACCTGCCGGGGGAAGATCGTGGACCACATAATCCGGCAGGCCTTCGCCGACCACAGCGTTGACCGGGCTGGCCGCCACGCCGTACCCGTGGGTGTAGTTCAGGCGCTCGTTGACCCAGTTCTGAGCCGATGCCGGGAGGCGGCTGAAGTCGAACTCGCGTGCGCTGATCTCGAGCTGCTGGTACTGCCCGTTGACCGTGTAGCGGTCGAGGTCGATGTCGTTGAACGTGTAGTACGTCCGGATGGCTTGCTGCTGTTGATAGGTGTCTTTGAGTGGACCGTAGTCCCACAGGCGCAGGTTGTTCACCGTGACCTGGTCGTTTTGAACGTCCTGCGGTGTCAGCGGCTGGTCACCGGTGAAGCTCGTGTTGCCCTTGACGTCGGAAAGGCCGTAGGCGCGGCGCGTGTAGTCGATCTCGCGCGCGATGTACGGCAGCTCGTAGGTGCCGGCGTTCGGCGTGGCGGATACCCCCTGGACCACCGCCGGGTAGGCCTGGCCGATGATCGAGATTCCAATCCACACGCCGGCGGCCGCGACGGGTATCCACAAACGCCGCAGCCACGCGTTGGTCACGAGCGCGGCGGCGAGCACGATGCCGACGCCGGCCTGGAACGTGTAGAGGGGCAGCCTTGCGTTGACGTCGGTGTAAGCGGCGCCCCAGACCACGCTGCTGTTGTGGGCAAAAAGAAGGTCATAGCGGCCGAGCCACGCGGAGACCGACAGCGTCACGGCGAAGACGGCGATCAGGACGGAGACGTGGGCTAGCGAGCTTGGCGTGGGACGGAAGTCGAAGCTGTCTCCTCGCCACGAGTACACGGCCCCGATCAGGAGGATCGATAAGAAGTCCAGGCCCAGCGACCAGTTGGTCGCCGCGCGCAGGAACGGCAGCGTCAACAGATAAAAGGAGATGTCCTGGCCAAGGACGGGATCAGTCGTGCCGGTCGGCGTCGAGTGCAGGAACAGGGCGAGCGACTGCCACTGCGACGACGCTCCGGCGGCCAGGAGGATCGCGATCACGGCGGCTGCCCCCAGGCTGATCCAGCCAGTGGTGCTCCGAAGCACTGAACGCCGGATGCCGACCGCTCGCAATCCTGGACCGGCGCGGATCCTCAACGCGATCCCGACGTTGACCGCGAGGTAGGCGAACGCAACGAGCAGGCTGCCCAGCGCGATCGACCACTGCAGCAACAAGCGGGTCGTGTAGACGTCGCGTAGGCCTAGCGCGTCGTACCACTGGAGTTCCGTGATGAAAGCCACGATCGGGCTCGCCAGGACGAACACCAGGACGGCGAGGGCGAAGAGCGCAACGCCGCCCCAGAACCGCCGCGGCACCTGGGGCATCCTGAAGTCCCTCCGAGCGTCGAACGGACCGGGGCCGCGGTCGAAGGGATCGAAAGGACGGTACCGCCGAGACATCCGATCGAAGCTTAGACGCTAGCCAGCGCCCGATCGTCCTCGGAGAAATCCATGTTGGTCTCGGCAGGCGGGTTATCGAGGTGCCACCGCACCGTCGTGCGCAGGGTTTCCAGGGGATCGGACGTGATCCAACCGAGCTGCGCTCGCGCTTTGCGTCCGGTGGCGGCGATGTGCTGGCTCATCGTGCCGGTTTCCTTCATGTCCTCCGGCAGCATGTCGTCTGGTACGCGCACCAGCTCCGCGCGCGAGCCGGCGGCGTCGAGAATCATCTCGCTCCACTTCCGCATCGAGTAGGTGCGGTCTTCGCAGATGTTCAGCACGCCCGCCGCGGCCGGATTTTGCAGCACAAGGCTCACCGCGCGAGCGACGTCCCGCACGTAAACGCGGCAGGCGAGCCACATCCCAGCCCCAAACGGGACGCGGGTCCGACCGGCGCGCACGCGACGCAGAAGGAACTCCTCCCTTCGTTGGTAGTCGTGTTCGCCGTACACCATGGGCAGTCGCATTACTGCCGCGCCTCGGGGCAGATACGCGTCCTCGACGTCGAGCTTGTCGTAGTCGTCCATGCCCTGGATCCTCCCGCGGTACGGGTATCGTTCCGGCCGCACGGGCGAGTCCTCGTCCAGCGGCACCGGGTCGGTCTCGCGCTCTTCGTTGAGCGCCCCGAACGCCCGGTACACGTCGATGCTCGAGATGACGATCCAGCGCGCGTGCTCGCTCGCAGTGCAGGTGTTGGTCAGGCGGAAGATCGTGGGGCTCCAGATGGCCGCGGTGGACGACCAGAACGTCGTGACCGGCGGCGTGCAGCTGCTCGACCGCGGCCCGGCCGATGAACCTTGTGCCCCCGAGCACGGCGATCCTCACACCGCGGCTGCGTGGGGGTTCTTCTCCACGATCAGGTCGATCAAACCCCAGTCCTTCGCCTGCTCCGGTGTCATGAAGAAGTCGCGCTCCATGGCTCGCTCGACCTCCTCGAGTGGCCGCTTGCAGTGCTTCGAGTAGAGACGTGCCAGCTGTTCTCGCTGGCGAAGGATCTCCTGCGCGTGAATCTGGATGTCCGATGCCTGGCCCTGGATGCCTTGCGTGAAGGGTTGGTGGATGAGGATCTGCGCGTGCGGCAGCGACATGCGCATCCCCGGGTCACCGCCGGCGAGCAGGATCGACGCGCCGCTTGCGGCCAAGCCTGTGCACAAGGTCGCGACCTTGGGGCTGACGTACTGCATCGCGTCATAGATCGACAGCGAGGCGGTCAGCGAGCCGCCGGGGCTGTTGATGTAGAGCTGGATATCGTTCTCCGGCGCCTCGCTCTCCAGGAACAGCAGCTGCGCCGTCACAGTGCCGGCCATATCGTCGTCGATTGGGCCGCGAACGAAGATGACTCCATCTTTCAGCAGCCGCGAGTAGATGTCGTAGGCGCGTTCGCCGCGCCCGTCGCTTGTGATCACGGTTGGAATCAGATGCACCTCTACCTCCTGGGCATGAACCCGATCCGGTCTTTCGGCTTGGGCGGCGGATTCGACATCGCGAGGTAGGCGCTGAAGTCCGCCACGCTGCGCAGCGCTTCGAGTGGGAGGGAGGCGGTCGCCAGCCGCAGCTTGACCGGCGGATCCTCCGGCCATGCCCGATCGCCGGGCGTGGCGCCGAGCAGCCGGGCGAGCTCAGAGAAGATCTCCGCGGGCGGAATCGCGAGCGCGTGGGCGACCGCGACCAGGCGCTCGGTGGATATCTCCTTCCGGCCACGCTCGACCTCGGACAGGTGCGCCGGGGAGAGACCGGCTTCGGCGGCGATCTCGGTCAGCGTGCGGCGGGCCGCCTCGCGACGCGTGCGCAGGATCGAGCCGAGGGCAAGCCGGATCACCTGGGCTGTTTCGCTGTAGGCGAAAGCCATATGTCGTGAGCAAACGATACGCCGATTGCGAACTAGGGGCCGAGAACCGTGTACTCGGGAGCCATCAGGAGTCCTTGAGGTTGGCTGGGTCGAGGAGCTCCTGTTTCGGCCGCTCGATCTTCTGGCGCGACCGCATGATCTCGATCAGCTTCTTTCGTCCTTTCGGCGGGCCGATCATGATCGCGCCGACCAATCGATCGTCTTTGAAGAAGAGCTTGCGATAGAACCTCTCATCGAAGCTGAACGTACGGACCGACTCGAGGCCGGGCTGCACATCCGGCGTCACGCCCATCACGGCCAGCGTCGACCCGAACATCGTCGTGGTGTAGGTGGGTACGTCGAAGAAGTCTTCGTCCGCTCCTGCCATGTTGCGGGCCGCGACCTTGCCGTGCGCCTCCGCGTTGTCCCACGTGCCCATCTGGTTGTGGCGCTCGACCATCAGGTCGTAGAAGACGGCGATGTCGCCGGCCGCGTACGCGTCGGGAGCCGACGTCCGCAGCTTGGAGTCGGTGACAATTCCGTTTTTCAGCTCCACCTCTTTGCGTACGGGTTCGGTGTAGTAGTCGAGCCCGACGCCGTACGTCAAGAGGTCGAACTCGACCTTATGGCCGTTCACCGTTTCCGCGACATAGCGGCCGTTGTTGCGGCTGAACTTCTGCACCTCGTCAGAGGTGATGAACTCAACTCCCTGCGCCTCACCCAGCTGGTGGCACAGCTTGCCGCCCTCCTCATCGAGGACATACCGAAGAAACCAAGGCCCGCGCATGATCCATGTCACCTTGGCCTTCTGGCGAAAGCTGACACCCTCGGCGAGCTCGTAGCCGATGAAGCTGCCGCCCATCACGAGCACACGCTCCACTGAGTCGGCCTTCTCGATGATCGCGTCGGTGTCGTCGAGCGTCTGGAAGCCGAGGCAGGAGGAGACGTCGCCGGAGCCTGGCCACGGCGGAGGTTTCGGGTGGCCGCCCGTGGCGATAAGGATCGCGTCGTACTTGAACTCCTGACCGCGATTGGTGAGGACGACCTTGTCGTGGAGGTCGACATCGGTCGCCCACGTCTCGAAGTGGATCTCGATGTTGTGCTTGGCGTAGTCCTCGACGGTGCGCATGAAAACCTTCTCGCGTCGGACCTGGCCGCGCAGATAGCGCGGCAGCGCGACACGGTTGTACAGGGGGTGGCGCTCGGCCGCGATGATCACGATCGAGGCATCCGGGTCGGCCTTGCGGAGATCCTCCGCACAGGTCTGGCCGGCGATGCCGTTGCCGAGAACGACGTAGCGCCGGGTCAATCGAGTTTCAGGGCGTACACGAAGGCGCTATGTTCGGCATCCGCGAAATCGTATCCGCTGGCCCGGAGATCCTCCTCGGCCGGGTGCCCGGGGGGCAGGTTGACCGTCACGTGATTCAAGCCGTCGGCATCGGCCTCGAAGCGAAGCGCCATCAGCAGCTCGCGCAGCGCGCCGCCGCGCCCCGCCAGCAGAGACACCGCGACGTTCTGGCCCCACGGCTCGCGCAGCAGCGCGATCGCGCGCCCGCCTGGCCCCACCCTGATCAGGCCGCCGGCGGCCAGGCGCTCCAGCTCTTCGGCGCTGAGGTCGCGCGCGCCGTTCATATCCGGGACGATCCCGGCATAGAGCTCGACGCCCGGGCTCGACTGGAGCGCCGGCCAGAGCTTTCGCGCCTCGGCCGGCTCCGGGATCCGCGCCGGCTCGCCGCCCTCTACACGCAGCCCGCGCCACCATTTCATCTCGACCACCGCCTTGAAGCCCGCGGACTCGAAGAGGCGAATCGCAGGAAGGTCTCGGGTCGCGAGCCGCATCTCGTGGAAGCCCTGCTCGTGGGCTTCGGCGATCGCCGCCTGGAGCATGGCGCGCGCGATCCCTCGGCGGCGACTTTCGCTTGCGACGCGAAGCCCCTCGTACCAGATGAGACCCGGCGCGTATGGACGCAGCCTCTGCAGGCCGACGACCACGCCTTCGATCTCGGCGGCCTGGAACTCCGCGCCCGCGTCCGAAACCCAGCGATCGAAGACCCGGGGAACATAGTCGCGCCCCTCCCACACGTCCTTCGTTATCTCGAGTGTGCGCTCGCGGTCGGCCGGCCTGACCGGCCGAAGGGTCAGCTCTGTGGTGTCCAATGGGCCACCCCGAAAGCGCGGTGCCTCCGTCGAATACGAGCTCATCGCCATCGCGCTGCAGGATCTGTTCCAGCACGGCGCGGCCCGCGTCCTCGTCCCATCCTTCGCCAAACAACGCCCTGCAGTCGGTGAGCGCCTCGTGCATATCTGCGTATCGAGTCGTGATCGGATAGCGCAGAAAGGCGACGTCAGGTGCGATGCCCATCTGGACGAGCAGCATGAACAGTTCGCTGAACCGCGGCAGTCGAGGTCCCGTGCTGCCGAGGATCCTTCTTCGAAGCTCGGCCGCCGGGTGAGGCAGGTCGCTCTCGCGGATCATCACGAAGACGCGATCCCGTGCCGCCTTCTGAAGCTTGTCGAGGAACGGTTCAGGATCCGCGACGCCGTAGAGCACATGACTGCAGATGACGAGGTCGGCCGGCGCGACCTCTGCATCCTCCCAGGTGCTTGCGATGACGGTCATGTTGTTGCGCGGGGGGATGTGCGAGCGCATACCTTCGGACGGCTCGACAGCAGTGACCCATTCGAGGCGTGCAGCGAGCGGCACCGCGTGCCGGCCGGTGCCAGCGCCTACGTCGATCAGCGTCTTGCGCAGCGAGAGATACGGTTCGAGCACCTGCAGGAACTCGTCGACACGAGTCTGCGTCGAGCGGGCATAGCTCGAGGCTCGGCGGTCCCAATACCCGTGGTCAGCGTGCCCCGCCGCAAGGGTCGCCCGGTCCTCGACGATGCGCTTCCATCCCTTAGCCCAATCGATCTCTTCCATCCGAATCTCGAGAGTACCCGCCGTTTGGCATCGGCGTTTCGCAGTCAGTTTTTAACAGACCTGGGGAGAACCGGGGGACAACTTTGGCAGTCGCCGCCCATAGGCTGTGGATACCGCCCCGCTCGACACAAAATATAGGACTCCATGCCCTCGGCATGAGGGGAGAGGCGAGAATAAGGCCGTGAGCACAAGCGAGTTCAGTCCCGCCGAGGCGGGTCTCCTCGAGCGCTACTTCACCAACCTGGACCGGCCCGTGTTTGCGTTGCGCAACCTACCCGAGGTCGTGAAAGGCGCCCTGTTCTCGCGCTACTCGAGGACTGAGAAGAGCCTCCGCCGCGTCCTCCTCGACGAGTTCATCAACGAGCCCGACTCAGGCTTCGAGCGTCTGGCAGGCAGACCTCCCGCCGATGACGACATGGTCGCTGTGCGCCGCGCCGAGGAGTTTTACGAGCGGGTCCTGGTCGGGTACGGAGACGATTCCGTCGCGGAGCTCGCCGGGGCCCACGTCGCGGTCGAGCAGACGTCCACGCTTGCCGCCAAAGCGCTCGAGGACAGCCGCATCGGTCTTTCGCCGTTGGAGAAGTCCACGCGCTATGTGCGCTTTGACCGCCGCGCCGCGGACGGCGCCTACCTCTTCTATCGTGGCCCCGAGCTTGCGGGCGCCGACTACTTGCCGGCGGCCGAGGCCCTCTTCGAGACCTACGGCAGGCTGGTCGATCCGGTCACGCAGGCCATTCGCGAGCGCTTCCCCCAGGAGGATGGCGAGACCGACCGGGCCTGGAAGTCGGCGACGCGAGCCAAAGCCCTGGACCTTCTACGGGGGCTGCTGCCCGCCGGGACTCTGACCAACCTTGGCCTTTTCGGCAACGGGCGCGCGTTCGAGTACC
>WNGJ01008970.1_pt1 | contig 10649 bp, 8 predicted proteins | sample 5400611 | NCBI WGS metagenome assembly WNGJ01 (sample SAMN13153375, study PRJNA577476) | soil metagenome | isolation source: 40 cm soil or saprolite under Garry oak tree replicate 1 | place: USA:California | collected 2016-06-15
CGTGGTCCCTCACCCGCGGAATACGCGGGTGAGGGACCACGATCATGGGACACCCCGCCGGCCGCAGCCCGGCAGCACCCGCAACGCACCCATCCCGGGGCACCAGCGCCGAGACCTGCCCGGGAGCAAGGAACGCCGGGCCCGGCCCGGCCCGCGCCGCCCCCGCCACCACCCAGACGCCGCGGCAACCGCCGGTACCCGTGCCGCCAGCCCCGCTGGCCCGCCCCGCTCGGCGGCACCACCACACGGACACCCCAAAAACCGCAAGCACCGCCTTATCTCTGCGCGCCCCCCCGGCCAGGCACACGGACTCGACGGCGGCCCGCAAGGGTCACCGGCACATGCTGGCCGGCGAGATCAAGACCGCCGCCGCCGCCCGGGACCGCCCGGCAGAGCAGACCGCGTAACGAAGCACCGCCGACATCCCTCGCTACGGCCACGAGCGGCCCGAGCGCCGAGTGGCACGAGGCCGGCCCGCCACCAGCCGGCGAGGCTGGGAGCACGGTCTGCACCCTTGCGCAGCACGGCGCCGAGGGGGCACCCCGGTCAGGAGCCGCCCGGCCACCTGGCCTTGCGGTGCTGCGGTTACTCGGCCAGCTTCGACGCGGTGGCCGCGACCTGCCGAAGTTCGTCGGCCCCGAGGCGGTCGAGGAAGCATGTGCGGATGCGCCGGTGATAGGTCGGCGTCGCTTCCTCGAGGCGGCCGCGGCCACAGTCGGTAAGGACCGCGAACAGGCCGCGCGCGTCGCTCGGGCAGGCGTGCCTTTCGACCAGGCCCTCCCGCTCCAGCCGGTCCACCAGCCGGGTAAGGCCGCTGCGTGAGAGCAGCACCCGGTCCGCCAGGTCGTTCATGCGCAGCCGCTGCCCCGTGGCCTGCGCTAGCTGCTGCAACACGTCGAAAGACGCCAGTTGCAGGCCGTGCCGCTCGAGTAGCTCAGACTCGATCCGGCGGATAATCGTGGCCTGCGCCCGCTGCAGGGTCCGCCAGACGGCGAGCTCGGCGGGTGAGATCACGTCTGCAAGCACGTTCACCAAGGCCATGTTAGTCACATCGCCAGCCGGGCCGGGCACCAGCCTTGGTCAGCACTTGATTCCCAAGAGCTGAGTGCAGTCACAAGGTGCGCAGGAATCGGGCTGATCCTGGCTGAGGACTTGCCGCAGGTACAGACCGGCCTGGGTAGGTAGCAGGTTGCCCGGCGGAGCGGCGTAGCCCGGCGGAGCGGCGTAGCCCGGCGGAGCGGCGTAGCCCGGCGGAGCGGCGTAGCCCGGCGGAGCGGCGTTTGCACCGGGCGCGTCTGCCGGTGGCCGAACGTCATCTGGCGAGGCGCACCCGCGCCACCCGCGCCGCCCGCGGCCCGGATCGCGTGCAAGATCCGAGACCGACAAGCCGAGGCTCGGACCGGTGCGCTCAGCGGAGCACGTCGGCGAGTTCGGCGACGTGCCGGTCCCGCGGCCATCGGGCGCGCAGCCGCCCGTGGACCGAGGTGAGCATCCCGGCCAGCCGCCCTGAGCCCGTCCGCCGCGCGATCGCCGCCGCCTGGATGGCGGTGGCGCATGCTTGGCCCACGTCACCGGCCCGGGCATGTACGTCCGCCAGATGTGCCACATACTTGCCCGCCCAGGCCGACGGCTTCTGGTCGTCTGGCAGGCGCGCATACCCGGTCTGCAATGCGGTGACGGCACGCTCGCGGTAGCGCGGGTCGTCAGCGAGGAAGCCAAAGGCGACCCCGCGCTCACACTCGAAGTCCGTCGATGACATCCGGTACAGCCACGGGTGCCTGTCTTGCGGACGTGCGTCCATATGCTCTGCAAGCTCAGCCGCCTCGCCGAGCTTGCGCTCCGCCATATCGGTGTCACCGGCCAGGGCATACCCACGAGATTCGAGGTCCGCGCCGTGCGCACGTGGGCCCACGGCGACCTGACGATCGCGCTGTACGGCCTGCGCCAGGCCAATCACCGTGCCTATCTCGCCAGCGAGGAGCGCTACAGCCGGTAAACCATTGGTGACCAACTGCATTGAGGAGATTGAGGAGGATGACGTGACAGGGGGCCCCGCGACGCGCCGCCGGTCCCGGACGCGCGGCCGGCCGGCGGATAGGCCCGCAGCCGGAGCGTCAGGCTGGCCGGTGTGCGGGGACGGCGAGCTCGCCGCTGACGGCCGCGGTGATCAGTGCTTGCCGGCGCGCGGAGAGAAGGTCTAGCTGCCTGGAGACGAGCCGGGCCAGCTCGGTGATCTTCACTAGGCGTGCCGTGGTCTCTTCGATGACGTGGCGCTGCTCGTGGAGCGGAAGCAGCGGGACGCGGAATGACGCGATCTTGCTCGTGCTGGTGCTGGCGATGCCCGTCGTCTTGCTTGCCGTCGCCTCGAAATAGCTTCTCGCGTACGGCGTCCGTGACAGCAGCGCGAGAAAGTCCGGCAGCAAGGCCGACGTCGGCCGCACCGCGAAGATGTGGTTTTGATGCAGGCAGCCCGGGATCTCACCGCGCCACACCGTGCCACGGCCGAGCTTGTCGGGATCGCCTCCCTCGGTCAGCAGGACGTCACCCGCGCGCAGTTCACAGCGCAACGCGAGCGCGAGGGGCACGCCGACCTCTTTGACCTCGGCGAGGTCGACTCGCCCATCCTGGACGTTGGCGACCCGCAGATACGGGCGTACGACGGACGACTCGCCGAGATCTCGCCCGGCATCGAGCGTGAGGCCCGACTGCACCGACGCCAGCGCACCGAGGCGGACCATCGGATGCCGTCCGATCGAGTTCGGCACCGCCATCGCGGAGAACCCGACCTCAGCGCCGAACCCATCCGCGATGACCGTCGCCGCCCGCTCGTCCAGCAGGCATATCAGGCGGCGCTTGCCGGCGGCGAGAGCATCGATACGGGCGGTCTCGCGATCGAGGGAACTGGCGATCGCGTGCTGGGTTTCCAGCGCGGGCACCTGGACGTGGACTGCCGCCAGAGCGTTGGCCGACAGCTCCATGAAGGTCGAGCCCAAGCCAAGGCCCGCGAGCCTGCCCGCCAGCGCCTGCAACTGGTAGCGGAAGTACCGGATATCCAGCGAGGTGCGCGGCACCAGGCCCCGGCACCCCTGGTTGAAGGCGGTCTCGGCAACGGTCTGCGCGATGTAGCCGATCGGGGCACGGGTGGACAGCACGAGCGATCCCGCCGGGACCGACGCGCTTCCCTGGGCCAGTCCGCGAACGGTAAGCGTCCGCTTCGTCCGGTCGATGAACCCGCCGTCGACGGACCCGAGGTCGGCTGGGGTCGCCCAGCGGATGCCACCGTCCCAGTTCTGCGGGTCCCCGCCCGGCGTACCACCGTTGACGACCCGGAACAGCCGCCGCAACGGCAGCTTCGCCCATCCGCTCACTCGGTCACCGGGCTCGTTCTTCGACTTGATCGTGTCGCCCGGGGGGATGTCGGCCTCGTCCTGCGCTCGGCGCGGCTCATCAGCCTCAGCAAGCTCGTCCATGGAGTGGTCACTCGATTACCTGGCGGAGGAGGGACTGGATCTCGGACTCCGCCTGTTTGATCTCGGCGTCTATTTCGGCCAGGGGGCGGGGCGGGACGTATCTGTAGAAGTGGCGGGTGAGGGGGATCTCGTAGCCGATCTTGGTCTTGGAGTGGTCTACCCAGGCGTCGGGGACGTAGGGATGGACTTCCGAGGCTAGGTAGTCCTCGACGGCGGTCCGGTATTCGATCGTCGCTAGCCGGCCGGCGGGATCAGCCTCGAAGGTGACCGGTACCGCAGGCAGCGGAACGTTCTCGTGGTCGCGCAGCCGCGGATCGGGCTCGATGTTGCCGCGCGCGTCGCGGACGGGCTCGGCGGCGGGGTCGCGGACCGCCAGGTCGTCGAGCACCGCCGTCTCCATCGGCTTGCCGGCGATGCCGAGCGGCAGCAGCGAGTCACGCAGGCGTTTGGCGGCCTGGGCCCGGGTCGCGTATATCTCGCCGGCCCATCCCGCCAGCTCGGCCCGCAGCGCGGCGCGCTGCGGGCCGCCGAGCAGCTTCGCCAGCTTCGCGTCGGCGTCGAACACCGCGAGCGTCTCGCCGGTGACCTCCCACCGCAGCCGGAGCGGCCGCTCGACCGTGATGCGGAGGAAGCCGAACGACTCGTTGGGGAAAATCTTGACCCGCTCCCCCTGGGCGAAATCGCCGTAAAGGCGGACGATCCCGGCGATCTGATCGGCGGCGATCTGCTTGCGCTTTTCCCCCAGGCTCCTGCGCATCTTGGTGAAGAACTCGCGCGCGTCGGCAAGCTGAACCTTGCCGCGCCGCCGCGGGCTCTTGCGGTTCGTCACGACCCAGAAGTAGGTCGAGATCGCGGTGTTGTAGAACAACTGGTCCGGCAGTGCCACCACGGCCTCCAGCCAGTCGTTCTCGATGATCCAGCGGCGGATCTCCGACTCACCGCTGCCCGCGGCGCCGGTGCACAGCGGCGAGCCGGACAGCACGATGGCCACCCGCGAACCGCCACGGTCCGGCGGGTTCATCTTCGAGATCATGTGCTGCAGGAACAGGAAGCTGCCGTCGTTGATCCGCGGCAGCCCGGCGCCGAACCGGCCGCCGAAACCGCGCTTCGCGTGCTCCCCCCTGACCCCGTCGGCGACCTTCTTCCACGCCACCCCGAACGGCGGGTTGGCGAGCAGGTAGTCGAACGTCTGGTCCTCGAAGGCGTCTTCGGTGAACGAGTTGCCGAATGCGATGTTCCCCGCGTCCTGACCCTTGATCATCATGTCGGAGCGGCAGATCGCGCCGGTCTCCGCGTTCAGTTCCTGCCCGAACACCGCCACCGTGGCCCGGGGGTTGAGCTCACGCAGCCGTTCGGAAGCTGCCGAGAGCATGCCGCCGGTGCCGCACGCCGGGTCGAACAGCGTCTTCGGCGCCCCGGGCCCGGACGCCGCGCCGCCGTGCCGCAGCAGCAGCTCGACCATCAGCCTGATCACCTCGCGCGGGGTGAAGTGCTCACCGGCCGTCTCGTTGGACAGCTCGCAGAACCGCCTGATCAGCTCCTCGTACAGGTAGCCCATCTCGGCGTTCGGCACCGCGTGCGGGTGCAGGTCGACCTCGCAGAACCTCGACACCACCAGGTGCAGCAGGTTCGACCGGTCCAGCCGGGCGATCTGGGCAGGGAAGCCGAACTTCCCGATCACGTCACGTGCGGCGGGCGAGAATCCGCGGATGTAGCCGGTCAACTGCCCGGCGATCGTCGCGGGATCGCGGAGCACGTCCGCCAGGGTGAGCGGCGAGGTGTTGTAGACGTGGCTTCGCGCCGCCGCCCGCAGCAAGTCTTCCCGATCCCCGTATCTGGCAGACACGGCGAGCACGGCTGCCTTCGTCGGCTCGAGCACGCAGTCGAGGCGGCGGATCACCGTCAGCGGCAGGATCACCTTGCCGTACTCCGACTGCTTGAAGTCCCCGCGCAGCAGGTCGGCCACCGACCAGATGAACCCCGCATGGCTGGTGACCGCGGCCGCCTGCCGCTCAGGCATTGACAACCCCTCCCAGAGGATCCCGCGCCGCCGGGCGGTGCCCCGGTCGCGCTGGACATCATCTTCTCGCGTTGCGAACCGGGCACACCGGGATACTCCACGGGCTCGCGGGCCGTGATTCGAGGCTGGCCCTTGATGCGCGGCTTCCCGGTGAGGAGACCCCGCAGACCGGTCGTGGCGCCCGGCCGCGGCAGCCGTCACGGATCATGATCGTTCCGCAGCGTCGCAGCGGTGCGGCGCGGCCGGTGGCAGCCGCGGGTGCGCGCGATGAGCATTAGTTTCGTACGATGGCGAGCATGACGACAGCGCCCACCGTCGAGCAGGTGACCCAGGCTCTCAGCCAGGTGCTCGATCCTGACATACGCCGCCCCATCACCGAGCTCGGCATGGTCAAGGATGTCGCCGTGGCGCCGGAAGGCTCCGTCCGGGTGGACGTCTGGCTCACCGTCGCGGGCTGCCCGATGAAGGACCGGATCACCAAGGATGTCACCGCCGCGGTCGGCAGGGTGCCCGGGGTGTCCAAGGTGCAGGTCGCGCTCGACGTGATGAGCGATCAGCAGCGCCGTGGCCTGCAGGACCAGCTGCGCGGCGGGCAGGCGGAGCGGGAGATCCCGTTCGCGAAGCCGGCCTCGCTGACCCGCGTCTACGCGGTGGCCAGCGGCAAGGGCGGCGTCGGCAAATCATCGGTGACGGTGAACCTGGCCGCGGCGCTCGCGGAAAGCGGCCGCAGCGTGGGCGTCGTGGACGCCGACATCTACGGGCATTCGGTGCCGCGAATGCTCGGCGTCACCGGCCGCCCCATCCAGGTCGAACAGATGATCATGCCGCCTACGGCGCACGACATCAAGGTCATCTCGATCGGCATGTTCACCAAGGGCAACACGCCCGTGGTCTGGCGCGGGCCGATGCTGCACCGCGCGGTTCAGCAGTTCCTCGCCGACGTCTACTGGGGCGACCTGGACGTGCTGCTCATGGACCTGCCGCCGGGCACGGGCGACGTGGCGATCTCCGTCGCCCAGTTGCTCCCCACGGCCGAACTGCTCCTGGTCACCACCCCGCAGATCGCCGCCGCCGAGGTGGCGGAACGGGCCGGCGCGATCTCGATGCAAACCCACCAGCGCATCGCCGGCGTGATCGAGAACATGTCCTACCTGCCCTGCCCGCATTGCGGCGAGCGGATCGACGTCTTCGGCAGTGGCGGCGGTGACGCGGTCGCGACCGCGCTGACCCGCATCACCGGCGCCGCCGTCCCGTTGCTCGGGCAGGTGCCGATCGACGTGCGGCTCCGCGAGGGCGGCGACGCGGGCGTCCCGCTCACGCTCAGCGACCCCGCGTCACCGGCTGCCGCCATCCTCCGCAAGATCGCCGATGGCCTCGCGGGCCGGGCACGCGGGCTGGCGGGCCGTGAGCTCGGCCTCACGCCGGTATAAACCAATATTTGACCTGAACGGCTGCCGCGGATGCGGCACGGATCTCCGTGCGGGGTTGCGGGGAGTTGTCCCCGGGCCGGCGGCTACCGGGGGGCTTGGGCGGACGTGGTCAGGTGGCTTCGGCGTCGTAGGGAGGACGCTCGCCAGCCGCGAGCGACCGCCCGGTGGCGGCGCCAGGGATCGGGGGGCTCCCGGCCTCGACGCCCGTCTCGCCCGGGAACGCCGACGGCCCGCCGAGATCGTCCAGGTCGTCGAACAGATGCTTGCGCACGAAGTTCTTCGGGTTCAGATCGGCGACGTCAAAGTCGGAGAACTCGGGGCCGAGCCCTTCCCGCAGGTCCGCCCGGGCGCCGTCGGCCATCCGGCGCAGGTCCCGCAGGGCCCGGCCGGCCTGCGCGGCGATCCTGGGCAGTTGCTCCGGCCCGAACAGCACGAGCGCGAGCACGCCCAGCACCAGGATCTTGCCGATCGACAGATCGAACACTCAGATCTCCACCAACGATCTCCACCAACGCGGCAGCAGCCCAGGCAGGCGCCGGGCGACCCCTCTAATGTAAACCGTCCAGCGCCGGTCCGGGCGCACGGCGGCGCGGCGCCGGGGCCGGTTCAGGCGGAACTGGCCCTCCCCAGGGTGAGTGTGGCGGTGCGCTGCGCGGTCCCGCGCCGGTAGGTGATCCGTACCTTGTCTCCAGGCTGGTGGCTGCGGATGTCCACGATCAGTACATCAGCGCTGGTCACCGGCTTGCCGTCGAATGCCACAATCACGTCGCCGGCCCGCAGGCCCGCCTTGGCGGAGGGCCCGCCTGGCACCACGGGCGGCTGCCGCCCGGCTCCCGACGTCGCGATTCTCGCGCCGTTGCCCGTGTAGGACATGTCGATAACCGCGCCGATGACCGGATGGATGGCTACGCCGGTCCGCACGAGTTCCTGCGCCACCCGCCGCACCTGATTGATCGGGATCGCGAAGCCGAGGCCGATGCTGCCGCTTTGGCCACTGCCGCCGATCGAACCGGCGCCGAGCGTGGCGATGGCCGAGTTCACGCCCACCACCTGGCCGAAGCCGTTCACCAGCGGGCCGCCTGAGTTGCCCGGGTTGATCGGCGCGTCGGTCTGGATCGCGTCGATGTAGGCCTGCGACGCGCTGCCGGTCAGGTCACCCGCCTGGACCGGCCGGTTGAGCGCGCTCACGATGCCGCTCGTAACCGTGCCCTGGAGCCCGAGCGGCGAGCCGACGGCGATCACCGGATCGCCGACCTCCACGCCGTCGGAGTTGCCCAGCCGCACGGGGAACAGATTCGAGATGCCCTGCGGCCGGATCACCGCGATGTCGGAGTAGGGGTCCGTGCCGACGAGCGCCGCCGGCGCGGTCTGGCCGCTGTTGAAGACGACCTGGAGTTTCGCGCCCTTGACCTGGCCGTCGAGGGTCACGACATGGTTGTTGGTGATGATGTAGCCGCCGTCGATGATGAACCCAGAACCTGTGCCTGTCCCGCCATTCACCTTGATCATCACCACGCTCGGCAGGATTCTGGCGGCAATCCCCGCGACGGAGGCCGGCGGCCGGTCCGTCACCGCGGTCGGCGCCGGCCCCGGGTTGTAGGTCTGGTTCGCGACCGAGCCCGCGGCACGTCTCGAGCCGACGTAACCACCGACGAGGCCGCCAAGGAGTGCCGCGATCACCGCGATCAGCAGGCCCAGCGTGACCAGCCCCGCGGTTCGCCGGCTCTTTGGCCCGGCCCGCACGCTGACCATGTCCGCGGGCCAGGCGGGGATCTCCGGCGGGACCGGCGCACCGGGACCGGCGCCCGGCACAGCCGGACCGGCGCCTCGCACAGCCGGACCGGCGCCGGGCAGATGACCTGTGCCCGGCAACGGCAGGCCGGGCCCGCTGGATCCGGCTGCGGAACTGGATGCGGCACCGCTTTCCGGTGCTGGCGCCCACGGCCACGGTTCCGGTTCCGGCTCCGGACGGCCGGGTTCGTCGGTCGTCATATCCCTGCTCCCTGCGCCGCGACGCCCGCGGTCTCGCGTCGTTCACCTGCGACGTCGCCCGCTCGCGCGCGCTCTGTCGCGGGCGCGCGCGCCGACTGCGCGTGGCCTACACACACATCCGCGTGATGCGTGCCCGCGCGATGGCCGTTTCATGCCTGTCAGGAGGCGACATAGGACCATCACAGCGCGAGTCCGGGCAAGCCGCAACCGGTCGGCCGAGCCTCATCCGAAGGGGTTGATCCAGGAGATTACCCGCCCGAAACCGTGCCGCAGACGCGACCAGAACCCGCGCTGGCCATCGTGCGGCAGCACCTGGACGACCGCGCCGATCGTCGTGGCGGGAGCGTCGGCGATGAGGGTGAGCACGTAACCGCCGCCGGACCAGGTGAGACCCTGCGGAATCGGGTCGCGCGCATAGACGGCCCGGCCGCCGACCGCAACCTCACGCCAGCCGGCAAGCCGGCGCGGGAGGCCACCTCGCTGCAGAAACAAGGACACGCCGGACAAGCCGTCCGAGTAACCGAGCTCGATCACCCGGCCGGTGGGCGTAATGGCCTGCCGCGCGCCGAAGAGCACCAGCCCGCCTGGCAGCTCGGCGGGAACCGGCCAGCCCTTCGCCCGCATCCCCGCCAGGTCGACGAAGGTCAGGGCGTTCCACGGGCGGGCCGCCGCGGCCGCGTGCTGGGCCTGCAGGGCGCCCGCCGCCGCGGGCGAATCGAGATTCACGTCGATGAACGCGGTCTCGTTGATCATCCGGGACTGATCATCGAAGAGTTCGCGGCGCAATGTGATCTTCGTGGCATCGTCCAGCCAGAACTTCCCCGCCACGGTTCCGTCGCCGCGAAGCGCCTCGACGATCGTGGCCGGACGGTCACAGGCCGACCCCGCGCCCGCGGGGACCACCTGGTAGTTGACGGAAAGCAGGTCGAGCGCTTCCTCGGTCACCCCGAGCACGTCGCCCGGCTGCGCACCCGGCTCCTGTGCCATGAAGGACCGGCCGTCCGGGGTGGGGCCGCCCATGGTCCGCAGCAGCGTGCCCTGCCGCGACCCATGTGTGACGTTCACCGCTACCGTCGCCGTGCCGTCGGGGCTCCACCAGGAGATGACCTGGACACCCTGGTAGGAGACATCCCGGTCGGCGGCCGCCGCCTGCTGCAGCAGACGCAGCCCACCGCCGGCGGCGGTGCGGGACGCCGCCGGCGTGCGCGGCGCTGAGATGTCGTCGGCAACGCGGCCCGTCCCGCCCGGTCCCGAAGCCGTCTCCGGCGGCTCGGTGACCGTCCCCCCCGTCACGGCCCCGGCCGCCAGCGTGCCCGTCCGGGCGCCAGGCGGGGTGCTTCCCCGCCCGAGCGGCAGCGCCTCCGCGCCCGTCACGATGACGAGCGCCGGCGCCAGCACAAGCAGCAGCACCGCAGCCGACGTGACGGTCGAACCGCCCGGCCTGGGGGCCGCGCGCGGCTGCGGTGGCTGCGTGGTTCTCACGGTCCGCCACGCGGCAGGGCCGGCCCGGCCGAGAACATGGCGGCCGGGTTGGCGAACGGAACCTCGCCCGTGGTGACCGAGTGCTCCACGGTGAACATCTCCACCGCTGGAGTGACCCGCGGGCCCTGCGTTCCCTGCCCGCCGCCGACGAGGAAAGAAAGCCCGGCCACGCCGATGGCGAGGAACGACGCAACGCTGGCGACCACGTACGGCGCCCGCCTGCGGCCACGGGGCGCGCTCGCCAGGCTGCCGCGG
>WNGJ01008971.1_pt1 | contig 10649 bp, 11 predicted proteins | sample 5400611 | NCBI WGS metagenome assembly WNGJ01 (sample SAMN13153375, study PRJNA577476) | soil metagenome | isolation source: 40 cm soil or saprolite under Garry oak tree replicate 1 | place: USA:California | collected 2016-06-15
GTTCCCGCTCGTGACAGACGGTACGAGGTCGACTCCGATGGGTAGCTAGCTCGGCACGTTGTCGGTACGGGGGTCGGGGGACCGCATGACGTCGTACGGCCGGGCCGCGCCACGGGCAGAGCCGTTTCCAGCCGGAGGCCTGCGCGCGCTGCTGGCCGCGGTGCTGGCCGTCGGGGTGGAGCACGAGGGCGACCCGGCTCGGGCCGTGGGCCGGCACGCGGCGGAGCGGATGCTCCTCGACCCCGTACCCGTGCGGCCGGACGAGCCACACCGTGGCGACGGCGAAGGCTGGGGTGACGAGGGCCGAGACGAGGAGGTCTGGGCCCTGGTCGAGGCGGCGCAGGCCGGCGACGCGGAGGCCTTCGGCCAGCTCTACGACCGGTATGTGGACACCGTGCATCGGTACGCCTACGCCCGGCTCGGCGACCGAACGCTCGCGGAGGACGTCACCAGCGAGACGTTCCTGCGCGCGCTGCGCCGGATCGGGACGGTCAGCTACCGCGGCCGGGACGTGGGCGCGTGGTTCGTCACGATCGCCCGCAACCTCGTGCTCGACCACCTGAAGTCCGGGCGCAACCGGTACGAGGTGACCACCGGTGACCTGCCGGACACCCACCGCCTGGCGGACGGCCCGGAGCCGGCGGTGCTGGACCGGCTGACCTCCGAGGAACTGCTGCGCTGCGTGCGGCAGCTCCCGCCGGATCAGCAGGAGTGCCTTGTCCTGCGCTTCCTGCAGGAGCTCTCGGTCAGCGAGACGGCCGCGGTCATGCGCCGCAACGCGGGGGCGGTGAAGGCGTTGCAACACCGGGCGGTACGCCGGCTCGCGACGCTGCTGCCGGAGGGAGTCCGGTGATTCGTCACCGCCCGCCCCGTCGCTCGTTGACGGCCATGACAGGGGTACGGATCCGCGTCGGGGCGCGGCCGGCCGGGACGAGGAGACACTGGTGAGTCGGCTGTCCCGCGGCGACGAGCGCGTCGCCCGCGCGCTGGACGAGGCGGCGATGCCCGCGGACCCTGGCGTGGCCGGGCTCGTGGCGGTCGCGGAGCGGCTGCGGGAGGTGGGCCGGGAACCCCGGCTGTGCGCGGCGCCGGACTACCGCGCGGCGCTGCGGGAACGGCTGCTGGCCGAGGCGCCCGGCCTGCTCCCCCGGCCCCGGACCCCGGCGGAGCCGCCGCGCCCGCACGTCGTGCCCGCCCAGCCGAGCGGACCACGGCATGCCCGCCCCCCGCGGCGCCGCCCCGTGGCCGCCCCGCGGCAGGCGCCGCGACGTGCTCGCCACCGGGTGCTCGCGGCGGCCGCGGTCACGGCCGTCGCACTGTCCGGCAGCACCGTGCTGGCCAGCAGCGGCTCGCTACCCGGCGATCCCCTGTACGGGCTGAAGCGCCGGGTACAGAGTGTCGAGCTGGCCCTCACCCGCGGCGACGAGGAGCGCGGCCGCCGCCAGCTGCAGCTCGCCCGGCAGCGCGCGCAGGAGATCCGCACGGTCGCCACCGACGGCGGCAGCACCGAGCCGCTGCTGGCGACCCTCGACGACATGGACGCACGCACCCGCAGCGGCGTACGGCTGCTCGCGACGGCCGCGGTCCGGACCACGGACGACGCGGTGCTCGCCGACACGACGCGCTGGGTCGACGAGCAGCGCGACCTGCTCGTCGCCGCCTCCGAGGCGCTGCGCGGGCCGGCTCGCGACCGGACCGGCGACTCGCTCGAGCTGCTGCTCACCGCGTCCGCCCGGGTGACGGCGCTGCGCGTCGGGCTGCCATGCCGCTGCCCGGGGGAGTCCTCGGACGAGCTCGGACCGCTGCCCTGCGGCGATTGCGACCCGGCCCTCGGGTCCGGCCCGACGACCCGACCGAACGCACCGGCCCCGCAGGGCAGCCGCCCGCCGCTGCCGGCGCCGACCGGGTCGGCGGCCCCGGCCCGGTCCGCTCCCGCCCCGGCCACCCTGCCCGCGGGCACGGAGTCCGGCAGCCCGGCGGGGCCGAGTCCGAGCCAGGAGCCGAGCGGGGTGCAACTGCCGACGCTGTCGGGCGTACCGGGGTCGCTGGTGCCGTCCGCGCCCGCTCCCCGGCTGCCGCTGCCGACCGGTGGGCCGCTCGTTCCTCCCAATCTGATCCCGCAGGCGCTCGTGGGCCTGCTCGGCGCCCTCGTGCTGGCCGGCTAGTCTCGTCCGGGATCGCTTACGCGGCGAAAGGCAGCGACGTGGCCCGCCTGAAGCTCCGCTCCCGGGATACCCGGGAGGCGCGCGCGGTGCTCGCCGGCACCGCCTCCGCGGCGGTCGCCGAGGTCGAGGCGGCGCTGACGGTGCCGCCGGACGCGACCGCGGCCGCGTTCTTCGACGTCGACAACACGGTCATGATGGGCGCGTCGATGTACCACTTCGCCCGCGGCCTGGCAGCCCGCAAGTTCTTCACCGCCCGCGACCTGGCCGACTTCGCCTGGCAGCAGGTGAAGTTCCGGGTCGGCGGCCGGGAGAGCCACGAGGGCATGCACGCGGCCCGGGAGGCCGCCCTCGCCTTCGTCGCCGGCAAGCGGGTGGACGAGATCGTCGGGCTCAGCGAGGAGATCTACGACGAGCTGATGGCGGAGCGGATCTGGTCCGGCACCCGCGCGCTCGCCCAGATCCACCTCGAGGCCGGCCAGCGGGTCTGGCTGGTCACCGCCACCCCGGTCGAGCTGGCATCGATCATCGCCCGCCGGCTCGGCTTCACCGGCGCCCTCGGCACGGTCGCCGAGGTGGTCGACGGCGTCTACACCGGACGGTTGGTCGGCGAGCCGCTGCACGGCCCGGCCAAGGCCGAGGCGGTCCGGGCGCTGGCCGCGCGGGAAGCGCTGGACCTGGACCGCTGCTCGGCGTACAGCGACTCCATCAACGACCTGCCGATGCTCGGCGTGGTCGGCCGCGCGGTCGCGGTGAACCCGGACACCGCGCTGAAGATGGAGGCACGCTCCCGCGGCTGGGAGATCCGCGACTTCCGCACCGGCCGCAAGGCCGCGAGGGTGGGGGTGCCGAGCGCACTGGGGCTGGGCCTGCTCGCCGGCGCGGTGGCGCTCGGCGTGGCGCTGCGCCGGCGCCGCCGCGGACCGGGTCGGTGGATGTCCGGAAGCCCGCTCCCGCCAACCCCTGGGCGGGGTGCCTTCCGACGATGATCACGTTTTGCGCGTGTCCTCGCACGACACGCTGACCGGCAACTGCCGCCCCCGCGAGCCGCCGCGCAAAGGTGATCGGTTCGCCAGTCCCCGACTCATGACCTCGGCCTGGCAGCGGGATCCAGCGCCGGGACGCCGCCGGCGGACGTGATGGGCCTGCCCGGGCCGGTCGGCGGCTGGCCCGGGGGCACTCCCGCCTAACGGGCCCGGCCGCACCGGGGGTCCGGGGGCCGCTGCCGCGCGAGCGAACCCCTTCCAGACCACCGCGACCAGGCCGGCCGGGGACCGCGCGAACCAACCGGAACAGCCGACCAACTGGCCGCCCCGGGGGTCCGGGGGCCGCCCCCGGAATGTCTCCTAACCGAAGACCGACCGGCGCTGCAAGAGCAGCCGGTAGAGCGTCTGCTGGATCGTCTCCCGCACCTGGTCGGTGAGGTTGAAGACCAGCATCGGGTCGTCGGCGGCCCCGGCGCCGAGGCTTGCCGTCTCGATCGGCTCGCCGAACTCGATCAGCCACTTCGACGGCAGCGGCACCGCGCCGAGCGGGCCGAGCAGTGGGAACGTGGGCGTGATCGGGAAGTAAGGAAGTCCGAGCAGCCGGGCGAGCAGCTTCGCGTTGCCGATCATCGGGTAGATCTCCTCCGCACCGACGATCGAGCACGGGATGATCGGCATCCCCGTCCGCAGGGCCGCCCCCACGAAGCCGCCGCGCCCGAACCGCTGCAGCTTGTAGCGCTCCGCGAACGGCTTGCCCACCCCCTTGAAGCCCTCCGGCCACACCCCGACCAGCTCGCCCGCGCCGAGCAGCCGCTCCGCGTCCGGGTTGCAGGCCAGCGTGTGCCCGGCCTTGCGTGCCAGCGGGCCGAGGCCGGGCGTACGGAAGACCAGGTCGGCGCCGAGCATCCGCAGGTGCCGGTGCGCCGGGTGGTGGTCGAGCAGGGCCAGCGAGGTCATCAGCGAGTCCACCGCGATCGTGCCGGAGTGGTTCCCCACGACCAGGGCGCCGCCGGTGGCGGGGATGTTCCGCAGGCCGGACGTCTCGACCCGGAACCACTTCTCGTACAGCGGACGCAACGGCGGAGCGAGCACGTGTTCGGTCAGGTCCCGGTCGAAGCCGAAGTCGTCGACCTCGTAGTCTCCGGTGACCCGCCGACGCAGGAACGCCAGCCCGCCGGCGATCCGCCGCTCCCACTCCGGCCGCTCGGCCTGCGCACCGCTCGCAGCCGGCTCCACCAGCTGTGGGCTCTCGACCTGTGGGCTCTCGACCTGTGGGCTCTCGACCGGCCGAGCGTCGGTCGGCCCGGTTTCGCGCGGGCGGCGGCCGCGGCGGGGCGATTCCTCTCCGTGCAGAGGGATCACCCGCGCGTCACCCACGACGGCCTCCCACCGCGGCGGCCCTGACGACCGAGTCCAGCGCGCCGAGCACGCCATCCTCGACCCGCCGCACCGCGGCCGGCTCCAGCACCGGGCGCAAGCCGCGGCCGTGGACGAAGTCGTCGAACGCCTGGACGGTGCTGAACCGCGGCTGGTATCCGAACCCGGTCCGCAGCCGGGTCGTGTCTACCACCCGGCCGAACTCGAGGAACCGCACCTGCTCCGGGGAGAAGTCGACCAGCCCGGTGCGCCGGACCGACCGGCCGACCAGCTGGACGGCCGGCACCGGCACCGGCAGCGGCACCCGGCCGGCGCGCCGGATCATCTGGGACAGCAGCAACACGCCGGCGCCGCCGACGTTCACCGTGCCGATCCGGTCGGCCAGGGTCGCGAGCCGGAGCACCTCGAGCGCGTCCTCCTCGTGCAGCAACTGCACCCTGGGGTCGAAGCCGAGGATGGTCGGCACCACCGGCAGCGACAGGTAGCTCACCAGGGGGCTGTCGATCCGGGGGCCGATGAAGTTGGTGAACCGCAGCATGCCGACCGCCACGTCCGGGCGGCGGCGGGCGAAGCCGCGAACATACCCCTCGACCTCGACAGCGTCCTTGCCGTACCCGGACCGGGGCATCGCCTTCGGCTCGGTCTCCTCGGTGAACAGGGCCGGGTCCCGGGACGACGAGCCGTACACCGCTGTCGTGGACTTCAGCACGAACCGCCGCACCGACGCCGACTTCTGGCAGGCGGCGAGCAGCTGCATGGTGCCGATGACGTTCATCTCCTTCATCGACGTCCGGCCACCGGCGCCGCGGGGAGTCGCGGTGATGTTCAGGTGGACGACCGTGTCGACGCCGGTAGCGGAGATGACCTTCGCGATCAGCGGGTTGCGGATGTCGGCGCGCACGAACTCGGCCCGCCCGAGCTCGGCGGCCAGCTGCCGCGGCGGCGGAACCGTGTCCACGCCGATCACGCGCTCGATCCGCGGGTCGTCGGCCAGACGGGCGACGAGCCGGCAGCCGAGATGGCGGCTCACGCCGGTCACGAGCACAACGGTGGGTGCCATCCTTGCGCCCCTCACGCTCGGCTCCGTAGGCGATCCTACCCGGCGGGTGCGTGACCCTCCGGCGTCAGCGCACCCGGCGCCGCAGCGGTGGGCCGTTCAGCGGTGGCCCGGCGTGAAGGAGCTCGGTGCGCCGTCGACCACGGAGACCTTGGTGGCGGCGCTGCCGATGAGCCGGTGCACCCGGCCGATCACGATCGGGTCGCCCGCGCCGGCGCGTAGCACCCGGTCGGCACGCCCGGCGTTGACGGCGATGGTGATGGCGCGGAAGGAGTCCTCGCAGACCACGGTCCGCCCCGCCGCGACCTCGCCGAAGGCGAGCGTGAACGGCACCTCGACGGCCTGGCCGTTGCATCGCAACTCGACGACGTCGCCGAGTTGGATACCGGCGGCCTCCAGGTCCGAGCGACGCACGTTGAGCGCCAGGTTGCCGAAGTGGTCGACCATCCGCACCGCGCCGTGCACGTGGTCGCCGTGCACCGATGGCTCGATCCGGGCCACGCTGACCAGCGAGTCGCGCTCCAGCGGAGCGCCGATGTCGGAAGCCGGCCGACCGCGCGCGAGGTGCGCGGCGACCGGCGCGAACACGTCCCGGCCGCGGAAGGTGCGGGCCGGGTTGGGCGCCCAGAGATCGGGGTTGGTCAGCTCGTATGCCTCCCGCACGCCGCCGGCAACCTCCCAGGCGAGCGAGGCGATCCCGTTGTCCGGGCTGATGAACACCGACCCGTCCGCCGTACGGACGGCGATCGCGCGGGCGCTGGTCGCCCGGTAGGGGTCCACCAGGGCGAGGTGCACGCCGACCGGCAGGTAGGGCAGGGCCTCGGCGAGCATGGTGGCGCCGATGCCGACGTCCTGCGCCTTGACCTGGTGGCAGACGTCGATGATCCGGACGTGCGGGGCGATCCGGGCGATGACGCCCTTGCAGACCCCGACGAGGTGGTCGTCGAGGCCGTAGTCGGACAAGAACGTGACCCACGCTGACCCGCCACCGCCCGGCGGGCGGGCCGGCGGCACCACCGGCGCGGTCATCCTCGCGTTCCTACTTCTTGTTGCGCCGCTGCACGCGGGTGCGCTTCAGCAGTTTGCGGTGCTTCTTCTTCGCCATCCGCTTGCGGCGCTTCTTGATGACCGAACCCATGAGCCAGGAGGGTACGGGACGGGCGGGAGCCCGCCCCAGCCGGCTCGGCCCCCGCCGCTCAGCCCGCCTCGATGAAGGCGTCGCGCAGGTAGTCGTGGACCGCCCTCTCCGGCACCCGGAACGACCGGCCGACCCGGACCGCGGTCAGCTCGCCGGAGTGCACCAGCCGGTAGACGGTCATCTTCGACACGCGCATCAGTGCGGCGACCTCGGCCACCGTCAGGAACCTCACCTGCGCCAGCGGCGCGTCGGGCGGCTGCGAAGACGACATGTGTCACCAGACCTCGGCACGTGTCGGGCCACCGGCTTCCCCTCCGGCGACGACGGACACGCACGTGCTGAGGTGAGCGTAGCGGTACGGGAGTGACGGGAGCGATCCCAGTCGGGGAGCCAGCCCCCGACGCCCCGAACCCCAACCCCTCGGCGGCCAGCCCGGCCCCCGACCCGGAGCGGCGGGGACGCGGGCACGCGGGCACGGTCGGGTCCGAGCCGGGGCCGCCCGAGGGCGGAGCCCTCGGGCTACTCCGCGCGGAGCGCGACCACCGGGTCGAGCCGGCCGGCCCGTCGCGCCGGCGCCACCCCGAAGAAGACGCCCACCGCGGCCGAGACACCGAAGGCGAGCAACGGCGACCACCAGGCGATCGCCGCGGGCACGGGGGTGAGCCGGTCGACCAGCACCGCGCCACCGACGCCCAGCCCGATCCCGAGCACGCCCCCGACGGCGGTCAGCAGCACCGCCTCGATCAGGAACTGCACCAGCACGTCCCGCTGCCGCGCGCCGACCGCCTTGCGCAGGCCGATCTCCCGGGTCCGCTCGCGCACGCTGACCAGCATGATGTTGGTGATCCCGACGCCGCCGACCAGCAGGCTGATGCTGGCGATCGCTGCCAGCACCAGCGTAAGCAGGCTGAGGATGCGGCCGACCACGCCGAGGATCTGCTCCTGGGTGACCGCGGAGAACTTCTCCCCCGGGTATCGCTCACTCAGCGCGGCGACGATTCGGGTGCCGAGCGCGTCGATGTCGGCCAGGTCCGGCGCCTTGACCGCCAGCCCGTCCACCCGCTGTGTCCCGAGCAGCCGCTGCGCCGCGGTGATCGGGACGTAGACGGTGAGGTCGGGGTCGGCACCGGCCAGCGGGGACGACCCGGTCCGCTGCAGCACGCCGACCACCCGGAAGCGCACCCCGGCGATGGACATCTGCCGCCCCACCGGGTCCCGCTCGCCGAAGAGGCGGCCGGCGGCGCTCGCGCCGAGCACCACCACCCGGCGGCGGGTGTCCACATCGGACCGTCGCAGGAACTCGCCGCGCGCCACCGGCCGGACGAAGACGTCCGGCACCGTCTCGGTGACGCCCTGCACGGTCGCGAACAGCTCGCTGCTGCCGGCCCGGAGCGTCTCACCGCTGGTGACCGTCGCCGCGACCCGCTGCCGGTCGCCGACCAGCCGCCCCACGGCGTCCACGTCGGACAGCGTCAGGCGGCTGGAGGTGGGCGCGCTGCCGAAGGAGATCTCGCCCGGCACCACCAGCAGCAGGTTGCTGCCCAGGCCCTGGACCTGCGACTCGACGTACTGCCTGGCGCCGGAGCCGATGGCGACCAGCATGACCACGGCGGAGACTCCGATGACGACGCCGAGCACGGTGAGCCCGCTGCGCAGGCGGTTCGCCCGCAGCGCGGTCACCGCGACCCGCCACGCCTCGCCGAGTCTCACCGCGCCCCGCCGGGTCTCACCGGGTCACCCGCCCCCCAGCGCGGCACCTCGGACTCCACCAGCCCGTCGCGCATCCGTACCTGCCGGCGGGCCCGGGCGGCGAGATCGAGGTCGTGGGTGACGACCACGAGCGCCACCGCGCGCTCCGCGTTCAGCGTCTCCAGCAGGCCGATCACCTCGGCGCCGCGCACGCTGTCGAGGTTGCCGGTCGGCTCGTCGGCGAGGATGACCTGCGGGTCGCCGACCAGCGCGCGGGCGATCGCGACCCGCTGCTGCTCGCCCCCGGACAGCTGGCTGGGAGTGTGCTTCAGCCGGTGCGCCATGCCCACCGCTGCCAGCGCGGTCTCGGCCCGCCGGCGGCGCTCGCCGCGACGCACGCCCCGGTAGACCAGCGGCAGCGCGACGTTGTCCACGGCGGAGGTCCTGGGCAGCAGCTGGAAGGTCTGGAAGACGAAGCCGATGGTGCGGTTGCGCGTGCGGGCCAGCTCGTCCGAGCCCATCGATGCCAGGTCCCGGCCGCCGACCCGCAGCGTGCCGGTGGACGGCCGGTCGAGCGCGCCGAGCAGGTGCATCAGCGTCGACTTGCCGGAGCCGGACGGCCCCACGACCGCCAGGTAGTCCCCCCGCTCCACCACGACCGACACGCCGCGCAGCGCGTCCACGGACACGCCCTCCAGCCGGTACGTCCGGGTCACGTCGACGGCCTCCAGCGCGGCCGTCCGCGGGTCGGCGGCCGTGCGGGTCACGGCAGTTCCTGCCCCTCCCGTACCTTGTCGGCGCCGCGGACCACGACCCGCTCCCCCTCCCGCAGGCCCTCGCTGATCTCCACCAGGTCCTCGCCCTGGGTGCCGACGGTGACCGTCCGGCGGCGGGTCAGCCGGCCGTCCACCACCCAGACCGCGTCCCGGTTGCCGTCCCGTACGAGCGCGGCCGCCGGCACCGAGACCGCGTCCTTCGCGGTCCGCACCTGCAGGTCGGCGACGGCGCTCATGCCCGATCGCGGGCGCGGGGCCGGGTCTGCGTTGGCCAGCGTTCCGGTGCCGAGCGCCAACCGGACCCGGTAGCTGACCCCGCCCCGAGCGGAGGAGGTCGGGGACAGGTCGATGGCCTGCACGACCGCGCCGTAGGACGCGCCAGGCAGCGCGTCCAGCTGCACGGTCGCCCGCACGCCCGGCTTGACGAGGAGGATGTCGGTCTCGTCGACCTCGGCGACCAGCGACAGCACGGCGGTGTCGACCACGGTGGCCAGCGGCATCCCCGCGGTCACCGGCATGCCCTCGGTCACCGGGCCGACGGTCCGGATCGTCGCGCCGCCTCCGGTCGAGTCGCCGCCGAGCGCCGAGGACGCCTGGTCGCGGATCCCGGCCGGCAGCTGGCCGAGGACGGAGTCGAGCGACCCGGTGCCGGCGCCACCGGTCGAACCGGCGGCGGTCGAGCCGCCGAGCTGGACCGTGCCGCCGATCGGGGCACGCACGTCCAGCGCCTGCACCGCCTTCTCGGCGGCATCCACCGCGGCCTGCGCCTGCACCCGCTGGGCGGACGAGAGCGACGCCAGCGCGACCGCCAGGTCACCGATGCCGGAGTTGATCGCCGCGACGGCGGCGCGCGCCTGGGCGGCAGCGAGGGCGTACTGCCGCTCGGCCGCGGCGAGCTGGGTCAGCGCGGCAGCCCGCAGCCTCGGGTCAGGCACCTGCTCGGCGGCGCTGCGAGCGCCGTCGAACGCCCCCCGGGCGGCGGTGTCGGCCTGCGCCTGGGCCGAGCCGAGGGGCAGGTACGCCGGGGCGCCCGGCGCGGACGCCTCCACCTGCGCGAGCTGCGCGCGGGCCTGAGCCAGCCGGGCGGTCGTGTCCGGCGAGGAGATCCGGGCGACGGTCGTACCGGCGCCGACCCGCTGGCCGTCCCGGACGAAGACCTCGGCCACCTGGCCGGCGGCCGATGCCGTGAGGGTGGTCGTGGCCCGCGCCTCGACGGTCGCCGGCGCCTCCACGACCTCGGTCACGGTGGCACGCCGGACCGCGGCCACCGCCACCCCGCCGGAGCGGTCCGCGGTGCATCCGGTCAGCAGCACGGCGGCCACCGCGACCGCCACGGTCGCGCTCGTCCGTGGCAGCTGCACCCGCTCATCGTAGGAGCGGGGACCTGAGTCCGGCCTCAGCAAGCGAGGTCAGGGGGCGGGGACCCGAGTCCGGCCTCCTGATCCGGACCCGGCGGCGGGCGTG
>WNGJ01008972.1_pt1 | contig 10649 bp, 8 predicted proteins | sample 5400611 | NCBI WGS metagenome assembly WNGJ01 (sample SAMN13153375, study PRJNA577476) | soil metagenome | isolation source: 40 cm soil or saprolite under Garry oak tree replicate 1 | place: USA:California | collected 2016-06-15
AGAACCGGCGCTAGCCACTGCCAATCAAGGCTAACTGCATGTCGGTAACAAACGATTTGGGTGTCAGCAGCGCCGGCTCCGCGTCTCTGCCGCTAAAAGAGAAAATCAAAGCCCGTGTGCCCAGGGCTCTGCTGATTTTCTATAGGCTGTTTCGAACGGGTGACCTCCTCAGTGTGTGTTCGTTTCTGTGGACGAAGGCTCCGTGTGCGACGTTTCCCAAGCGTTGGAGAGTTGTGAAACAACTTTACCGGATCACCTATAACGTGCCCTGTGGCCATGTGCAGTCCGAGATGATTGCTCCAATTAAAGCCATGTTAGCGGTGCCCGCCGAAAGGCAGGGCGTGGTGGTGGAAGCAGGTTGTTTTAAGGGTGGCGGAACCGCGAAACTCAGTGTCGCCGTTCGGTGCGCGGGGCGTGAGTTGGTCGTGTTCGATTCGTTCGAAGGTATCCCGGATAACGCGGAACCCCACGAGAAGAACATCTGGGGTGGCCGGGTCCGATTTTTAAAGGGCGATTATTGTGGAGCCCTCGAGGAAGTCACGAGCAACGTGCGGAAATATGGGGACCTTTCGGTGTGCCGTTTTGTGAAGGGACTTTTTCACGACACAATGCCCCATTTCAGCCGGCCCGTAATCATCGCGTATCTGGACGTCGACCTGGCCTCTTCCACGCGAACTTGCCTCAAGCATCTTTGGCCGCTTCTAGTGCCGGGCGGAATTCTGTTTTCGCAAGATGGGCACTTACCATTGGTACTGAAAGTCTTTGATGACGATGACTTTTGGAAACGAGAACTCAAGACCTCGAAGCCCCGGATACACGGGTTCGGTACCTCTGAACTGATCTGGTGTCGCAAGGAGTTCGATCAGGGCTCGCACGCAGGCTGTCAGCTGGCAGTTACTCCGAAGATTCCTGTCAATAAAGAAGGACGAAAAGAAAGCTCGGATTGAAGGATCATCGAATGCTCACCGATGACCAGGCCGAAAGACTCTTGAAGCGAACGGCGGTTGATCCTTCGTTCTGAGCTGGCCGGTTACTGAGCTTGCCGGGCTATCCAACATGCCGACTGAAAGCGTTGTTAACTTCGCAGATCCTGAAGTCGCCCCGAGTGAGAGTCATAAGGACGGAACCGGAAAGTTTATTCGGGACGTATTTTTCGCTAATCTCCCGCTTCCGTTCCAGAAGATCCGCACCTATCTGGGGCTCGTTTTCTTTGCGCGGGCGTTCGGCCCGAGCGGGTTTGGAATCTGGTCTCTGTTTCAAACCACGCTCGCTATCAGTGTAATGCTGGCAAGTATGACCCAGGGCAACGCGATGATGCGATTCTTGAGCGGTGACCGTACCCGGGAGGAAACGAACCGCGTTTTCTCATCGGTGCTTGCGGCCGTTTCAGTTTCATCACTCGTCCTGGCGCTGGGTCTTGCCATTTTTTCGACACGCCTTTCGGTGCTTCTATTTCGGGACCCTCGAGGACGAACGGTATTTCTTTTGATCGCTTTGATCGTGCCACTCGAAACTTATTTCGAGGAAATGCGAGGGTTCTTGCGAGCCCGCAGGCTCAATCGTTCCTGGGCCTTTTTCACGCTAGGTCGGCAGGTGCCGGAAACCCTGCTTCTGATTGCCGTCGTCTGGTGGTGGGTGAGGGATCCGGTCGCCGCTGTCGGCGTCAACCTTGTAACTGCAGGGCTGAGTGTCTTGCTCGGATTTTTCTACCTGGCTCGATACCAGCACACTCGTCTGGCTCGACCGAGCGCAGCGGTGATTTCAAGATACGTTCCCTATGGGTTGGCCCTCGTTCCCGGTGCACTAGCTGCGTCCCTGTCATTTGCAGCAGACCGCTATTTGGTAGGCTATTACCTTGACCTCCAGCAGGTTGGAATTTACAGTGTTTGCTTCACTGTCTCGATGTTGGGTTTTTTCTTCGTGGGCCCACTCAATGACGTGCTCTTTCCGGAGATGGTTGCGCTCTATGATGCGGGAGACTGGAACCAGTTTTACGACCGGTTTTCGGGAGTGCAGAAGTTCGTGACTGGGCTAGCGGTGGGGGCGAGTGCGCTGGTGATATCTTTTCCGCAGCAGATCCTGCGCTTGCTCACCACACGGGACTTTTCCTCAGGCGGCCCCACGCTGGCCATTCTGGGTTTGCAAGGCATCTTCATGAGCATCGTCATGCTGTACATTGTGATGCTCCTCGTGCGGCTACGCGTGTGGTGGACCACCGTGGTGTGGGGTGGAATGGGAGCTATAGTCCTCCTGATCGACGCGGTCCTGCTGCCCCGCGTGGGAATTGTGGGAGCCGCTTTCAGCCAGTTAATTTCTTCCGTTGCCGGAGCGTCGCTGGTCGTGGGATTGAATTGGGAACTCTTCCGCCGCACCTTCCGACTGGTGTGGATCCCCCAAGCGGGAGCGGCTCTCCTCGGAGTGTCGCTTTTGGCCCATTTCTGGCAGAACCGTGCTCTTTCGGCGGGTCAATCGCTGGGGCAGCTCGCTTTGGGAGGCATAATATTTGTGTTTGGCTTGATCGTCACCAGATACCTACACGTCAGCGAATTGGTTGCCCTGCAAAAGGCATTCTCAGGCAAATCATCACTTCGCAGGGCCGTACCGCTCGAGGCCAACAGTGCTTGATCGGATCCGCCCGTTACACACGCACCCCGTGATCCTGCTAGCGGTTTGTCGATTTGTCACCGCAGGCGCTTGGCTTACTTCCGGAATAAATTGCGTGAATGCCCTGCAACTTCCGGCACAGACATTCAACGTGACGGTATACGGAGCGAAGGGGGATTCTCGCGTCTCGACCCAAGGCTCGATGAGCGGTGGTTCTCCCACTCTGACCTGCCCAGACTGCGCTTTCACACAGAGCGACGTCGGCAAGAAGGTGTACGTCTACGGAGCCAACAACGCTCCTAATGCACTTTCGCTAGGGACAAGCATTCAAGGTAGGCTAAGCCCGTCCACCGCCGCGCTGGCAGCTCCAGCAACGCAGTCCACTTCCGGGGCTCTTGTACAAATTGTGGGAACTGATGACACCAGAGCCCTCCTCGCAGCTCGCGATGCCGCATGCGCCGCCGCGACATCATCAAATCCGGCCATACTCTTTTTTCCGAGCAGCGGGGTGTATACCTTGAATAAGCCCCTTGAACCCTGCTCTAACCTTCAAATCACCGGATCAGGTACGATCCTGCAAACCACGATTCTCGGAGGAGCTGCATCCGGCCAGGGCGCTTCGGTAATCGCATTTCCCAAATCGCTAACAGGCCGCTGGTGCAGTGGGGGAACGATGCGGCCTGGATCTGACGTGCTGGACTACGGAATCCAGGGAGACAGGCCCTGCAATTTCACCCCTGGCGATGTTGGCTCCAGGGTTGTGGTGCAGTACGCCGGTCCGAACTACCTTCCCTTATATGCGACGATCACGAGCGATGTCAGCAATAGCGAGGTGATTCTCGACCAGCCCGCGCAGACGGCCGTACCCGCACGCGTCGCCAATCTGAGATTCGGGAATGTGGGTACGTTTATGCAAGTCGGCACTACATCGATTTCGAACGTAGAGATTCACGATCTCACATTAATGAATGTGTCAACAGCCTACCCGCTGCCTGGCCGCACGCTGGGTGTGGGAATTATTGCGTTCGGCGCGGACCCTTCGTCTTTAAAGCAGAACATCCGGGTGCACCATCTCACCGTTATGACAGCGTCGAATAATTGTCTAGGCGGCGTGAATGGGTTCCTTGACCAGTACTCATTCCAATACAACACCCTCATTGGATGCGCGGACGCGTCGATCTATGCATCTGGTTGGAACTCCGGTGGAAATGTTTCAAACAACATCATCGAAAACGTACACTTCCCCGGGTTGGCGTCTAAAGTCATGGGCCAGGTGCTGGTCACTGGCATCCTGGTCAAGAATGCTTCGGACGTAACGTTCGCGAATAACAGAATCGACGTTAACGTCGGTCATGCGGGGATTGCTTTTGGAGATCACCCACAGTTTCAGGACCAGGTTCTAAACAATACCATCACGGTTGCTGCAGAGGGCCATAATGTGGTGGGAATAATCGGTAACATTGGCGATCATATTCTTCTGCGAGGAAATCAGATCGAATGCCGGAACACTCAACAAAGTCTAGGAATATGGTTTTACTCAAATGCCGTAACCAATATCGAGGCCACGGGAAATGTCATTCGGAACTGTAAGTCAGCCATCAGTTTCAGTTTCGTTGCGATGGATACTGCTGCGGGACCAGCCAACGTGAAGGTGCAGGACAACCAGATCACAGCATGCGACGACGGGATAATTTTGGACAGCGTTGGAGGCGTCAATGTGGTAAAGAACAACAAGCTGAGAGCCTGCTCTGGCTCGCCTTGGGCTGTACGCCGGAGTCAAAGTGGCAGCGTCACCTATTTCCACGATGATAATGACTCGGATAACGGCGCCGCCGCGGCGAAGTTCGATAATTCAGTTCATCGGCTTCCCAAGGGCGCCTCGCCGCCGCAGTGACCAGTTCGCCGAATCAGCGCTTGATAAGGCGGTTGAGCTTTCCGGGATTTAATGAATTCCTCGCATTCTTAAGTGAGCCGCGCTTTTACAAGGTCTTGCATATGAAAATCCTGATGATCTGCAAAGGCGAATACTATAACTTCATGCCGGTCATCGCTGACGCGCTCCAACGCCAATACGGCCATCGGGTGAGCGCAATGACGTTTGCAACGCCCACCGCCCGGCTCGAGAAGATGCGGGTGTTCGAACAGACTTACAACTTGGCTGCGTACCTTAAGCAAGAGATTCCTTACTACGACATCGATGATTGCATACACGATCTGCAGGACCTCGAGCTTTCCGGCGAACTTGAGAATCTGAACGTCATGGCCTATGCAGACAGGATCATTCGGCAGTATCCGTTCGAAAGAGTGTTGAAGATCCTTGCGGGTGTCTGTCGCTTCTGGGAAAAGCTTTTCCGGGAAATGCGTCCCGATGCCGTAGTCGGCGAGGTTGCCTGCACTTCAGAATGGATTGCCTGGTCGTTCGCGCGAACATCGAACATACAATATCTAATTCCTTACCCGGGGCCGCTACCGAAACGCTTCAATTTTGTTCGATCGCCGGCGGGCGGCTGGGATTCGGCTGAGACTCTTTACCGGACGGCGAAGGAGCGGGGGTTATCGGCGCAACAGACACGGCTAGCAGAAGAGTTTGTCTCCACTTTTCGCGGCAAGCGACTCCGGTCCGCCATTCACGCACCGGCGTTCCGCTCGCCGATGAAGTTTGACCGAACCTCCTTGGCGACCCTGATGCAAAGAGCGAAACGCGTTCCTTTTCGAGTTCGGACGTATCTGGAAGATGGCAATTTTGAAATCGGCTCTTACAATGGGGCTCCGCCGTGGGAGCCTGTACTGAAGGACCTTCTCCGGATCGTCCGGCACGTGGTTTGTGAGGCCACAATCTTTGAGGCTCGGATCACCCCGGGCAAGAAGATCTATTTCCCTTTGCACGTACAGCCAGAGTTCACCATCGACGTTCGCGCTCCGTACTACACCAACCAGCTTGCACTCATCGAGAACATAGCCAAGAGCGTCCCGAGCGGATATCGACTGGTGGTCAAGGATCATCCGGGGATGCGCGGCGGCAGACCTCTGAGGTACTACCGCGAGCTCAGGAAGCTCTACAATGTCCAGCTTCTTTCTCCGAGCTTTGATAGCCATCACATCATTCAAAGCTGCGATGCGGTAGTCACAATTGTGGGAACCACCGCTTGGGAGAGTATTCTCTACGAAAAGCCTGTGGTGGCGGTCGGACCGCTAGCGTATAGCTTTTTTGATCTTATCTACAACTGCCGAAACGTGAGCGACCTGCCTCGCCTCCTTTTGGATGCGATTCGGGGATTCAGGCCGGATCATGACCTTCTATTGAAATTCGTCTGGGCTACGCTGGAAAGTGCGCATCACGGCGAATGGCATGATCCTTTAGCAACGCCGAGCGTGTTGGAGCGGTCAAATATCAAAAGTATTGCAAACGCCATTGTGATGGAGCTCGACCGAAAACAATACCGCGAAGTCGCAGCCGCGCTTCCGGTTTGGGCCTAGAGGGATATTTGAATTTGTGGTCCTGGCATTTTGCTGCTTGACCCTTTTCCACTGGATTGTCAGAGAGCGGGTATGGCGTCGGTGGAAGGCACTGTGTAATCAACACTGGCATATCGATGTTTGCTACATCAACGTGAGCGGTAATTTTTAACATTTATGCAGCGTTCTCGATGGCCAAACCCTTTCGATCATTCATTGGGATTTACTGGAATCGGATGACCGAAGCGGAAATAAAAGTCATCCTGCAGGGAGCGTGCGAAAAATATCCGACACGCTGAGATCCCGCTCTGCACGCGATCGCCAGTTGGAGCAAGCACATCGCGAGCGACAAGTTCTCCGGCAGGCAATAGGTATCGACCGCCAGACCCCATACTAAGCCTTGAAAATCTCCGCCCCGAAGGGCCGGGACCTTCACTAATGGAAAGCATCAGCTCTCCAGCTCAGACTGAGTCAACATAGAAAGGCAAGATGAACGAACCCAAAACAGACACATAGCCATTACTGATTTGAGAAAGTCCTATGCAAAGAACGGAAAGGAACGAAAATGATACCGGTCGCAACAGTACCAAAGACTACAGCAGTCGCTGAGCAACTCCTCGACGCACTGGAACGTCTGAGCAAACCCTCACCAGATCTACTGCCCGGTAACCTTGAGGTTCGCAAGCGGGAAGAATTGGAGCTTCACGATCACAAAAGAGACACTGAGTACGTCCAAGGGCTTAATGATCACGCGAGGGAGAAGTTCTTAGGAGACTATAAATTCTATCGTGTCAATAAGGACGTTGCGAAATATATAGACGGGTGGATCGCGACCCACTCACCTGGCAAAGTAGTTCTAGATTATGCTTGCGGCCACGGCCATCACGCTACTATGGCAGCCCAGTTCGGAGCCGCCCTTGCAATTGGTATCGATATCAGCCCCGTCTCTGTGGCAATTGCAAGGAACGACGCCGCGGCTGCAGGTGTTCAGGATAGAACAGCCTTCGCGCAAGCGGATTGCGAGAACACGTGCCTACCAGACTCTTCAATTGACGTGATTATTTGCTCAGGAATGCTTCATCACCTTGATCTTTCTTACGCATTTCCGGAGCTACGGAGGATCTTGAAGCCGGGTGGAATCATATTGGCGGCTGAAGCGCTTCGTTACAATCCTCTAATAAAAATTTACCGGAAGTTGACACCTCAAATGCGGTCTAAGTGGGAAGAAGAGCATATTCTTTCGTATCGCGACCTCAGATTCGCGAGCCATTTCTTTGAGGTCAAGAATGTTAGGCACTGGACTTTAGTTGCACTGTGGGGTGTCTATATGCCTCCGCTTCTGTCCCTCTTCCGATGGATTGATTCCTATCTGCTGTCAGTACCTCTAATCAAACTGATGTCATGGATATTCACGTTCGAGTTGCACAAACTTCAGAAGGTGCGATAGAAGATCATGGCGTTACGCGAATCACGGACAGCATTCAATCAGACCCCGGTATTTCACGGACAACCGAGGAGCAGCCGGGCCGGCATAAAGCACGATCATCTTTGACCTGGTTTGGGAACATCGGTGCCCTACCTTCCCTACTTTCGGACGACGATTAGAGGATTCAGGCCAGAATGCTACCTTCTGCTAAAATTTGGCTGGGCTGTGCTCGAAAATGTGCACCGGGCCGAATGGCTTGTTCCTGTTGCCGCGTCGAGCATGTGGAACCACTCGAATTTGACATGATTGCAAATGTTATTGTCACGGGACTCGACACAAGGAAAGACCTCGTAGTCGCCGCGCTTTGGGTTTAGGCTTATGGACATACTTGAATTCGTGGTGGTGTCCTCTTGCAATCTTGCTCTGTGTTATTGGGTCATCAAAAGGCAGGGAATTGCCTCAATGGAGGGCTTCTGCGCAACCTTTCTTGGGATGGCCGCGCTCACCGACAACCTGACTTTGTTATACGACTATTTCTTTCGGGCTGTGACGCTGCCGCTTGGGACGGGTGAATTCAATTTCCGCGTTTACCCAACCATAGTTCACATTGTTGCTGTGATTGTTCTCATGGCGGGTCTGTTTTTAGCTAATCCTAACCCGCAGCCAATCGGAAGAGATTACTCTACGGGGGAGTTGAAATTTGCTGCGTACACCGGTGTTGCGTTGGCCATACTGGGGCTGACATTGACGGGATTCGCCATTTATATAACTGGAGCCTTCAGTGGGGGCAGATTCTTCCATGACCTCGACACGTTTAGAAGGGGTAGTGAGGGTGGCCCGGGGCCAACGGGTGGCTTTTTCTACAGGGGAGCAGACATCGCCGTATTTGGCATGGCGCTGATCCTTCCCAGTGTACGAAACAAGGTGCGTTTTTTCGTCATCTTGCTCGCCATGCTGTTTGTGTCATTTTTTCTCAGGGCGAACAAGGGTGGATTTGAGACACCGATATTGTGGGCTGCTTTGGTGCTGTATACCTACAATCCGCGCAGATTCTGGTCACTAGTGAAACCGCGAATCATTCTGGCCTGCCTGATCATCTCCGTCGTCGGCGTTGGGATTAAGGGGCAGCTGTTGCTGCTGGATACGGGACCTTTGACGTTGGACAAGGCGACGCAGAACATCCTCGGCGGAATCGGGACGCGATGGGGGGACGACGGCGTTTTCCGGGGATGGTGCCAGTTCATCAACTCGGTGCCACATTATCAATACCTTTTTGAAGGTTATCCTATAGGTGTAGACGCTTTAACGTCCTGGTACCCGCGAGCCCTCAATCCGAACAAGAAGGCCCAACCCATGCAAGGATTAGGTTTCATGGTTCACGCCGATGCTCACACGTATGGATATGAAACTCCTTCGCCTGGACTCGTTGGATCAGTGTATACCGACGACGGATTCTACAGCTTGACCGCCTACCTCCTGATCCTCGGCTTCCTCCTGGGCCTTCTTCGGAGATATGCGACAGGTCGACGGAGCGCCCTTCAATGGCATGTTTCTTATCTCTGTTTCGTCCTCTTCCAAGGTCTGTCCGCCGAGTCCGGCATAAGCGGAACCCTTTACATGTTCATTTTGACGTTTACCGCAACCGGATTGGCTCATCTCGCTGTTATAGGCTTATATGCCCGCAAGCTTCACGCTGGCACCTTCCCGACCAACTCCGTGCCTGGTAGTAGTTTGAGTCCCCTTTGAAAGTGTAAGGTTGGCCCGTGTTTTGGGTTCAGCTAGTTTGTGAACGTGCAGAGCCCGTTCGTGGCAAAGCGAAGGATATAGAGAATTTACAGAGCGAGCGACAAGGATGACCCTTACAAATCATGCCAGAAAAGCGTCTCGTCATGTGCGGACTGCAGTCGCACTCATGCGGCACGTCAGAAATTGGCGGGAAGTATGTCTTTCCTGGTCACACACACGCGATCCTGGCCCGCCGCTCGTGTTCCGTCGAGGCTTCGTGATTCAAGGCGGCTTGCAGGAACGCTCGCTTCAGGGATTTGACAGTGTGTTCCGTGATCATCACTACAGCTTTCATCTCCACGAGCCTGATGTCGGTGAATTGATCGATATCGGTGCAAACATCGGTGCCCTGTCGCTAGATTGGCTGAGCCGCAAGCCGGCTGTGAAGGTGCACGCATATGAGCCAAGCCCAGGGGCTTTTGAAGTTCTTAATGAGAACGTCATTGCGAATGGCTTTCGCGAGCGGGCACGGCTTTACAATGAGGGAGTCTGGCGAAGCTCAGGAACGGTTGAGCTCCTAAGAATTAGCAGCACTGCCGCGACTGCGTTTGCCGCGAGGGGTTCTACTGGCGAAACGTTTTTAGCCAAGACCGTGGGGCTCGATGAAGTAGTCGGCAGATGCACCCAAACCGAATCTTTGGCGCTGGTCAAAATAGATACGGAGGGAGCAGAAGCCGAGATTTTAGAGGGCGCGAGTCATGCAACCCTCGCGCGCATACAACAATTCATCATTGAATACCACGATTTCCGTGTTCCTGGTTCCTTAGAGAGGTGCGCAAAGGTGCTGGCGAACAACGGCTTCGGGTGTACCGTTAGACCTACCGGTGGGGCGGTCGGGTTGCTCTATGCCGTTCGACGCGCGGTTTAGAGGTTTATCCTAATTCGCTCCCCTACCCCATCACCACGCGTGCTGCTCGAAGCCGTAATCTAGAAAGCAGCTTTATTCGCTGGGCAAAAAGTCGGACGTTTCGAGGCTAGCAGATGTGTGGCATAGCGGGAGTCATCTCAACTGAACGGGGCTATGCTGGAGGCGCAGCCACCCATCGCATGCTACATGCGCAGCGACACCGAGGTCCTGATGGGGAGGGTTCCTGGTCTGGGTCGGTTGGAAATTTTGAGGTTGCGCTCGGTCACCTACGGCTGGCGATTATCGATCTTACGGAGGCTGGGCACCAGCCCATGTTCCTGCCCGACGGGAGCCAAGGACTTATTTTCAACGGGGAAATATACAACTATAAGGAGCTGCGGAGCGAACTCGAGAGTTTGGGAGTGACCTTTCGTTCCGAGTCCGATACCGAGGCTGTTCTGTGGGCGCTAGCGACGTGGGGCGAGGAAGCGTTTCAGAAGTTCAACGGCATGTGGGCAATCGCCTGGATCG
>WNGJ01044933.1_pt1 | contig 10649 bp, 10 predicted proteins | sample 5400611 | NCBI WGS metagenome assembly WNGJ01 (sample SAMN13153375, study PRJNA577476) | soil metagenome | isolation source: 40 cm soil or saprolite under Garry oak tree replicate 1 | place: USA:California | collected 2016-06-15
CAGCCGCTAGAAGGACGCTTTACCATCCTGTCCTCGGTTTCCATCGCGCGCAGACGAATGGCCGAGCGCGAACAATTCACGCTATTTCCGGTATTGGCTGCGTCGGAACCCGGCGACGCCCGAGTCACGATAGGTCCCGTCATTCGCTCGAACATTGCGGCTGGCTACACCGTGACACTCTCCGCAATGCACTATCTCTCACTGACCAATCCCGTAGCCAGACGACTTTACCGCCTGCTGGAAGTCGCGAGAGAAGAAGGGATGGTGACTTGGAGAGTGCCCCTCGCCTCTCTTGCCGAGCAGCTCCCTCTGACCCAGCGATATCCTTCTCATTTGCAACGAGTGCTCCAACCCGCCCATGAGATGCTTCTCGCCGCCGGTCTCCTTCGTGATGCTACCTTCCGGCAGCTTAACCGTGACTGGCTGGTAGATTACGTGTTAGCTTCCCGTGCCTGACGGAATGTTCCGCTGGTGCCTTTTGTGCGTCATTGAGGAACACTGACTACCCCGGGGGCGTATTTATTAAGTTACCGCTCTCTTCTTCCAACTAGACCGTATGTCCCGATCCAAGAAAAGCCTGCTCTTCGGACTGGCTCTGATACCGCTCATGGCTGGAGGCTTCGCATTCCAGCAGCGCGAAAGCCAGCAAGGCGCTCGCCTCCTCGACCAGGTCCTGAACATTGTCTCCACCCGCTTCGTCGACACCGTCGACGCTGCGACTCTGTACGAGAAGGCTGCACGCGGACTCGTTCACGAACTGAATGATCCTTACAGCGTACTGCTTTCCCCGAAGGAGCTTTCGACCTTCAACGCGCAGACTAATGGACGTTATGCCGGTATCGGGATGGAGATCGCCGAGACACAGGGCTTCATTACTGTGCAGCGCGTATTCCCGCATACACCGGCGGAGCAGGCCGGAGTGCAGGAAGGCGATCGCATCAACATCATCGACACGACCAATATCCGCGGCTGGACCGTCTCACAGACCTCGGATGCCCTCAAAGGGAATCCCGGTAGCAGAGTGTTGGTCAAGTTCTCACGGCCCGGCGTGCCAGAGTTGATACCGATCACCTTCACTCGTGCCGTCATCAGCATTCCGGCAGTTCCTTACGCGATCATGCTCGATGGCAAAATCGGCTACATCCCCCTTCTCCAGTTCAACGAGAGCGCGAGGGACGAGCTGGAGAGCTCGATTACCCGCTTGTCGCGGCAGGGAGCAAAGGGAGTAGTAATTGATCTGCGTGGAAATCCTGGTGGCATCCTCGATCAGTCGCTCAGCGTCAGCAATCTTTTCCTGAAGAAGGGGCAGCAGATCTCGAGCATCCGCGCCCGCAACGGTGAGAACCAGACTTTCGTCGCTACCGACGATCCAGTCGCACCGACTCTTCCCCTCGTGCTACTCACGGATGGACGGAGCGCTTCGGCATCCGAGATCGTTGCCGGCGCTCTCCAGGATCACGACCGCGCTCTCATTGTCGGCACGACATCCTTTGGAAAGGGTCTCGTGCAGTCCGTGTTCCCGCTCGAAGGTGGTTACGCTCTCAAGATGACGACGGCAAAGTGGTACACTCCAAACGGCCGCTCCATCCAGAAAGAGCGCAAGCTTCTCCCCAGCGGTGAGTTCGTTGAAGTGATGCCTGATTCCCTCGAGACTGATTCCGTGCGTCGCTCACGACCTGCGTTCAGATCGGACGCCGGTCGAATCGTATACGGTGGCGGGGCGATCACCCCCGATATCATCGTGCGTCCCGACACGCTGACCACCGCGGAGCAGAAGGTGTTCAACGCCTTCGCGCCAAAGACGGCGGATGTGAGGGTGACTCTTATGGATTACTCGCTCGAGCTGAAAAAAACCGTTCGGCCTGACTTCACCGTGCCGCCGGCGTGGCGCGAAGAGTTCTACCGGCGCCTTCAGGCCAAGGGCGTCACAGTCGAACACGCCCAGTACGAGCAAGCCGGTTCAGAGATCGACAGACTCCTGGGCAACACCGTCGCGCGCCTGGCGTTTGGTGACTCAACTGCCAAGCGCCGTAGTGTCCCCGAAGACAACCAACTGATGCGCGCGTTGGATGTTCTCAAAGAGAGCACGTCGCAGAAGGATCTCTTCGCCATCGCTCAGCGCGACCAGTCGACTGCCTCCGCTCGGCGATGACTCGCATGTCTTCGCACCACTAACTGGTCGAAGCAACACGTCGGATTGAAGCGCCGCTCTCGCGAGAGCGGCGCTTTCTTCATAATATCCCTGCCGTCTTCAAGGGGGTTCAATGGTCGGATTGGCAGTACTCGGAATACTCGTTCTTCTCGGGATCTTCGTCGCCACCAAATCGTTCAAGGTGGTCGGCCAGGCCGAGGTGATGGTGATAGAGCGTCTCGGGCGGTTTCATCGGTTGGCTCGCTCCGGTTTCAACATTCTCATCCCATTCATCGAGCTGCCACGCACGATCGACGTTCGCTACTTCGAGAGCGACGTGACAGGGATCAAGCGAGTTACCGCGGGCCATACCGCCCGCATCGACCTGCGCGAACAGGTTCTGAACTTCCCAAGTCAGCCAGTCATCACCAAGGACAACGTTACGATCGACATCGATGCCGTCATCTACTACCGTGTTGCCGATCCACAAAAGGCCACCTACGCGGTGCAGAACCTGCCCTACGCACTCGAAACGCTAACGCGGACGACGTTGCGCAATATCGTCGGTGAGATGGAGCTCGACGCGACGCTTGGCAGCCGCGATGTGATCAACAGGCGAATGAGAGAAGTGATCGAGGAGGCATCAATCGGCTGGGGAGTCGATGTCACTCGCGTTGAGTTGCAATCGATCGAGCCGCCGCGGGACATCCAGCAGTCCATGGAGCTGCAGATGCGTGCGGAGCGTGAGCGTCGCGCCGCGGTTACAAACGCAGAGGCGGGAAAGAGAGCCGCCATTCTGGAAGCTGAGGGCGTGCGCGAGTCGCAGGTTCGACGGGCAGAAGGCGAGCGCGATGCCGCGGTTCTCAGAGCCAAAGGACTCGCGGAAGCACGACTCGCCATGGCTGAAGCCGAGGCGGAAGCCATCCACAAGATTGGTAGCGCGTTACCGGAAGGACAGGCCGCGATGTATCTCCTCGGCATGAAATACCTGGAGGCGCTCCCGACGCTTGCTCAAGGAAAGAACTCGACCATCTTTCTGCCGGCGGAAGCGGCTGGGGTAATGGGCGCGATAGGTGGATTGCGCGAGCTAGTCAATAAAACTGCGCGCTCCACCTTTGAAGGATCGGAGACTTCAGGCTCTCAGCGAAACCCACCGCCGAAAACACAGGGGTGATCTTGGCCGCGATCACACAGAGCCGTGCCGAGCGAGTCGCGCGTGCGCATCCATGTCCGCAGTGCGGTGAGTACAGCTTCAAGAAGCTCAAGGTCACCCGTGCAGGCAAAGAGCATCAAGAGACGCTCGGAGAGTTCTGGCATGTCGTCCGGACCTGTGGAGTGTGCGCAGCCCATAGTGAGCTGGGGCTCGACGCCGAGGGTGAGATCGTCTACGGAGGCTAAACACCCACCTATGGCCACTGGTGCTTGTTGGAGTATTTGCTGCCGAATACCTCGAGCAAAACAGTGCGTGGGTCTTCGGTTCGAATAACTGCGTCAATCCGTTCGGCCAGCATGAGCGGGCGCGTGAATTGACGGTACCTCCGATAGCCATGACAGAAACAGAGCGGTCCTTTGCGGGTGATGTCACCGAGCAGAATGTCTGGCTCCCCGAAGATCGTCATGGCGTAGAAAAAGTTGAGCGTCCGAGGTCTGGGCAGGTCACTTTGACGGACGTTCCGCGGCATGCTTCCGTGCTTACCCCCCTTGGGCCACGGGGTGTGAAGGATCCGTCCGTGCCAGTAAGTCCAGACGTCGGTAGGGGCGTAAGTTGTGTCGTAGCCTACCCATAGGACCTCTTCGTCCGTCGGAACCGTGAAGGGAATCCAAGACCCGTGAACGTCATCCCGCCACAGCAAATGGTAGGCGATCACACGCCTCACGGGATGCAGGATTGCCACTACCCGTTCTAGCGGGAACGTTTCATCCCGTTGTAGGTATAAGACCGGTGCCAGGCGCCGTGCCAGGACCGTTCCACTGTCAGTAGAAGCAAGGGCGTCGGGCAGATTGGCCGGTCGGAGCGGGATGTGCGCATGCGGGCCGCAGGCTGTAACAAAGATCAGCGTCAACCCGATGTGTATCCGCTCACGAATCTCGATGGCTCTTCTTCTCAATAGATAGCCGTCAACGTCACCAATGCGACGCCCACCGCGCAGCGCCGTGTCGAGCAAATGGAGAGCTCATGCGCAAGCCACGTCCGAATGCGTACAACCCCGCTCAGGCACTTTTTCTCATCAGCAACGATCGCCACGGTTCTCCACTGAGCTGCCCCTCATGCTCTGGATCCATCGAGCGTGATCCGCGTCAGGTCCCTCCGCCGCCCTATGCCCACGTGACGCTCCGCTGCAAGAGCTGCGGACGATCAGCTCACTACGTCGCCGGAGCGGCATAGAACCCCAGTCTGTTGCACAAAACTTGCCCTCCTCTGCAGCCGCCGGATGGATACTGCGTCACACGGGACGAATATCCGGCGAAGCGAAGCGTATTCTCCGCGATCGCTAGCCTATGGTAGATGCTTTACAGATTGCCCTCGGGGGAGAGGATCAGTTCAATGGCACGCATCACTGGAACGGTCAAATGGTTCAACGACGCCAAGGGATTTGGCTTCATTTCGCGCGAGGGAGGACCAGACGTCTTTGTGCATTTCAGCGCGATCAGCGGATCCGGATTCAAGTCTCTTGCCGAGGGTGATAAGGTCGAGTTCGAGGTCGTTCAGGGTCAAAAAGGACCGCAGGCTGCCGATGTAACAAAAGTGAGTTGACTCTCAATACAAAAAGAGCCCCGCCCAGCGGGGCTCTTTTGCTTTTTCGGGCATCACAAAATTTGTTCTCAACACTCGGCATTTGATTTGCTTTCATCCACATCGCTTGCTTTGCTCCCCGGAAGTGGAGGGTTCACGGATGGCTGCAATCTGGAAAGGCTCGCTGACATTCGGACTCGTCAACATTCCGGTGGAACTCAAGACCGCTGTTCGTGCAGATCATATCAGTTTCCGGCTGCTCCACGAAGAGGACCTGTCTCCGGTCAAGTACGAGCGTATCTGTCAGGCTGAAGGCGAGCCCGTTCCATGGAACGAGATCGTGAAGGGCTACGAATACGAGAAAGGAAAGTTCGTCGTCCTCACTGACGAAGACTTCAAGACCGCCGCGCTGGAGCAGTCGAAGACAATCGACATCCTGGATTTCGTGAAGGAAGACGAGATCGATCCCCGCTACTTCGAGACACCGTATTATCTCGTCCCCGGCAAAGGCGGCGACAAACCCTATGCATTGCTGCGCGAAGCGGTTCGCCAGACCGGATCTGTCGGCATCGGCAAGATCATCATTCGCCAGACACAGCATCTCGCGGCCGTGAAAGTCGTTGGCGATGCACTCGTGCTCGAAATCATGCGATTTGCCAACGAGCTAGTCGACGCAACCGAGTTCAACTTCCCGAGCCGCGAGGGCGTTCGACCACAGGAGTTGCAGATGGCGGAGCAGCTGGTCGAAAATCTGGCCGAACCATTCGACCCGACTCGCTACACCGACGAGTATCGGGCGAATCTGATGAGAATCATCAAGGCCAAGATGAAAGGCAAGAAGCCCAAGCTGGAAGGGCCGGAAGAAGAGGTTCCCGACAGCGGTGTGCTCGACCTCATGTCTCGCCTCCGTGCAAGCCTGGAAGAAGGCGCCGGAAAAAAGGGCGCGGTGCGCGCGAAGCGGAAATCGGTGGCAGCCGGCCGCAAACCTGCGAAGGCGAAGAAAGCAAAGACAGCTTAGGACGCCTGAATGGCCGTCAAAACGAGTGGAAGCTCCAGGTCAGCGCGCGCGCAGCTCGCCGAGTATCGTCGGAAGCGTGATTTCGGGCGGACTGGCGAGCCATCTGGCGAAACGGCATCGACTGCCACGCGGCCAGGACGTTTGCGTTTCGTCATACAGAAGCACGCCGCGCGCAATCTCCACTTCGATTTGCGCCTGGAGCTTGACGGAGTGATGAAAAGCTGGGCCGTACCCAAAGGCCCGAGCCTGGATCCGTCGGCCAAGCGCCTCGCAATGCAGGTCGAGGATCACCCGATCGACTACAACACCTTCGAAGGTACGATTCCGCACGGAGAATACGGTGGCGGAACCGTCATGCTCTGGGATCGTGGTACGTACTCCGCGGATGCCGCCTCCTCTCCTGACGAGGAAGAAGACATCATCCGCGAAGGTTTGAAACGCGGTGATCTCAAGATCACTTTCCACGGAGAGAGACTGCACGGATCCTTCGCGCTCGTTCGCATGAGATTCGCGCGCGATGATTCTTCGTCATCAAAGCCGCAGTGGCTGCTGATCAAGCACCGCGACGAATTCGCGACTAAAGAGGACGTCGTCGCCGAAAACATGACGTCCGTCGACTCCGGTCGTACTATGGACGAGATCACATCGGGAAAAGGTCGCGTCTGGAGAAGCAACCGTGAACCGAAGCGCAGCAAAACCTTCACTCCGCCCCGTTTGACTAGCAAACCGAGTGCAAAGAGCACTCGTGATAGCGCGTCCCGCGAGACAATGGATTCGGTTTCACCAGCCAGGTTCGCCGCGGCCGCACTCGAGCCGATGTACGCTAGCATCGGAAGTGAGATCCCCGGAAAAGGCTGGATCTTCGAGCCGAAGTACGACGGCATACGCGTACTCGCATACGCAACAGAAAACGATGTCAAGCTCATGACCCGAAACGGGAAAGACAAGGCCCGTCAATTTCCCGAGATCGTCGCGTCTCTCAAAAAGCTCGCTGCGCAGACCAAACGTTCGCTGGTACTTGATGGAGAGATCGTAGCTCTCATCGACGGCGAGCCGGCTCGCTTCCAGGAGCTGCAAAGCCGTATGCACGTGAAGGAGTCGCACCTTATCGAGCGACACTCATCCTCCACACCGGCGGCGTTGATTCTCTTCGACATACTTATGGATGGCGACGAGGTTTTGTTGCATGAGCCGTGGTCGGAGCGTCGCGCTCGACTCCTCAAGCGCATTGGAAAACGCACTTCGAAGCAGTTGTGGGTCACCGATTCCGTCGAAGGCGATGGGAAGAAGATGTTGGAGAAGGCTCGGCGCCAGGGTTGGGAAGGTGTCATCGCCAAGCGGATCGATTCGCCATACGAGCCAGGTAATAGATCGCGTAACTGGTTGAAGCTCAAAATCGAATTCCGTCAGGAGTTCGTGATCGGGGGATACACGGAGCCCCGTAACAGCCGCGAGCACATTGGGGCGCTCCTGCTCGGCTATTTCGACAAAGACAGAGTCATTTACGTCGGACACACTGGCGGAGGCTTTACCCGGCAGGGCCTGGGGGAGATGTACCGGCGGTTGAAGCCCCTTGAGATAAAGAGCTCACCGTTTGTAGAAACGCCGAAGACCAATGAGAAAGCGCACTGGGTCAAGCCAGAAGTTGTCGTTGAAGTCAAATTCAGCGAGTGGACAGCAGATCGGCGCCTTCGTCAACCGATCTTTCTCGGTGTTCGCGACGACAAGGATGCAACCGAGGTTGGATTAGAACCTACCAGCGTACAGAAAAAATCGACCCGTGGCTCGATAGCAAAGCGACAGTCAAGGCTGAGCATAGCCGCGCGGGCTCGAACGCTTGACGCCTCTTCTCCAAAGATGCCACGACGTTCGACGTCCGGCCCTTCCAGATTGAAAGTCGACACCACGTCGCTGCTAGGTCAACTCGACGCTATTGAGAAGGCAGGAGGAGAAGGAACCCTCGACTTCGGCCCCGGCAGGACCCTGAAGGTTTCGAACCTCGACAAGGTCTTCTTTCCAAAGGAGAAGTACACCAAGGGAGACGTAATGCGCTACTACACGCGCATTGCAAACTTCATCCTCCCGACGATTCAGGATCGACCGCTGGTCCTTAAGCGGTTCCCCAACGGGATCAACGGGGAGAGCTTCTACCAGCAGAAGGCTTCCGAAACCACTCCGCCAGAAGTCCGCGTCGAGCTGATAGAAACCGACGGTGGGGAGAAGCAGCCGCGGATCATTGGCGGAGATCTGCTTACACTTCTATACACGATCCAGCTCGGCGCTATCTCAGTTGACCCCTGGCATTCGCGCATTCAATCGCTCGAATACGCTGACTATACGATCATTGATCTCGATCCTGGGCCGCGCGCTAATTTCGTACGGGTTATTCAGATTGCGCGCTGGGCAAAGGAAGTCATCGACGGTTTCGGCCTCAACGCGGCGATCAAGACTTCCGGTTCGAGCGGGTTAACAAAAGTGGCCGAGGCGCATCCGAAGGAGACGACAATCGAGCGTTTCGTCAAAGCTCGCGGTGCAGCAATGGTTTACGTTGATTACCTGCAGAATATCCAGGGAAAAACAGTTGCCGGTCCGTACTGCGTTCGCGCGAAACCCGGAGCGACAGTCTCTACTCCGCTGAAGTGGAGCGAGCTCACCGACGATCTCGATCCGCGCGACTCCCACCTCGGCAACGCGGCTGAGCGCTTTGAGAAGATTGGAGATATTTGGAACGAAGCGATGGGGAAGAAGAATTCGCTTCGTGCGCTCGTCTAGAGTGCGTTAACGCCCGCCATTTCCTACTTTGCGCAGTGGCAGCTCCATTTGGCTGCCTTCGCTCTCGCTGTGCTTCGACGCGTCGCCAAAGATCGGATCACTCGACTCGTCAACCATGTGAGTGAGCTTGTAATAAAAATGGAGCGCGTGAATTGGGGCCATGAAGCTGCGGTTGCCGGCGCGAGATATTGCGACAGCTTCTTCACGCACACGGCGCGGTAAATCACGCGCCGCCGGAAGTGCAAGAAGCCGCTGTATCTCTGTACTGTCTCGTGCGAGCAACGCTGCGCACAAACTATCCAGATAAGCCAGCATAGCTATCGGGCCCCCGATGAAGGGTGTTTACCTTAGGTACACATTGCAACTAATACACCGCGACCGCAAGAGGTTCCTTGGAGGCTAACCGAGTTGATACCGGCGTGTTACAGCACTTATGGGTAGAGAAAATCGAACCTCACACCCCGGTGGGCTCTACGCCTTTTCTTCGGCAAATACCGGAAAAGTTGCGCCGGCCGGCCCCTCCCCTCACTCCGCCATTCGTCTGTAGGTTCGACGAGCCAGGCGGCCTGGAGGGCACGTCGGAAGCTCGCCTTGTGCAAGCGTTTACCGAGCAGCAGCTCATACATTTGTTGTAGCTCGCTAAGCGTAAACGTCGCGGGGAGAAGCCTGAATGCGATCGGGGCCTGGTCGAGACGGCTTTGGATGGTCTGCGTAGCTCCCTCCACCATCGCGCGTTGCCGTGGAGAAAGGGCCGGCAAATCGGCGACCTGAAACCATGTGTATCCCGCCCGCAGCGTTGCCGTTTCATGTGGGACTAACGCCAAATACGCCACTGACACATCGATCTCGCTCGGGTGCCTTTTGCCGTCGCCGAATGCTCCGAGCTGTTCCGTCCAAGCCGGGGATTCGCCGAGCGCATCTTGAGCGGCCCGGTTAGCGGCGGCATCGAGCGCTTCGCCGCTTTGCGGAATTCGCCAGGGCACAGACCATCGCTCGCGCTCACTCGAGTTCCGCGCGAGCAGGATCGCGAGCTTGTCTCCCATCGCGGTCATCAGAACTAAATCGACGCTGTAGGAGGCACTCTTCGAGGATCGGTCGCGCATGGTGCATGCGAATTAGTCACTTTCTGTGACTAAAGTCAAGGCTGCGCCAACTGAATTTTTTGGGAACTGACGTTGCGCTTCGTGGCGAGCGTCTCGGGGCGGGCGGTTAGTGATATAACGAAATCAGGATCGCGTCGTCAACTGAAAATTTTGAGAAAGTTTTTTTGGCGCATCAGCAATTCGACCGCAGGAATGACAGGCTCAACGCGCTTGCGCCGCTCTTTCCTCACCTCTGCCGCGGCTCACATACGGCGGCATGCTGATCGGTAAATGACCTGAGATCGCTGACGTTCCGACCAACGCTCGTGCTGCCGCCGTTTGAGAAACCGGAAAGCCTCCCCACGCAACGAGATACGCGCTCACCCACGGTATCTGTTGCAGAAGATACGGATTACCGAAAGCGACGACGATCGGTTTTCGGCCGCGCTGGACGAGGGTCTGCACGAAGTTCGTAAAAGCTTGCGGTGCACTCGCGGTGATCGCATCCCAGCTTTGCCCCACGTAGGAGCTTACGATGGTGACATCTGCCGAATCAGCCGCTGCGATCAGGCGTGGATAGTTGAGGGCAGCGTCTTCGGTCGCGACGAATTCCGTGCGCAGTTTTGGCAGGCGTGTGCGCAACTCCGCATTGAACGCGTTCCCTGCCGGAAGATCCGCTCGCCGTGCGAGGGTAATTGAGAGCACGCGCAGCACAGTGTCTGAACCCAGAGGAACCTGCCGTAGCGAATCCTTGACGAGTGTAATCGACTTCTCGGCGACACGTTGCGCGATCTGCGCGTTCGAGCTATCCCCGACAAGAAACCGTAACGCGGCGAGATCGACCAGTTTATTCTGTGCGAGCCCAAGCCTGCGCTTTGTCTCGAGCACTCTAAGGACCGATGAATCCAGACG
>WNGJ01035803.1_pt1 | contig 10648 bp, 11 predicted proteins | sample 5400611 | NCBI WGS metagenome assembly WNGJ01 (sample SAMN13153375, study PRJNA577476) | soil metagenome | isolation source: 40 cm soil or saprolite under Garry oak tree replicate 1 | place: USA:California | collected 2016-06-15
GGCGTCCGCCGGATGTCGCAGCGCGGCGGCAAGGGCCCGGTGCACGGCCAGTCGCCGGCTCAGCGTTGCGCCCTGGTACACCGCCACACGCACCAGCGGATGGCGGAACGTCACGGTCCCATCGGCGATGCCGATCAGCCTGGCCTGCTCGGCCGGTTCCAGGGCGGTGGGCGCAACCCCAAGCATTTTGGCCGCGGTCACCAGCACGCCAAGGTCTCCGCTGCTCTCCGACGCTGCAATCAGCAGCATGGTCTGGGCGTCCGCGGGGAGCCGCCGGACCTGGCCCCCGAAAGCGTGCTGCAGCCGGTCGGTCAACGCGAGGGTCGTGCTGCCCGACTGCTCAGCGGCGTGCGAGGTGGTCAGGTATGCCGCGGGCAGCTCGATGAGGCCGAGCGGGTTGCCACAGGCCTCGGCGAGGATCTGGGACCGGGCCGCGGGAGTAAGCCCGTCCCCGTGCTCATCGAGCAGCGCCGCCGCCGTGGCCGGGTCCAGCCCGCCAATCCGCAGAACGCTCAGGCCGGAGGCGTGAAATGGCGTGTCGTGGTCGCGGGCTGCGAAAATGATCGCGATCCCCTCTGCGTCCAGCCGCCGGGCAGCGAACGTCAGCGCATCTGACGATGGCCCGTCCAGCCAGTGCGCATCATCAATAAGGCACAGCAGCGGACCATCTTCAGCCAGTTCAGCCAGCAGCGACAGCACCGCAAGACCGATGAGGAAACGGTCATGGGGGTCAGGCTGCCGCAGCCCCAGTGCGGCGCCCAGCGCATCCTGCTGCGGCGGCGGCAGCGCGGCAAGGTGGTCCAGCGCGGACCCGAGCAGGAGATGCAATCCCGCGAACGGCAGCTCACCCTCACACGCAACGCCAGTGCTGCGGATCACCCGCATCCCCACCCGGCCAGGCGCCGCAACCGCACCTGCACACCAGGCCGCGTAGTCCAGCAGCGCTGTCTTGCCGATACCCGGATCCCCGCGGATGACCAGCGCCCCGCTACCCCCCGCGCATACGTTGGCGAGGAGCTGATCGATAGCAGACCGCTCCTTGACCCTGCCATGTAGTACGACGGGGCGGGTCATGACGGGCGACCGCCTCCAGGCTTGGCGGCCATCCCGCAGGCTAGAGGGTGGCGGTGCTGACGGAAGACCTCGATAAGGATGACGCCCGGCTGAAAGCAATCACGGCCGACACAAGGCGAGGCAAGTACAGGTACTACCCGCCCGCCTGACGACATCCAGTCAGCCTCGCCGCCGCGGATGGCGTTCCGGCCGTCGAGCGACGCCATGGTCATGGAATCCTCCTTCCGGAGTGGTGGCGGCGCGGCCGTCGTCGAGCGCTGGCTGCGATGCCGCGCCGAGGGAACTTGCCAGTTGACACCTGGCCGCAGGGCCTCTCGCAAAATCACGCGCCGCTGTACTGATCTTTCCATTGGAAAGTATCTGGCCAATGGAAAGATTGCAAGTATGCTCAGGGATGATGTCGCCGGCCCAGACAGGAACCGCGGCCACCATGAAGCAGGAACCAGGTGTTGACTCCCGTTACGGCGGCTCAGGAAGGATCCGCGAACCAGCCACATCTCGCACGTGTCGGCCGGCGCATCGTTGGCCGGATTTCAGGTGAGGTTGGCTTGTGACAACCATCGCGGCTCCCTGACACGAAAGGATCCGTTGGATGACATCGCCGAAGCGGCCATATCATCATGGAGACCTTCGACAAGCCCTGCTCAAGGTGGCCGCCACCCTGATCGAGGAGGGCGGGCCGAGCGCGATGAGCATGCGGGAGGTCGCCCGCCGGGCAGGCGTGACCCACGCGGCTGCCACCTATCACTTCGGCGACAAGGCAGGTCTCCTGACGGCCCTGGCTGTCGACGGCTACCTGCTCCTGGGCGACGCGCTCCGCGAGGCGCACGAGAGTCGCAGCTTCCTCGAGCTCGGCGTTGCCTATGTACGGTTCGCCGTCACCCACCGGGCGCACTTCGAGGTCATGTTCCGCCCCGAGCTGTACCACCGTGAAAATGAAGAGCTTCGCACTGCCAAGACCATCACCGCGGCGCTGCTTTACGGGACCGGGCAGGCCAGCGACGAACAGCTCAAGACCGGGATCGCAGGGTGGGCGATCGTCCACGGCATCGCCACCCTGTGGCTCAACGGCAATCTGCCAGAACGGCTGGGCGACGACCCCGAGGAGATAACCCGCGCCGTCGCCTCCAACCTGCGGGTCAGGCGCCCATGAGTGGCGCAGCCGATACGGCAGGGCGGCTAGAACGCAGGTGGCATCGATAGCCGAGATAGTGCGACGGCGCAGACGCGGCGGGTCGGCCAGGTCTACGGCCGCCTGCAGGTGGTGCACGGCCGCCCCACCGCCCCGGAATGCGGCGCCTCTCGGATCGAAATGGCCAGCTCGTAGACGGCCTGGCGGACGAGCTCGTGGCCCGATGGCGCTCAGCGCAATGCCGGGGCGGGGGCACTAGCCTCGCCGCCGGGAGGTGCGAGGGCGGCGGCGAGATGCTCGCGGGAGGTGATGGCGAGCTTCTGGTAGGCGGGCGTGAGGTGCCCTTCGACGGTCCGGGCGGTGATGAACAGGTTCTGGGCGATCTCGCGGTTGGGCAAACCGGCGGCGGCGAGCTGGGCGGCGCGGCGCTCGCTGGGCGTCAGCGAGTCGAGTCCGCTGAGGACGAGCCGCCGGGGCCGGCCGCCGGCGGCGACGAGTTCGGTGCGCGTCCGCTCGGTCAGCGCTAGAGCCCCGCAGCGGTGGGCGAGGTCGAGCGCGGGCCGCAGGATCTCGCGGCTTTCCGCCCGCTGGCCAGCCCGCCGCAGGGCCGCCCCCAGGTCGGCCATAGCGCGTGCGTGCTCCAGCCGCGCGCCCGAGCGTTCGAGCACGCGTTCGGCCTGGCGCAGCAGCTCGATACCGCGCCTGCCGCCTTCCGCGAGGCCGGCCGCGCGCAGCGCTATGCCGAGCGTGCGCGGGCCGTTGAAGGCGCGGGCGAGCGCGAGTTCCTCGGCCGCGAGCGTTCTGGCTTCGGCTCGTGCGCCGAGCGCGAGTTGGGCGAGAGCCGCATCGGAGCGCCACGGCGCGGCCGACGGAGTGGCGACGTGCAGACGGGCGAAGAGGTCGCCGGCGGCGAGGAGGTTGCCGAGGGCTGCCGCCGGCCGCAGTTCGGCAAGCCGAAGCCGGCCGCGGGCCGCGAGCAGCCACCCTGCGTGCAGCATCGTCGGGACCGTTCGGCGAGCCGGTAGCGTTCGCCGGCCGCCTCCGCCGCCTCGAATTCCCCGCGTTCCACGAGCGTCTCGGTCAGTACGGCGAGGGCGGCGGCGGCGTGAACGCCAGGCAGGCGAGAGGTCTCGAGCGCGATACGTGCGTCCGCCTCGGCGTCGGCGAGGTTGCCAACGCGAAGGTGCACCACCGCGTCGCACCCGGCGAGCGCGCGCGCTCGACCGCGGCGGGCTCGGTCACGTCGCCGACGGCGGCCTGGACCCCGTCGACGCCGAGCGGACCGAGCGCGGCCGGGACCTTCTCCGCAGACCTGGCCAGGACCCGGATCCGGTGCCCGGCTCCCGCCAGCGCCGCGACCGCGTGCGAGCCGAGATATCCCGTCCCGCCGGTAACCAGCACGAGCAACGCTCTTCACCCCCAGACGTTCTGTCGGCGGGTCGCGCCAGATTCAGCCGTGGCGGCACGCTGACATTCTCCTCAGGATTGGTCACGAAGGCGCCTAGCGCGTTCGGTGACCTCGACCAGCACCCGATGGGCGGTGGCAAGGTCGTCTGGGTCAAGGTCGGCATACACGCGTCTGGTGACGGCACCGACGGCCTCGGCCAGCCTGGCGTGCAGGGCGGCGCCCTCGGCGGTGAGCTGGGTGGGCCCGGGTCTGTCGGCGGCGTGCCGGCGACCAGGCCCTTGGCTTCGAGGCCGAGCAGGAGCTCGGCGATCTGGGAGCGATCGAGCCCAAGCTGCGGCTGGCCGGCGAGGTAGTCGTGAAGCTCGGCAGGTGAGGGGGCGGGGCCGCGCAGCGCTAGGACGCGCAGGGTGATGTACTGGGTGCGGGTGATGTCCGTGTTGCTGAGGACCTGGTTGAGGAGGGCGGTGAGGGCGCCTTCGGCCTCGCCGACGTCCTGGCCGGTCAGGGTCGCTGGTGCTGGCATGGGGTCACTCCGCGCCGAAGATGATCTGGACCGGGCGGTCGAAGCGGCGCAGCTGCGGGATGCGCCGACGGCGGGCGAATACCGCGCCGAGCAGGTCGTCGTTGAGCCGCCAGAACGCCGGCCGGGCGGGCAGGAATTGCTCGTACAGCTGCGGAACGAGCCGCTCGCGGACCTCGGGGTCCCGGATGAACCCGCCGACCTGCCAGGCGTATAGCCGCCGGTCCAGGTCCGGCCGCCGCAGGACAAGGGCGCGGGCAACGGTGCGGATGACCGGCGTTGAGTACAAGGAGATGGCGCGCGGGCGCCGCAGGGCCGGGGTCCAGTGGTAGTAGGTGTTGAGCAGCACCAGCTTTTCGACCCGGCCGGGGTTGGCCAGCGCCCAGTCGATCGCCGGTATGCCGGAGGCGTCGTGCGCCACGAGCACAAGCTCGCCGTCGCCGAAGTGCTCATCGACCGCGCTGATCACCGCGGCCAAGTCGCCAACCTGGTTGGCTGAGGTGTACGGATAGCCCTGCGGCTTGTCCGAGCGACCCCAGCCGAGGAAGTCAAAGCGCACCACCGGCCGCCGCCCGGCCAGGTGAGGGACCAGCCGATCGTCCAGGTGGGTGTTGTCGGGGAAGCCATGCATCAACACGATGGGCACCCCAGTTCCGGGCACGATCTCGGCATACCGCCGGTGGGATCCCCGCGTCACCGGCAGGGTCTGCGTGGTTACGTCCATCACAGTCAGTCCTTCTCCTTTCCCGACCTGGCCCGGGATGAATCCGCCGGTATGTCCGCGACCGCCGCGGCCAGGCCGCGCGTTTCCAAGCGCTTGCCCACCGGTGACTGACTACCGTCCTGGGCAGGGCTTCGGTTGGCGGGGCGTCAGGGTGCGCTGGCGGAGGGGAGCAGGGCCTGGCCGATGGCGGTGAAGTCCGCCGCCGAGGCGGCGGGGGGGCGGCCGGCCAGGATCCCCCCGTCGACGGCTAGGTCCTGACCGGTGACGAACGAGGAAGCGTCACTGGCCAGCCACAGCGCGGCCGCCGCGACGTCGGCTGGCGTCCCGGCCCGGCCGATCGGCTGGTAGGCCTCCAGCCTGGCCAGGAAGACCGGCTCCAGGCGTGTAGCGTCCTGGTCGGCCCGGGCTGGATCGAGGCCCGCGCCCTTGCCGAAGATGCCGGTCAGGACCGGGCCGGGCGAGATGCTGTTCACCCGCACCCCGTGCTGGCCGAGCTCGGCAGCTGTGCACCGGGTGAGCTGAATGATCGCGGCCTTCGCCACGGAGTAATCCAGGAACGTCCAGCCGGCGATGTGCCCGCCGATGCTGGCGACGTTGATGATGCTGCCCGACCGCTGCGCGGCCATCACCGGTGCGGCGTACTTCATCCCCGCGACCGGGTCAAGGTCGACGCTGGCGATCCCGCCCGGGCTGCCGCCTTCGCCGGCACAGTTCATCAGGCAGTCCAGCCGCCCATGCCGCTCGACGGCGCCTGTGATCAACGCCGCCACGTCCGCCTCGACCGACACATCGGCGCGCACGAACTCGGCCTTCGGGCCGAGCTTCGCCGCCTGTGCCTTCCCCTCCGCCGCCCGCCGGCCGGCGATGACCGTCGTCGCCCCCTGCCGCGCGAACAGTTCCGCGGTGCGCGCCCCGATGCCGCTCGTCCCGCCCGTGATCACCGCGACCTTGCCGTCAAGAATTCCCATCGTTGTGACCTTCCTGCCCGGGCCAAGACCAGGCTGCCGAAAGGGCTGATCGTCGTGTGCCTGCGCGGCCTTCATGACCACCCTGGATCAGCGAAACGGAAGCGGCCAGGCAAGACGACCGGCAGATCACCGGCAGCTTCATGGCCCCTGCACTACCTGGACTACACCGCCGGGCATCACCAAGGCGGAGACGTCTTCGTCTTGGCGCACGGGCTCAGCAGCGGGTGGCTGCACCGGTCGCACAACACCCCCGCGCTCGGCCCGGGTCATGCTTCGGCTTCTACTGCTACAAACGTGGCGGTCTCGCTGTGGGCCGACGCCGTGGCGAACCGCCTGGAGGGAGCCGCGCTGTACCTGCTGGGCGGGCCGGGAGCAGACAGTCACCAACGGGCTGGTCGATGAGGCCCGCGGGGCAATAGGGAAGATCGGCTCACGCTGCTTCAGCGTGTCCGGCTCGCCGGGCACGCAATATCACCCGCACCGTGAGGGTGAAGCTGCCGGATTTCTTCCGGCATTCCTTCCTGGCCGCCTCGCCTCCGGCGGAGGTAATTTTGCCCTCTGCCCGTATCGGCCGGCACGCAGCCAACGCGCGAGGGACTAACGAGGGTTATCGGCCAAGCGCCGGTGCTGCCCGGCGACGGGACCCGCTACCAGGCTCTGGCGGCCGCGGCCAGCGTCCCGGGACGAGGAACACGACGATGGCGAGCAAGCAAGCGGATGAGCTGAGGATGACCATCGCATCGCGCTTACGCTAGGCGAGCACGTGGCCGTGACCGGTGATCAACGCGACGGCCTGCGGGAATGGTACAGGGTAAGCGTCCGGCAACAAACCCGGAGAGACGATGACGGACATCGCACCACCACGCGGATACGTCCTGGCCGCCGATCAGGGACTGGCTCCGGACCAGGCCGGCCTGAAGGCCAGCGCCGGCTCCACCGGCGGCCAGCTCACCGTCTTCACCCTCTCGGTCGACGGCGGCCCGCCGCGGCACACGCATACTCGCGAGGACGAGAGCATCTACCTGTCCTCCGGTCTGCTGGAGGTCGAATGCGACGGCGAGGAGTTCGAGGCGGCGCCGGGTTCGTTCGTGTTCCTCCCCCGCGAGAGGCCGCACACGTTCAGGAGCGTCGGCGGCACCGCCCGCGGGCTGCTCATCATCACACCCGGCGGGCTGGAGGGGTACTTCGACGCCTTGCATGCCGCCCTCAAGACCGGCGACTCGTCCCAGGTCAGAGCGGTCCAGGCCGAGTACGGCATCCGCCCGTCGTGACGGCGAAGGCCGATTGGGGCGGCCATCTGGATTTGAACCGGCCCGCTGGCGGCCAATTCGGTTCGCAGCGGCCGGACCCGGTCAGGTGCAGGCGAGCTCGGATTCGGCTGATCCGGCCAGCAGCAGCAGCCCGAGGCCGGCGGTCAGCAGCCCTGCGGCCATGACGTGATACCACGGCCAGTGCGCCAAGGCCTCGGCGAGCTCCCGCAGCGCCGAGGCCCTGGCGGCCAGCCAGCCCGTACCGGGCCAGCGTCGACAGATGGGCGGCTCAGCCGCCGGTGCACTGCGGGCTGGCTTGCACCAGGCCGGTCAGGATTGCGATGGCCACTCCGCCCTGGCCCGGGTGCTGGACACGGCTCGCGCCGATCTGTACCCCGGCGTCGTCCGGCAGGGCCGACGGGTGGATGACCAGAACGGTATCGCGCCTCGAGTTTCCCTGGTAAGGCGAGATGACCCGGCGGGTCAGGCCGGGGCTCGCCGCGGGATAGTCCCGGCACGACGGGTTCTGCTGGCCGAAGAAGGTGACGCTGGCCGGAACGCCGTCCGCGCGGAGCTGGCGCTGCAGGCCGACCGGGTCGCGCAGCTGGCGGATGGTGACATGGACCGTGCCATCAGCCTGCCTGGCCACTGTCCAGGCCGCCAGCCGGATGCCGGGCTGGTGGCCGGCGGGCAGCAGCGCGGTCACGGCAAGTGCCGCCCCGGCCGCCACAGCCAGGGCTCCGGCCATGCCGGGAATCCGGCGGCGGGCGCGCACCGCGCGACCGCGGCTCACGATCTGCTCCACGGGGATGTTCATGTGAACGCCGGTGAACGGTTCCCGCACCGCCGTGATCAGCGTGTCGTCGTTCATGATCGGGTCTCCTCCTGTGTTCATGATCGGGTCTCCTCCTGTCCGGTCGGCATGAGGTCATGGCGCAACGCGGCGATGGCCCGGGCCAGATGCGCGGTGACCGTACCTGGCGCGATGCCGAGCACCTCCGCGGTGCGGCCGGTATCCAGGTCCAGGAACAGGCGCAGGGCGACGACCTGCCGTTGCCGGGCGGGCAGCCGCATCAGGGCCGCCATGATCCGCGGATCGACCGCGCGGTCGGCCGCTGGGCTGGCCGCAGGCGGGTCCGCGACCCTGCCAGGGTCGGGCAGCGGCACCTCCCGGCGGCGGCGGCGCCACCGGGAGACGTTCGCATTCAGCGCGGTGCGGACCACCCACCCGGCCGGCGCCGGATGCCTGCTGACCGTGCGCCACGACGCCCAGGCCCGGGCAAAAGCCTCGGCCACAAGATCCTGCGCCACATCCGGGTCACCAACGCTCACCAGGACAGTACGCAGGCAGCCATCCCTGGATCGGCGGTAGAACTCGGCGAAGTCCGCCCGGTGCGTGCTCATGTCCATTCAACGCACAGCCGACATGCCCCGCTTACTTGACGAGATCACGACGCGGGAAATCCAGCCGGCACACCCCGAGTCCTGGCTACCGCGCGCAACCGCGCCTGGTTCGGGGGTACCAGCGCGGAGCTCGTCGCTGCCGGGTCCCCGGCGACCCTGACACCGACTGGTCCGAGGCCGCCAGACCGGACCACTGATTCGCGCGCGAATTGGAGCTTATGACTGATCCGGCTCGCCCCTAGAGTCCGAATCATGAGTAGTTACCGAGGGACGTCATGAGCCGCCGCGGCTGGGCCTTGTTCGCCGTCATGGGCGTGATCTGGGGTCTGCCCTACCTGCTGATCAAGATCGCGGACGGCGGGGTCAGCGTGCCCGTGCTGGTGTTCGCGCGGGTGGCCACCGGGACGCTGCTCCTGCTCCCGGTCGCGCTGCGCGGCGGTCGGCTGCGCGCGCTGCGGCCCTACCTGAAGTGGCTGGTCGCCTTCGCGGCCGTCGAGGTCATCCTGCCCTGGCTGCTGTTGTCCACCGCCGAACAGCACCTGTCCAGCTCGCTGAGCGGGCTGCTGATCGCGGCCGTGCCGGTCATCGGGGTCGGCGTGGCCCGGCTGGCCGGGGACCGCGAGCGGCTGTCCGCCACCCGCTGGGCCGGCCTGGCCCTGGGCCTGGCCGGGGTGGCGCTGCTCGGCGGCGGGGTCTCCGGCCGCGGCGCCGCCTGGCCGGTGCTCGAGGTGCTCGGCACCGCGCTGTGCTACGCGATCGGCCCGGTCATCGCCGACCGCAAGCTGGCCGGCGCCGACGACCTGGCGGTGACCGCGGTGAGCCTGGCTCTGGCCACCCTCGTCTACGCCCCGGCCGCCGCGCTGACCTGGCCGCACGTCATGCCGCCGGCCCGGGTGCTCGGAGCCGTGGCCGTGCTCGCGGTGGTGTGCACCGCGCTGGCGTTCGTGCTCTACTTCAGGCTGATCGCCGAGGCCGGCGCGGTGCGGGCCACCGTGATCACCTACATCAACCCGGCGGTGGCGGTCGTCCTGGGCGCGGCCGTGCTCGGCGAGCGCATCACCCCCGCCGGGGTGATCTCGTTCGCGCTGATCCTGGCGGGCTCGGTGCTGGCCACCCGCGCACCGCGGCCCCGCCGACCGGTACGGACCAGGGAGGCACTGGCTTGACATCCTCCCCGCCCTGAAGGACGGGGATTCCCACCCGGAGCTGACATGCAAGAGGTGACCGGGCACCGGAGCTGTCGGAGGCCTTCGCCGGGCGCAGCCGGCCGACGGCCCGGGCGGTAGGAAGCACGTCCCGGGCACCCGCGCCGTCCAGGAGCACGGCGATGCTGTCGGCGGGCAGCGCCGCCGGCCGGTACAAGTAGGGCCACGGCAGCAACCGCCGCAGCGTCGGCCGCCGGCTGACCTGCCGCCGCAAGACAGCCGGGGCGGGCAGCCAGCCGACCACAGTGCCGGTAAAACTGCCGGTATTCTGCCTGGCGGCCTGCGTGCGGAAGCGCTACTTTACTTGCGCGCATCAACCAACGTTGACCGGGGCGGTGATGTGATGGAGCCGTTTGTCACCGACTTACTGGCACCTGCGAGTTCGAGAGGGGTGGGGCCGGAATCACGGGGAGCGACTGAGCCGGTGTCACGGAAGACATCAGTCTGGATGGCACAGGTCGTTTGACCCCGTTAGGTGAGGTCACCAGGGATCATCCTGGTGTTGTTAGTAAGGACGCAGCGATGTTCGGCCAAATTGTCCAACGCATGACCGCTCCGTTCCGCCGGAAGCGTTGCCCGGAATGCGGGCACAAGCTGCGGGAGAGCTACTGCGATGTTTGCGGATACGACCTCATCGAACAGACCCGTGACAAGCTGCTTCACCGACGGGGACCGGCCTAGCCGTCGCGACGGCTCAAGCCTCAAGCATGCAAACGCGTGCGGGATGGTGGTTGTCCCGTGACACGCTGGCAGCCAGATGCCGTGCTTGGCGTTCCCCGGTTTGTCGGTGCTGGGTGGCATGATGCCGCCATACGGTACTCGGTCAACGTTCCGAACTTCGGGGAGTTCGCGGCGCCGGAGGTCTTCGCCGAGGTGGCCCGGCGGGCGGAGGAGGCCGGCTGGGACGCGCTGCTGGTCTGGGACCACGTTGTCGAGCAGAAGCACCTGCGCCGGGAGATCGCG
>WNGJ01008976.1_pt1 | contig 10647 bp, 6 predicted proteins | sample 5400611 | NCBI WGS metagenome assembly WNGJ01 (sample SAMN13153375, study PRJNA577476) | soil metagenome | isolation source: 40 cm soil or saprolite under Garry oak tree replicate 1 | place: USA:California | collected 2016-06-15
CTAACTCGAACCGGGCATCGAACGATGATGCGTCGATGTCTTTCGAGGAAGTGGAATTTGAGACCCAAGGAACCGGATAGATAGTCCAGGCGGCCACTCCGGATGCCAATGCAACAATGACCAATGCGATTGGGCCGGAGAATGAAATGCCGCGACCCAAAAAAATCTTGTCAGTTGTCGCCGCGACGTAGGTCATCCAGTTCACCGGTTGGACGCCTTCGAACCGAAAAGCCGCCACATCCTGGAAGCCAGAATGCGGCGAAATCGAGACAAACGCCGGCAGTTTGAGAGCTTCTGGGAAATAGTGACGCAATGGACACACCAGAAAGAATTGTGTGAACGATGCTGTGCTCGTGGATCAACTGGTCATGGTTTGGCCCTTTTTGCACTCCGGCCTTACGGCCCATCGGGGTTCAGTGAGTGGGGGTACAAACATGGCTTCCATCGGCTGTGCTGGAATTTCGTACATCGACAATGATGCGTTGGTCTCTGCCGCCGGTATTAGGAACGTCATTCAATTGTTTGGTGTCGCTCTCGCAGCGGCTTCGCTTGCGGCCTGCGCTCAGTCTTCTGTGGTCGGTAAAAAATCGGAATTACTTCCCAGTAGCCGACAGGCGTCGCTGGAACAAAGTCGAAAGCCCTCCTTTGTGGCGAGTAGGCGTGTAGCGGTCACGAAGAAGCATACCCCGTTTGCATCGGGCAAAAATGCAGCCGAGACACAGGTTGCGTCGCATGGGCTGGCTAGCTTCTACACAGAAGGAGCACAGACCGCGAGTGGCGAAAGATTCGATACGCATGAATTGACCGCCGCTCATCGTACGTTGCCATTCGGCACCCGGTTGCGCGTGACAAACGTGGCTACCGGGCGGTCCGTGACAGTTCGGGTCAATGACCGCGGTCCGTTCGTTCCAGGACGAGTTGTCGACGTCTCGCATTCTGCCGCCGAAACGCTAGGAATGGTCGACGGTGGCATTGCAAAGGTCAAACTCGACGTCGTCCAATAGCTAGCCGAAGCCTGGACGTAACGATCGAAGAGCGCCCTACCTCGAAGCCAACGTTCGCTTGATCCCACCACTTCCAACTGGGAGCACCTTAGCTAGTCGTCCATGAAATATCCTGAAGTGTTTGACCGGCAATAGAAATCGCCGGAGTTGCTGCAATTGGATTTGCGGGGAATTGGGGTTGCGGCGCCGATTTTCTTGCAAATTCACGTTGGGGATTCCCTCGAATCTGAAGCTGTGATTCTCTGCTGCTCGAGGTGATGAGCGGAGGGTTTGATGCGGCCACGGGAGCAGCGAGAGAGCGGCGAGCCGTATCTGTTTCGTTCGCGGCTCGATCAGGTCATTAACATGGACCATGCGCTGGTGAAGCTGGCGCGGACGATCGACTGGAGATTTCTGGAAGAGAAATTCAGCGCGATTTACAAGGATGGCGCGGGCCAGCCGCGGCTGATGGCGGGGCTGGCTCAAGCACACCTGTAACCTCAGCGACGAGGTCGTGTGCGAGCTGTGGATCGAGAATCCGTATTACCAGTACTTCTGCGGCGAGGAGTTTTTCCAGCACCGGTTGCCGCTCGATCGCTCCTCGATGACCAACTGGCGCAATCGCATGGGCGAAGAGCGGCTGCGGGCGCTGTTGCAGGAGAGCCTGGCGGTCGCAACCAGGACCGACGCGGTCAAGCCCGGCGATATCGCCCGTGTCATTGTCGATACCGCGGTGCAGCCGAAGAACATTACCTTCCCGACCGACGCCAAGCTGTTGAACCGGGCCCGTGAGAAGCTGGTGAAGCTGGCCAAAAAGCTAGGCGTGGAGCTGCGGCAGTCTTATACGCGGGTCGGCAAGTTCGCCCTGATCCAGCATCAGCGTTATGCCCATGCCAAGCGGTCCAAGCGCGCCAACAGGGCTTTGTGCAAGCTCAAGACCTATCTCGGCCCGTTATCCGCGACATTGCCCGCAAGATCGATAGCGATCCCGGGCTTGAGGCAGCGTTCGCTCATCTCCTGAGCCTGGCGCGGCGCGTACGCGCTCGGGAGCGCGGACAGCGCGGGCCCAAAGATCTACGGCCTGTATGCGCCCGAAGTGGAGTGCATTGGCAAGGGCAAGGCACACAAGCCTTACGAGTTCTCGGCGTCAAGGTCAGCGTTGTCACCACCCTCAAGTTAATAAAACCGATATTTCGTCCGCACTCCAGCGGCGGAAAGTAGGCGTCCCCGCTCCTGCAGTTGAACGCCAAACAAAGATTTGTCTCCACAGCCCAGCCAAGAACGCACCCGCGCTCTGATTAATGCCGAAATACCAGCGATTCCGCGCAAAATCAGAGTTATCTTCGACGTTGTCTCGTTCACTTCGAACCCGCTGGCAGGACCCAATCAGATCGGCCTGCTCTAGTTGGCGTGTTGTTGTGGTCAGGTGTGTCGTGATCGTCGGAAAGGATTAATTCGCGTTGCATCAGTTCGACGATCTTACATAGTGCTTCGCTGGCCCTCCTCCGGTCGGCCCTGCCGAACCTCACGCCTCTGATGGCCCAATTCGCGTCAGACGCCGAATTTGACCCGGCGAGTTCGACGATAACTCCAATAAAAGGCTCGCAACAGGGTTCGGTCTTTCTAACGGCCTCGGCGATGGCCGTTTGCAGTGTCGCTCGGGAAATCGGAGTCCGGTCACTGACCAATGAGGGAACCGAACGCAAAGTGGCAATGCAATCATAAACGTTCCGGAACGGATCGGGGGCACCCGATTGTCTAACCGATGCATGATCCGGTTCAAGCATCAACTCCGGAACCGGATCAGTGGTTGGCGCAATATTCGGTTGAGCCAGTACATTTTGCACATTTGGCTCTTCAGCCTTGTGCGCGGTCCAGCCCAGACGAAGGTTCTCAGCCCGTTGCTTGTCGCGGTTGGTCACCACATCGTAACTAATCTTCGCGCCTTTAACGAGAGAGGTGTAGTCGGCTTTCTTCACTGCCGAGATATGAACGAACACATCATTTCCGCCCCTGTCCGCTTTGATAAATCCAAAGCCCCTCTTTAGGTTGAACCATTTTACGGTCCCGCGAGCCGTCATATCCTCGCGAGGAATCTGGACCGTCACCGGAGTTAGAGTTTCTGGCTTTTGTGCTGTGGCGTCTTTTTCGTCGTCTACCAACCGAAAATCGCTCTGAAGCCGCTCGACGGCTGCAGCCAGCGCTTTTGTGCATATAATTCGATCAGCGCCGCCAAAGCGGATGGCCTTGATCTTCCAGTTTGCATCGCCTCGCCTTTTCGGTGCGACTCCTTCGATGACGACGCCGACAAAGTCCGCGCAATCTGGCTCGGATTTCACGGCCTCAGTAATTTTTGATTGCAAACCCTGCCGTGACACTGATTTTCGTTTGCCAGACTGCCTCGTGAAGAACCGTACTGAGAGGCGCGAGAATGTCAGCTTGTCCCGCAAGCTGCTCCATTCATCCATCCAGGATCGAAGGCGCGAACGGACGGTTGCGTCGGACACCTGATCACCAACTCGATCTAACTCAATCAAGGGATCATCTTTAAGAAGGACGGCGGCGTAGATAAAAGCCGCAACTGCAAGGGCCCCGACCAACGCCAGAGATAAGATAACCTCGGCCATGCCTCTGCCTATGTACAATCAACAGCGCTAATCGTTTCTGGCAGCCTTAGTTCCACGCTCAGCGGGCGCCGCGGCGCGCGATCTCCGCCGGGATTGGCGGTCTCAGAAACGTTAACGCCTGGTTTGGGCCCAAAATTTCCGCATCGGCTAACGGTATAGCACAGGCGGCTGAGTTCAGCTCGCAATTCTTGCTGCGTCATAACGTGTGCGCGGTGTGCGGGGACTGTTCACTCACACGCACGGACCTTGTAGAACTTGCGCAGCTTCGAGCTGCTCGGATAATGCCTTCGCGAGTTCTCGGACCAGTGGCTCCGTCGTTATGGACCCGTGATTGCCCGGTACGACATGGACTCGGACATTGCTTCCGGCAAGTTCGTTCCAACCCAACGTCGAATCCAGCGCGAGATTCGATAGCGCCGGGGCCTCAGCCCGGAACAGCGATATTTTTATGGGTGCAGGTCGCGGTCGATAATCGAGCAACGCTCTCAAACCGGCCTCATGGAACTCTATCTGCTCGGTATCCATTCGGCGGAAGTCGAACATTAAGTCGGCATTCTCTCGGTATCCAAGTACTCTTCTCGACCACACCGACAAAATTCGCCGGATCATTCGAAACCGATCAGTCGGTTGAGCCTGACGCAGTTCGTCCCGGAGTAGACTTGGTATCCTTAAAATGATCCGGTGCAAGGACGGCAACGCTCGGCGGACCGTCAGTCTCCAACCCGGCCTTCGCTGATCGATAATCGCAAGCAAGCCGATATCATGCCCTTGTTCAGATAGTTGCAGCGCCATTTCGTAGGCAACAGTCGCACCAAAGGAGTGACCGCCGAGATAAAACGGTCCCGCCGGCTGCCGAACCAGCATCGCCTTTATGTAACGCGCGGCGATCTGACTGATGGTGTCAGTGGGGCTAGCTTCCGAAGTGCGGCGAAGACCGAAAAAGGGACGATCTGTTCCCATGTGCACAGCGAGCCGGTGTAGGTGCAGTACATCGCCGCCGATTCCGTGAACACAAAAGAATGGCGGACGATCACCGAGCGGTTGAAGTACGACGACCGGACCCAGATTGTCCTGCTGTGACTCCTTTTGGGCGAGAATTTGTGCCAGCCCCGCAACGGTTAGGCCGCCTGACAACACGTCAACGGTCAGGCGACGGCCGAACCGGGCTTCAATGGTTGCGAACAGGCTAATCAGCGCGAGGGAGTCGCCTCCAAGATCGAAAAAATCGGATCGGATATCAATCGGCGACATCGACAGCAGATCTTCCCAAATCGCCGCAATCTCACACTCAAGCCGCGTTTGCGGCATTTGGTGATCGGGAGGCTGATCTTCGTGCCGCATTGGAGCCGGGAGCGCTTTGCGGTCGAGCTTCCCGTTGGGGGTCATGGGCATCGCGTCAAGCCAGACAAAGTATGTCGGCACCATATTACGGGGCAGTTGTCGCTCAAGCGCAGCGCGCACGTCTTCTTCAGCGATTGCTTTTTCAGAAGAGGGAACGAGATAGGCGGTTAGGCGGCGCACGCCACCGGTATCTTCGCGGGCCGTCGCAACGGCGGCGGTGATCCCAGCCAGTCCGAGCAGTGCCGCCTCGATCTCTCCTGGTTCGATGCGAATGCCGTTGATCTTCATCTGGTCATCATATCTGCCCAGAAATTCCAGCTCGCCGTCGGAACACCAGCGCACGCGATCGCCGGTACGGTAGAGTTTTCCCAAGCCGAATGGGTTTGGCAAAAAACGTTCGTCGGTAAGTTCGGGGCGGCCAAGATAACCCTGCGATACGCCCTCACCGCCGATAAACAGTTCTCCTTCTGCTCCTGGAGGCACTAATGCTCCCCCGTGGTCCAACACATGCAGCGTCGTATTCCAAATAGCGCGCCCGATCGTGGGCTCAGAACGAGCCGAAGGGTCGATATGAGCGCAGCTGGAATACACCGTCGTCTCGGTCGGACCATAGCAATTAAGCAACCTAATTCCCGGCGCCGCTTCAAATAATGAATCGGCCAGACGGCGAGACAGCTTCTCGCCCGCGAGAATGACAGTCGTGACTCCGGCAGGCAGCCCTCCGGTCCGTAGCAACGCATCAAATAACGTCGGGCCGGTGTTAATTAGGCATACCTTGTCGCGCTGCGGTGCGGACTGGAGCGTGAGCAGGTTCTCTACCAGTACAATGCAACCACCAAATGCCAATGGGAGAAACATCTCGAATGCTGAAAGATCGAAATTGAGCGATGTTGAAAATAGCAGACCGCGCAACTCGGAGTCGGACACAATCGAGCGGCCCCAAGTGATAAGGTTGACCAAATTGCAATGTTGGATACCGACGGCTTTTGGAAGCCCCGTCGACCCGGAGGTATAGAGCACGTAAGCAAGATCTGTCGGGTTTACCGTGACAGGATCGGCCGTTCCGTTTTCCGTGACCCCCGGCTCGTCTTCGAGCAACAGCCGGGCACCACTATGAACAAAACTCGGAGCAAGCGCTGCGTTGGTCAGAATGACGGGTGCAGCCGAGTCGGAAATGATAAAACGTATCCTTTCGGCCGGGTACGCGGGATCAAGAGCCAGATAGGCCCCGCCGGCCTTGTGAACCGCCATTACCGCGACGACCAGCGCGGGCTCACGGGGGAGCGCTATGCCAACCACGACGCCCGCCCCGACACCATGGGCCTTGAGTCTGTGCGCTAAGCGCGCCGCTCGGTCATGTAGCGTGACAAAACTTAGTTGTTGCTCGCCATATATCAGGGCTATGGCGTCCGGGGTTCGTTCAGCCTGCGCAGCGCAGAGCGTGGCCAGCGTTGCCTCTTTTGGCAACGCGACGATCTCGCCGGAAGCTAGACTGAGGACCCGGTCGCGGGTTGCCTTCGGCATAATTGGCAACGAAGCAAGTGGGCACGCAAGATCATCCATGCCTTGCCGCAGCAGTATCTCCAGGCAGTCAGCCAATCGCGTTGCCATGTCGGCGGAGATAAGGCCGGGATCACTGTCGATGCTCACGTCGATATCCCGGGTGGAATCGGTGTCAGCGATCGTCACCGACCACGGCGCAGTGAAGCCGTAGGACAGATTGGTAAGTTCGACAGGCAATTTTTCAAATTTGAAATCGTACGCGCCGGGAACGTAGTTGACGATAACGTCGAAAAGACCGTGATGGCCTTTTCGAGTTATCTCAAGCTCTCTGGCAAGCTCTTGGACCGGGTAGTTCCGGTGTGGGTAGGATTGCGCCCTCCTTTCGTCTACTCGGCGAACTGTATCCGCGACAGTAGCAGAGGGGCAAAGTGTCAAAAGCATTGGTGTGGGCCGCGCCAAAAACCCAATCGTTTCCTTTGATCTCGCGTCGGGACGGTTTGCGAGCTCAAGGCCCAACACGATGTCATAACGACCGTAAAGGCGGGCAAACGCGGCGAATGTCAGCGCGATGATGGCTCTGAATGCCGAAGACCCCAATTGGCGCGCTGCCGATTCGAGCCGCGCGAAATCACCGCGTTCAAGCGTGAAGGATGCGCGAGCAGGACGACCAGACTTAATTCGTTCGGTGTTTCCCCGGTCAATCTCATGTAGGGGTCCAGGCCATCGCACGAATTGTTCACGCCAATAAATGCGATCGGCGTCATAAATGGTTGACGCCGTGTAGCGTTGCTCGACGTCGAGCAGTTCTGCCGGCGTTGCGCCTTTCATCACCGGCAAAGGCTCGCCAAAACGCAGCGCACGATAGCGGCATGCAGTACGGGCGCTGAGGAGTCTTCGCCCGGTCGCGTCGATGATGATGTGGTGAAATTTTTGAAACCAGAGCCAGCAATCGTCGCTGACCTGAATTAGCGCGAAACGAAACAACGCGGGATCGTTTAAGGATATATCCCTCCCCATCTCGGTCCGCATCCAGCGCTCCGCCAAGATGCGCGGGTCTGTCTCGTCGCGAAAATCAAACACCATCAGATCGAACGGCACCTGCTCGGACCACGGCGGCAGTCGCAGACCGGGGCTTTCTGCGATCGTCTCACGCAACGCGATCTCAAAAAGATCGACCCTCAGCTTGCCTCGAATCGTGAGTACTTGACCCGTGTTATAAACAGGCTTGCCGGGGAACAATTGCTGGTCCAGCCAAATAGCGGCCTGAGCGGCTGACAGATCAGGAGGTAAAGCGAGTGCCATAGGTTCCAACTTGCTCGTTTTTCAAAAAAATCGCGGCCGACAAATTGTCGGGTTACAGCTGGGCGGTCTTCTCGTCAGCACTATCGCTGGTCAGTCCGTTCGATCACGCGCAACCCGTCTATAGCGACAACTCGCACATTTAAGCACAGAACAAAGATGCCTAACCACTCGAAAGGCGGTGTAAGGATCGTTCCTGGACGGCGATTCCTCGCTGGGTATTGGTGCGCTCAAACGTTTGCCAACCCTGCGCTCTCAACAACGGCTTCCTATTTTGGCAAACTATTATGACTCTCTTTGCGTGGGGAGCGTCCCAAGGCCATCCGAAGGCCGCACGGAGACGGCAAATCCTGCCTGCGCTCATGATTTGCTTGGACCAACGATTGTGTAATGGGGATGCAATGGGCGCAAGGATATTTCGGTGCATCAGCGTGTCGGCGAGCGGCTGCCAAGTCGAAATGCGATCTGTCGCCGAATTGCCGTCAATATCGCCGTTGCGAATTGCCGTGACGGGTCGCCAGAAATTGTAATGGTATTTGGCATCCAGCAGGCACCGAACGGGATCAGCAGCTGATCAGGATCTGCGAGCCGGTCTCCTCGCCGAAATGCTGCGATACCAGTTCTTCGCGACGGAATTCGCCCCAGCGCCATGAATCGCGCGCTCTCGGCGCGGTGATTGCGCGGGTCAGCCGCGCACCGCGCTCGCGTACCAGCCATCGCCATAGGCAAAAACTTTTCGGCGCAAGAGTAGTCGTGTTATATCTGTATTTCCTCAAGACCAGAGTGTACGTCTGCATGCGGATCATTATTGCGGCCGATAACGCCTCCAGCCGCTTCGGAGGGGAAGCGTTTATCCCGTTGAATTATTTCCGGTTGCTCCGCGCGCGAAAAGAGGACGTACGGCTCGTCGTGCATGCTCGCAACAAGTCAGAACTGACCTTGCGATTTCCGGAAGACCTCGATCGGCTGTACTTCGTCGACGACACGCCAATGCACAAGGTGCTATTTTGGTTCGGCCGTTTTTTGCCAAGACGGTTGGCGGATGCGACCACCGGTCTGATCATCCATCTCAGCACACAACTACATCAACGCCGCGTTGTCCGAGAACTTGTGAAAACCCATCATGTTGACGTAGTTCACGTACCCATTCCAGTGTCGCCAAGAACTCCGTCGCTGATGTGGGGATTGGGTGCGGCTGTCGTTATTGGCCCGCTCAATGGCGGCATGGACTACCCCGAAGCATTTCGCCGAGAGAGAAGCATTCTCTCCAGCCTCGCATTCACGTTCGGTCGATGGCTTGCCAACGTTGTGAATGTTCTAATTCCCGGCAAGGGCCGCGCCGACGTCATACTGGTGGCAAATCGTCGAACGCGGGAGGCTTTGCCGCGCGGCATCACTGGCCGTATTGTTGAGCTTGTGGAAAATGGTGTGGATTTTTCAATATGGCAGCAGAGTTCAATTCAGAAAGAACAATGCGATCTCACCAAGTTTATATTCGTGGGACGACTGATCGATTGGAAAGCGCTTGATGTTGTTCTTGAGGCCATGCGCCGGCTTTACAGCCACATCCCTATTTCGCTTGAAATTATTGGGGACGGATCCATGCGCACAAGTTGGCAAGCCCTTGCCGATCGATTGGGTTTGAGCTCGGTCGTGAAATTCTCTGGCTGGCTGTCCCAAGAGGCGTGCGCGCTGAGATTGCAACAGGCGGACGTATTCGTTTTGCCCAGTCTATTCGAATGCGGTGGCGCGGTTGTCTTGGAAGCTATGGCTGTGGGCCTACCGGTGATCGCCGCCGCCTGGGGTGGACCCACCGACTATCTTGATGAGTCCAGCGGAATCTTGGTGAAACCGGAGTCGCGAGAATCCTTGATCGCTGGATTCGCCAGCGCCATGAAAACGCTTGCAATGTCGCCAGATCTACGAGATCGCCTTGGACGAGCTGGTTATGCTCGTGCACGGCAGCATTTTGATTGGGAAGGCAAGATCGATCAAATTAAGAGCGTTTATGAACTAGCGATCACGTCCAAAAGGTGATGGGCAGCAGGCCCTCAGACTTGCTATCGCCAAACTGAACCTAGCCGCCTGCACCCGACAATCGTTTTGATGACTGGAGCTTTCGTATAAGTCTGCCAGACACGCCTAGAAATCCATCGCAGACAAATAGCAATGTCACCGCCACGACGAACAAAGCAATGCCTGTCAAGTCGTGAAGCACGCCGTCGAGTTTGTCTGCCCCGCCATAGTAGGCGATAAGAACCAGCGACAAGACCCGAATAAAGTTCGCGACAATGGTGATGGGTATGATGAGACCAAGAAGGATTAATGAGCGGATCTTTTCATGCCAGCGAAACGCGTAGACGTAAAACACACCAATGGCCGACAGCGCAAAAATCGAATTCAGCCCCGAGCAGGCGTCCTTAACAAGCAGTTGATACGGCCCGATCAGAATAACCACGCCATTCTGCGCAATGGGGTAGCCCGCGCTATACAGCACCTGGGTGACCAGATCCGAGATCAGGACTTTAAGCGGGATCGTTGCCCCATCGATCATCCAACCCGGCGCGGGTGCCGAAAAGATCAAAAACAGAAGCGGGAATGCGAGTATCCGCAGGACGCTCCATCCGGCAAGCAACAGAATGCATCCCGCAATGACCGGGATTTCGGACGTTACCTCGAGAGACAACACATCCTGATTGCGCGCCAGAACCATCATCACCAGGCCGAACACGAGGATGAACCAACCTGCGATCGGGGCCGGCGACAAGGTTGCGCCAGCAATTTTCCCGCGGGACTGCCAGACGAGCCAAAGCGCGGCCGCAATGATCAGCGGGCCATGACCTTCCTGCTCGGATTGACAGGGGCCCTGTGCTAATTCGATGAAAGTCGGGATG
>WNGJ01023362.1_pt1 | contig 10647 bp, 12 predicted proteins | sample 5400611 | NCBI WGS metagenome assembly WNGJ01 (sample SAMN13153375, study PRJNA577476) | soil metagenome | isolation source: 40 cm soil or saprolite under Garry oak tree replicate 1 | place: USA:California | collected 2016-06-15
TCAAGGTCGAGAACTAAGCAGGGGCGCAATTTATTGCGCCCGAAGCGCCCGCTTTGCCGTTTGGGTTGGCAGGGCCCACTGGGTGGCACCCGCCAACCCAACGACAAATGACAAGCAATTATCAGGAGAAGAAAATGGCTGGTAAAGGTAAGGAGAACCGCAGCGTTACGACGATGGCTTGCACAGTTTGCAAGCAGCGGAACTACACCACCTCAAAGAATAAAAAGAACAACCCTGAGCGCCTTGAGCTAAGGAAGTTTTGTCCTACCTGCCGTGTGCATACTGCCCACCGCGAAACCAAATAAATAATAGGGGCAGGTACCCCACGTCGTGAAAGGTACGATCACACCTGATCGAGAGAGGTTGAACGTGGCAAATAAAATGGCCGACAAAAAGAAAAGTGCTAGCCAAAGTGTAGCGGCTGAATCAAAAGTTCGAGGCAGTGAAAACGTGCAGAGCAAGTCTACGAAACGTGAGAGCAAACAGTCTTCCACATTTTGGACTCGTTTCCGCAATTATCGCATCGTGCGTTTTGTTCGTGAGGCCTACCACGAGTTGCGTTATAAAGTGACATGGCCAACCTTTCAGGAAGCCAGGAATATGACCCTTGTGGTTATCGCAATTTCAGTCGCTATTGCTATCCTATTGGGCATAGCAGATGCAGCGCTTTTCTATCTCTTCAAACTGATTAGCGGCAAGTATTGAAAGACATGCTTGCAACGAAATTGAGCAGCTAGCCTGGGGTCAAGAAGAATGCAAGGCAGGCCTTGCGATGAGGGAAAAGCCATGGTTACTGAAGAACATACCAATGAATCTGAACAGACAACGCCAGACAATACCGAAGAGCAGCGGCCGGGTTCTGAGGCAGATGAGCGTAGATGGTACGCCATCCATACCTACTCCGGTTATGAAAATAAGGTGAAAAGCCACCTCGAAGCTCGCATTGCATCGATGGATATGCGCAGCAAGATTTTCCGGGTTATTGTGCCCATGGAAGAAGAGGTGGAGATTAAGCAAGGCCAACGGCGTACTGTACAGCGTAAGGTTTTCCCCGGCTATGTGCTGGTGGAGATGATTATGAGCGATGAAGCCTGGTATGTTGTGCGTAACACGCCTGGTGTCACCAGCTTCGTTGGTTCTGGTACGCGTCCCGTGCCTCTTCAGGAGCATGAGATCAAAGCGATTCTGAAGCAGGTAACTAAGGAGACGGAGAAGCCGAAGGCCAAAATCAGCTTCGCTAAAGGCCAGAGTGTGCGTGTTATTGATGGGCCTTTTACCGAATTCATTGGCACTGTCAGCGATATCAATATGGACCGGAATAAGGTGACGGTGCTTGTTTCGTTTTTCGGTCGTGAGACACCAGTAGTCCTGGATTTCCTCCAGGTCGAGAAAATATAATCCTAATGCGTGTTTGAGGAGTTCGAAACAACATGGCAAAACGTGTCAAGGCTGTAGTCAAACTACAGATTCCGGCAGGGAAGGCTAATCCAGCGCCACCTATCGGTACCGCGCTTGGCCCACAGGGCGTCAACATTATGGCGTTCTGCAAGGAGTACAATGAGCGGACCGCCGGCCAGGTGGGTATGGTCATCCCCGCTGAAATTACGATCTACGAGGATCGTTCATTCACATTCATTACGAAGACACCGCCAGTACCGGATCTTTTGAAGAAGGCTGCCGGTGTTGAAAAAGGGGCAGCGACCCCCAACAAGACGAAGGTCGGATCGATTAACCGCGAACAGTTGCGCGAAATCGCCGAGCTGAAGATGAAAGACCTCAATGTAATCGACATTGAGGGCGCTGAGAGAATGGTCGAAGGGACCGCTCGCAGTATGGGCATTACGATAAACTAGTGAAGTTAGTAAACAAGTAAACACTGCCCGCAAGTCACTGCGGTTATTCTGCCACAAGGAGGGCTTAAACAAGACTATGACAAAACGTGGGAAAAAATACCTGGAGGCAGAGAAGCTTGTCGAGCCTGGCAAATTCTACCAGCCTCAGGAGGCCATTTCACTCCTCAAACAAATGAATTATGTGAAATTTGACCCGACTGTCGAAGTTCACATGAAGCTTGGCGTTGATCCTCGCCATGCAGACCAGATGGTGCGCGGGATAGCTATGTTGCCAGCCGGAACCGGCAAAGAAGTAAAGGTGCTCGTATTCGCGCAGGGCGAGAAAGCCAGCGAAGCGGAAGCGGCTGGCGCAGATTTTGTTGGCCTTGATGACCTGATAAAACAGATCGAGGCCGACTGGCTCGGTTTTGATGTGGCAATCGCAACGCCCGATGTGATGGGTAAAGTTGGGCGGCTCGGTAAAAAGCTTGGTCCGAGAGGCTTGATGCCGAGTCCTAAGGCTGGCACGATTACCTTCGATGTCGCAAAGACGATCCGCGAGGCCAAAGAGGGACGTGTCGAGTTCAAAGTCGATAAGACTGCTCTCCTGCATATACCGGCAGGGAAACTTTCTTTCAGTGAGGATGCGTTGCTGGCAAACATTACCGCCGTAGTTGACGCGGTAACACGTGCCAGGCCATCCGGTGCGAAAGGCGCATATGTCAGGAGTGTTGTGTTGTCATCCACCATGTCACCCAGTGTGCGATTGGATGTACTGGCAGCCCTTGCGCTGAAACCTGTATAATAGGGTGCAGGGACACCTCCAAACACCCACCAGGGAGCATCGCCCCTTGGAACTCTACAATTAAATACAAGCAACCGAAGACAGCAAGTATGCAATCAGCATATAAATGGCACCAGAGATGCCGGCTTGCCGAGGGAACGTACGTATCTATCCTGGCATTTTTATGGATATATGCATGTGTATCCTGTATTGTGCCTGGGTAAGCAAGAAGCAAACTCACTGCGGTCTCCGGTTATAAACTGGAGACCGTTTTTGTAAAGTCCATCCTACGCGGAAAGGAGGAGAGGAACATATGCCTACACAGGCAAAGGCAGAAAAAATTGATGAATTGACCGATAAGCTGAGACGCGCAACAGTGACTATACTGGTACAGACCCAGGGATTGAACGTCAAGGGCATGAACGAACTGCGCAGTAAAATGCGCGCAGCCAAAGTGGAATTCCAGATCGCTAAAAACACGCTCTTGCGCATCGCCTCAGAGCGCAATAACATGGAGCACCTGGACAAGAGCATCTTCAATGGTCAGACAGCTATTGCGTTCGGCTACGACGACGAGATAGCCGCAGCCAGGACTGTCACCGATTACGTGCGCACATCTAAGGTGGTCGTACTTAAATCGGGTATCCTTGGTGGTCGAGCACTGACTACTGACCAGGTTGAAAGTCTTGCCAGGATGGCGGGCGGAAAGAACCAGGTTAAGGCGCAGGCCGTTGGCGTCATCCAGGGACCACTCGCAACTACCTATAGTTTACTTACCGCGCCAATGCGCGACTTTTGTTATGTCATTCAAGCACGCGCCGAACAACTTCAAGGCGAAGCTACCGAGTAATTACAAGGAGAAGAAGACACATGTCCGTAGATACCATCATTGCCGAAATTGAGAAGCTGAACGTACTGGAACTGGTAGAGTTGACCAAGACTCTGCAAGAGAAGTGGGGCGTGAGCGCTGCACCCGTGGCAGCCGCAGCAGGCCCTGTAGCAGTTGCAGCCGAAGCCGCGCCTGCCGCAGCCCCTGTTGAGGAACAGACCGAGTTTGATGCTATCCTCACCGAGATTGGTCCCAACAAGATCAACGTCATCAAAGTTGTGCGCGAGATTACCGGCCTGGGCCTCAAAGAGGCGAAGGCAGTCGTTGACGAGGCGCCCAAGCCCATTAAAGAAGCGGTCTCCAAGGAAGAGGCTGAGAAGATCGCTGAGAAGATGGCCGAGGTTGGCGCAAAGGTTACCATTAAATAGGATAGCTAGACTCCTACCGCGTTGCATGCTATAATGCGAACGTGAAGTTTCCCTGCTTATCCAGGCACACAGGAGGTGTATAAGAGTGCCGTTAAGTGTCGAAGAAAAAGCGGAAATCATTACAAATTCCCGCATTCACGAAACGGATACAGGTTCGCCCGAGGTGCAAGTCTCGATCTTGACCCGGCGAATTAATCAGCTTACTGAACACCTTAAAGTTCATAAGCATGACATGCATTCGCGTCGTGGTTTATTGATGTTAGTCGGTCAGCGCCGACGACTCCTGGCCTATCTCAGTAAGAAAAGCCCAGAACGTTATCGAAATCTGATCGCAAGACTTGGCTTGCGCCACTAATCATAGAATTGGTGTTGGATGCGGTCGGCGTGATCTATCCGACCGCGGCTCCATTTTTCTCCCGCCAAATGAGACAGGTACACATGTTGAAGTGAGATTGAACGAACAGCGACCAATGACAGAAGAAGGTCATCCCCGTAACACACGATAATTGATGCAGAAAAGTAACACTTGCAGAAGGTAAAGAAACAAGAGCAGACAAGAGTAGTATTGGCAGTTGTAACATCAAAATGGTTGAGGGATCGATTAACTAGCCCTCCACATGAGCGTTGGAACAAGTAAACGTAAAGAATGAGCAGGGAAAGCAGGCCGCGATACATCAAGGCCCAAAAGTAGTAAAACCCCCCTTGTAGATACCCACCATTGATTACATTGAGTTAAAAGTTAGCCTACAAGGGCAGTAGTAAGTAAGTAGTCCGGAGGAACTATGATTCATCGTCAAGAAGCTGTCATCGGTGGCCGAGTAATGAGTATTGAAACCGGTCGCGTGGCAGAACAAGCCAGTGGCGCCGTATTAGTGCGCTATGGCGACACCGTCATCCTGGCCACCGTAGTTGGCAGTGATGAGCCTCGTGAAGGCATTGATTTTTTCCCGTTAACTGTAGATGTAGAAGAGCGTATGTACGCCGCCGGTAAAATTCCAGGCGGGTTTATCAAACGCGAGGGACGAGCCTCAGAACATGCCATCCTCGCCTGTCGCCTCGCTGATCGCCCTCTCCGCCCTCTCTTCCCTAAAGGATACCGCAACGACGTACAGATCGTGATTACTGTTATCTCTGCGGATCAAGAGAATGATCCCGATATCATGGGCATTGTAGGCGCTTCGGCCGCACTATGTGTATCGGATATCCCCTTTGCAGGGCCGGTCGGCGCGGTGCGCGTAGGCTACATCGATGACCAGCTCGTGATTAATCCGCTTGAGTCACAGATGGACGAAACACGGCTTGATCTTGCCATCGCAGGCACCTCTGACGCGGTTATGATGGTCGAAGCGGGCGCGAAGGAGCTTCCCGAAGAACTGATGCTGGAGGCAGTACGCTTCGGCCATGAGACCCTGCAAGAAATAATCAAGATGCAGGAAAAGCTGATGCAGGCTGTGAACCGTGCCAAACGGACGTTTGAACCTGCGCCAGTTGACCAGGAGTTAAAGAACAAAGTAGCCGAGTTTGTGTACCCGCGCTTTGAAGCCGCTGTCAACAATCCGAATAAAACCGCGCGTTCAGCGGCGCTCAGTACGGTACAGGCTGAGCTGGTCGCAACCCTGGGCGCACAGTACCCTGATCGTTTGAAAGACATCATAGTTTTCTACGAAAAGGAACTGAAGTCGTATGTGCGCAACAATATCCTGGACAATGGCATTCGCCCTGATGGGCGTGATCTCAAGACGATACGCCCCATCAGTTGTGAAGTTGGTTTACTGCCGCGCACGCATGGCTCCGCCATTTTCACGCGGGGACAGACCCAGGTACTCAGCGTGGTAACGCTTGGCTCTCCAGGTGATGAGCAGGTGCTTGATGGACTAGGCTCAGGCGAGAGCAAGCGCTTCATGCATCACTACAACTTTCCGCCATACTCGACCGGCGAGAGCAAGCCGCTACGTGGTCCAGGTCGTCGGGAAATTGGGCATGGCGCACTGGCCGAGCGTGCAGTTGCCGCGATTATCCCCACGCAAGATGAGTTTCCCTATACAATCCGCACCGTCTCAGATGTACTTTCCTCGAATGGCTCGACCTCGATGGGTTCCGTATGTGGCACAACGCTGGCGCTGATGGATGCCGGCGTGCCAATCCATGCACCGGTCGCGGGTGTGGCGATGGGCCTGATTACGGGCGAGGGTGAACGCGTGGGCAATTGGGCAGTTCTGAGTGACATTCAGGGTATCGAAGATGCCCTGGGAGATATGGACTTCAAGGTTGCCGGTACAGCAGATGGAGTAACAGCACTCCAGATGGACATCAAAGTAAAGGGCATAACCTACGAAATTATGGCGAAGGCCCTGGAACAGGCTCGCGAAGGCCGCATGTACATCATGGAAAAGATGCTGGATACCATCGATGCTCCTCGCGAAGAGTTATCGGAGTATGCACCGCGCATCCAGTCCATCAAGATCAACCCCGATAAAATCGGCGCTGTCATTGGCCCAGGTGGGAAGATGATCCGCAAGATTCAAGAGGAGAGCGGAGCAAAGATCGACATCGAGGACGATGGCACTGTAAACATCTCAGCGGTCTCCGGTGACGCGATGCAACTGGCACTCGATAGTGTACGCGCACTTACCGAGGAGGTAGAGGTTGGGCGCATTTACACCGGTACGGTACGCCGGCTGGTGGATTTCGGCGCGTTTGTGGCGATTCTGCCGGGCAAAGAAGGACTGGTTCGCACATCACAACTGGCTGATTACCAGGTGATGCGGCCAGAGGATGTTGTCTCAGTAGGCGGCCCGGCGGTGGGTACAGCGGCGGGCGCCCTCGTGAGGGTTCGACGCCTGGTCGTGGCTCCGGTGGCTATGGCGACCGCGGTGGGTACGGCGATCGTGGTGGTAACTATGGTGGACGTTCAGGCGGTGGCTATGGTGACCGCAGTGGCAACAGTGGCAGCTTCGGCGGACAGCGTCGCCCAATGGGTCCTGGCCGTGGTCCCAGTGGACCTGGTGGACAGCGTCGCGAAGGTGGTTACGGACAGCGACCTCCAGATCGTCGCTGGTAAACATCAGTACATTGCCGTTTCCGGCGGTCAAATAACGAATTACAATTGTAGGGGCCAGTTACGCGCCCCTACACTATTGAAGAGAGGTTCCTATGTCATCAGAGGAGATTTTAAAGGAGGTAGCTGCGGAGGTCTCTATATGCACAAAATGTGATCTCAGTAAAGGCCGTACAAAGGCAGTTCCCGGTGAGGGAAACCCACATGCCAGAGTAATGTTTATCGGCGAAGGCCCTGGTTTCCATGAAGATAGGCAGGGACGTCCATTTGTTGGCCCCGCAGGACAATTTCTGGAAGAACTACTGGCGAGTATCAATCTAAAACGCGCAGATGTATTTATTACGAACGTGGTAAAGTGCCGCCCCCCCGGCAACCGCGATCCACTCCCCGCGGAAATCAACGCCTGTAATGATTATCTTGACCGGCAGATCGCCGCGATCAATCCCCAGGTCATTGTGACTCTGGGTCGCTTTTCCATGGCGAAGTTTTTTGGAGGCGAGAAAATCAGCGCCATTCATGGTCGGGCACGTAAGATTGATGGCCGCATGTGTATTGCGATGTATCATCCTGCGGCTGGTCTCCACCAGCAAAGTCTCAAGGATACCATTCGTGCCGATTTCAAGAAGATTCCCCTGGTGGTCGCCGAGGCTGAGCGTCTGGCTGGAAACGGGCAGATGGAGGCAGAGCCGCCCAAGACGAAAGAGGAGCCACCGGAGCAGCTAGCGCTGTTTTGAAGCAGAGCTTATCCACTTCTAAAGCAAGCAAAGATTATACATTTTCTGGAATTGTGACCGCTTCCACTTGAGTATATTGAAATACTTATTTATACTCATATATAGGGGAGTACGTTCTACAATTCCAGGAGGTGTGAATGCAAGAGACCATCAAGAAGCTCTACTTTCTTGGACTGCTGGTTCTTCTGTTGGCGATTATCGTCGCCTTTAGTCCACTCTCTACCGGTAATTCGTATGCGTCTTCAACCTGGACAGGCACGACAACCTATTGGGCCAATGTGCGTACTGGGCCAAGCACCAGTTATGGTATTGTTACAGTCGATGCGCCTGGTACGTCCGTCACCGTTTATGCCACCGTCTCAGGTCAAGTTGTCTGGGGAGGCATTTCCAACTGGTATCGCATCTCCAGCTTAAGTGGTAGCCCGCGCTACATCTATGGAGGGCTGGTTATTGCAACCACCAGCACGGATGGAGGTGGTGGGTCTCCTTCTCCTACTGCTGCCGGTAAGGAGATTGTTGTGAGTCTCTCCGGCCAATGGATGTGGGCTTATGACAACGGTGTGGAGGTCTACAACTCACCTATCATGACCGGACGGCCGGCGCTGCCAACGCCAACGGGCACGTACCACGTCTTTTTGAAGCTTCACCCTACGACCTTTACCTCCCCATGGCCGTATGGCTCGCCCTACTGGTACCCGCCGACCTTCATCAATTATGCGTTGGAGTGGAGAGCGGGAGGCTTTTTCCTGCACGATTCCTGGTGGCATAGCGTCTATGGGCCGGGAACCAATGAGTGGCACTATGATCCGAAATTTGGCTGGCAATGGGGGACGCATGGCTGCATTGCTATGCCGCTGAACGCCGCTGCCTGGCTCTATGATTGGGCTCCAATTGGGACCCTTGTACAGGTTAATCCTTAGTACGTTGTTAAGCCTTCCAGATTCTCTTCTATTCTCCGGCGGTAGCCCCAACGACGAATGCGTCAACCTCGCTAATTTTTCCACGCCAGTAGGGGACCTTAATTTTGTGTCCCGCGCTCATAATTGTGACATCATACATGTGTATATGGCGGAAGACTACAGGCAATCCTTCAGGCCCAATCTCCGGCTGATCTTGTGGAGGCACAAGAGCCATGTAATATTCGCGTAAAGCGTCTGCCGTTTCGGGTTCACGTTCGCGGTGCAGTTCTTCGTTCAGATCAATATAGAACTGCGCATAGCGCTGGGTACTGACCATTACGCCGAATACGAGCAGGCCATGCATCTGGAGCATCATTTCGATCTCAAGGTCTTGCGTCTCTACCAGACGTGCCCACATCTGTAGTGCGAAGTCCTGTTCGCCATACTCTTTGAGCCACAGGTTGCGCCGCTCTACACGTGTAAGTGGGCGAAATGGTGTTTCTGTTGGAGTATGAGCCGGGGCAGGTTCTTCTGTATCCGCTGTGTTTTGTTCCTCTCTGATCTCTTCATCCATGACTTCGATCACTTCCTGTTGATTTTAGTTTGGAAATGCCCCCTGGTTTATGGGTGGCCCCTGGGGAAGTGGGCGACACCATGGCAACGGAAGCGGGCATGGTGGCGGCTTGCATCTATCCCCATGACAGGGAGGGGGAGCAGGAGGAACATAAGGTCCTTGAATAGTCGGCATTGTGCCATCAATAAACCAATCAGTGACGGTAGGCTCACCTGGGTGTGGCAAAAGGCCAGTATACGCGGAAACGGTACCAGGCTGTACATCTGCCGGTTTGATGAAATCGTCTGGCGGGTAGTTATAGTAATGCGAGACAAACTCCATTACGTCGTGCCAGATTGGTCCGGCGCCCGTAATGCCAATCACATTATTCATCACGCTGCCGTCGCTGTTTCCGGCCCATACACCCACGGTAAGATACGGGGTATAACCGATTGTCCAGTTATCTTTGAAACTATCGGTCGTGCCGGTTTTGGCAGCGGCAGGGCGATCAAGCTCAAGCGGGTTGCCTGACCCAAATTCGTGATAGCGCGATGCCTTGTCTGAGAGTATACTGCTCATAAGAAACGCGACATCTTCTCGGACAGCTCGTACACCTTGTGGATGCGCGGCATTATAAATGTAAAGAGGATTGCCCTGGCTATTTGTGATCTCTAGTATCGAAGTTGGCGGCACACGTACGCCACGATTAGCGAACGTAGCATAAGCGCCTGTTAGATGCAACAGCGACACTTCCTTGGTACCAAGTGCCATTGAAGGACCAAAAGAGCTGAGAGGTAGACTGGATATTTCGGTCAGTCCAAGGCGCGCGGCCGTATTTAAGACGTTTGGGATACCCGCAAACTCGATAGCATCGAGAGCCGGTATGTTAAACGAGTTGGCTATCGCGTTGCGAACCGTCATAGGAAAGCCTGTATGGAAGTGCCCGTCATAGTTCTGCGGCATATAATAGGTGGGAGGATTATTCGAGACCAGCGTCGGGAAGATGGTCTTGTGATCTTGCAAGATCATGGCGGGATACCAACCCATGTCAAAGGCGGTTGCGTAGACGATTGGCTTGATCGACGAACCTGGCTGACGGGGGGCTAACGCAGCATTTACATTCCCACTTACCCGGGGATTGGTATCAGTGTAGTTCCCACTGCCGTTCATCGCCAGTAGTTCACCGTTAAAAGGATTCATCACTACTACAGCAGCGTCATTCACATTGTTTTGCGTGTTCAATGGGCCATAACAGCCAAGGTAGTTATCACAGGTCACGCGGTAGAGATGGTCAGACGTAATCTGCTCGACCTTTTTCTCTAGATCTAAATCCAGTGTCGTATAGATGTTGTACCCACCATCCAGCAGGTTTTGTGCCCCCAGCAGCGGTACCAATACCTGGTCTATGACATAGTGTACAAAATGGGGCGCCTGCATGGTGTGTGAAAAGGGCTTGAATGCGAATTTCGCCGCCTCACGTTGCGCCTGGTGAGCCTGATCCAGGGTTATCATGCCAAGATCAACCATCGC
>WNGJ01010218.1_pt1 | contig 10645 bp, 11 predicted proteins | sample 5400611 | NCBI WGS metagenome assembly WNGJ01 (sample SAMN13153375, study PRJNA577476) | soil metagenome | isolation source: 40 cm soil or saprolite under Garry oak tree replicate 1 | place: USA:California | collected 2016-06-15
GGTGCATTTGATCGGTTGCTTTGTTTCATTTTCGTGAGCCGATTTGGCTTGCCCGCGGCCGGAGCCTTGGCTACTATGCTGGGATTGATGAGCGCCAAGCGCATCGTGATCTACATGCCAGACGCCCTCGTCGATGCGCTCAACCGGGTCACGGCTGTCTCGCCACAGAGCCGCAGCGAGCTGATCTGCGCCGCCGTCCAGCGGTTTCTGGCCGAGGGATCGGGCCCGGCAACCGTGGAGTCGCCCAGCCCCGACGAAGCCTTTTTCGACCGGGTGGCGGAAATGATGCAAAGTGGCCTACTCCAGCCGGGCGACTTTGCCGATCCGGCGGTCGAGGAACCACGGCCCAAAAGCAAGCTCTGGATCAACTGACCGCCGGCGCTCAGCGTTTTCTCGCGGTGGCAAACCGGGTATAAGTTAATCGACAAATGCCCGTCTACGGATACCGCTGCAGCCGCGGTCACCACTCCGAGATCCAGCAGCGCATCACCGAGCCACCGCTGACGCAGTGCCCCGAGTGTAGCGCGCCAGTGACCCGCGTCTTCTACCCGGTGGGCATCATTTTCAAGGGCGGCGGATTCTACAAGACGGACTCCCGAGGCGCGAGCAGCGACGGCAGCAGCAGCCCGGCGGGCGGCGCCAAAGCCGACACCAAGACGGATTCCGGGACCAAGGGCGATTCAGGTACCAAGGCGAAGACCACCCCGGATGCCGGCAGCTCCAAGCCAGCTGCACCGCCGCCTGCTAAAACTGAAGAGAAAACAAGTACCGAAGAAGGAGCCGCATGACAACAAAAAACATCGTGCAGGTCACCGACCAGAATTTCGAAACGACGGTCGGCGCCTCGACGCAACTCGTCCTACTCGATTTCTGGGCGACCTGGTGTGCGCCCTGCAAGATGCTGAAACCGCTTGTGGAGGAGCTCGCCGTCGAGTACGAAGGCCGGGTCGTGGTCGCCGAGCTGGACGTGGACGCGAACCCCGTCACTGCCTCGAAGTTCAGCGTGCTCAGCATCCCGTCGCTGATCCTGTTCCGCGGTGGTAAGCCGGCAGAGCGGATCGTTGGCTACAAACCGAAGGCCTACCTCAAACAGAAGATCGACGCCGTCCTTTAACCTTCATCCCGCACGGGGGTGCATGGGCTCAGGTGGGCTCCACGGTCTTCAAAACCGCTGGTCGGCATCCTTGGCGATGTCGACGGACGGATCGTTCCCGTCGCGCCCCCGCCAGTTCGAATTAGGCCAGCGGTCTGAAAGACCGCTCTTGCTACTCTCAGCAGTCGCCGCGCCGAGCGAACGGGCGTTCCGACGGCATAACTGACGGCACATCGCTGTCCGGTTAATCAGTCCGGTGAGCGAGAGGCCTGTTGTTTGAGGCGTATGGCCACCAGGTCTGGGTGAGCATCCCTCTTCTCCTCGCCGAATGTTGCCTCCCGTTCGCTGGGCATCGCTGAGCGGAAGGTCGTCCACATCGGCATTCATACGCTTGGTCCGGCGGTAGACAGCCGCTCGGTGGCCTTCGGCGTAGCCTCGGAGCCTTGAATTCGCGAGTTTAAGGAGGGTTTTCCGCGCCGCAGGCACTCAATGTAGAGAGGTGTTCCGGATCCGGCACCGGATCGGGGCCTAGGTCATTCCAGCGCCTGGCCGCGACTGTAGGTTCGGACGGACCCCGGTTCAGCGGTGACCCTTATTTGGTCAGGTGGCGCACCGGCGGAAGTCCTCGCAGCGGCCGCCGCCGCCAAAGAAAGGACCGATTTTCGCGAAACGCGGACAGGAGCTACCGGGCCGGCGGCGCGGGTGGCGCAGGCTTTGGCCTCGGCGGCACCACCCTGGGCACGGTGGGTGGCTTGGGGGGTGGGGCACCGGAGGGGACGGCGCCTTAGGGGCTTTCGGCGGCTTCGGCGGTCTCGGTAGGATCGGCTGTATGGGGCTCACGCCCTCAGCTATAGCACAAGCTGGCACAAACCGGCACTATGAGTGCTATGCTCACGCGGGGTGAGAGAGACCCTGGTACAGGTCGATGCGGCAGCCACCAAGACCGGAGTCAGCCGCCGGACGATCTATCGATGGCTCAAGGACGGCAGCCTCAAACGCTTCAAGCGAGGCGGCGAGCCGTACGTCCTTGTCGACCTTGCCGCGGTCCGGCAGTTGCGAAAACCTAAGCCGGTACCGCCCAGGCGGCGGGCCTAACTTGGGTCGTGGGGGCGGTATGAGAAGCTCCATCCTTGGAAGCCACTTTGACAGCCAGCTGTCGGGGCCTGTAGGGCACCCTTGAGCGTGAGCACGATTCTGGAGCGTCCGCTCTATTCGATTGGGGAAGCCAGCCGGCTCCTCAGCATCGAGTCGCGAAAACTGCACCGCTGGCTGGAGGGTGGGTCGGTCGCTGGGCGAGCCTATCCACCCGTAATCCGGACCGAGCCAACGGGCAGCGACACGGTGACGTGGGCAGAGTTCATTGAAGCGGGATTCCTGCGCGAATACCGGGCCCGGCAAATCTCCCTCCAGCAGCTCCGCACGATCATCGATCAGCTTCGAGCCGAGACGAATGTGAAGTATCCGCTTGCCTTTTATCGGCCGCTCGTCCTGAGTAAGGACCTCGTTTTTAAGATCGCGTTCTCGGACCTGGAGAGCGGCAAGAAGCACCTGGTAGTAAGGCGTGGTCCTAGCTGGCAGACGCTCTGGGCCGAGGCCGTCGAAGTCTTCCTCGACAAGGTCGACTTCGACACCGATGGGATCCCGCTGCGCCTACGACCTCTCGGGAAGGAATCCCCGCTCGCGATCGATCCGGACGTTGCCTTCGGCATCCCACAAGTCGGCGGCATCCGCACCGAAGTAATCGCCGAAGCGTTTGCAGCGGGCGAGGATGAGCAAGCAATCGCAACAAGCTGGAGCATCGCCCTCGATGGCGTCAAGGCGGCTCTCCGCTGGGAGCTAAAGAAGGCGGCTTGATCGGCCATCTATTACATCGACGCCAGCATTCAGCTCGATGTCGCCCGGTCCCTCGCCTTAGCTCGTAACGACATCCTTTACCCCGGCGGTCCTGGCTGCGAGATAACGGAGCCAGGCACTCGCGATGACGTGTGGCTGCCGATCGCCGGCGCAAACAAATGGGTTGTGCTCATGCGAGACAAGCGCATCCGAAGTCGACCATGGGAACGACAGAAGCTGGTCGACCACGGAGTTCGGGCATTCTGTCTGACGCATGCGGGCAATTACTCGAAGTGGCACACCCTCGAGCTGCTCGTAAAACGATGGCAGGACTTCGAACTCATCTCGATGGTTGAATCGGGCCCGTACATCTACTCCGTGACGCATTCGAGTCTGAAGGCCCTCGCAATGCCCGGGCAACCGGAACCGTAAACCAGTGCCCCTCAGCCCGCCGGTTTTGTGCCCTCCTTAGTGCCGGCGCTTATGGGGGCATCGTCGGATACTGCTTCGAGATGCAGCTCGTTGCCTACCTGAGTGGTGTGGATCGTCGGGGAGCCGCCGGCCGCGCCGGGGATTCTGCGTAGACTGGCCTTTAGCTCCCCCGCTCTCGTTGCCCAATCGCGAGTGGCCGGTCGTGGGTTTTCGATGCAAGCGATGAGGATGCGATCGGCCAGATCGGCTGCCCGTCGGGCCGACGTGCCGTTGAGCGAGTATGCCTCCAACGCCGAAAGCACGATGTGGCCCGAGTCAGCCGCGACAATGCCGAGGGGACGTGGCCTTTCCGCATGGTGCACGATGCTATCGCGCAGATCGAACAACCAGTCGAGCTCGACAAGCCAGTCTTGGGACTCCTTGCCGACGACGAATGCGTGCTTTAGTTGCTCTAGGATCTCCCGCGGTCGCCGAGCGCGGCGCTTCCTCCCACCGACGGGCTTCCAGGCGTTAACCTCTTGAAGGCTGCCAAACAAAGCATCGAGGGCACTGGCCGCGCAGTTGATAGCTAGCATCGAATCGACCATTTCCTCGTTGCCTTCGGGCGCCATCTCCGGCTGACCCGCAGCCGTGACCTTGCGTCCCATCGCGAGGGGCGGGATCGCAGCCTCGCTCGCCAACACGGCCGCGTCGGCATGCCTGTTGGCAAGTTGGAGCCAGTAGATCCATAGCGGAATCGATGCCGCCCGCTCTCCCGTCCGCGTGTTGATGAACATACGGCCGCCCGGCGGTAAGGCGTAGCTAACGTCCGGTCCGCTGCTGATTGGCGGTTGCTTAGGAGTTGTTACCCCTTGAATCTTAGGGCCCCAGAAAGTGGCCCCTCTTGCTGGGCCCTCGGGTTCTAAAGCACTGGGGGCGCTAGCGAAATCGGGTCCTTTGTTTGGGGGCGTCGGCCTGCCGGCCAGCTTCGAGCCGCGGCCCTTTCCGACCTGACCCTTGTTTGGTCAGGCGATCCCGCTCTCCCTGCTGGGCTAGCTGCTGACCCCTGATCGATCCCCGGTAAGCGGCGAAGGCACCGACGAGGGCCCCCGCTAGCCCGATGAATCCAGGTCCAACGAGCTTGGGAATGGCGGTCACTTCCACCATCCGGTAAGGATCAGCACGACCGCGGCCGCCACGAGGCCGATGGCCACTGCTTCCAGAATGATCGACGTGAACAGCGTCGACCCCTTTACCGCGTTTATTGTGCGGGCTCTCCGAAGGACACCCACCCGGGCCTCAGCAGCGCGGCGGGCTGCCGGATCAGCGGGCCGTCCCCACCACCTAGGCTGAACGAGCCGTTCCAAGTCATCCGCGTGCACGTCCGAGTACCGGAGCGGCAGGTTGACAACGATGCCCGCGATGGCAGCGAGGGCGAACGCGCCGACGGCCGCAGCCAGAAGGCCGCGGACATGATCGGACACAAAGAAGCCTTTAGCGCTGGTCACCAGGGCACCAATGCCGAACAGCAAGCTGACGAGGACACCGGAGCTCGTAATTACTGTGATGCCGCGCTGCTCGAACGAGGCCTTGCGCGTGTCTTCCTCCGCAAGCTGCCGCTCGATGAGTTCCCGATAAATCGGGCCAGCCGTCGCCGGCGATGAGCCGGGCGTCGACCGCCGCAGAAGTCGACCGAGCATGAGCGCCACAATCAGTTGGCGGAGGAACGACCCTATCAGCGCTCTGGCCCGGGACGCTCCTCTTCGATCAGGTCTTGCAGCTTGATGCGCCCGGGATCATCGGGATCCAGCTCCGCTTTGCGCGTGAACTCTTGGGGGTCGCTGCTCCGCCTCGAGACGCCGAGCCCGATGCGACCGGGATCGTCCGACTGGCCGGTCTGGTCGCCGCTATCCTGGCCACCACCGTCGCCGCCCTCAACTCCCTGCTGCTCTTCATCCGGCATGACGCGACAAACTATAGCGTTCGCGGTCGGGTTGCATCTCGCCGGCTAATGCTAGGAGAGGTAGGCGCCGCTCGCACGCTCAGCCGGTTCATGCCAGTCTCCACCAGCACCCGATCTCCCCGGGGGAAATCGGAGTCACTCGCGGAACCTGGCGAGCGCGGGAGACAGCCCTCTCCCGCGCAAGAACTCAGGCCGAGCACCGCGAAGCCGGCTACCGGTTGCCCGATACGCCGTGCGGCGCGCTGTTCCGCCGAGCCTTCTGCAGAACGGTAATGGACTGCAAGGCCGGCCGCGCGGCGAGCTTAACCGGGTCGTCGGCCGCCCTCGCGGCTTGCCACGCGAAGAACACCGCAGCCAGAGTCGCCCGGGCGATGATGGTGGGCGACGATCCGGTCGATCAGTCATCTACTGTCGGCGGCGCAGAGTCGTGCCTACGTGGTTAGCTCGGCCTGATCTCGGGCATGTCGTCTTGACCTGCGAAGAGCCCTGATACTACGTCTGGATGAGGATAGCGAGCCGGTGCCCCTGACGTTCGAGATCGCACCGTCCATCGACACTCAAGCTAAAGAAACCTTCGAGAAGGACGCCCGATTCGTGTGGGCGGTCTATCAGGGGTTGTGGGAAGAAAACGGGATCCCCGAGTCCGAGGTGCGCCTGGTGCTCAGCGACGACTTCACGGCCGACGTCCGGAGGCTGATCCGCCCCGCAGCCGGCGGCGAGCCCTCATTCTCACCGGAACGCGTCGGCGGATTGGCGGCCGCGAAGAACCTGCCACAGGTCCCCGACTACTCGGAAGTAGCCATCGTCTTTGATGCGCGTCATTGGGTGGGCGAGGGCGACCAGCCCGAACAAGCGAGGTTCCAGCAGATCTCCCTGATCGCACACGAGCTCGCCCACCCACCTCTAGAGCGGGTTCTTCACGTCAGCGGGGCGATCCAGGAACCATCACCGACGGCGGGCGGCACCGAGATGCTGCGCAACGCCGCAAGGGTCATCGCGAACGAGTACCGTGCGGACCGCGCGGCCGACGTCGTCATGCGAGAGTTGGCTACCACGGAAGGAGGAGCCAAGGCTGGCACCTGGGAGGCGTTTGGCTCGCGCGACTGCGCCACGCTGCTTGAGGCGCTGACGGCGGCGCACCCAGCATGGCCCGACATGGTCAACGCTTACCGGATTCGGGACCTCAACCTGATGCGGTTCCTCGAGAAGATCTTCTCCGCGGTCGGCGGCACGCTCGTACTGCTGACGCACGTCCAGGCGTCTGCCGACGGGGCCGAGCAGGATCTGCTCGGTGCCGCCGACTTCGAGCCTCTTCCAGCGGTCCGGCTATATATCGCCGAACCCTGGGGCGTGTTCATGAACGAGCTCCGAGGCCACCGGATGCTGCCGCGACCCGACGAGACCATAGCGGACGACGCGGCCCTGAGCCGGGCCGGCGAAGAACTCCAGCGGGAAATCTTGAGCCGCCTCGGGCTCAAGATCGATGATCTGGACCACGGGGCCTACTACGTCCACGTCGCGGAGCCGTTGCGCTGAGGGCTGTTGCTCGAGCTCCGCGAGCCGCTTGGGCGCCGCCGACGTTGCTCGACCAGCTGACCCGAATGCCACAGGGCAGTTCCGTCTCACCTCAGAGGAGGAAGCTTGGCTTAGGATCAATTCGGCTTCGGCGGTCAGGTCGGAATGATTGTCTACCCGAGATGTACTCCCTGGGTCAGTTGAATAGCACCTGCATATGGCTGGCCACTTCGGCGTGGAGAGCGGGAGCGACATGGCTGTAGGTGTCGAGAGTGAGCGAGATGGTGCTGTGGCCGAGGAGTTCCTGGACCACCTTCGGATGAACGCCGCGTCGCAGCAGATGGGTCGCGGCCGTGTGCCGGAGGTCATGCAACCGGAGGCGTGGCAGGCCTGCCGCTTCGAGCGCGCGGTGAAACCACTTGATTGTCCAGGTGCCATCGACTGGACGACCCACCGGTGTTGCGAAAACCAGACCGCTGTTGTTCCACTCCGGTCCTGCCGCGAGCTGGTCCTCGCGCTGACGCCGACGGTGCTCTGCCAACGAGGCCAGCGTGCCCTGCGCTAGGTGAACGGTGCGCCGGCTCTTCGCCGTCTTGGGCTCGACGAAAACGTAACCGACGCCGGGCTGTCGCTGGAGGGCGCGGTTCACGACCAGTCGACCGCTGGCGAAGTCGACGTCACTCCACAGCAGCCCTAAGGCCTCGCCGATGCGGAGCCCAGTCGTGGCGAGAAGCACCCAGAGCGCGTGCAACGGATCACCGCGGCTGGCCTGGAAGAGCTGCCCGACCTCATCCTCGGTAAGCGTCTGCATCTCGCGCCGACTCGGACGCGGGACCGTCACTGCCTCGGTCGGATTGCGAAACATGAGACCCCACAGCACGGCCTGGCGGAGGGCGCAGTGCAGAACGGTGTGGGTCTGCTCCACGCTGCGGCGTGAGAGGCCCTGGTGTAGCAGCGCCGCGTAGGCGGCCTGAACGGCTTGGGGCGTGAGCGCCGTCAGGCGCAGGTGGCCAACCAGGGGGGAAAGGCGGCGCATGCAAAGCGAGTAGGCCCGGTGGGTGGTCCACCGAACGCTGGGCCGCACGCTATCCTCCAGCCACTGCCTCAGGTACTCGTCGACCCGCTGACTGGAACCCGAGACGACGATCCCTTGTTCCAGTGCTCGGCGGGCCGCCACGAGCTTGGTCCGAACGTCCCGCTGGGATGGCCCGACATAGCGCTGACGGCGGCCGCCGACTCCGAGAGCCGCCTCCCACCGGCCATCGGCACGCCGGTAGACGGTGCCTTCGCCGCGCCCTCGTCTCGCCATGTTTCTCCTCCCTTCCCTTAACGCCTCCACTAACCAACGCTGACTCGAGGCGGTCGCACATCGTAAGTCCAGCCGGCGGAATTGCAAGTCCTGTCTTCCTGCCGCTCCGCGCGATGGCGACGCCGCGCCGGGTCGGCTGTTGGGCCGACGTGCCCACATGTGGCCTCACGTGCCCAGACTCCAGGCTGGCTGGCCCACACCCGCCGTCGGCGCAGAGTCGGTCCTTGTGTGGCCACACGTCCCCGACGTCAACGTTGAACCGTCGGGCCAGCGAGCGCTCGACGACGGCGTGGCCGGTCCGCACGAGTGATGACGCCCGCTGGCCGATTGCTAATCAGAAAAATGGATGAGCACTTGCGATAAAAATCCACGTTGGACCCTGGTTCAAAAGGGCGTCGCTTCTCAGGACGACACCCTGCACGACGCGTGGGGCGACGTCCGTCGAGGGCCCAACATCGGCTCTCGGGGAACACCTCGCGTGAGCGGGCTGGGGCCGGCACCAGGGACGCCATCCCGATCCTCCATGCCCACGAAGAGGGGACCGGCATTCTCGTTTCGGCCGCTCGCGTGCTGCGTGTGCTCGGCGATCCAGTCTTCGAGCGCCGCACGCGGCACCCGGACTGATCGTCCAATCCGGATGACCGGCAGCTCCCCGACGGCCAGCATCGCAAACACCTTTGATCGCCCCAACCCGAGCATCTTGGCGACGTCCCCGGCTCTCAGCAGCAACGGTTCCATGGCATGTCCTCCTTGATCGGCGCTGGATTTTCCGTCGATGTCGTTCCCTATCGCAAGATCGGTGCACGTTCAGCTCCTGCTTCGGAAGGTCGCTTCTCAGGACGATCACCACGTGGTCGCCCGGACGACCCGCCACGCGGTCGCCGGGTTGGCACCTGCTTCATCACCTCCCCATCTACAAAGAGCCCGTTTTGGCGGCGATTTCGGCGGATGAGTTTCGCCCGCGCCTGATCTGCTTCGCGTCATCCCCCACGCTTCATCTCTCCTGGGGCGAGTTCTTTCAGCACTTTTTCGGAAAGCCGTTTGCCATGCGACTTGCCTCCTATCCACCAAAAGGCCGGTCCTCAGCCCGTTTTCGGACATCGGCACGAAAAAAGGACGCTCAGACGGGTCAGGGGACGGTGAGGATCGGTCGGGCCGAGCCCGCGAATACGTGTGGTGGCGGCTCAGGTGACGCTGCGGGCGGTCAGGTGACGGGCGACCCTGGGGTTAGAGTCTGCTCACCGTCATGAGCTACGAGTGGATCGATCAAATCATCAGCGCCTGGGCCACGGATTTCAGGCTCACCGTGTACCGAGAGTACAAGGACGTAGAGGTCAGGTCGGCAGACGTCGTCAGCTCTTCGGGCGCGAAGTGCCAGATCTGGATTGATCCGCCCGACGCCGACGACAAGGTAGGCGTGCACGTGTGGAATTACATGGAGAAGCGGGCGGACAGCTACGTTCCAGTATCACAGCTCCGGGACGCACTCAAAAGCGCTTACGCCACGGCACTCGCTTGGGTTTCCTAGACGTGCCCTCGGCCGTCAGCTCTGGGTTGGTCGGTAAATAGGCGGTTGGCGAAGTAGCTCCGTTGGCGGCACGTTCCGATAATGGCTTCATGGAGAGCCACCCAGTTTCCGACGAGTCCACCGACCTCAGCCTGCTATTCAAGCCGGTCAACGTAAGAGGCCTGAGTAAGCTGCGAGCCCAGTTGGGAAACGTGGACGTTGCTCTTGAGAACTTCCATAGAGTATTGATTTCAGCTCGGCCATCGGGCTGGCATCTTCAGCGGACGCAACTCGACGTCTTTCCTTCCGGTCAGGTTTGCATCACCGCATACGTCGAAGACAACGAAATCAGCTTTTGTGTTGGGCTGCGGCCACGCAACTTCACTCGCCAGAGGAGGGCATCGAAGCCCTCCAACGCATTGTCGATGACTTGCGTGGGACGCTGCCCCAGAAGCCACCGACCGCGGAAGCCTGGATGCCATCCGAAGAATCACCTACTGGGAATTAGCTGACGGCACGACTGACGGCATATCCATCGGCTGCCGACGGACCACGGCGGACCGCTGCCGCTAATCAGCCCTCTGGTTGAAGTTCACAACGGACCGTGCGAGTCGCCAGCGCACGGCGTGGACGCTGTAGGCACCACCTTCAAAACCGCTGGTCGGCATCCTTGGCGATGTCGACGGACGGATCGTTCCCGTCGCGCCCCCGCCAGTTTCGAATTTGGAGAGTGACCGCCGAACCAAGCCTTGGTTACGGACGGGAGTCAGGCAGCTTGGCCAGTTGCCCCTGTGACGGCTTATCTGACGGCGTAAGCGCAGGCTAGGGCCACGATCAATAGCTGAACACCGTGACCCACTCCGCCTGGGCGACGCGGTAATTGAGTTTTTCCCGTAGAACGGTCAGCACCGCTCGCATGTGGCTGGCACCGTACAAGATTGCCACCACCTTCGACTCTGAGCGATGAAGGTCGTGATAGCGCGCAATCTGCTGAACCAATAGCTTGTCGCGTTG
>WNGJ01008979.1_pt1 | contig 10644 bp, 17 predicted proteins | sample 5400611 | NCBI WGS metagenome assembly WNGJ01 (sample SAMN13153375, study PRJNA577476) | soil metagenome | isolation source: 40 cm soil or saprolite under Garry oak tree replicate 1 | place: USA:California | collected 2016-06-15
GCTGCTCGGCGTCTGAGCACGCCTTCGCGTGACGCCTTCGCTCGACGTCTTTTTTCTGTAATGGGCCTGAGTGGAGTTGAACCACTGACCTCACGCTTATCAGGGGCCCTCGGCCGGCGGCAGTCAGCGCCGGCCGTTGTATTTTCAATCACTTACGCGGGCGCGTCAACGGCTGGCGACGGCTGGCGACGCCCCAAACGTCTCTGAAAACGACTCTGTTTTGGGATAGCCGGTCAGCTGTCTGCCGGATGTATTGGGAACCACTCGACGAACCAGGCGCGCCGCTCCGGGCTGAGGGCGTCCAGCCATATCCCAGCGACACCCATCAGATAATCGTGCACCGCCAGGGACGGTCCAGTGGGCCCGGTGGCAGCCAGCTCGGTGCGGCTGTAGGTCAGGTGGGCGGAGAGCTTGTTCGCCACGCGGCGGCACGCCGTGTAGTCCGCTGGTTGCTCCGTCGCCAGCTCCTGAGCCCTTGGCTTCCATGCGCCCGGCGGCAGGAAGTCCGCAGCGAGGATGTCGTCCGAGTACTGTCCGCGCTTGTTGCGGGTGCGCTCGTACACGAAGAAGAAGTCCATCAGCGCCCGAGCGGTGATGAACCAGAGCGTCCACCCGATGCGCAGCTCTCTGTCCACCCACGCATGCCGCAGCAGGTAGAGGTCGTGGGCAACATGCACGGCTGCGCGCTCCAAGCACCCGGCGTCCGGCGCGCCCGTGCGCTGGACCAAGGCGTGGCAGGGTTCGTGATCGGCCATCAATCCTGAATGAGTTTCTTAAAGTCGTCCTCGTCGCTAATGGTCCGCAGCCGGTTACTCTTGCGGATAGCACCTTTGTCTTTGAACCCAAGCGCCACGGCACGCTTAAGCAGTTCGAGGGCTTCCGTTGACTTGCCCGCTACCGCAGCGCCTTCGGCCGTGTAGAAGAGAACTTGTCCGGGCTCGGCGCGAGCCATGTAGGCCACGAAGGCCTTCCAGCTGGCGCCGATGATCACGGCCAACAACCAAAGCGCGGGCCCTCCCAGGAGGAGTACGAGGGCCGGGTCCTCGTAGACGCTTACCAGCCAGTTCCCCGGCACGTGCTTGATCATTTTCACGGTCTTAGACACGCCGTCGATTGCCAGTTCGACGTCGGGATCACCGAACCCGTTCTCAAAGACGTAGAGCTTCAATGACCCGCCCGGTGGAATCGCCGGTAGCCCAGGGAGCAGCAGTTGCTCTCCGCCGGTCGGCAACTCAACGGTGTGCAGGTACGCCTCGCGCGCGTCTTGGCTGAGCCAGGGTCCCGAGATCCGAACGCTCCACACCCGGAGGCCGACGCGACCGATGCGCAGCCTGCCACCGGCAACTTGGTGACTGGATTCGTTGCGAATCTCAATCTCCAGCCGACTTAGGTCTGATTGCATGCCGCTGTACCAAGCGACCAAGCGTGTCGCCGTGTCCGATCTGAGCACGGCCTTCAACTCGGAAGGGAGCTTAACCGTGTCTCCAGCCCACTTTCGCGCCCTCCAGACCTGCGTCAGCCGCTGCTGCCACGCTTGAATGTCTGGGGGCACCGTGCTTGGCTGAGCGTCCACGGTGACAACGATTTCCGAGCGGAATTGCCGCCACAACCAATAGGGAATCCCGACCGTGGCGGATAGAATGGCGACCAGCGCGGCCGCGCCCATCAATGCTTCGGAGTTGGACTTTAGCCACCGCCATATGACGCGCACGCCCTAAGATCGGTCTGACCCACTGACCGCGGAAGGGCGTTTTTGCGGCACCGAGGGGCGAGAATGCGACAGTCTCTACAATCCGAGCACGTCCGTCTCGAGCGCTCCGTATCCCCGCGGGAAGTCTTTTCGGAGCAATCCCAGATTGCCGGCGAGTCGCCTGGCCTGCATCTCCGCAACCTGAGTCATCAGTCCAAGACCAGGGCGGTCCACGCCGTAAGCTGCGCGCTTCAGCGACTGGTTGTCATAGCCACGAGCGCCACCGGCAATCCACTTCTGCTCCGATGGGTGTGGCTGGTTCCCGCACACGTACCAAGCCTCAATGGCGGGGGTCGCCACGCCGAGGGCCACGCTGAGAGCCGGGCGCCCGGGGACCGGCGTGACCTGTGTTAAGATCGTTTGAGCCGCCGTTTGGAGGGCGCACAACCGGCAGTCCGGGTTCGGGTGGCCGGTGTGTGCCGCTGTGTGTAGGATTGAGTTGTTAGTATCTGCGACCGCGATGACCGCCCTCGCGTCTGTCTGGTAGTGAGCATACCGGATCACTACTGGCAGATTCTCACGCAGCACGGCGGGCCAGCCCCTACTGCGGAACTTCGGCTGTTCCACCCAGTCGATTACGCCCGGCCCTCGGATCGCCTCGGTGAGGATACGGATCGCGGCTTCGTCTGCGGATGACTCGGCGAGAACGACGAGCCTCACTCGGTAGGCACGCCGCCGAGTACGCCGGTGTACCAAGCCTCGCCCAGGTGCGCGTCGTGGAGGATCTGCTCAATGTCGCGCCTTTTGGCTAGGGGTTCGAACTTGGCCTCGTTGCCCTTTTTCTCAGCGATCACGATGTCCTCGAGGTGATCACGGAACAGGTCCAGCATATATGGAGAGTGCGTTGTGGCGATGACTTGGACGGGCTGCCGCGATTCGCCGTAGTCCTTGGGGTAAGCGAGGCGGTACAACGCATCCCGGACGTCGCGCAGGAGCCGGGGATGGAGTCCGCGGTCCGGTTCCTCGAAGCCAACGACGGGCGGTGGCTCCGGAAGGTAGGCGAGTGTCAGAATGCCGAGTGCGAGAAGCGTGCCTTGTGACAGATCCCAGGCGGGGATCGGATGGCCGCCTCGTCGGGTTCGCAGGAAGAGGGCTTTTTGCCCGGGGCCGACCGTATCGAATAACACCCTATCAAACTCCGGAAGCCACCGTGCTACCTCGGCGTTGAACGCCTCGAAGCGCTCCGGATGTTGGTCTCGCAAGCGATCTAGGACCCCGGCAAGCCCTTCGCCTCGCTCGCCCAGTTCCATGCTCGGCTGCGGCTGAACCGCGGCCGCTAGCTGGCCAGGCTCCAAGGAGTAAACTCGCATGCGCTGCAGCCTAGAGATAAGCGCTTGGGCGCGCTGCGAGTCCTGGGGCGCGCGCGCGCTCACACCTAGGCCATGGGCGCTGTCCAGAGTCCATCGCGCCTGGAGCTGAATGCCGTCGTCAGGTGGGTCGAACTCCACCGTTGCGGACACGGTCTGGTCTCTCGCCCCGGCTGACACGAGCTGTCTCCCGGGAACACTTGGCCCCCCTTGGACCGCGTGACGGAGAGCTGTGATCGCGGTGCTCTTGCCGCTTCCGTTCGGTCCGATGAGCAAGGTAAAGGTCCCCAGCGGGAGCGTCGTGTCCCGCAGGACCTTGTAGTTCTCAAAGCGCACAGCCTTGATCATCGTGGAGGAAGGATGCACGGCCCTACGCTGGCCCGCAACCGCTGCACCCTTCGATGGCGCGTTGAGCGGGCGCTTGCCTATTGATGTCGGGGGCACGATCTTGAATGACAGCGGGGCCGGAGTGCCGGCTCCGAACAATTTGAAACACCAGTAGCGCCAAGAAACGCCACCGGCGTAGCGCGCGATCCCGTTTGGGGTTTGCGCGCTTTTGTTTTGTCAGGAGGTGCCCGTCGTGCAGCCGAGGCCGAATGCTTTGATGCTGAGACTCCGTCCACAGGGCGAACACGACGTCGTACTTCAGGCGGCGGGGCTCGCTGGTAAGCCAGTCAGCACGTGGGGTCGAGAGATCCTGGTGGCGGCGGCACGGCGCGTCGTCGGGCAGCACAAAGCGCGTACGCTGGCCCACTCAGCGGATCGCTTGGTGCGGCGCGCACTTCTCAGGGAGGCTTGAATGAGCCGGGATTACATCACGCGCGATGAACTTGAGCAGCAGCTGGAGCAATTCGGTGAAGCGCTCCTGCGGTCGTTCCTCAAGATCGTCGCGCCGGGCGGGACCAACGATCCCGCATTCATCGCTGCGCGCCAGCGGGCGGCTGAAATGGAGGAGCACGATCCCACCTTCGCGGGTCAGGTAGCCGCCGTGCGGAAAGCCCGTGAGCGGGGTGCTTTCGTCACGGAAGGCGCTGACGTCGGCCGTCGTACCGGCGTGGGCGTCCGCAAGCTCAGCGGGCCCACGGAGCCCCAAGAGGATAACGTGGCGCCCGCTTCGGCGTTGGCCGCCGTCCGCCGCAAGCTGCAGCGCGGGAGGGAGTGAACATGCGCGACATGACCAACGCCGAGCTGCTCGCGTACGTCGATGACTTGCAGGAACGCTTGGACGCTGAAGCGGGGGTCGGGAAGAAGACCGGTCGCAAGCGTGGCGTCTTTTTCACCAAGGGCACGCAACCCGACGACGACGAGCCAGACGCGCATGGCCGGTTCAAGGCCGCGCATCACGAGCAGATGGCCCGGTTGTATCAGCGCGTTGCTGGGCAACATCGGTCGATGGCCGACCACTACGCGGATGCGCACAAGGACGAAGCCCGCAAGGCCTCCGCGGATGACGACGCCCTAGAGGTGTTGAAAGCCGCTGGGCACGATGTCGAGGCGCGGCTTGCGGAGGCCGAGCTACAGCGGCGTGCCGTCCGCAGCTGCTTGCGGGAGCCGCAGGTCAGCGATCCATCGCGCGCTGGATTCGACAAGGTCCGGAGGTCCGAGTGACCGGCGCCGCCGTGGTGCCCGCCACTTCCGCCACCATCACCCCTGAGCTGTCTGCGAAGCGGGCGCGGCTCAACGCGATTCCCGCCGAGCGGAATGCAGCCCGGCGCGCTGGGGATGTGGCCGCGGTGCTCCGGCTCGAAGTCGAGGCGGAAGACCTGGCGGGTGAGATCGGTGAGCTCGAGCAGCAGCTACGGGCTGCGGCCGCGCAAGAGCAAGCGTCCCGCGAAGTCGCTTCCGCGGAGCGGCAACGGATCGTGCGCGCGGAGTTAGAGGCCGCAGTCGCAACGGAGTCAGCGGCCGTGGGACACGCGCTGGACCAGCTGGCGACGAAATCCGGTCAGCTTCGGCGGGCCGTTGAAGCGCTCGCCGCGATGGAGCCAGATCCGGAGCGCCAACGCCTAGTGGTGCAACAGCGCTGTGGCGGCGGCGTGGTGCAGTTCGCCGGCGAAACCCTGGCGGCTTGGCTGTCGCACGACCCGCGGGCGCAGTGGGACTTGGCCGTTCTGGATCGGATCGACGGTCCAACGGGCGAAACGCTGCGCTCGCTACGAGATCACTTCTTCTCGAAGTAGGAGGCACCAATGAGCGACACAACCAAACCGACCCCGACCCCGACCCCCGCACAGGCACTCCACGCGGCTGGATTCGAGCGCCTCAAGGCGGAATTACAGCCGCAGTTCGACGCCGCGCGCGGAAGCCCACTGGATTCCAGCGTGAACGGTCGCGCCGTCGGCGCGCGGCCCGCGCCAACGCCGATCGTGGCGGAGCGGATTTTTCAACTGCCGCCCGACAACGGCTCCGATCGCGACATCGCGAAGCCGTAGCAGCGCAAGCCCGGGGCGGGCGTTGCGGGTGGAGCAGCCCGCGCGCCCGATAAACGCGATCAGAGCCAAGTCGCCAAAGCGGCCCGCCAGCGGCCGCCCCCGGGTCTGCGGCTTCACGCTGAACGTGGTGTTGGTGGTGGTGAGGATGCGCAGCAGGAGAACTGAACCCTGAAAACGCGAAAGCGCCCGGCCGGCCAAGATCGGGCGCTTCGCAGGAGAAGATCAACGTGCAGAGCAACGATACGCTCAACCCGGTACCCGACAAGGTTCACCAAACTGCGGACGGCCTCCCGACGCCGGTGAAGGTCGTCACCACGGTGACCCCGACGACCAAGACTCCCCGCACCGACCGCTTCCGCGATTGGATTGCCGCGTACGCCGCCGACTTGCGCCGGGGGCAGCGATGAGCGCCGCCGCGGTCCAGTGCCGCGAGCTGACCGAGCCTCAGGCCACGCCCGTGATCCCCACGGTCATGCGGCTCGGCCGGCTTGCGCAGTTGGAGCACGTGATCGAGCGCGGGCTCACCACGTTCATCGAAGTGGGCCTGGCGTTGCACGAGATCCGCGAGCAGCGGCTGTACAAACCGGCGTACTCTACGTTCCAGCACTACTGTGCTGAGCGGTGGGGCTGGACGCGCATCCGTGCCCACCAGCTGATTGACGCGGCCCGGGTCGCCATGGTGTTAACCGCGGTTAACATCGCCGCGCCGCTGCCCCACACCGAGCGCCAAGCCCGCGAACTCGTGCCGCTCGCCGATGACGCCGCGGCCCTGAGCGATGCCTGGCGTGAGGCGCGCGACCGGTACGGCGAAGAGCCCACGTCGGAAGAGCTCCGCGCGGTTGTGCGCGGGACCGACGCAGGTGCGGCGCCGGCCTCGGCGCCGTCGGGCGATCCGCTACGGGAGCTGCAGGAGGCGTACCAGCGTTACCTCCGCTCCGATCTGGACGTGAAGCACGCCGTGCACGAGCAGAACTTCATCCGGCAGATCGTGCTGTTGTATGCCGGGGACGAGTACACGCGCATGCTCGAGGGACTCGAGCAGGTGATGGCGGCCAGCGGCACCGACACCCACAGCGAGGCGGTGCAATGGCTCGTGCAGTACTGGCGTGGGGAGGCTGCCGCTTCGTGAGCGCGTCCCGCGACGTAGCGCTGACCCACACCGTACCCCGACCACCCTGGAGCTGGGCGCGCGTCGTGAAGGCGTGCCGGGCCCTCTCCCCCCGGGCCAAGCTGGTCTGGTTGGAACACTATGCCCTGTGGGTCACGCGCAGCGGCTGCACGGCCTCGGCCGCTGCGTTGGGGCGGCGCGTCTCCACGTCGCAGGCCGCAGTGGAGCGGCTTCGCAGCCTGTTCATGGAACTGGCCATGCTCGATAAGCACGATCGCGGCCCCGGTCGTTGTGGCGAGTGGCGGGCGACGCTGCCGCTCCCCTGTCGCCCCCCGAGCGCCAGAATCACCGACGATCAGTGCACCGCGCTCGCTCAACAGTTGGGCGCGTACATCACTTACCGAGTAGATGCTGCACGAAGCGCCCTCATGATCAAGAGGGTACCCCCCATCAGTGCTCGGTTGGCGCCTCCAACAGAAATGAGGGCGCTCCCCCCTCACAGCTCTGAGGGCGGTTTGCTCTATCAGGAAGTCTCGGTTGCTGGAGAAGCTGGTTACGCTGGAGATGCTGGTTCAAGCAAAGAAGGTCTCCGTGGAAACGTGCAAAACGTGCATGCTGAAAGCGAACCACCAGCCTGGTTCATCAACCAGCCGTTGTACATGCAGCCACCCGAGCCCGATGACCTTACCGACGAGGAGCTGGACTCCCCGTGAACCGCTCACGGGCAGCCTGTGGTCAAACCGCCCTCACAGTGGAGACCAGCCCACGCGCCCGAATGGCCCGCCAGCGCGCACGAGGAGTTCAGCGCCAGCGCGGGCGTCAAACTACTTGTCGCTTGCACCTTGGTCGGCGGTGGAGGGATCGGTTGAGCACGAGCTGGACATTCCAAGACTCTGTTCGCGACCCTGTTTCTCGTAAGACGTGGCGCGACAACGTCGAATGCAGGCGTGGAGGGCGTGCGTGCGCATGACCGACGCGGCCCGGGTTCGGTTGCGGGAGGCGGCGGCCGCCTTCGCGGAGGCCCTGCTCGAAGCGCTCGGAGCCGCTGGCGGCGACGTAGCTGGGGCTGGCTCAGAGCCGGCGCGCGAGTGGAGCGTGGCTGAGGTGGGCGCGCGGCTGGGGCGGAGCGTGAGCACGATTCGCGGCTGGGCGGAAGCCGACCGCTTCCCGGGCGCCTATAAGCTGCCCGGCGACCCGAAGCACGCGGCGTGGCGCATCCCGGAGAGCGCCGTGATGGGCTTCACCGAGCAGCTACGCCCCAAACCGCGTGCCGAGGAGGCGCGAGGAGTGAAGATCTCCCCGGGGGCCGACACGGGGGCCCGCCCGCGGCGACCACGAGCAGACGGGACGCCTGCCGACCTCTCGGCGTGGCGGAAACTGAAGCGATGATCTGGTTCCGCGTTGGCCCTGGTACCGGTTCGCCCTGGCGCCCGGACGTCACCGACGCGCGGCCAGACAAAGGGCCGGCGGACGCGGACAGCACGTGCTGGAAGTGCGGCGTGCGCGCGTGGAGAACGGTGGTGCGAGAGGTGAACTTCGTGATCCAACAGTGCCAACAGTGCGGACACACCCGGCGGAAGCCCCGCCCACGATGACGCCACTCGATCCCGAGAGGTCGCACGCGACGGAGGCCCAACCGGCGATGAGCGACGTCGTCTGCCAACTGTGCAAGAGCGCACCCCCCGTGCCGGGGAAGCGTTTCTGCGCCTCGTGCAGCGAGAAGAAGCGCGAGCTTGCGAGCCGCACCGCCCGGGCGGGCGGAATTGCGCCAGGAGACAGCGCTCGGGGGGGAGAGCTAGCCGCTCGGTCAGCGTCGCGCCGCCGGGTGCTGACCGTTGAGGACGCAGAGCGGGAGCTGCCGCCGCTCGACAGTACCGAGCACGTGCGGCAAGCCGTCGAACGAGTGCAGCGCTGGGCGATTGGCGGGCTCATTCCTGGCGCCGTGGCCAACGCCGTGGTCCGGGCCGCCGAGATCGCGCTTCGGGCGCTCGATTCGGAGTTGGACACCAAGCGCATCAAGCAGCTCGAGCAGCGCATCGCCGAGCTAGAAGCCGAACGAGAGGGTGGTGCGTGGAGGTTGCCACGATGAGCAGGGATCACCGCCTGACGGTGCTTGAGCAACGAGTCCGGCGCGCTGGGGGACGCTGGGACGCGGACGACGAGCGGCAGAAAGCGCGCGCCATGACCAACGAGGAGCTGGCCAAGCACTTCCGCGCGCTGGCCGCAGAGTTCACTGAACTCGGGGCCGCGAGGCAGGCCGCCGAGTGTGTGGACCTAGCCAACCAGGTCGAGGCGCTGCAGCGACGGAACGCGCCCCGACCGGACGCGCTCGTGCCACCGCTCACGGGGCCGGGCACATGACCTTCTGCCTCGCCCTCGCCACCCGATCACTGGGCGTCGTCGCCCTCGGACACCCGCGCACGGTGGCGTGAGTACGATGCGTGGCTCGCAGCCTTCTGCGTCTTAGGCTGCGGGCGTCTTAGGCTGCGAGGCTTGCAGCGTTTGCCCTCGTTTGCAGAGGGCCCTCTGCCGGGCTATCGGCTTGAGGAGACCACAGTTGGTAACGGGGGAGGCGCGAGGAACGGAGGCGTCTTAGATTGCGGCATCTTGCTGTAGATGGACAGGTGACAAGCAGTCTAATATGAGTTAGACAGCGGCACGCACCCCACCGCCCAGTACCTGAATGACGCCTTTCCCCCGGTTTAGCGTCAAGAAAGTGGTTACGGCGCTCGTACTCGGAGCCGTAGCTCTCATCGGGATTTGGTGTTGGAGCGTGCGCGTTTCGGATGCCACCTTGGTGGCTGGGTGCCGCCAACATTACGCCCGCGCTCAATCCCAAGCAGACACGCTTCGGATCGACGGCACGTTTCCTGAGCGCTCAGGGAAGGGGCAAGCGGCATTGAACTGCGGAGCACTACGCCATGCGTACCCAGATTCTTCGCGGTAGGATTTGTGCAGTGGCCGCTGTCTAACATGCGCTTGAAGCTAGCGGGCGGTGATCGCTCTAAGGGAAGCGGAGTGTTGTGCGCTCGCGCGCACGAACTATCGTTCAACTACACAGCGCCCGGCGGGCGAGTCGCCCGCAGCTTAAGCGCGATCCGTTAGGCCGCTCCGCGAAAAGGACTTGTGCCGAGCAAAGCCGTCTACCTCCTCGTCGTGCCAGGCTACGCCGATTGGGAGCCCGCGCACGCCATGGCAGAGCTCCGTCGCCACGGCCACTATCGCGTCGAGGTCGTCGGCCTCACGCCCGACCCGGTACCTTCCATGGGCGGCGTGACGGTCCTCCCCACCAAGACACTTTCCTCTGTAGACCCGGCTGACGTCGCGGTCTTCATCCTGCCGGGGGGCGATCGGTGGGAGCAGCAAACAGTCGAGCCCGAGTTGGCGGCCTTCCTCCACCTGCTTGATCGAAAAGGAGTGCCGATCGCGGCGATCTGCGCGGCGACCACGGCGCTCGCGCGTACGGGCCTCCTTCGGGGTCGGCGTCACACGAGTAACGGCTTGTCCTACCTCCGGCAACAGGTGCCCGAGTACACTGAGGGCGCCACGTATGTCGATGCGCCTGTCGTCCGAGACCGGGGGCTGATCACCGCTACGGGGTTGGGCGATGTGGAATTTGCGCGGGAGATCATGGCCGAGCTCAACGTTCTGAGCGCGAGTGACCGGGATCAGTGGACCGCGCTCTTCCGCGGTGGCCGTGCCCCGGGCGGAGCGGCCTAACATGCGCTTGAAGCTGGCGGGCGCTATCGGCTTAATGGAAACCCTTGGATCGTGCCCTGGCGGGCACGGCACTGCGTCCACTCCCAGTCGCGCCGGTGGGCCGGTCGCCCGCAGCTTAAGCGCGATCCGTTAGGCGGCACCTGGATGCACCGCGAGGAGGTCCGTTGAAGCGTCTAGCCGGTGTCATCCTAAGCGGCAGCGCCATCGTCTCAGCGTTACTTCAGGCGGTGTGCCCGTTCCTCAAAGGCTCTCCCCCCATGGGCTCTAGCAGGTATTGCGGTGTACCGCAGCCACAAGGGCTCGCTTACACGCTCGCGCTAGCATTCT
>WNGJ01028694.1_pt1 | contig 10644 bp, 13 predicted proteins | sample 5400611 | NCBI WGS metagenome assembly WNGJ01 (sample SAMN13153375, study PRJNA577476) | soil metagenome | isolation source: 40 cm soil or saprolite under Garry oak tree replicate 1 | place: USA:California | collected 2016-06-15
TGCGGCGCTCGTACAGGACTTCAAACACCTCACGCACCGTGGTCCCTTGACCTGGGGGACGGGCCCAGATGAGTTCCATGATCTCGGCCTCCAGATCGCCGAGCACCTTACGAATGCCCGGTCGATCGGGGCGGAATACGCTAATATCCGGTTCGTTCGTCATCTGTCAACTCCTCTGTTCGCAAAAGCCCAGGTTCCTCACGACAGCACTGGATGAGTTTCTCACTCTTTCAGCTCCTAGAGCAGAGGACTCGCACCCAGGGCACCCGGCTGCGCTGCCCATCCAGATAGACACTCACCCACCAGATCCCACGGGGACAGGTGGTGCGGGCCTATTCCTCTAACTGCCCCTAGTATAGGATATTCCGGTACACTTGTCAAAGTACACGTGGTGTAGGTACAATCATAAAGAGTACTGTCGATGGTCGTAGGATGATCAACAAAGCAGGCGTATCCCCTGGCTGCTAGAGACGTGCATGCTGTGAGACAGGACCGGGCAGGCCGTTGCAACAACGAGCAGAGAGCGATGTTCCTTCTCGCTCGAATGCGGATATGCTGGTAACGGTGGCATCGCTCTCAGGCGCTACGCCAGGAGTTCGCCCATGTCCCTGTCAGCACGCTTGAGGACCTCGGCATAGAGGCCGAGCTTATTGCCGAAGTACTGAAAGAGCAGACTTTTGTTGTAGCTTGCTCGCGCGGCGATGGCATACACTGATGTCTCATCAAACCCGTGCTCAGCGAACACAGCTCTGCTGCGTTCAGTATGGCCTCGCGTGTTCTTTGTGCATCATAGACGCGGTTGCGACCATTCCGTCCCCTCATCTTTTGCGGGCTTTCCGCCCTGGGGCTGCTCGCGTTCTACCTGGGCATCTTTACGCTGGCGCAGGGCTGGGAGCATGCCGTCCAGCAACTGGCGGATGATCGCTGCGCTTACCTGCTCTGGAAAATCCACCAGCAACAAAGGTCGCTGATGGTAAACAACTGAGAAGGAAGGTACAAGAGGTATGGGAGCATCGACGAGCAATGAACGTAGCTCCTGGCTCAAGCTGCTCCGCTACCGTCGAGGCGAACCGGCAGGCACATCTTCGCCGGCGATGCATTTGTGCCTTGTGGATGAACCCAGCGTAGTGAAGTACTTGAAAAGGTAGAGAGCATTTCCTCACTGCAAAAAGAGGGGAAGCTGAGTTGATCTTCGAGACGAGGCTCACTCCCTTCTCCTGAAGGTCAGCTCAGGATGCCACCACTGGTGATCGCGTCCACCTGCTGCTCTCTCAGAGTTCGGGCTCTCCTTGCGTCCTGCCTGACGGACGCAGTCCGTAGACGCGCAGCGTCGTTGGCAGGACGGATTGGGGCCGAGGTCGGTGTTCTTCCCGGCCTGGGCGCGTTCTGGCTCATCTGTGGGTCAGCGTTTCATGACGATGCACATGGCGCTTTCATGACGCTTCCTCCTTAGACTCCTACCAGAGAGGGCGAGACGCGTCAGCTGGGGGGAGTGGTCCGAACTCCCTCCGGGCGGGCCTTGTATTGCTAGTGAAACATCGTATGCAAGTGAGCATGGCAGCTTTTGTTTTCGGCATCCATGCGTGAACAAGAAAGTGAGGATACTCCTATGATGTGTGGACAAGGTTTCATGTTTTGTGGATATGGTTTCAGCTGGGGCGTCATGCTCCTGATGCTACTGGGCATGGCGCTCTGGATAGCGTTGTTGGTAGTACTTGTCTGGGCACTGATCCGCTGGCTCGACAGGAGAAACCCAGTGACACCGACGGAAGGCCCGGGTATGCCAGCAAGTGGCCCCTCCGCCATAGAAATACTGCGTCAGCGCTATGGGCGTGGCGAGATTGATACAGCGACATTTGAGCAGATGCGCGAACGTCTCGCCGCCTCGGGCGCGCACGAGGATCAACAGACAACCGGAATCCATCAACATGATGGCGGTTGAAAGGAGGCTCAAATGGGAAGAGGTAGGGCTAGGATCCTGCGAAAATCACTCAAGGGCCAAGATCAACAAAGGTTACCTGGCAATGATTCGGCGTATCTCCAGCCATCCCTCACCTGTGGCAAGAATGCCTATCACAGCACAGCGGAAGCCTAGCTGAAAAGCATATGTCACACGAGCTTCCAGCAGCAACTTGCAACCCGAAACAGAGCGCCAGGATGTTGTGTGTAAACGCAGGGCCATTAAGTGCTGATTGTTTACCCGATTCCTACGACTGCTGGTAGTACCCTTGACGACGGTACTGCAGTTCCTTACAATATGCAGAGGACGTTCCACATCTGGGAGAGAGAACCGGTGAGCGAGTATTATAGCGGTAGGCGGGCGCGTCACTACAACAGGCGCTGGCGTAGATATACTGGGAAGACACTGGCAGTAGCAATAGCCATGATCGACTTCTCCGCGCTGCAACGTGTGCCAGAGGAACTGGGGCATCCACCTCGGGTGCTGGACGTTGCATGCGGCACAGGTATCCTGCTGAGGCACTTGCTCGAGCGCGTCCCCGGCATGGAGGCCTATGGGGTCGATGCGAGCGCGGATATGCTGGCACAAGCGCAGGAGGCCCTCAAGGATCAGCCACACGTGCGGTTAGAACGGATAGAAGTCAACGGGAGCGAAACTGCAGATCTTCCGTACCCGCCGCAGACCTTTGACCTGATCACCTGCACCAATGTGCTGCATGACATACGAGACCCGGTGGCGTTCCTTTCAGATATGAGAAGGCTGCTGGCTCCTGGAGGACAGCTGGTGATAGAAGATTTCGCGCGGCGTCGGCCTGCGCTGCTCTGGGCAATGTTTGAGTGGCTGGCACGGCGGGTCGAAGAGGGACTTGTTCGCGCCTATACCCTGGCAGAGGCGCGGGCACTCTGTACGCGAGCAGGACTCCACGTCGTCTACGGGAAGGCTTTTCCCGTAGACTGGTTCTGGCGCGGCTGGGCGCTGCGTGCTGACTACATTGTTTCTGTATGCTGAGGGTATCTGGAGCAATCAATGATTACTCACCTTGTATTCGCCTATGCTGTTGATTGGGGGTGGCTGCATATCGGCCCGCTCAAATGTGGTGGGAACATCGGCATTGGAGTTGGAGCGAGTGGAGGGTGGAGAAGAACACGTGCTACAATCATCAGGAGTACTCTTGTCAGCAATCTTGTGCATATTGGAAGAATCATGCGGCAACGCGCTTCCTGTAGAAAGGGAGTGCCCGTGAGAAGAGATCGGTAGTATGTCTTCAGAGATCACACCACAGGAAAGACCACAGCAGCATCATGCTCTCTATGACCATGCTGGGCCGAGCGCGGAAAAGGTTCCACCATCGGAAACACGTGAGGCCGCTCGTGTGAAGAGGCGACCTCTGCGCTGGTCGGCCCGAAGCCTTCGCGATGCCTGGTTTCTGCTGGTCGTCCTGCTCCTCGGCCTGGGGACAGTCCTGGCGTTCTCGAACATCGGGGCCTCCTTGCAACAGCAGGCCACCAGTACGCAGCCTGCCACATTACCCACTCCAGTGGTGAGCGCAACACCAGTATCCACAGCCAAAGTGATCGTGCGCGCAGCGCAAGTCCGCCTCTATCCCTTTCCACAGACCAATGTTGGCCTGATGCAGCCGACCGTGGACGCGCACGGAAATGTCTGGGTTGGCGAGATGTTTGCCAACCGCCTCGCCTGGCTCGACTCGCATACTGGCGTAGTCACAACCTGGGAACCTCCCAACGGGAAAAACGGCCTTATGTCAACCGCAATCGACGCACACGGCAACATCTGGTTTGTGGAGCAAGGTGCAAACTATATCGGGCGCTTTGATCCCGTGCAGCATATATTTCGCATCTTCCCACTCGGTACCGTGAATGGCCGCCCTCTGGGACCACAGGACATCCAATTCGATACCATGGGTCGACTCTGGTTTACCGCACCTGCAGGTGGACGGATTGGGCGGTTTGATCCGGCAACTGGCACCATCCAGACCTGGGCGGTGCCCGCACCCCACACAGGTATTGCTCCTGTTCCTTTCAGCCTCACGCTGACACGCGATACGCAGGTCTGGTTCGGCTACATTACCGGTGGCGCAGTCGGCCATTTCGACCCTGCCACGGGTCACGTCACGCTCTACCATCTCGCTGATACGCAGGCACAGATCTTCTCGATGGCACACGACGACCGCGGGCGCATCTGGTTTTCTGAAATTATACCAGGCAGGCTCGGCATGGTTGACAGTGCGACCGGCAGGGTAACGGGGCTGCCTGTACCGACCGTTGCAGGTCATCCCGCGGCGCTCTATGGACTGATCGTTGCGCAGAATGGTGATGTCTGGTTCGTGAATAATGGCGCTAATGCCCTCGTTCGCTATGCGCCGAAGAATGCTAGCTACACCTTTTTCCAGCTGGCCCAGGCATCAGGAGGACTCTATGGTCTCACCCTCGACGCCACTGGCACCCTATGGTTTACGACGAGTGGCTCGTCAACGAACGCTGTTGGCAACATGCACCCTTAAGGGAGCCTTCCCTGGTACTTCGCTCTGCTGGTGTTCTTCCTAGAAAAGGACTGTGAAACGCGAAGAGGGTTTCAAACGTACTTCCCTTATGCTATCAAGATCGTACTACCACTGCTCGTAGACCAGAAGAGGAAGATACTACTGAAGAGAAAGGAGATGAGCGAACGATGATGGGAGGCATGTTTTTCATGATGATCTGGATGGTGCTGGGAGGTTTCCTCTTTGTCGCCCTGCTCGTTGTACTCATCTGGTTGCTTGTGCGCTGGCTGAATACGCAGCGCACGCCGGTTGGGCCTTCACCATGGCAGCAGGATTACTCACGAGGGGACCAGCGAGGCTATCAATCACCTTCGTATCCCCCATCAGGGACACCACTTCAAGAAGGAGAACGTGCGTACCATGGTTCTCCATCATATGAGCAACCACAGGTCGAGTATCCACAAGAACAGCAGCCACCTCGCCAGTAGAAAATGGATGAGGTGGCTGCTGAGAGTGAAAGGGTAGCTCAAGAAGTAGGGCAAGCCTGAAATTCGGAGGTCAAGGAGTCAAGGTGCCAGCGAATACGCCCAGGAGGGCAACGCACAGGAGTACGATGGCACCCAGCATCGCCTCCCGCCGGAGCCAGTCTTCCATGCGCTCTGCCAGGCGTTGGGCCTGCTCCGAGATTTCCTCCTCGTCTCCCTTGCCTTCCGCGCTCTCCGGTGCAGCTTGCCTTTCTGTGTGTGCGATCCCTGAAGTACTTATTGTCACCAGCGCTTGCTTTGTAGCATCTACCCCGATCTCCTTGCGACGGGTGAGTGCCTGCACTAATCGGGGCCGCAGAGAGAAGGCGTGATAGGCGCTGATGGTTGCCATCAGCAGGAAGAACTCGATCTTGACTGCTAGTATCCATCCATACAGCGTCGTCAGGAACTGCTGAAGCGATGCCAGGTGGATACTTGTATTCAGTGAACCCGTGGCAGCAAGCACGATGGCGCTCGTGATAGCCAGCGCGCTGAACTCCGGTACGCCTTGCGCCAGCATATGCGCGTACTGACGCAGATTCAACCTGTGCAGCGTGGGCATCAGGACGCTGCTGATGTAGAGCAGTCCACCCACCCAGGCCGCCATGCCCAGCAAGTGCAGCAGATCCACGCTCACTGCGTAGCCCAGCTCCGCGTTGGCGACAGCGGCGGCGTGTCCAGAGAACGCAAAGGCCACCAGGAGTGCTGCAGCCAGGAGAAGCTCTATGCGTCCAGGCCAGGAGCATCTGCGCCACCCTCTCACCAGCCGTGCTGGCAGATGTGGCACACGACGCATCGCTTCTAGAACGGCGTGCCACCAGTCGGGGGGTGCCGGTGAAGTCGGGGAAGTAGCTGGCACGCGTCCCGCGACCTCCGCAGCCTGCGGAGCGTTGCGCCACGAAGAAGAGCTTCGCCGGGAGACGAACAGTGTCAGTCCCAGCGTGGCCACCACCACTACCTCACGCATCCACCAGAAGAAGCCGAAGCGGCTCTCCCCGCCAGCTCGGCCTCCTGGGCCAGCATGACCCCGATATTTGCCAGCAGCACCATGCTGAGCAGGTATGGGAGGAGCTGCCGGAAGCGGCGCGCGGCAGCCTGGGCTGGGACACGCAGGTCAGGATCGCGCTGTATACCGGGAGGAAGAATCCACGTCTCCCAGATCAGACCTCCCAGCCAGAATGCCATGCCAAGCAGGGCAAGCCAGGTGGTGAGCGCCTGGACGATGATCGGTCCATCCAGCGTGGCGCTTTCCAGGACATTGGTGCCTCTGCTGGCTTGTTGTCCTGCTACTGAGGGAACTGTGCCATTCGGCCCCACGATGCCAAAGCCGAAGGAGCCTTCCGTCACGTGAGCATCGTCCGTTGACTGTGCCACCCAGATGACCGTGTACGTACCTCCAGGAAGCCGCGGCAGCGTTACCGTCATTTCACGCGGCTTCGAACGAGTGACCTGACCATCTCTGTGATCCACCTCGTGACCCGTCGCATCGTCCACGATGGCGCGTGATGTAGCGGGAACCAGGTCATCGTCGAACCAGAGGCGCACGCGTGTAGGAGACACGCGCAGAGTAGCGTTGGCTGCCGGGTCGGAGCGCAGCAGGACAGCATGAGCCTGGGCGACAGGAATGAGTTGGCTGATGGGTCCCCCAGACAGGATAGCCAGCAGAGCCAGGCTCATACCAAAAACAAACGCGAGCGCGAAGACCGGAACGTGTTTCCATCGCCGCCTGTGCCCGTACGGTTTCTGATACGGTATCCTGTGCGGTCTACTACTTTCATCCATGGCTACTTCCTCTTTTGCTGCCGAGTTGTACCTTGAGGGATGCAGTACGTATCCTCGCTATAATATCCCATTGGCTCCATCACTGCCAATTTCACTCATGACCCCTGGTCACATTATAGGCCACGAGTGCCACCCGGCATAGAGCTGAGTCGCCTTTCGATCTCACGCCGCAGCTTGCGCTCAGACGGCCGGCCATATGAAAAGGGTTCATCGTCCAGAAAAATTCCAGGGGGAAAGAGGATGCCACTGTGGACAGCCAGGGCTTCCCCCTTGGGCGAATCCAGGTCGAGTGTCGAGACGGAGAACCTATACTCGAGCGCGAGCCGGTCGAGGATCTCTTTGGCCTGCGTACAGAACCCGCACTGTTTCTGAGTGAGAAGAAGGACGTTCATAGGCCTACGACGAGCCTCCCTTGAGTCCTGCGCGAATATCAGCGAGGAGTTTGGGCACCGGGACGTACATGGTGTAGTTGGGAGCACCGCCGTAGTCAGCCCGCCAGCGGATCCGCCCCTCGGGACCCACCACGATAAAGCTATGACCGTCGCGGCCCGTACCCATCATGCCGTAGTCGTTCGCTGCATAGGCCCGAGAGAAGACGAGTACTTGGTCGGAGAGGACAGGGATGGAGAGCCCTTCATCAGCCACCTTCTGTTTCAGCGCATGGAAGCCAGGTCGAAGGTGCCCCCGGTCGTGGACGGTAAGACGATCGACGGCGCTTGCTCACCGGGGCCCGGCTTACCCACCTGGAAGGCGTACTGGCCCGCCTGGTTCGTCGTTGTCGATGATCCGCCTCTACCTGCAGCGTTGTGAAAGAAGATGGCAGCCAGGGCAACGATCGCCACTGCGGCGATGACTACTGCAATCACGCCTGGCCTCAGACCGTGTCTCTTCCGCATCATGCCTCCTCGTGAGGGCGCGGCCTTCTTTGGTGGAACTGAGGCTTTCCCTCTCCCTTTGCTAGACTTTGTTTTCGTACTCAACTGGTTCCTCCTGCATTGCTTGTGTTTCTTCCGTTTCGACGGCTTCTTTCATTCCCGGTACTTCTGCCGCTTCCTTGCCGCTGTCTGCTCGAACTCCTACTTGCCTGAGTGCGTACCAAGCGAGTCCACCGAGGAGGACGAGGAAGATGAGCGCGCCTACCCAGTTCGGAACAAAGGCGAGGGTATTGGTCACGATCTGTCCGATGTGCTGCAAGGCGGCAGAAAACCGTACCTGCCAATCAGCTAAGGGCGGCATGGAACGGTACACCAGCCCAATCCACAACATGCCTCCTCCAATGATCGCGAGCAAGATGCCGCTAGCCAGGCCCGTTGCTGTGAGCGTGCGTGTGAGGGAGCCGAGCCGCCAGGCATATGAGCGGGGGCGAAACAGGCGACTCGCATGCCAATCATAGCGGTCCCAGAGCAGGGCGATGAGGAACAAGGGCGCTACCATGCCGAAGACGTAGGCCGCCCCTAATCCCAGCGCGAGCCAGAACGAGGAGACCACGCTGGAGAGGGCGATCACCCCGGCGAGTACAGGCGCGCAGCACGAACTTGCCACCCCTGAGAAGATGCCGAGCGAATAGACGCTGAGCATCCCGGTTTTTCCCCCGGCACGTCGGCCCGGCATCGGCAAATGAATCTGCCCGCCGAGCAGCACATATCCCGCGAGCGCAAGTATGAGTGCGCCGCCGGTGACATAGATGGCTGTATGCTGCGTTGTGAGGAGTTGCCGCAGCACCGATGTGCCCATGGCAATCGGCAGGATGACCGTTGCTATCCCGGCGGCGAAGAGAAAGGTCATGGCCACTAGGAGGCGGCGGTTCTGAAAAGAACTGGCGAAGTAGGCGGAGGGCGCAAAGAGCGCAATAGCTCCCGCGATGATCGCTGCCAGCAACGAACCGCCGAAAAAGATGCTACTGCTCATTACGGCTCATCACTTTCAGGAGGCAGAAACAAGGCGTCCTGCCATCTCACTTCTGACGGTTCGCAGTGCGCTTCCGGTTCCGCTCGTCAGCGGCATGGGCCACTGCCTCGGCTTCGGAGACAACCGGAACTTCCGGCCTTTCCACCTCGGCGATCTGGCGAGCGAGGTCCTCCTGCTCGGCCTGCATATTCGACATGCGGGACTTCAGTGCAGCCAGGTGCTCATCGCGTGTCAAACCAACCGCAGGCAACTGTTCTCCCTGCATCTGAGAAGGCTGCGAGGCGGCCACATTCCCATTCCCGGACATGCCGCGCATCATGAACAGCATCGAGAGCGGGCACGCCGCGACAAGGAGGATGGGCAGGGCTGCCCAGATGAACTGCGGGGCCACCACCAGGACGATGAGTCCCACCACTGCCAACCCGGCGAGAACCTTCCAGTTCAGGCACATGCCGAGCAGGTTGAATGTTGCTGCGCTCTTCGGCGGTGCTGCAACGCCTGATGGCTCCGTGCCCTCCAGCGGCTGACTGTCTGTCTGCATAGGGGTATGACCGGCTTCACCCGGCGTTTGCTGCTTGTTTCCGCGCATCATGAACCACATCATCAGCCCCATGCCCACGGGGCAGGCCAGTACAGGCAACCATGACAAAATGTACTGCATGGGTAATGCTCCCTCCAAAACCTATTCCTTCGAGCGAGATCATCACGAGCGTAGAAGCATGTGACGGCTCTGGCGGATGCAACCGCTTCCAGTCCGGAGCACCTTCATCATACTGCGACATTAATCTGCGCTTTCACTCTTGCTATAGTATAGGGCATCGTCGTACAGTTGTCAAAGGTACTATCGCCAATAGTAGACTATCGAAAAGGCCTGTCATGCTGTCGCGCCAGGGAGATGGGTAAGAGAAACCTCTTAAAGGCTTGACGGCGGTAGAGCCATCTATGATACAATTTAGGCAGGTACTATCATTGATAGTACTTATTCGTTTGAAAAGCCTGGCCTGGTGGTATGTCATGGGCTAGCATAGCCACCAACCACCACGTCAAAGGTGTGATTCTATGCCCATACGGAGGGACTTGATGGCATGCATCATCGTGACCTCTCTGTTTGAAAGGTGGCCTGATCTATGAGTAAACAAACCGCCCGTCAACTGACCAGGCAAGAACGACGGCGCGAGGAACAGCAACGGCGAGAAGAAGAGCGGCGGCATGCTGCGCGCAGGAAGCGTATCACGATATTCAGCATCATCGGCGTGGTCGCACTGGCTGTTGCTGGCCTTGTCTACCTCGTTGTAGCGCAAAGCCAGACCCCCGCCAATGCCGCATACCCTGTGGTAGATAACATTTCCTGTCAGAGTACTGAGCAGGGCGGCACGCACATCCATGCGCATGTGACGATGTATGTGAATGGAACGAAAACACCCATTCCTGCGAATGTTGGGATTGCCCCTGACAGTTCGTGCCTCTACTGGCTTCATACGCACGACGATAGCGGGGTCATCCACATTGAGGCTCCGGAGGGCGTTTCCGCCACCTTCGGCAACTTCCTTGACATCTGGGGACAACGGTTCCAGCAGGTGGGGTATCCCAGCCAGTTGTCTGACGCAACGGGCTGGCAGGTGTATGTGAACGGGAAACCGTTTCGTGGAAATTTTCACACCATTCCACTGCAAAGTCATACCCTGATTACGCTGGCATATAATAGTCCAGGGATACAACCTGATACCACCTATCCTTGGAATGGCCTCTAGTGGCCCATGTGCAGAGAAGCTTCCCTTTTCTGTGAAGGCTCCAGGTTATGGAGGAGGTTCGATCTGGCAGGAGCGTTGCGAGATCAACGCCATACGTTTTTACGCTCTCAATTTCTTCTCAACGCTTTTGAGCAGTACAGCGTTCGTCGCCACCGTGATCGAACTGGCGCTCATGGCCAGTGCCCCGACCGCTGGACTGAGCAGGATCCCCAGCGGATA
>WNGJ01014403.1_pt1 | contig 10643 bp, 14 predicted proteins | sample 5400611 | NCBI WGS metagenome assembly WNGJ01 (sample SAMN13153375, study PRJNA577476) | soil metagenome | isolation source: 40 cm soil or saprolite under Garry oak tree replicate 1 | place: USA:California | collected 2016-06-15
GAGATCATCCGCTACATCAACAAGAACCGGCCGGACAGTGACGCACCCAACCTTCTCCTCCTCGCCTCTGGCCGGCCTGTCTCCATCCTGGCGGCCTGCGACCTACTGCAGCGGCTGCGACGGCGGCTCGGCTTCCCGCTCCACGCCCACAAGTTCCGGCACACATTCGCGACCGAGTACCTGAGGCGGGGAGGGGAGATGGAACGCCTTCGGCGCATCCTCGGTCACACGACCTACTCGATGGTCATGCGCTACGTGCACCTGGACAAGAACGACCTAGGCCGCGACTTCGACCAGCGATCCCCTTTTTGAGGTCGACTCGGATCGTTCAGCTCAGCAGGGCGGAAGGTTGTCCAAGTTGTCCGGGCGTGACTTGTCTGCCTTGGTAGTCAGGTACGGGCTGTGGATACAGGTGGAGTGCGGGCAGAACCTCAGCGGCTCGATGACCGCACTTGACCTGTCTGCAGCGAGGGTCCTCCACTCCTGGCCACCGTTGATCGAGGCGACAACCTGGCTGTTCGAGTAGAAGGCACCGTCGGCGACGCATACGCCGACGATGTGGCTGTGCCGGTTCTCGCCCGATCCGGCCGACTCCTTTCGGACTCCGGTTACATAAACCGCCATTCGATCACCCCCCATGAAGTCCACCACTCCAACCGCACTATCCCCGCCGCGAGGCTCGAGGTGCGTACCGCTCTAGTTCACCTGATGTTACACTGGCCAGTACCAATCTGAGGAGGGTGGGAGAAGCCCGATGCCAGCCAGTTTCGATCTTCCAGTTGTCGTGTCAGGTCAGGGGTTGCGGATTCGCGTAAGCGAGAATCAGCTGCTCTCTCAGGTCGTCCACGAAGCGCTTCAGAGGAGTGGGAACGTTGGGCAGAATCCTTCGGACTGGGAGCTGCGCCTCAATGGCAACCTGCTTTCGTTGACGATTTCGGTTAGCCAGGCGGGACTCTCCGCAGAGACCACGGTGTTTCTGAGTCCCAAAACGGGCTCGGGTGGCTGATCCGGCTCCGGTCCTGGTCGACCCCGAGGTAAGTCGCGCCAAGCTAGCTCGTCAGCTTCAGCATTGGGATGCGCAGCGCAACGAATGGGATCGGCGCGGGTACTTCATAACTCACAGGGAAGATCTCCGTGTCACGGTCGCCTTTGCCGCACGGGTTGTTATGCAACCTGGCTTACAGCCGATTCCACTGGTGCTGGTCAATGCTGAGATCGACTTTGCCAACTACGATTTATGGGCGCCATCGGTAACCGTGGTTGAGTTCCTTTCCGGGACGCCAAGCATTCCGCCGATTCCGATCCAGCAGGTCAGCAATGGCCAACCGGTGAACGTGCTGCTAAACGATCATCCAATCACCAGACTTCCTTTTCTTTGCCTGCGCGGCATTCGCGAGTACCACAGCCATCCACAGCATTCGGGCGACGATTGGCTCCTGTATCGCGGCACGGGTCGCGGAACCCTCATAACTATTTGTGATGCGATTTGGAAGTACTCCACACGGCGGGTTGGAGGTCTTGGTTTCAACGCGATCAGCCACCCGACTCTTGGGGTACAGGTCCAGCCGATCTTGATCTACAACTTTGATGAGCTGGCTTCAACATCCGGTGCCCAAGGAGCTGCTTGACGGCACCGCTCGATTCGGAGCGCAGGGGATTGGCAGGAGTCAGCCGCTTTCGAATCGAATCGCAGCTCATCGATTACACCCTGCGTTGTTTGCGCGAGGCCGGCGAGCGCAGGCTCGAGGCATTCGTGTTGTGGGGTGGTCAATTCGAGGGCGATCCCTCAGTGTTCCGATTCCATTCGGCGATGTTCCCCGAGCAAACTTCGGTTGACACGGAAGATGGCCTGATGGTGACGGTGACTGGCCATGCCCTCCATTTGGCGAATGAGTTCTTCTACAACCGAGCCGAGATCATGGCGGGTCAGGTGCACAGTCATCCGACCGACGCCTTTCACTCCAGCCTGGACGATCTATTGCCGTGCATCACGATCCTTGGCGGCCTTAGCGTCGTGGTGCCTGATTTCGGAGCCAACGGCTGGGAGGACATCCCGAACTGGGCTTGGTTTCGACTTCGCGGCTACAGAGCCTGGGAAACCCTGACTGAGGGAACCAGGGTCGAAGTCTTCTGATGGGACTACCACGTTTCTTTGACCGAGTCGCAGACTCAGCGCTGCCCGTCATGAATGGGGTCCGCCGAGATGACTTCGCCGCAAAGGTAGCAGCCACAGCTGTCACGTTGGAGGCACCCGCTGAGAGCGATGATCCGAACCTGCCTCTCGGGTTCCTGTTGGCGGTCAATCTGTGCGCGCGGCTCTAGGAACTCGGTCATCGACACCCTGCCGACAAAGCAGGAGCCCGCCCAGATCCCAGCTGCCCTGGCGGCTGGAGCACTCGGAGCTGGCGAGTTGTTTCGTACAGCGTTCGGTCCACTTATGGGCGCCCGAGCTCGTTCAAAGCCCACCGCAGGCGGGTTCAATTTGGTGACCCTCGCGAAATGGACCCCTAACTTGCAAGGGCTGGAAGACGACCTAGAGCTAGGTGACTTCCACCTGATAGGCGCTGGCGCAGTCGGAGAGGGCGCCGCCGAGGTCTTGCGACGAGTCAGAGTGCGAGGTCACGTCACGGTCGTCGACGACCAGCATGTGACCGAAGCGAATCTTCAACGCTATGTCCTTGCAGGGGATCGGGATGAAGGCAAACTCAAGACGGCGGTAGTCGAGCGAGCTTTGGAAGGAGGGCAGCTCACGGTGAATTCCGTTTCGGCAAAATGGGGAACTCATCCTGCGGCGCGCCCAGATGCAGTCAACACAGTGCTTGTCGCCGTAGACAGCGCAGGCACACGCATTGCGATTCAAGCGGCACTGCCACATCGAATCTACAACGCCTTCACGGGTCGCCTCGATTTGGGTTGGTCGCGACACGAAAACTTCGGATTGGATCCGTGCCTGGCGTGTCTCTACTGGCCGGACACTGCTCGATCAAATCGACACGAAGAGATCGCCAGCTCTCTTGGACTACATCCCCTGCGGGTCCTGGGTTACCTGGCGTCCGGTCAACCAGTGGGGACTCCGCTTAGGCAGGTAGGAGATGTGCCGGGACTTGAAAAGCCGCTGGACTGGCAGATGTGGCTGAACACTTCGCTCCTGGCCGACATTGGAAGCGCGAACGGCTTTCAGCCAGCGGAGCTTGAGCGGTGGGCCGACAAGCCGATCGAATACCTATACCGCGAAGGCGTTTGCGGAGGCGCTCTCATTCTCAGCCAGATCGACGGAAATACCAGAGTGATGGAGGTCCCCCTGGCCCATCAGTCAGCTCTAGCTGGCATCATGCTTGCAACGGAGTTCTTGATCGCGTCATCGCCGCACTTGATTTCTCAACGTCCTGAACCAATGGAGGCACGATATGACGTACTTGGAGAACCGAACCAAATCATGGCCAGACCTCGCTCACGGAGTCCTCGCTGCATTTGCGAGGATTCGGACTACGTTGAGCGGTACGCTGATCGCTGGGACCGCGGCCCACTTCAGTTGCCCAGCTAAGGCCGGACACAGCCGGCGGCTCGCGCAGGCGAACTGATGCCCAACGAACTCCGAGTGGGAGAAAGAATCCGCGCGGAACGCGAGCGCTCCGGTGCTTCACTGGCGAAACTCGCTGACATGACTGGATTATCGAAGAGCTATCTGGTCAGGCTTGAAACCGATGCCGGCAGTAATCCGTCTCTTGAGGTGCTTCACCGCATCGCTGAGGCGCTCGATACGACGGTCGCCGACCTTCTTGGCCGCGCACCGGTCCGAATCGAACCTAGCGAACTTCAGATTCCTTCATCACTGCGGGCTTTTGCAGATGAGGCAGGACTCTCCACCAGGGATGTGCAAATGCTTGCCAGTATCCGGTGGCGAAAGGGTGAAGAGCCCCAAACGCCTGAGCGCTGGCGTTATGTTCTCAATTCGCTCAGGATGAGTAAACAGCTGGATGATCGCAAGTAGAGCCGGCTCCACGGAACCATTGGTTGGCCGCCTGAAGGCGCGATTCCGAGCGGAAAGCGGCGAGGAGGCCATCGAAAAGTTCGTAACCGACATTCTGGCCGAGGCTGGACAAGAAAGCCTTCCTATTCGTGTGGCAGCCGTCGCATCGTTCCTCGGGATCAGTTGTCGTAGCGGGTCCTTTCCATTTGCTGGTCGGATCTACTCGGAACCCTCCGGCCAACTGGTGATGGACCTCAACTCGGACGATAACAAGGCTCGGCAACGATTCACTTGTGGCCACGAGATTGTTCACACCGCATTCCCTGGATTCACCCGCGAAGCTCGTTATCGAGTCGACGTAAGCGTTGGCCACAACCCCCCGGGCCGCTCCGAGGAAGAGTATCTATGCGACTTCGGAGCTTCTCTGCTTCTAATGCCGGCCAAGCTAATCAAGGACCGCTATAGGCTTGAGAACGGCCTGAAAACGATTGAGCAACTAGCCAACGATGCCCAGGTAAGCCTTGAGGCCGCGGGCAATCGCCTTGTTGGCATTTCCGGACGCCCAGCGGCCTTCCTGGTCTTGGAAGTCGGCCACAAGCCAGCAGATGCTCGCGCCATTCGACAAGGACTCAACGTCGAACCCAAGCTGCGCGTTCGGTACGGAACTCTCATCGGCATTCGTGGATACGTGCCGCGATTCAAGTCAGTGCCCGAGAACAGCGCCTACCAGCAGGCGCTGCTCAAGCGGTCGATAGTCTCAGCAGTTGGTGCCCTTCCCGGCGCCGACCGACCATCCTTCCGGATTGAAGCTGGCTGGTATCCAAGAAGCGAAGGCGACCGAGAAATACCTCGAGTACTGGCGGTCGCTCTACCCTTGCAGTAGGTTTCCACGCCGTCTCGACGGAGATTCCGCGCGGATTCTGGTTTGGTGTTCTAGGCGATCAGGATGCCGATCCCATCCGGTACGACCGGTCCGCTAAGTCAAGGCAGCGCGTCTGGGCAAGTATGCCCAACCCGCTCCCTGTACGCCTTCCAGAGTCGACGGTCGGTTAGCACGTTCTGCCAAATACGTTGGCCAAGTCGGAAGTCGATTGCCCTGGCACAGACCATTTCAATCAAGAGCGAGGGCGTGTCCGCTTGATCGAGATTCCTTGTTCGGCAGAGTTTCTTCCCGAGTTGATCGTCCACGCACACAAGCGGCTGGCGACCTTCGTCGACGAGCTCAAGAGCTCCGTACACTGTCGCGACCTCGCCGAGGTGTTCGTTCGGATGGTCAGCTTCAGTGCGGTAGTTCTGCAAGAAGTCCGTCACCTCAAGGGCGTGTTCTGGCGTGAGATCATGCACCCTCTGGCCCTCATCTTCTTCAAGCCACGCGATGGTGACGTGGAGCGCGGGCATAGCGGCAACATTGCGTTTTAGCTCGCCTAAGACTTCTCGAGTGACGATCAGTCTCGCTTCCAGATAGTCAAGTAATGACTGGCCCGCACCTACCCGGCAGAACGCCATCGGGGCAGTCGAATCTGACAGAACAACGAGCGCCCCTTTGAACTGCCGAATATTTGGTCTTGCCAAGCTCCGTTAGATCTCGTCGGCTCGATTCACAGCCAGTAGGCGCTGAAATGCCTTCAGCTCGTCCCGTGGCACCTGCAGTTTTGCTTCGACGTCCTCTTCGGAAAGCAGACCCTGGTCAAGAGCTCCTAGAAGCGCGTACTCGGTTTCCGCCGGCAGCCTCCGTAATCGCCCTTTGGCGTCTACCAGTGACTCCGGCAGCACTCTAGTGTGAGGAAGACGGACCTGCAGATGCTGTCCTTGTTCGATCGCATGCTCAATCTCTGTTGCTTTCTTCGGGCTCAGTCGGTGGGCTGCCAGGAGCCGATAACACACAACGAGGGCACTTACCCAGAAATCGCGCGCAAGCTCCACAACGACATTCAAGTCCGCATCGGGGTAGTCGCGATCTCGAAGCCAGGTATCCAACGCTTCAAGCGACAAGAGGAACTCGGCCGCGAAGGAATTGGCTTCGACCTCCTTTGTAGGTTGTTTCCCTGAGATGTTGATCACCTTGTCGATCGACAGACCGTGCTTCAAGACGTGGTGACCGTACTCGTGCGCGAGTGTGAATCTCGCTCGAGCTGTAGGCATGGATCCGTTGACGAATATGAAGGGGAGTCCTCGTCGCAATGCATAAGCGCCGGCAATGCCGTTAGGGCCTAGCTGCTGGACGATGACAGGAACCTTCGCGACGTTCTCAATGAGGCCGAGCAAGTCAGGAGTGGGCGCTTTCGAACTGAGCCCAAGCCTTGCCCTTTCCTCCAGCGCCCTTTCCACAGGCGTGCTCATACGAACCGGGCTAAGGCCTTCGCCGAGAAGTAGTCCTGGATGGCAGCCTCGAAGGCATCCAGGCACCGCCTGATCTCCTCGTCATCTGCGGCGGCGGCCCGAAGAAGCGCCGGCTCAGGTTCCTCCTCCATCACGATGGCATCTGGCCTGACCCCGAACATCTCGGCCAGGCTGTATAGCTCATCTACTCCAAGGCCACGCTGGCCTTTGAGCAGACGACTAACCGATGACTCGTGGATACCCAGGTGCTCGGCAAGATCCTTCTGTTCGAAGCTAGCCGCCTTCATTAGGCGGCCAATTTCAGCCCCCAGGGCGACCGGTTCACGATACCTCGCCATATTCATTACCTCCGTCACTTGCAGTTCTACCAACTTTGATGTGGATATAATCGCTCGAACTTGCGATTTAGGCAAGTCAGAGGCTGGTTGTTGCTAGTGAAGATAGTAAATTCTAGCCATGGCGTCTAGAATCGGCTATCAGTGGTAGCAAATGAGTGAGACTCCTGCAAGAACGCTTGGAGTTCGCCAGGCTGAAGTTGTCGGCTGGCTTGAGGCTGAGCGCCGCCGATCGATCACGTCCAGAGAGGTGGTGGACCACTTCGCCTGGGCGGAGCCGGCGGCATCGAACGTCCTGTCCGATCTCGCAAAGAAGCACTGGCTTCGTCGCGTGGCGCGGGGTATCTACGAGTTCCTGCCTGCCGAGACTGGCGGATTTCCGGTTGACGATCCTTGGCCAGCACTAGCCGGCTGGAAGGCGAAGCATTTTGTCGCGTTCAGGTCGGCCGCCTACCAGCACGGTCTAACGCCGGACAGGCCGGGCCGTATTCAAGCCGCCGTGCCGCTTGGCGTGCATCGTCCTCGGGCTTGGGGCTCGACGCCGATCGTGCTCCTTCACCAACGCGAATACTCCGATGTGGGGTTGCGAGTAGAGGCCGTCGCGGGCTGGCAAGTTCGCATGTCAGACCCTGAGCGAACGGTACTTGATGGAGCGATACAACCAAAGCGGATGGGTGGAATACCTGAGCTGGCACGTGTTCTGGCACGCGCCCACCCGCACCTTGATTGGCCTGCCGTTTTTCTCTACGCGACCAAACTCCGCCGAGGTAGGACCGGACTCCGGCGCTTAGGGGCTATGGCGGACTTGCTCGAGCTCTCACATCCGGAGGAGCTTGAAGTCGCCGTCGGCCAACCCAACTCGCGGCTGTATCTCGGTGAAACGGCCACATACGGCGCGGCAGGGCCCGTCCTCAAGCCTTGGAATGTCGTCGACAACGTTGGCCCTGGCGTCAGAGCCGAGTTGAATCGCTAGTGGTCCCTATTGCGTTCGTCCGGCAATTTGCCGCCGGCCAGCGTGTGGGCGTAGACGTAGCCGATCTCGAGATCGTGCTGGTCTACGCGCTCGCCCTCCTCAATGAGGAGGGGCTCACTGGATCGCTTAGAGGCGGTGCAGCGGGTCCGCTTCTCTTCAAGGGCGGCACTGCGCTGCGCAAATGCGTCTTCGGGTCGACTGGTCGGTTCTCGCGCGACCTGGACTTCGACGCTGCGAACCGAAATGGGTTCGAAGCCGAGCTTGAACGCGCTCTTCAGTCACGCCAGCCTTTCTTCGGCATTCGATTCTCAATCGCCGACTTCCGATACTCCAGCGACGACAACTTCAGCGCGACGATCGCCTATACACATGACCAAGGAGGTGACCGCTTCGAGCTTCAGATCAGTTATCGAGCTGTTGGCATACTTCCCTCACGAGATCTGGCTCTAATCCCGCAGAGCTACTCCAGGCGGCTCGAGGTCGCGGTTCCTGGCCTACACGGCCTCGATCCCTACGAGATGATCGGAGAGAAGATCATGGCCTGCAACCGTCGCGTAGGCGGTTCGGGCAAGGATCCGTACGACCTCTTCCTCTGGGCTGGTCGTCCATTCTCAGAGGATTTGGTGCGGCGGATGGCAGTCCTCAAATGCTGGACTGATCGCGCCACGCGATTTGATCCCGACACGTTCCTGGCGCGGGTGATGCCTGGAAACTATCTGTGGGACGATCTGCTGCCGCTCATACCCGGCGGACGTGAAAGCGATTCATGGGTCATTTGTAGAGCTGTCCGCGAGAGATTTGTGTTTCTCCGGAACTGCAGTCCCGATGAATCGCGCTTGCTACAAGATTTTCAGGCCCACCGAGAGCAAGCGCTCTTTGACCGACTCTCCGCCGAGGCGCGGGCTTGGGCACTAAACGCCGCAAGGTAGGCCGAAAGATCGCGGTACGTCAGCCCTGGACCAACCGCAACTGGCGGCCCGCTGGTCGCCGACGGCGGCGGGCTCGCAGTTGAAGGGCAGCGAGGACGATATCGTTGACCCTCTTCTCGTACTCGGCAACGCTCGACGGTTCGGCCGCTTTACAGATCTCCCGGGCTGCCGTCTCGAGCTGATACCAGACATCACCGCGGCGCTCCAGGAAGAGCGGGTACCGCGAATTGATGACAACCGTACGCATGCCGTCTTCGAGCACGGTCATGCTCCGCACTCTGGGATCCAGTTGCCGGATGGCGATGATCCCGAAGCCTCGCTTCCGAGCCTCCGGTGCCATGTCTGGTGGCGAAGGCGGTGGCGTTCGGGGCTCACGTTCAGTCGTCTCGGTTTGTTGAGGCTCAAGTGGGAGCTCGGGCGCTTCCCGCGCCTTCGAGGACGGCCGTGCCGGGGCGAAACCGGCGAAAAGATCCTGCCTATCGCTGAGGCGCAGTGCCTGACTCAGCAGCCGCCGCACCTGCTCTGCAACTTTGATTGCGCTGCTTGGCGGGGGAACCTCCACGTCGCGCGCCAGCCGGCGCACCCAGGAGGCCAGAAGCTTGTGCATCCGGGCTTCGACCGCAACCCACCCCTGCCCGTCGCGGTCGAAGTCGGTCTTGTTCATCGTCAGTGCCACGTTCGGTACATCAACCTCGCCCATCAACCGGACCATGGCCGGCAACGTCGCCGGTCCAGGATGTCCAAAGAACTCGCCGTCGGCGATCAGTCGTCCGAGCCTGTAGCACCGAATCCCAGGAACCCATCCGCCGGCGGGGGCCTGCGGATCCGATAGGCCCACCCAGCCGCGAAGGCGAGCGCCGCCTGTATTGATTGCGAACGCGCGCCGTTCCGCAAGCGAGAGGGGAGAGGGACTGATCTCCAACCGGTCAAGGGTCAGCTGCAGCTCCTGCCGCTCGAGCAACGGACGATATGTCTCGGCCAGGCGCTGGGCGAGCCGACGCACGTCGATCCGCTTGTCGATCCCATCGATGCGGATACGCACGTAACCGACCTCGATCGGCGTCCGCTTCGGGGTTTCAAGAAGGTCATATGTCTTCAGGCGCGATCGATCTCGATAGTCATCGTCGGTAAACCGCCACGCCACAGCATCGCCTGGACGGCTGGCTTCAACGGTGAATCGCCTTCCGAGATGCCCGATAGCCGCCTTGCCGCCCTGACCGTATTGACCCAGCAGCTGCCGGCCACGTTTCGGCGAACCACCCCAGCGCAGATAGTTGCGTTCGATTTCGCGAACGCCCATACCCTCGCCGCCAACCGCGGTCACGACAAGGGACTGCGGATGGACGGTGATCTCAACCTGCAGCTGGGTCTTGGGAAGGCGAGAGTCGACGGCGTTGTCGATTAGCTCCATCACCGCATCCGCGGAGCTGCGGTAGTTGGAGAAGAGCGAGGCGGTTATCTCGGGCGCGATGCGCTCGCGAACTGTGATCTTTGCCGAGCTCATGGCAAAAGAATGTAGTCGTCGGGAGGCAAAATCAATGGCTGGCGTAAGGACGGCGATCGCCTTCGCCCAGGCAGGTCCCACAGGACTAAGCCATGTTCCATCGAGCCTCTACGGGCATCCTAGGGCCTCGGTCTTGGCGCTCCCAGCTGGAATCGGCCCGCTTTCGGGCTTAGATACCCTCGAAGCGGCGCAGCAGTTGCCTAGGCCGGGGCCGCCACGAGGCTCTTAGCGCGTCCTAGCACGCTGAGCCGCCCGGCTGCAAGCCCGATCAGCTGCGCGGGTCCGTCTTGGACCGCGGAGGCGGAGGTTGCGTCAGCAGCTCGACGGCACGACCGGGTTCAGCGCCGAGGTCCCGTTTGCCTCGACAGCCTGCGGCGACGCATCGCAGCCACCAGCCGTGCGGGGAGCGATCGAGCTGCATTGGTTGGCCGCAAATAGGACATGGTTGTGGCCGCCGCACGTTATCGATCCTTTCCGCCAGGTGTCGGCCGTCGATCCATTGGATGCCTGCTTTGTCAGCTTCTGCTGTGGCGGCGTCGTTGAACTCTGACAGCGTGACGAAAATGCCGGACTTTCCGGGTAGCCCTTCGCG
>WNGJ01008989.1_pt1 | contig 10642 bp, 9 predicted proteins | sample 5400611 | NCBI WGS metagenome assembly WNGJ01 (sample SAMN13153375, study PRJNA577476) | soil metagenome | isolation source: 40 cm soil or saprolite under Garry oak tree replicate 1 | place: USA:California | collected 2016-06-15
CTGCTAAGGGTTGTAAAACCCCCACACACGGCGTGGCCTGCCGCATGCATTGCTGCAAAGCGCATGCAGGAGGCCGCGTTTGATTACGCTCCGTGCCATCCGGAATCAACGGTGTTGTATCAGGTCGTTGGGCAGGAATTAGAAACATTCCTGCGCAGACAGGAGGAGCGGGATCATCCGGTTCCACGTTTTGTTGAAGAGGAATTTCGGTCCTTCTTAGACTGCGGCATTCTCGCGCGGGGCTTTTTACGCCTTCGTTGCCAATCGTGCGGACACGACCGCCTACTTGCCTTCTCGTGTAAAGCACGCGTCTGGTGTCCGTCGTGTGGTGGAAGACGCATGGCGGATACCGCGGCGCATCTGGTGGACCGCGTGTTTCCTATCGTGCCGGTACGCCAGTGGGTCTTATCGCTGCCCTTTGCGTTGCGCTACCGGATGGTCTACGACGCGCACCTCACAAGCGATGTGCTGAACGTTTTCATTCGCGTTCTGTTTGGGGAATTGCGGCGGCGCGCTTCCAAACTTCTTGGCGTCCCCTCCTCACAGTGCGGCGCGGTCACGTTTGTTCAGCGATGGGGAGACGCTCTGAATGCCAACCCGCACTTCCATTCTCTCGTGCTCGATGGGGTTTACGCCACCGGTGGCAATGGCCGTCCGGAGTTTCACCAATTGCCGGCGCCCGAGAATGAAGACGTGCTGCGCGTGACGACCCTCGTGAGTCAACGGGTTCAATCGCTGTTGGAGCGGCGCGGCTGTGGACCTGAAGCGGATGCTCCACAAGCGGATCCTTTGTCGCAGGAAGATCCTGGGATGGCGGCTCTGCTGTCCAACTCTGTGCGTCGCAGGATTGCGGTGGGTTCCAACACTGGCCACGGCGTCGTGCGCCTGGGCGATCAAATCGACGGAGACAGCCTGGATGTTTTCGAGAGCCCCCGCTGCGCCATGGTTTCCGGATTCAGTGTACACGCGAATGTTTGTATTGAGGCCCGCGACCGCATGCGCCTCCAGAGGCTGATCCGCTACGCGGCCCGGCCTGCCGTGTCCACAGAACGCCTGACCGAGCTGTCCGATGGCCGGCTTCTCTACCGTCTCAAACGCCCGTGGCGAGACGGAACCACCGCTGTCCTATTCGAGAAGCAAGACTTCATGGCGAAACTCGCAGTCTTAGTGCCGGCACCGCGCGCTCATCTCACCAGGTATCACGGGCTGCTCGCCCCTGCCGCAGTGTGGAGACCGCTAATCATTCCAACAGCGGATTGTGACTTTCGGCAAAATGTGGCCAAAGCGGCCACCTTATGGTTTAACCGGCTGCGGTCAATTTATGGTTTAAGAACCAGCGCATGTGTGCCGCCGAACCAGATCGATTACACGAACTGTCCGAATTCATTGCGCGGCCGGATGGCGGTGCCGAACTGCGACGTCGCCTCGCGGATGATCGGCCGGAGGAGTTGGTCGGATCTGGCGAGACCAGGAGTGAGCGCCGACCTCACGCGATGTAGTGATGGGTAGATGTCCTGTTCGCGAAGTTTGCGGACAACCTCGAAGATTTCCTTTCGCAAGACCGCGTCACGATGTTCACGGGCTATCCGTTCACGCTCAGCGGAGCGTCGTACCAGTTCTGCGTTTTCCTCTGGGAAGTACAACTGGAGGTATGCCTTGGAAACACCGAAGTGAAGGCTGACCGCCGCGACGGTGGCAGCGGGCTGTGCGGCGATCCACTCTCTTATGGAAAGCCGGAGCTTGGTGCGCTGTTGCTCAAGCCAGTTCTGTCGCCATTGCTTGTGTGAAGCACAGATAACCGGAAAGGTGGCGGTAAGCATGTTTTCGGACGTGAAGCCAAACCGCCGAGCGATTTGCATGAGACTGGGGGGCGGGTTTTCTGTGCGAGCGTTTTCGAGGGCACGCCGCATGTCTTGCTTTCTGTGAATGGATTGCTGATTTCGTTTTGCCATGATGGCCCTGCAGATTTCCGGAAATCGCGACCGGATACTACTCGCGCCTTTATATCCCAGCACGGAAGCGATCTCATTGAGGGATAGGGGATTCTTGCTCGCCAAGTGACGGCGAAGAACGCTTTCGAGACGTCGCCGTTCGGATCGCTTATACACATGCTTGGCGGCATGCCCGATGGTACGCGAATCGCGATGGCGCGCAGCGATTTGCCTGCAAAGTTGGGGCTCACGGGCCCAGAGTGTCTGTGCGCGACGGAAATTCAAACGCCGGGCGACCTCGGCGACACTTGGGGGCGGATCCTCCGTTAAACATATCGCGAGAATCTCGGGAAGTTGAGGCTCGCCGGCTGCCGGCTGCGCCCGGCGCTTGTCGCTGCGCGGCGCGATTCGCTGTGCAAGGTATTCAGGGCCTCGCCACTCATCGGGAACTCCTTTGAAGAGCATGACGAGCGGGATCTGCAGTTCATAGCTCAGCCGGCAGAGGTGATGGAGCGTTGGCTTGGCTCGGGCCGAAATCCATGAGCGGAAAGCGCACGGTCCCGCGCCGGCGAGAGTAGACAAACCCCATTTGGTCGCGCCGTCAGACTGCCGCAAGCAGCATTCGAGATTCGCGATCAGCCGCACATGAAGTTCGCTGGGTTCCAACTCCGGCATCGCGGTCACGACCTGCGCAATCGATGTGGAGGCCCAGAGGTTGTACTGTTGTTCATCGACAGAATGCTGCGACAACGGCAAGTCGAAGCTTCCAAGCCATTCGGAACAGATCGCGCAGTAGCCGGGCCGCGCCTTGACGCGGAGGGAGGCGAACCGCGAATCACAATGCGGGCAACGTTCCAGCAAGGGAGAGGCGTGGACCGGACACACCGTAACGGCGCGAATGGTCCAAAGCAACGGACTGTAGACGGGCGCGTCGATGGTTCGCCAGTGTTCCAGGCAACCGGGACACCACGCTTCTGTCGTTCGAAAAATGTTTGGTTGAGAGACGGCCCCCTGGAGGACAGATAGCGTCAGCAGACGGAGATCGTTTCTGCCGGTTGCGGCTTGGAAACTTTCGAGAAAGATGTGGGAAGTTTTTCCAAGCCCATTTGCGGGATAGGCGTAGCGGGTCTCGCAGCGCGGTATACGGTTTAGACTCTGTGGAAACACATGGCGGATGAGACGCCACACCGTCACCACATGCGCTTCCGCCAACCTTGTTACATAACTGCTGAAGCTTTCGACATACGGCGTACGAAGCCCGCAGGGTGTGAGCGCGTAAAGCACGTTCGGACACGAATGCCGTGGCTCTTCCAGATCCCATCGTTCGAAGCTATCCGGTTGGAGAAGAGGCATGATGTTGTTCTCGACCGACGGCATCCCGCTTTGGATAGCGTTCGCCCGGACGTCGCTGCCGCGGGCCATCGGCTGCAGCGGCTGCAGGGGGCTCGGCGGAGCATGCAGGCTCCGGAAAGCCGAGACGAAGCCGTAGCCGGCCCAGCGCATCACTGTCCTCGCAGAACTCCGATTCACCGCGACAGGTTTCTTCAATCAGGCGGTCGCATTGCGCCACAGATAAGGCATGCTTCTCCAGGTGCTGGAGCGTCAGGGTCGGGGCGGATTGTCGGATCGCAACGGAAAGCCCCTTGACGAGCCAATCTCTCAGAATGCCGACACAACCGATGCTGCGCTCGTAAAGGTACTCCCAATACCGGATCAGGTCCGGTGGCTCCGGTAACGGCATCTGCTCTGCGAACGTCTGAAGGATCTTCGTGAACGTCTGGCGGTCCGCAGCCTTCGCCACATCGTAGCGTGGAAAATGGATGTCGATACTTCTGCGGCTCAATTGGCCGCTGAGGTTTCGGATGCGAAGCAGTTCATAGGTGCCACATAACACATGTACGGTGTTCGAGCGGTTGGCCAGGGACTTCAAGACATTCAGTTGGTCCTCAAGGCGACGCCCCGAAGCCAGAGCGAATAGGTGCTGGGCCTCATCAATCAGAATGGCTCTTGGCCGCCGGTATCGCAGGGCTTGTTCGACAGCGTAGTGGTAATCGGCCGTAACTCCGCGATCATTCGGAAATAGAGGCATCGTTTGGGCCGTTCTGTCGACCGGATTCATGCGGCGCTTGTAGTCCACAAGCGGCTCGTTCATCTCCAGCAAGAGTCGTTTGAAGTAGCTCCGCCAACTGAAGCTGCCAGACTCAGGTGGAGTCGCCTCGACGGTCACAACTGGCAGAAGCGCAGGATCCGGCGCTCCCTCTTCCAGTGCTGTTGCGCTGAGTAGGCACTGGATTTTTCTCAGCAAGGTGGTCTTGCCGACGCCCGTAGGACCAGACAGGATGATGAGGGAGTTGGGAGCGGATTCCGTGATGGCCTCCAGAAGGCGGTCCTTGGCTTCGACCAGCAAGGGATGCGCGACTGCGAAGTCCTTGAAGTATTGAAGCCGCACTGATGGCGGTTGTGCCAAAAGAGTGTTGCCGGGAGCCGTTACCGTGCTCATCAGAAACGCTCGAATACTTGACCGTCGGTGCGCATCGCTTCTGAAAACTCCGGCGAAGTTCCGTCTTTGGCCGGATCATGGGGAACCTGAACGTGGCCCTCATTCGGGTGTGGTGTTCGCTCTCTCAATGCCTGAGTCTCCCGAGTGCGTAATCGCTGCAGCAGTAACGATTCCTGCAAATGGATAGACTGAAACGTCTGCGCCAGTTTACTGGCGGTGACTTGAAACTGCGGGCCGCGATCCCGGTTTTGGGCGCGGAGTTCCTTTGAGGCGATGAGCAACTCCTTTTGCGATCGACCCTGGAAAATCCGGTAGTGGTCCGAGTGGCACTGAAGCCACTGGCCTGCGATGAACGCATATGCGGTCCCAAGGTCGAAGGGGTCGAAGCGAACCGGAATCTGTTGGCGTTGAATCTTGGGGTCATCCATAGCGTCGCACCAGTAGAAGATGTAATTGATCTTGACGCCTCGCCCGGGCGATACCATGGCGGTTCCCTTTGGAGTGCTGGGCAAAGTCGCGATCATGAAGTCGCGATCGTAGGGGATCATTCGATGAAGACGAGAGCCGCTGGTTTGGAATCCACGATCGTAGGCGTCTTTCGGGCTTTCCCCTAAAGCTGGATGGACGTTCGTGTCGTAGATCTCGTAGAGATATTCCCAAAGCCGCTCCATGAATGGCTTCAGCGGCCATACGGCCAGTTCTTTCGGATTAACGGACTTCGTCACCTGGCGGACGTTGCGCGTCATCTGAGTATTGCCGAGCAGGTTGTAGAGGAATTGCGTATTGGTCGTGCCGAATGCGCGCTCGACCAAGGAACCGAACCGCGCCTGCGCCGGCGGCCGCGTCTTCTTGGTGCATTCGTAGCGGGCCAGGAGCGCCTCGAAATAGGTGCTGTGGAATTCCGGGCCGCCATCCACGACCAGACATTGCGGCAGGCGGTTGTGCCGGCGAACGCACTCGCGCAGCATCATCATGCATGAGCGATAGCTTGGCTCCTCGAAATCCACATGAACGGCGAGAATGCGGCGCGAAAACGCGTCGATCATGAGCGTCATCCACGGCCGGCCAAGCCGGTGAACACCCGTGGCGTCGGTCAGTTCGATGTCCAACTCGGTATGATCCGCGTGGCAGATCTCAAACGGCCGATCGCCGTGCCGCGGCGTCTTCAGATCCAATTCCATGTGAAAGGGTCCATGCTGATAAGCCGCGCGAGGCCCCTGCCTCTTTAAAGTCTGTTTGAATTTGTTGCTCTGGCGCACCGCGAGACAAAAGCTCGTGTAACTGGGGGCCGGAATGGCCTGCTGCTTACAGGTCTCCTTCAGGATCGCCCAACATGCGCTCCTGCTCTTCTGCCGGACAGTCTCGTACTCCCTTTCGATGACTTCGTTCATGAGCCGTAGAGATTCTTCCGGCAACCGCCGGGTGGAGTTTCCACGATGACTCGTGCGTGGCAATAGTCCGACGTAGCCGGCGCTCCATTCCGATTCGGCGGCGCGATATCGCGAAATCCATCGGCGCAGTGTTCGCGCCGATATCGTCTCCCCGTCTGTCGGAGGCTGTCCCGAAAGGCGCCGCCGAACGATGCCGGCCCGGCAGTTCGCCACTTTAAGATCGTCCTCGCCCGCATGAAGTAAATGCTCGGAGAGTTTGTGGCGCCGGTCGCCGTCTGCACGCGATTGAGCGATGCGGCCTTCTCTGACGAGCGACTCGACTGCATCCACGGGCAACTCCACGACGCTCCCATCTTCGCCGAGCAAAGAGAGCCTCGTGCTCCCGACATTGACCACCTTCCAGATGCGGTCATCCCACGTCAAGGCCGCACCGGCACGGAAGGTTTCGAATAGCGCCAATGAAGGGTATTCGGCTATCCGGTAGTCCGGTGAATCTCCATAACGGATCGCGGCCTCGCGGTCTTGGAAAACGCGGACGGTCGCCGGTTCGGCCAAGGGTTCTCCATAGAGATCAACATAAAGGCGGCCAGCAGCGATCAGAAGATAGATGTCATCCGGCGTGGCAAACTCCGCAGTCTCCTCGATCAGATCCGCCAGTGAGACGACCGGCACGGCGCGCACGTAAGCGATCAGTCGTTCGCGGGTGGTGGCGGAAATCGTGTCGGGATCCATCTGAAGGTAGTCGTGGATGAAGAGGATGTTGCGTTGCAGACGCCAGTGGATCTCCTTAGCGGAGCGGACGTGGTAGGACAGACCAAACTGGGCCGCGTAAGTCTCTCCGGGAGGGCAATGCCAGGAACCGCCCTCCTGCCGATAGCGATTCGGATTGTGCACGGTGAGCCGGTTGAGATCCTCCTCGGTCTTCCACTCCTCCCAGCCTGCATTGTTCTGACGGAGAACAAAAAAATCCGGAGTGTGACGAACGGCCAGGCGCCTGCCGTTCGCACTGTTGTAGTCCAACATCATCGGCGGCGGCTGATCGTAGAACTCTAACGTTGACGGATCGTGCTCCATCTCATAGATGGCCGCCAATTCCACACGGTGACTCTCAAACTGGATGGACATGCCCATTTTCCGGCTCGGGTAGAGACCGCTCACATTGGAGCGGCCTCCACGCACGCGACGCGTCGGTTCCGAAGACCGTATCTGATCGATCACCATTCGTGCCCGGTCGTTCAGATTCAGCCGGATGTACCAGGCGGTCAACTCGCTTTCATGGAGCATCGCGCTTCATCCAAGCTGTTCCTACTCTTCCAAGGAGTGCACTCACTTGTCTCACTTGTTCCGCTTCGAATCCTGTCGCTTGAGCGCGCTGACGTAACGCACGCCCGCTTCATTAATCAATTCCTGTAATCGCCGGCCGTTCTGAATGGCCTCGCTCACCTCCGGTACCAATCTCTCTGGCACGTAAATGGAGAATCGCCGCTTCCCTCGCCGTCCATATAGAGCATGGCTGCTGTGACCTTCGCCGGAAGCGCAGGTTGGGCAATCCGGGCGAATACAAGGACCTTTTCGCAATGACAGAGAGCCGACGGCGACCGGCCAGAAGTCGCGAATAACTCCTGCGAACCAACGCCGGACATCTTCGATGGATTCAGTCTTCCGCATGTATATGTGTGCTTATACATCTATACGACACGAACTTTCAAGGCATTTGTTTGAGAAAGGCTCAAACCATGCTCGGGCCGCGGTTCATCTTCGGCGAGCCGGATCCGTCGAAAAAATAAGTGTTTGCCAGCGCATGCTCAGCTTCCGCTGTTCTGAATGCGTGCGGCGCTGTTCATCTCTTCGCACCAGGATGTTTAGCCACTTCAGGAAGGCGCCAAGCCGACAACCCGTTCGGTTGAAGCCGCCACGTTGCTGCGCACGCGGAGTCCTTGTAAGAATAGCTTTGAACGGGCAGTAAAATCTTTTCGCGCCCGGGACTGCGGCGGTGGCCAATTTCTGCCGCAAGGAGTCAGGACTTCATGATTGACGATAGCAGGACACTTGCCGTCCGTTTGGGCAAGGCTCAAATCGAAGCCATGTTTGCGCGTCAGCGTGTGGCGCTGCTCGATGATTCGGAGTTCCTGCCGATGGTGGAAGCTGTGCTGACGGCATACGAGGATGTCCTGAGCGACGCTGCTATCGCCGAAGAACTTTGGGAATGCGCCTTTGCCGTCTATGACCGTTTGTGCAAGGAAGCGCAGCCGACCTGGACAACAGCCGATAACCGCAAATTGATGCGGAGCTATCTTCTTGGAGCGCGTGGACGCAGGGGGCAAAGTCAGCCAACCGGTAAGCGGCGAGAAAAGCCAGCGGCGCCTAAAAAGGCGACACCTAAACTAGCGAACCCAACCCAAATATGTTGGACATTCGGGTCAGACATCCCTACCGAGGATTTTTTCGAGGGCCGTTCGTTGGATAACATGCACAACCTCCACGAAGCGGTCGATAGCTTCATCTTCTGGATGGAACAAGATCGCTTCCTGTTGTGGGAATCCGTCGTTTGTCGAGAACAAGGCATCCCGCTTACACGCAGGCAGAAGAACGTGTTGAGGGAATTGCTGGACTTCAGCGACGAGGATGACGAACGCATCCATTACATCGACGAGGTTCCTCGCTTCAGTGAACCATGGCACGCGATACTCAACGCGATCGTGCCGCGGCTGCTGATCGAACCGTATCGCACCTACGACATCCACCATGATCTGGCATGCGATGGCTGGAAGCGGATCGTCACGACTCTCCGCAAGCATGCGGAGGATCTATCCCTGCCCCCAGGCGCGCAATCCGCGGAAATGGTGGTTCCTGCCGAGCTGCGGCACAAGCTCTGGCTGCAATCCTGCTTCGATGCTCTGAGCGGCCTGGGACAGGACGAGAGTCTGACTCTCGAAGACCCCGAACAGCGGCATCGGATCGGGTGGTTCATCGACAGTCTGCGTGAGTCCAAAGACAGCGTCGCCTTCCTCCGCCTGACTCTCGAATCACTCGGAGCGATGGTCCTCTTGCCGGCAAAGGACCAACCGTTGTTCATCGCATTGATGAAGGAGAGACTCGGTCTACATTCCAACCGGGAACCGATCGCAGGCGCCCTGTAGCCGCCAGAAGAGCCGAGACGCCGCTGTCGAAACCGGACCGGCGGGCCGCGGCACCGCATTCGCTTGCAGCCCGCGCTGCGTCCCCACAAAACCCCGATTCAAGGACACCACTTTCTCAAGCTCGGGGCTCGCGCCGCGCTTCGCCTTGTCTGGCGGCTCTTGGCGAAGCCATGGCTGGCCGCGGCGGAGTTCGGAGGAAGAGGTACGGGCGGCCAGGTTATGCCTTACTTCCGCACTATCGGCCACTTTATGCCTTATCTTGGTGCGGCTCCGAAAAACAGGTCGCATCGAGAACAAACGACTTCGACGTCACCTTTGGCCAACTTATGGTTGTAATGACGGCCAGGTTATTCCTTAAACGACAAACGCACCGACGGCAGCGGCGCCCGAGCCTGAAAACGTCTCGGCATCCAGTCCAGCTTCCGGCAGTGTCGACCCTACAGACCGCGGTCAGCAACCTGATGCTCCTGCTGCTGTGCAGCGGCATCCGCGAAACTATCTGTGGTCCGAACTCATGAAACGCGTGTTCGCCGCTGACGTTTTAGCCTGCGATCAATGCGGAGGCAGACTCCGCATCTTGGCAACGATCCGCCCGCCGGAGATCACACGCAAGATTCTAGACCATCTCGGCCTGCCTTCTCGTCCGCCTCCACTGGCGCCTGCCGCATTCCATGAACTCCCTTTCGCCTTCGAATAATCGTTGTGCTTGCCACGATTGAGAATTCGTGCGCTCACCTCTCTACCCATGCGCTCCTCGGCTGCGCTTATTTTCTCCGCCCACCCCGGAAAATAGGGCCAGACCTGGGAGACCGCCCGTGAAGCAGCCGGCGGGTTACATAATGCCCGTTACACGACACTCGCAAGATCGTTCGTTCGGTTCCACGATGCGGGGATACTCACGGACACCCGCTTATTTCGCTTATGCTTCGAACCCATACACATTAAGCCGCCCGTGGGCCACAGAATCCAAACTGTGCGTCACTGGCCAACCAGCAGCCCGAATCCTCGTAGCTTCGGGGTCCTGTTGCTTCCGATGCTGAACTTGAAGGCTATGTCACCGCCGGCTTTTGAGGACACTGGCTGTTCGGCGGATTGAACACTGGCGAGGAGAAACCACTAAAGAGTGCGCCGGCGTTTAATCGTCGCGGACTGACTGCTCGTCCCGCCGGCGCTGGTGGCCGTGCCGTCGCTCTTCATCGCCAGGCTATGATAGCCGCCGGCCGCGATGGCGGTCACTCCCCTCAGCCCAGCCGGGACGCTGGATTCTCCAAAGGAGTTACTGCCCCACGCCACGACCGTGCCGTCGCTCTTCAACGCCAGACTGTGGAAAAAGTGCGTGCTGGCAGCGACGGCGGTCACTCCGCTCAGCCCAGCTGGGACGTTGGACTCTCCAAGGATGTTACTGCCCCACGCCACAACCGTGCCGTCGCTCTTCAGCGCCAGGCTGTGGTAGTCGCCTGAAGCGATAGCGATCACTCAGCTTAACGCGGCCGGCACAGTGAACTGCCCAGTACTGTTATTGCCCCAGGTGGACTGTGCCGGCGCTCAGAGCGAGTGTATGGTAGTCGCCTGCGGCAATAGCGGTCCCTGGGCTCGGCCCCGCCGGTGCGCTGGACTGTCCAAAGTAATTCCAGCCCCAACCGACGAGTCTGCCGGACATCGGCCCTTCTGCTCCGAACG
>WNGJ01024554.1_pt1 | contig 10641 bp, 10 predicted proteins | sample 5400611 | NCBI WGS metagenome assembly WNGJ01 (sample SAMN13153375, study PRJNA577476) | soil metagenome | isolation source: 40 cm soil or saprolite under Garry oak tree replicate 1 | place: USA:California | collected 2016-06-15
CGACCGAGAAGTCGCTGCGGACGCCGCGCTCCTGGAGCGCGGTCCGGAGAGCGCGGCCTCCGAGGTCGTCACCGACACGGCCGACCACCGTTGCGTCTGCGCCGGCGATCGCTGCCCAGATCGCCGCATTGACTGCAGAGCCGCCAGGGGTGATCGAAATACGCGCGCCGTGACCCACGCCGAGTGCGGTGACGTCGACCATCACGTCACCAACGGCGAGGAACGTCGTGCCTGACACGCTCAACCGTGCCTCGTCGCTGCGCGCGCGACGAGCTCGGCAGCGGGGCCGCCCGGCTCATCGAGCGCGCGAAACGCGTCGAGCACCGCGCGCGGATCGCACGCGTGTCGCTTCGCCGCCATCGTCAGCGGCTCGTGGAACGCTCCGCCGCAGTGCGCGCACGCCCAGTTGAGCGAGGACATGAGCTTCGCGGCCTCGCCGCCCGGATAGCGCCGAAGCACTTCGACGATCGTCGTCGATCCGCGGATCTGCTCGTCCACGCCGGCACTCGCCCTACGCGTGGGCCTCCTGCGGGAAGCGGACCGGCTGCGCGTCGAGGCGCACCATGTTTCGAGGTAGTTGATAGCGCGCGAAGGGAAGGACGATCACCTTGGCATCGGGGCCCTGCTGCTTCATCGCGTCTCCGAACGCATCGTCGAGGGAGGTCGTGGCGTCGATGCCGATGTCGGCGGCCATCTCGAGATTCTCTTCGAGCGTGACGAGCCGCAGGTGCTTCCGCGTCATCACTTCGTAGATCGGCACCCAGATGCAGCCGGCCCACATCTGGATCGTGCGCGCGTGGATGTCACGGAGGATGCGCTGGTAGTTCTCCGGCGTCGCCGGCATGTACGGCTTCATCAGATCCATCAGCGCAAGACCTGGGAAGTCACCGACGTCCGTGTGCACGCCCGGAGACGGACTGCAGTAGATGAGCGTTCCTCCGTCCTTGAGCACGAAGTCCGCCGACATGCAGCCCCAGCCCGTATGAAAGAAGAGGTGATCGGTCGGCGCGAAGACACCGCAGATCGCGATGTCGGCCTGTCCCTTCTCTTCAACGGGATTCTCGTACGCGTAGATCTCGTTGAAGCGCTCGATCGCGAGGCGATGCGAAGACGGGTGCGGGCCGAAGTTCAGCTCGATCACCCGGCCGCGCGTGTCGAGCAGGACGTTCATCGTCGCATCGAGTCCGCTCATAGTGGCGACCTCGTCGATATCCGAGCGCATTGGCCCGGCGAGCGCGCCGTAGTGCGTCTGCGGCGAAGGGACGAAGTTGCAGTGGTTCGACTCGATCGTCTCGTCGGAGGCGACGCCGGGCATGATCAGCTTGCCGCCGCCGCCGTAGCCCCAGTGGTTCGCCTGCGCTTGGCCGATCGCGATCTTGACGTCCCGGCGCATCACCTCGTTGTGGATCCAGACGGGCGTTCCGCGCGACGTGACTCCGACGTAGGTGTACGCGTCCGGGTTGCGCGGCTCGTTCTGGAAGAGCGGGATGCCGAGCTTCTCCATCCGATCGAGGTTCTCGCGCCCGACCTTCTGCTCGATGTCCGACTCCGACAGCGGGAACACCTTGCCGTTCGCGGTGACCACGCAGGCGTCGACCCCGGCGGCTTCGATCGCGTCGAGCACCGGCGGCAGGAGCTTCGAGGCGGGGGTGGGGCGGAACTGGTTGTCGATGATCACCGCCACGCTGCCGGCGCCCTGCAAGAGCTCGGCGAAGGACGGGCCGCTCGTCGGCGAGGCGAGCGCCTGCCTGGCCGCCTCGGTCGTGTTCGGGACGGGGTCGGGCTCGTCGGGGTAGATCGCCGCAAGCAGGTTCTGCTCCGGGATTTCGAGCGTGAGCTCCTCCCGGTAGACCTTGCTCTCGTCGTCCGAGGCCCCGATCGTCAGTGGATCGAGCGACTCGAACGGAATGCGCGCGCGGTACGTGTCGGCCATCGGTCCTCCCGTCAGCTCGCCAATCTCGTTACCGTAACGCCGGGAGATCCCCGGTGCGAGCAACCCGATTCAACCACGTCAGTGTCCACGCCCTGGACATGGACGAATCCCTCCGCTTCTACGTGGACGTGTTCGGGATGGAGCGGCTGCCCAGCCCGAATTTCTCGGCCCACGTGGAGTGGCTGCGTGTCGGTGAGCAACAACTGCACCTCTTCAAGAGTGAGGGCCCCGCGCCCAGGTCGCATCACTTCGCCCTTGACGTCGACGACTTCGAGGCCGCCTACCGGAAGGCAAAGGAGCTCGAATTGCTCGATGGCGAAACCTTCGGTGCGGCCGTGCGGGAGCTGCCGGACGGGGCGGTGCAGATGTACATCCGCGATCCGGCCGGAAACCTCGTCGAGCTCAACTGGCCCGACGTCTCCACGCTCGATCGGTCGGTCATCACCACGATCCGCCGTGTCGCGGACGAGCGTCCCCAGTCGGGTGAGGCGGCCTCCGCCACGCTCTATCACGCGGCCGGCAAGGCCCGAAGCCGCGAGGCGACGTCTTGTTGACGCCCGTCAGCCAATGTGGCGAGTGTCGCGTCGCAGTTTGGAGAAGTGCCGGACCCGTTTTAGACTCGTCGTCTTGGCCTCCCGCGTCAGAGGGCTCCGCGGATCAGCGCCGCTGATCCGGCGACTTCCAACGGCCGTTGTGGCGGCCGCGGTGCTCTTCGCGGTTATTTACGTCGTGGTCATCGTGCGCCCGGCCCCTGCTTCAGGCGCCGACAACTGGCGGCGCAGCTCGTGAACGACGTCGAGATGGCTCCCCAGCTGCGGAAGCAGGTCGCCTTCGCGCGCTTTGCCCGTCGGATCCCGTGGGCCCTCTCCGCAGCAGCCGTCGTGTTCGCCGTCCTCTGGATCGGCTTCCTCGCCCCGGCCTGCGGCGCCAGCGGCTGCGTCGGGGCCCAGACGAACTTCGGGTCTGCCGTCCACGACCCGCAGGACTTCCTTGCCACCTTGCTCGACGGCGTCACGGCCGCCGGCGTCTACTTCGTCGTCGCAAGTGGTTTTACCCTCATCTTCGGCCTCATGCGCGTCGTCAACATGGCGCACGGGGCGTTCTTCTTGCTTGGCGGTTACATAACGCTCAAGCTTCAGCGCGCCTTCGTGGGAGAGGACTCTGCTTTCGGCTTGTTGAGTTCACAGGTCCACTTCTGGCAGTGGCTCGTGCCGTCGCTGATCGCTGCCGCATGCATCGCCATCCTCGGGCTTGGGACGCAGCAAATCTTCCTGCGCTGGAATCAGGGGCAGGAGCTACGGCAGGCTCTGATCACCATCGCGATCGCAATCATTCTCGCCGACCAGATGGTCGCCCACTTTGGTGCGTTTGCCGAGGACATTGCCTGGCCGGGCGTCCTCGACCGTCGACTCAACCTGCGCGTCGCTGGGGTTCATTACACGCTGACGCGCCTCTTCATCCTCGCCACTGCGGTCGGCATTGGCTTGGCACTCTGGCTCTGGCTGAAGAAGACTCGCACCGGAATGGTGATTCGCGCCGGCGTCGATGATCGCCAGATGGTGGCGGCGCTCGGAGTGAACATCCAGAGGACCTTCGCGATTGCTTTCGCCGTCGGCTCAGCTCTCGCTGGGTTTGGTGGAGCCCTTGGCGGATCCTTCGCGAGCCTGGGCCCTGGCGTCGACGGGAACTGGTTGCTCTACTCGCTTGTCGTCGTGATCATCGGCGGCATGGGCTCGCTCGGGGGCGCTGCCGTCGGCGCGCTTCTACTCGGCCTGGTGTCGAACTTCTCCTCCGCCTACCTGCCTGGGAACGACACCTTCTACTCGATCATCTTCACGTTCGTTCTGCTAGCTGTCGTTCTTGCGTTTCGGCCACTCGGTCTCTTCGGGAGGCCGGCGTGAGCCTCACGTCCCACGAGATCAGGCGCGCGTTCCAGGCTACTGGATCAGCTTTATCCTCACGCAGGTCTTCCTTCTCGGCGTTGCTGCCGCCAGTCTGATCTTCCTTTCCGCCTACGGTGGGATGGTCTCATTGGCGCAGGTCGCGCTCTACGGAATCGCGGGCTTCGTACTGGGCAACGTCGTCACGACAGGCAACTCGAAAGGACTGAATCTGGGCTGGAACCCGTGGTTGGGCGTCCTGCTCGGGATCGTGATCACAACCGCAGTGGCCTTCCTCTTCGGCGCGCTCGCGAGCCGCAGCGCCGGCATCTACTTCCTGATGATCACGCTCACCTACGCTGTGATCGCAAACCTCTTCTTCGGTCAGGTGACCACGTTCTCGGGCTTCGGCGGGATCAGCGGCGTCAGGACACCCGGGTTTCTCGGCCAGGTCGATTTTCATCCGAACAGGCTCTACTACGTGTCGCTGGTGGTGGCGGTGCTCGTCTATGCCGTTATCAGATATCTCGTAAGAACACCGTTCGGCATCACCCTCCAGGGCGTGCGGGACGATCCCGGCCACATAGATCCGGCCTCGATCGATCTATCGGCCACGATCGACCTGCTCGTGATCGCCGTCATCGGGGGCCTCTACCGGCTTGAGGGTGCCTGGCTCGGTGCGTTTGTCTTTGTATTGATCAATAACTACATCCGCAGCGTGCCGGGTCTCGGCCACATAGGCATCTCGGAGGAGCGCTTCCACACCGTGATCGGAGTGATTTTCCTCATCATCGTCTTGCTCTCGCCGGGTGGCTTGATCGGGATCCTGGGGAAGGGGGGCCAGCTCGTCGAGCGGCTTGTGCCGGGCCGGCGAGAGTTGACCGCCGCAGCGCCCGCCTCGACGAGCGCGCGCTCGAGCAGAAGAAGCGCGGATTGAAAGAGGATGACTCGCGATTCCCAACGTCATAGACTCGTCCCTTGGGAAATTGCGTTCAGACCGGGACGAAAGCGCTAGGAGCGAAAAGGAGGAAGGCACAAGGTTCTTGGCTGAGCTGAGCGACTCGGTCTTCTATCACCGGAGGAGGGCACTAGATGACGTATGTGAGAAGGAAGAGCCGCCGGTTCTGGCTTCCGGCCGCTCTGACGATCCTGGTCGTGCTCGCAGCGACGCTGGCCGCGACGGTTCCGGCCGGCAAGGCGTCGAAGTCTGCGGCCTCACCGATCAAGATCGCGATCCTGTCGGACTGCCAAGGCGCGTTCGCGTCCAACTACGAGCAGGACATTGGCGGGGCGATCACCGCGCTGGCGCAGTTCGCCGGTGTGAAGCCGAAGAACCCGAACAAACCGTCGGCCGGTTGGACAGGCGGGCAGATCGGCGGTCATCCGCTCAAGCTCGTCGGCATCGGCTGCTCGAACGACAAGGCCGATACCGCGATCAAGGAAACGCGGCGCCTGATGGAGCAACTCGGAGCGGACGTGATGATCGGGCCGCTGTCCGGTGACGAGTCGGTCGCCGTCGCGAACTATGCGAAGCAGCACAGCAACAAGACATTTGTGAACGGCACCGCAGGTGCGTGGGACACCACGGCCGCGGTGAAGGCGCCGAACTTCTTCCGCTTCAACGGCGACGGCATCCAGTGGAACGCGGGGATCGGCGATCTCGCCTACCGGAAGCTCAAGTGGCGGAAGGCCGCAATCATCATGGACGACTACAGCTTCGGCTACGCCTCCGGGGCCGGCATGATCGCCGACTTCTGCGCAGCCGGAGGCAACATTGTCAAGCGAGTCTTCCCGCCGCTGAACGCGACGGATTTCTCGTCTTACGCCCGCCAGCTTCCCGGTCCAGACAAGGTCGACGGGTACTTCTGGGCCGTGGGCGGGACCGGAACGATCCCGTCGCTGAAGGCGTTCGAGCAGGCCCACGGCAAGATCGCTGCGAACAAAGTGATCGGGAACCTGTTCTTCTTCGCATCGGGTGCCGACAAGCAGCTCGGTCCGCGATTGAACGGCGCGTATGTTGGAGGCTTCGGCAGTTCGCCGGATCTCAAGAGCGCGGCGGTGACGAAGTACAAGGCGATTCTGGATAGGTGGTACAAGAAGTACCCACCGCTCGCCGGTAAGGCGTCGGACCACGCTGCGGACGGCTTCACCTACAACTACTACCTCAACGCCTGGGGACTGGTGAAGGCGCTGAAGGCGGTCAATGGCGACATCTCCGGCGGGCAGAAGAAGCTACAGACTGCTCTACGCACCACCAGCGTCGACGGCGCTTACGGGAAGGTCACGCTCGACAAGAACCGTCAGGCGATCCAGGACCAGTACTCATACCGAATGGACGTCAAGGCCGGTGCACTCAGCATCGTGACCGTCCAGTTCATCCCGAAAGTCGCGCAGTCGTTCGGCGGCGCAATCACAAAGGCTCCGAGCCGCACATCCCCGGCATGTGCACACAAGAAGCTGCCCTGGACTGGCAAGGAGCGGCCGGTCGTGAACGGAGTCGTCAAGTAGTAGGTGGCAGAAGGAGCAGCTGAAACGGCAATAGACGCCGAGAGCGTCGCGCCGGCCCTCCGCTTGCGGGGGGTCGGCCGGCGTTTCGGCGGTCTCCATGCCGTGACCGAGGTCGATCTCGTCGTACCGCCGGGTGAACGCCGTGCCATTCTTGGCCCGAACGGCGCAGGAAAGACGACGCTCTTCAACGTCATCTCGGGGGACATGGAGCCGACCGCCGGCACAATCGAGATCTTCGGCGGCGATGTGACGTTGCTGTCCGCCTCGCGGAGGGCGAGGCTCGGTCTCGCGCGCACCTACCAGAAATCACGGCTCTTTATCGGCCTGAGCGTCGAGGACAATCTCTACCTTGCTGCACTGGGCGTCGAGCGTGGACACCTCCGCCCAGTGTTGCTGCCAAAGCGCGATCAAGGGCTCCGCGAAAGAGCACGCGGGATGGCCCGCAAGGTCGGCCTTGGGCAGAAGCTCGACTTGCTCGTCGGGTCGCTCTCGCACGGTGAGCAACGTCAGCTCGAAGTCGGTATGGCGCGTGTGTCGCAGCCGAGACTCATGCTGCTGGACGAACCAGCGTCCGGCCTCTCGCGAGCCGAGCGGGTTGCACTCACCGAGCTCCTGCTCCAACTCGACCCGTCGATAACGCTGATCTTGATCGAGCACGACATGGACATCGCGCTTCGCGTCGCGGAACAGGTGACGATGATGCACGAGGGCAGAGTGATTGTCGAGGGGACGCCTGACGAGATTCGCGCCAATGACGTCGTACATGACCTCTACCTCGGCAGCCGCTTCGGCACCGAGGATGAGTCATGAGCGAACCGCAGATCGCCGGCTCTATTCCTCCGGATTCGGACTCCGACCCGCTACTCGTGGTTCGTGGCCTGAACGCGTACTACGGGCGGGCGCACGTCCTGCAAGACGTGAGCTTCGAGCTTCGAGGGGAGCCACTGGCGATCATCGGCCGCAACGGGATGGGCAAGACGACGCTCTGTGCCGCGATCATGAGCATCAAGCCACCTGACGCAACGGGCTCTGTGCGCTTCCGGGGCAAGGAACTGCTCGGACAGCCTTCGTACAAGATCGCCAATCAGGGCATCGGTTACGTTCCGCAGGGGCGCCGACTCTTTCCGTCTCTCAGCGTCGACGAGCACTTGCGCATGATCAGTAGACGCAACGGGGCCGAAGGCCGATGGACTTCCGAGCGGGTTTACGAACTGTTCCCGCGCCTCGCCGAGCGAAGGCGGAACGGGGGATCCCAGCTCTCTGGCGGCGAGCAGCAGATGCTCGCGATCGGCCGCGCACTCCTTCTCAATCCGACGCTGCTGATCATGGACGAGCCGTCGGAGGGACTCGCCCCTATCGTCGTCGAGAAACTGGTCGAGACCTGCAAGAGCCTCAGGGAAGAGGGGGTTGCTCTCTTGCTCATCGAGCAGAACCTGGGCGTGGCGACTGCACTCGCCGAGCGGCAGTTGATCATGATCGGCGGGTCGATCGCCGTCGAGACCACGGCCGACAAGTTGTTGAACGATCCCGAAGCCCAGCGTCGCTACCTCGGCGTCGAGCCCGTCGCCGAGACCTGAGCCGATGGGGGCGCATGAGCGGTAGCGAGGCCGCACGCTCTTTCCTTGAGTCCATGGGGCTGCCGGGCGGGGACTTGCACGATCTGCCTTCGTCGGAGAAGCGGTTTCCCGACGGTGCGCAATACCGCGTGGAGATCCCGAGCGTCGAAGGCCCGTCGTGCCTGGACGCGGTGCTGGAGGAGACCGAGCGTATCGACGTGCGCGTCCACCGTGTCTCGCAGGGCAGCGGCGTGTTTCTGCAAACGGACGAGGAGCTCGACCGGATGGCCCGGACCGCGGCAGAGGCCAGCCTCGAGATCAGCCTCTTCGCGCGGCCCAACGCCGCCTGGGACACGTCGGCGATGGCAAGAGCACCGGCAGGCGCGGTCGTCGCGCCAACATCACGTGGCCAGGAGCAGGTCGTGCAGGGCATCGAAGACGTGAAGCGTGCTGCCGCGCATGGAATTCGCAGCGTGCTGATCGCGGACCTCGGGCTGCTCTCCGTCTTCGGCGCGATGCGCGCGGCAGGTGAGCTTCCAGGCGACATGCAGGCGAAGATCTCCGTGATGCTGCCGGCCGCGAACCCCGCGGCGGCGCGCGTGCTCGTTCAGCTCGGCGCAAGCACGCTCAACCTGCCCACCGACCTGACACTGGCCCAGATCGCCGCGATTCGTGCCGCCGTCGACGTGCCGCTCGATCTCTACGTCGAGGCGCCCGACAACATCGGCGGTTTCGTGCGGCTGCACGAGATCCCAGAGCTCATCCGGATCGCGGCGCCGGTGTACATCAAGTTTGGTCTTCGCAATGCGCCCGATGTCTATCCCGCCGGGACCCACATCGAAGCGACGACGGTGGCCCTGTCACGCGAGCGCGTCCGGCGCGCACGGCTCGGTCTCGAGCTGCTCGCCCGCTCCGGCTACGAGCCGACGATGTCCGAGCTCGGCGCCGCCGGCCTTGCCGTTCCGGTGTTAGCGGCGGCCTGATGGCGCGACCGGTCACGCTCTTCACCGGCCAGTGGGCCGATCTCCCGGTCGAGGAGCTCGCCGCGAAGGCGGGTGCGTGGGGCTTCGACGGCCTCGAGCTTGCGTGCTGGGGCGACCATTTCGAAGTCGACAAAGCGCTCGTCGATCCGGGCTATGTCGACTCGCGGCGCGATGTCCTCAACCGAAACGGGTTAAAGGTCCACGCGATTGGTGCGCACCTCGTCGGCCAATGTGTCTGCGATCCGATCGATCAGCGGCATCAGGCGATTCTGCCCCCCGAAGTGTGGGGCGACGGCGAGCCCGAGGGCGTGCGCCGGCGTGCAGCGGAGCGGCTGAAGGACACGGCTCGCGCGGCCACACAGCTCGGCGTCGAGCAGGTCAACGGCTTCACCGGCTCGAGCATCTGGCACATGCTGTACTCGTTCCCCCCGAACGACTTCGCCGAGATCGAGCGGGGCTATCAGGATTTCGCCGAACGTTGGGGGCCGATCATGGACGTCTTCGCAGCCGAGGGCGTCCGGTTCGGGCTGGAGGTTCATCCGACCGAGATCGCGTACGACTTCGTCACGACACGTAAGACCCTCGACGCGATCGGACGCAGGCCGGAGTTCGGCATCAACTTCGACCCGAGCCACTTCGCGCACCAGTTCCTCGAGTCCGCTGCGTTCGTCGAGGAATTCGCCGACCGGATCTACCACGTGCACATCAAGGACTCGCGCAAGACGTTGGACGGACGCAAGGGCATCCTCGGGAGCCATCTCAACTTCGGCGAGGCGGAGCGCGGCTGGGACTTCGTGTCTCCCGGTCACGGCGACGTCGACTTCGAGTCGCTCTTCCGGGCGCTGAACAGGATCGGCTATGCGGGGCCGCTCTCGATCGAGTGGGAGGACTCGGGCATGGACCGCGATTGGGGCGCACCGGACGCGCTCGCATTCGTCCGCCGCACGGACTTCGCCCCGTCGGCGATCGCCTTCGACGCGGCGATGCAGCGCTCGGGCCAATGAGCGCGGCCTAGACTCGAACCGTGTCGCAGTCAAATGCGCCGCCGCTTGCAGGCGTGCGGGTCGTCGATCTCTCGCGTGTGCTCGCCGGCCCGTACGCGACGATGACGCTTGCCGACCTGGGAGCCGACGTCCTCAAGATCGAGAACCCGGCCGGTGGAGACGAGACTCGCACGTGGGGCCCTCCGTTCGCGGGCGGCGAGTCCGCGTACTTCCTCTCTGTCAACCGGGGCAAGCGCAGCGTCGCCCTGGATCTGAAAGATCCGGAGGGTCTTGAGCTTGCGCTCGAGTTGTGCGCACGAGCGGACGTTGTGATCGAGAATTTTCGCCCAGGCGGCGCGGCGCGGCTGGGGCTCGACTACGAGGCTGTGCGGAGGCGTCGGCCGAGCGTCGTCTACTGCACGATCAGCGGGTTCGGTGCTCGCGAGCCGCGGGACCGGGCGGGTTACGACTTCACCGTCCAGGCCGAGAGCGGCTTGATGGCGATCACCGGTGAGCCCGACGGTGAGCCGATGAAGGTCGGCGTCGCGATCGTCGACGTGCTGGCAGCCCTCCATGCGGCAACGGCGATCCTTGCCGCGCTCCATCGGCGTGATCTCACCGGGGAAGGTGACTTGGTGGAGGTCTCGCTGCTCGACAGCGCCTTCGCCGCACTCGTCAACGTCGGGGCGAACGCCCTGCTCACCGGAGAAGAGCCGCCGCGCTACGGGAACGCACACCCGAGCATCGTCCCCTACCAGCCGTTCCGCGCGGCCGACGGGTGGATCGCGGTCGCTGCGG
>WNGJ01009314.1_pt1 | contig 10640 bp, 9 predicted proteins | sample 5400611 | NCBI WGS metagenome assembly WNGJ01 (sample SAMN13153375, study PRJNA577476) | soil metagenome | isolation source: 40 cm soil or saprolite under Garry oak tree replicate 1 | place: USA:California | collected 2016-06-15
GGCCGAACACGACCAACTGGGCATCCAGTTCGAGGCCGTGAAGGATGGGGTCTTGTGGTTCAGCGCTCAATGGCCGCCCGAACTGGCCGGCTACCGGCTTGCGTTCGAATTGGCTACCGGCAAGAAGGTGATGGGTTGATCGGTATCCACTTGCAATTGGCGCTCGTCTAAACTGCGCCTGCGCCTCGGCCGCGCCACCGCACCTCCGGGAGGTCTCGCAGTACAGCAACGCCGGCGCTAAACGGTGGCAAATGGCGGCATTCAGCGGCACGCCGCGAATACGAATCGCAATTTCTGAACGGGCTGCGCCGATCTGTTAACCGCAAGGTTTAGGGTTCGAATCCCTACTCCGGAGCCAATTTCTGAATACGAATTCGCGTTAGCCGTCAAATATCAATTGACTGGCTTACGGCAATTTTTAAGAGGCGCTGTCGAAAAGGAGCCATTCGCTGTGACCTCGAGCTGGCCTTCCAGCACGAAACCAAACTCGAAACCTTGGTGGTGGAGAGGCGCCCGGCTACTGGAGGTGCCCGGCTCATACCGGTTCTCGGCCAGCTCGTAGCCTCGCTCGGTGTCGCCGATCATGATCCGCCGATCGACACCGGGGGCGGTGCGGATGACCTCCTGATTCTCGGCCCGGCGGATGACCGAGTGCCCGTCCGGTGGCTCCAACGAATGCAGGAACTCGGACATCTGGATCCCGTATGCGTCGGCCAATGCGTGCAGCGTCCCGATTGAGGGCGTGCTGCGCCCGCGCTCGATCATGCTCAGCATCGCGATGCTGACACCCGTGCGCTCCGATACCTCGCGCAGCATGAATCCGCGCTGTTTGCGAATCGTCAGCGCCCGCTCGCCCAGCCGTCCGGAAAGCAGCTCGGGCGTCGCTCGCGATCCGTTGCGGGCCATCAGGGCTCCCGTCGTGCAGCCGTCGCCGCGGGCTGCGCAGTGAGCGCGCCGTAGAGCTCTGGCCGCCGCCATTTCAAGACGCCGGGGATCGTGCGGTAGGGAGCGGGCACGATCAGCTCCTCGTCGGTGTCGCGCAGCCAGCGGATGCGATCGATGTCGAGCACCGCGCTCAGGATTCCGGGCTCATGTGACTCGCACAGCACGCGCTCGGGCGAGGCGATCATCGCGATTCCTGCCGTGAGGTGTGAACCGGTTGGCGGCAGCTGCAGCTCTGCCTGCCGGTACTTGCGGCCAAACTCCTCGGGGAAGAGATGCACGGTGGTAGCCGTGTACATCAGGTTTTCGATCGCCCGCGCCCGCACGAGCGTGCGCCAGTTGTCGGTGTACCCGAGCTCATCGATCAAAAGGCCCGCGTGCATCAGACAGACCTCGGCGCCCTTGAGGGCGAGGATTCGCGCAATCTCCGGCACGAAGACCTCGCTGCAGACGAGCATCGCGAGTTTCCCCCAGCCCATGTCGAAGACGGGAAATTCGTCGGCCTCCTTGTAGTGAAAGTCCCAGAGGTCGCCGTTCGGGTAGATGTACGGGCCGGCCGGATGGGTGCGGTGGTACCGGCCCTTCACAATGCCGTCAGCGCCGATGACCGCGGCGATGATGTGAAAGCGGTTGCTGCCAGGTTCAGTCTCCTCGGAGGTGCCGGCCACGACCGCGACCTTGTTTTCCTTGGCCGCCGACGACAGGGGTCCGATCGAATCGAATCGGCCCCGCTCGCGATACGGCCCCGGGAAGTTCTCGGGGAACAGCAGTAAGTCACACCCGGTCGCGCCTGCCTGACGGATGAGGCTCACCGCCTCGTCGACGTTGCGCCTCTCGTCCGTCCCGTACCAGGTCCGAGGCTGAGCGACTCCAAGTCTGATCTGAGTCATGTCTTCCTCCTCCTTGAGGTCAACGCGCCTCTCGCTCGTACGGCAGCCCGAGCGCTTCAGGCATGCCGACCCGGCGGCGGCGCAGGCGAGTCCAGGTGATGATCAGCACGACCAGCGTGAACACGTAAGGCATCATGGCGAGCAGGTGGGACGACACTGGGACGCCGACGCTCTGCAACTGGAAATTCAGGCCGTCGACGAAACCAAAGATGAGCGCTCCCACCAAGACTACGATCGGGTTCCAGGTACCGAAGATCACAAGCGCGATCGCGATCCAGCCACGCCCGCCGGTCATCCCTTCGGCCCACGAGCGGGTGTACACGACCGAAAAGTAAGCGCCTGCAAGGCCCGCGAAGCCTCCTCCAACGATGACCGCCAGGTAGCGGATGAGAAACACCGGGACACCCGAGGCGTCTGCGGCCGCGGGCTGCTCCCCCGCTGCGCGCAGCCACAGGCCGAAGCGAGTGCGGTAGATCAAGAGCCAGATGCCGATCGCGATGAACGGTACTGCGTACACGAAGACGTCGTGGTTGAACAGGACGCTGCCAATCACGGGCAGCTGCGAGAGAACAGGGATTGGGATCGCATTGATTTCGCCGCCGGGCCGACGGCCTGCATAGCCGGCGCCAAGGTAGGCCGATAGCCCGGCTCCCAGAATGGTCAGCGTGAGGCCCATGACGATTTGGTTCACGCGGAGCCCGACGGTCATCACCGCGTGCACAGACGCCAGCGCCGCGCCGGCGACAACCGCCCCCGCCATACCGAGGAATGCATTCTGGGTGCGGACGGTCACGATGAAACCGACGACGGCACCGATCAGCATCATTCCCTCGACGCCCAGGTTCATCACGCCGGCGCGTTCGGCGATTAGCTCGCCGAGTGCCGCGTAGGCAAGCGGAGTCCCCAGCACGATCCCGACGCTTACGGAGTTCAGCCAGAAGGTCACGACCGGACTCCCGCGGTCGCCGGTTCCAGGGCATGCGGCGGGCGCGTCATGTGCACGCGAAACGCAAGCGCGGCGTCGCCGGCCAGCAGAAAGACGATGATCAGCGCCTCGATGATGGTGGCAATCGGCTGCGCCACGCCTGTGGTCTGGAGCGCGTAGCTGCCTACCACCAGGGTGGCGAAGAGGAAAGCCGCGACCACCACGCCGAGAAGCCGCCCGCGGGCAAGAAAGGCGATGAGCACTCCGGAGTATCCGTAGTTGACGGAGATCCCGTCCTGCAGGCGGTTGGTCACTCCCGTCAGCTCGATCGCCCCAGCGAGGCCGGCGATCGCGCCTGACAGCGCGAGCACGATGACCATTCGCCGGCTGATGTGCAGGCCGAGGTATTCGGCCGTTCGCGCATTGCCACCCGCGACGCGGACCGAGAATCCCCACGGCGTGCGCTCCATGAGCCACCAGCACGTAACCGCGACCAGGACCGCGATCACGATGCCGACGTGCACGTAGCTGCCAGGGATCACCGGCAGCATGGCGGCGTCGGGCAGCGAACGCGAGTACGCGAAGCCGAAGGCTTTCGGGTCGGCCCATGGACCGAAGATCAGGTGGTCCATGAGAAGGATCGCAATGTAGTTGAGGAAGAGGGTGACGATGATCTCGTTCAAGCCGATGAGCGCGCGCGGGATCGCGGCAATCGTCGCCCACATCGCGCCGGCGAGGCAGCCGGCGAAGATCATCGCCGGGAGGACCAGCGGTCCTGGCAGCGAGGTCGCGTAGAGACCGACGCCGGTGGCGGCGGTGGCGCCGATGATCAGTTGCCCTTCGCCGCCGATGTTCCAAAGACCGATCCGCAGGGCCGTCGCCACGGCGAGGCCTGTGAGCACCAGCGGGCATGCCTTGATCAAAGTGGCCTCGATGCCGTCGCTCGATCCAAGCGAGCCCTCCCACATCGAGTTGTAGGCGTCGATCGGGTCGTGGCCGCCGAGGGCAAGGATCACCCCGCCGGCCACCAGCCCGGCCACGACGGCGGCCACGGGCACAGCGATGCGCATTCCAAGCGGTGGATTGAGACGGCGCTCGAGGTGGATGGATACTGCCATTTAGTCCGGTCCTTCGCCGCCCATACGGAGACCGATCTCGGCGCGGGCGAAGCTCCCTCGCGAATACTCGCCGACCACCGCCCCCTTGAATAGGACGAGCACGCGGTCAGAAAGCTCGAGGATCTCGTCGAGGTCTTCGCTGATCACGACCACGCCGGCGCCGCGGTCACGGTGGCCAACAAGCTGGCTGCGCACCATCGCGCTGGACGCAACGTCCAGCCCGCGCGTCGGCTGCGCGGCGATGATCAGGTCTGGCTGCTCGTCGAGCTCACGCGCGAGCAGGACGCGCTGAAGCCCGCCCCCCGAGAGGTCGGCCAGGCGCGAGTCAGGGTTCTTGACCGGGATGCTGAACGCCTCGATCAGGCGTCTGGCCAACGAGGTCATGCGATGGCTCCAGATCCACAACGGGTGGCTCATCGTCGGTCGCAAGTACTGCCGCAGTGACAGGTTCTCTGACACGGACATGGCGCCCACGAGGCCGCGCTCCAAGCGCGCCTCCGGGATGTAGGCGACCGCCGACGCGATACACGTGCGCGAGCCGGCGATCGGGCGCAAGATGCCGGCCGCCACCTCGGCCAGAGCGTTTTGCCCGTTGCCGCTGATGCCCGCCACACCGACGATCTCGCCGCGCCGGACCTCGAGCCCCACGCGGTCCAGCGCTCTCACGCCGCGGCCCTCGACCGTGGCGGACTCCAGTTTCAGCACAACCTCGCCAGGCGTGCCCGCCCGGCTCGCGCCTTGCTGTGCCGCGGCGTCGGAGCCGATCATCAGGACACTCATCTGCAGCGCGTCGAGCCCGGCGACCTCACGGTCGGCCACGACCTTGCCGTGGCGCAGGATTGTGACCTCGTCTGCCATCGCAATGACCTCGCGCAGCCGGTGCGTGATGAAGATGATCGACCTCCCGCCGCCGGCTAGCTTCCGCATCGATTCGAACAGCTCAGCCGCCTGGGGCGGGCTGAGCACCGCGGTGGGCTCATCGAGGATCAGGATGTCGAGACCGCGGTATAGCAGTTTGAGGATCGCGAGCTGCTGCAGCTCGCCGACGCTGAGCGACCAGGCGGGCGCACGTGGGTCAAGCCCGAAGCCTGCCGCCGCCGCGTGCGCGGCCACGTCTTGCTCCACCTTTCGCCCGCCCCACGAGTCTGTGCCCAGGACGACGTTCTCGGTCACCGTGAACCGCGGCACCAGCCTGAAGTCCTGGTGCACGACCCCAATGCCGGCGGCAAGCGCGGCACGGGGCGAGCCCGGCGCCAGTGGCCGTCCGCGAACCGCGACGGTCCCGGAGTCGGGAAAGTACTGTCCGCACAGGACCGAGATCAGGGTCGTCTTCCCGGCGCCGTTCTCGCCCAGCAGGGCGCGAATCTCGCCGGCCTTCAGGGTCAGGTCGACGTGGTCGTTGGCGACGCGGTCGCCGAACGACTTGGTGATCCCCCTGACCTCCAGGACGGTTGCCGCGGGCTCGGAGGCGGCTCCCGGTTCGGGAGCCGCCTTCGCATTGGCTCGATTTGTCAGCACCTGATGTCGGTGCCTACTGGCTGACCTTGCCGTCCACTCCCTTTACGAAGAAGGTGCTCTTCGTGTAGATGTCCCCGACGCTCCACGTCGTGCCGGACGGAATCTCAAGCTTGCCGGCGTTGTCGTAGATCGGGCCGGTGAAGACCTTGATCTTGCCGCTCTTCAGGTCGGCGATCACCTGAGCCACCTTGGCCTGGACATCGGCCGAGGCGGCCGCATTGACAGGGCCGACGGCGATGAGCCCAGACTCGAGGTCGCCTGAGTAGTCGTCGGACTTCCACGTGCCGTTCTTTAGCGCATTAACCTGGTCGATTGCGTACTTGGTCCAGTCGTAGTAGGTGCCGGTCAGGTACGCGGTGGGGGAGACGTCATGCGTGTCGGCCTCCGAGCCGACGCTGAAGATGTGGGCTCCGGCCGACGCCAGGAGGGTCGCGGTCGAGTCCTCATGCTGCGCCGTCACGTCGGCGCCGGCCTGGATAAGGGAGTTGGCGGCTGCCGTCTCGGTCGGCGGGTCGTACCACGTGTTGGTAACGGTGACCTTGACGATCGCCTTCGGGTTCACCATCTGCACGCCGAGCGCGAATCCGTTGATGCCTGCGACCACCGACGGAATGGTGTGGGCGGCAACGAATCCGATCTTGCCGCTCTTCGTGACAAGCCCCGCGGCCACGCCGGTGGCGAAGCGCGCCTCCCAGAGGTTGCCGTACACCGTCGAGACGTTGTCGAGGTGGGCCTGTGTGTTGGGACCGATGCCAATGAACTTCACGTCTGGGTGCTTCTTCGCCTCCGTTGTGGTGAAGGGCTGATACCCGAACGCAGTGGCGAAGATCATCTTGTTGCCCTTGCGGATGAGGTCTTCATAGACGGGAATCACGTCAGCGCTCTCGGCGATGGGGCCGACAGCGGTCGTCTGCACGCCGAGCTGCGTCTCCAGCGCCTGCCGAGCGCGGTCCCATTGCAGCGTCCAGCCGGACCCGTTCACCGGGTCGACCCAGATGAAGGCGACTTTCAGCTTGGTGCTTCCGGTGGCGGTGGTGCTACTGCCGCATGCGCCGACCACAAAGGCCACCGCCAGGGATAGAGCTACGATCCTGGCGAATCTCATGCTCACGAGCCTCCCTCTAATCACGCAAATCTGATGCGGGCGTCGGACTTGATTCTTAGCACGCTTCAGTGAGGCTGTAAAGCACAAGTGTCGCCCGATGCACGGGACTCGCTTGAGTTTCAGCCTCACCGATAATGGCTGAGAGCGCTTTGTTCCGGCCCGGCCGCATCGGCGCCGTCGAGACCACCAACCGGATCGTGCGTGCCGGTACGTCCGAGACCGCGGCTGCTGACGGCGGCGAGATCACGGATGAACTCCTCGAGATCTACGAGAATCTGGCGCGCAACCGCGTGGGCCTGATTCTGAGCGGTCATATGTTTTGCCACCCCCGGGGGCGCTACGCGACGCGGCAGACCGGCATCCACGACGACGCGATGGTGCCTGGCCTGACCCGCCTCACGTCGGCGGTGCACCGTCATCGCGGTAAGGTCTTCGCGCAACTGGCGCACGCCGGAAGCCAGTCCAGGGTGTCAGAGAACCGCCCGCTCGCTCCGTCGCCCGTGCCCAACGCCCTCACCGGCCGCATGGTGCAGGCCGCGACCGCGGCGGAGATCGCCGAGGTGATCGAAGCCTTCGCCGCCGGCGCGCGCCGCGCGGTTCGCGCCGGTTTCGACGGGGTGCACGTCCACGCCGCCAACGGCTACCTGATCAGCGAGTTCTCCTCGCCCCTGACCAACCGGCGCGAGGACGAATGGGGCGGTTCGGCGCAGGCGCGCGATCGGTTCGTGCTCGAGGTGCTGAAGGCGGTGCGGCGGGAGGTGCCCGCAGGCATGGCGGTCACTGTGAAGCTCGGCTTGCAGGACGCCGTGCCCGGGGGCATGGCACTCGACGAGGGCGTGCGCCGGGGTGAGGCGCTGGCGGCCGCCGGCGCGGATGCGATAGAGGTCTCCTGCAACGCGATGCGCCTGCCCAGCGACTCGGCGAAAGAGTATGTGGCAGTCGGACCAGGACGCGCCCTGCGCGACGGGCTGCTCCACCGCCTGCTGTCGGCGCCTCAGCCTGAGGCTTACTTCCTGCCTGCGGCGCGTGAGTTGCGCAAGCGCACGAGGGTGCCGATCATCCTAGTGGGTGGGATGCGCCTGCCCACGACCATGGAGACGATCCTTGAGCGTGGCGAGGCGGACTTCGTCGCGCTGGCGAGGCCCTTCATCCGCGAGCCCGCCCTGGTCGTAAAGCTGGCGCAGGGCCGCCGCGGCCCGGTCGAATGCACGTCGTGCAACCTGTGCCTGATGCATGAGTCACACCACTCTCTGCGGTGCTGGCGGGTGCCGAGGCGTCGGCTGCTCGAACACGCCATCTTTCGGCTGCGCGGCGGATTGCGCGAGGCGCACCGCCCGCACAGCTCCCGATGAGCCAGCCCGCCCTAGTCGTTGAGGAACGCCACGATTCGACACGGTGATGCCTCACCGCCTTCGATCGGAATCGGAAACGCTCCGATAAGACAGCGCTTGTTCAGCGCATGCTCGACGTCACCGCCGAGGTTCTCGACGTGGGTAATGCCGGCGCGGAACGGGACGCGGTGCATGACGAAGAGATCAGACTCGGGCCAGATCTCCTCGACCTTCTTGCCCATCCGCCTCTCGTACTCGCGGGTGGCGTCGGGCCGCTTGGTGCGGATGGTGGTGTTCATCGGGTGATCGCCGGAACCGCAGTCGACGGCCGTCCAGGCAAGCTGCATCTCAACGATCCACTCCGCGAGGTCGCGGCCGCCGCCCGGGTGACGGAGGAAGTAGCGCTCCTCGTCCTCCTCGGGCCTTCCGTTGTAGAAGCGGTGCCAGCCGGTGTGGAAAACGACGATGTCGCCTTTCTTCACCTCCATTCGGTCGGTGACCTGCTTGGGGGTGATCACAGACCAGTCGTCCATCTGGTCAGACAGGTCGACGATGACGCCTTCGCGGCACAGAGTCGTGAGCGGCACCGATGCGATGTCCTTGCCGCCCGAGACGATGTGCATCTCGCCGTCGAGGTGCGTGCCGGCGTGCAGTGGGGTCTCGAGGAACTGGGACACGATGCCATTTGTGGCGTGGCGCTGGATGTAACTGAGCTTCGGTGAGGGATATCCGACCCAGCCGGGGGTGTGGATCGAGAAGGTGTGCGTCAGGTCGATGAGCTTCATGACATCCTGCGCCTAGCCTAGCGTGCGACCGTGTCGATCTCCACCAACGCGTCGGGGATGACAAAGGCGGAGACTTCCGCCACCGTGCCGGCCGGTCGGCTGTCCACCCAAATTGGTAATTCAAATCACCGATATCGGAAAGCGTTTCAGCAGGCGCTGTATGAGATGTCAGCTTGAAGAACTCTATTCGGGCGGCGCCAGCCGGATGGGCACGTCCACGGATACGATCATGGCCGTGGCGCTGCATGGCATAGGCATGTCCGCTGCGCAAAGAAGACTGGCCCTTGGTGCGCGGCCAAGGAACCATTGGTTGCGAGCACGGCGTGTGCGGAGCCTGCACCGTGAAGCTGGATGGCCGGTCGGTGCGATCATCCTGACTTGCTGATCGACGTCCACTCTCATTACATGCCGCGCGCACTAGCGCGGGCACTCGAGAGGCGAACGGCGCCGCCGCGGATGATCTCGCGTGACGGCAAGCACTTCATCGAATACGGCACAGGCGCCGGCTCTCCACTGTGGCCGGAGTTCACCGATCCTGACCTGATCCTCGCGCGCATGGACGCCGCTGGAATCGACCACGCTGTGCTCACCGTCACGATTCCAGGCGTCGACTGGTTCGGCGCCGAAGAGGGAGAGGAGCTGGCGGAGTCGGCGAACGAAGAGACTGCCGCCATCGTCGCGCGGCACGCGCATCGCTTCAGCGGGCTGGCCACCGTCCCGCTGCAGGCGCCCGACCGCGCCGCTGCGGTGCTGCAACGGGCACTGGGCAGGGGTTTGAAGGGTGCGCTGATCTACTCGAACGTCGCGGGCGGGCACCTCGACGAGCCATCGCGGCGGGCGTTTTTCGATGCGGCGGCGGCGATGGACGCGCCGATCATGCTGCACCCGACGTATCCGCTCTGCGCGCCATCTGCGATGGCGTGGGGCCTGATGGAGATGGTGGCCTTCCTCTTTGACACGACGACGGCTGCGCTACGCCTGGTGCTCGACGGCCTATACGATCGCCATCCCGACTTCAGGTTCTTGGTGCCACACAACGGCAGCTTCATCCCTTATGTCGTTGGCCGGATCGACATGATCGCCGAGGCGCGCCCGGGTGCGTCCGGTGCCATCAAAGTGCCGCCCAGCGCGCACATCAAGAAGTTCTATGTCGACACGGTTTGCGGTTCGACGCAGTCGGTTCGCTACTGCTGCGATTTCTTTGGCGTCGACCACGTGATGCACGGTACCGACCATCCTTTCTTCCCGATGACATCCGGGCTTGGGGTGCTGGAGGCCCTCGAGCTGCCCCCTGAAGACCGCCAGAAGATCGAGTACCGGAACGCTGCACAACTCTTCCAGATCCAGCTCCCGGCACGAGACCACTGAGCGTGGCGCGCCTTTCCTATCTGAACAAGGCGCCTCGCCGGATGTCGACGATGCTTACGCAGAACTTGCCGACAAGTCATGGAATCGAGTCAAATCGACCCGCTGGAGGACCCCTCCGGAACCTTCGTTACGAGGGTTTGACACGGAGTGGGAGGCGGACTACGTTTTAACGAACGCTGCGCTCCTAGGGGCTGATGCGCATATCGAGCACCGTCCCTCCCAGGGAAGCACGGCGATCCGGAGGTGCATATGCAAACGGTAGAGCCAGCGGTCGCGACGACCAGGCATCCACTCGACCCGCTCACGTCTGAGGAGGTCCAGGCCGCGTCAACGATCCTCAAGAGGGAGCGCGGCCTCGACGCGGGCCAGCGCTTTGTCTACGTGATGCTCAACGAGCCGGCCAAAAAGGACGTGCTCGCCTGGAAGCCCGGCAATGGGACCCAGGTCGACCGGCAGGCGTTCATCGTCGTCCGCGACCGAACGAAGCGCAAGACCTTCGAAGCGGTAGTCTCCCTTACCCAGGAAAAGGTCGTCAGCTGGGAGGAGATCAAGGGTGTCCAGCCCTCGATCATGCTCGAAGAGTTCATGACAGTGGACGAGGTGGTCCGCAAGGACCCGCGCTGGCAGGCGGCCCTGCGCCGGCGCGGGGTGACCAACT